>Ga0272442_10003014_pt1 | contig 23896 bp, 11 predicted proteins | sample SSMForm2O_FD_200262 | JGI IMG/M metagenome (GOLD analysis project Ga0272442, IMG submission 200262) | Marine sediment archaeal communities from Little Sippewissett salt marsh, Falmouth, MA, United States - SSM-Form-2O | ecosystem: Environmental > Aquatic > Marine > Wetlands > Sediment ...
TGGGGGGAAGCGCTGTTCGGTGGTGGTGGTGTGACGGGGGGTCAGGGAGTCCCATTCGCAGGTTATGCGGGCGGTGAGGTCGGAGGGGGTGTGGTTTTGGGTGTCTACGTCGTAGGTGCCGTCGTTGTTGTCGTCCGGGCTGTCTACCGAGACCTTGGCGGGGTCGGAGCAGAAGACGTGGCCGCGGAGGCGGATGTCGGCCAGGTCTACTACCCGGTCGTTGTTGTCGGAGGTCAGGCGGAAGCGGATGCCCAGGTTGGGGTGGTTGTTGACCGCCGGGTCCAGCTCGGAGAGGTTCACGCAGGTGCGCTGGCAAACCTTGTCCTGGCCCATGTTGCGGTCTTCGAACCAGGCCCGCACCCAGCCGGAGCCGGTGTCGAACAGGGCTTCGATGGATTCGTTGCCGTCGGAGCGGTCGTCGCCGTACCAGAAGCACAGGGTGACCCGGTCGTCCAGGTCGGAGGCGTCGACGTACTTGCTCATGGTGAAGGTGTTATTCTTGGCCTCGGCGCTGACGCCGCTGTAGGCGGGGATGTTCTGGTAGCACTCTACGAAGCCGCCGCAGGTGGCGGTGCCTTCGACCGTCCAGCCGTTCCAGTCGGCCGGCAGGGGATCGGTGCAGCCGGCAAAGTCCTCGGTCATTACGATGCGCACATCGCGGGTGCATTCCATGGACATGGCCCGCAGGGAGATCCTGCGGATCTTGAGGATGTCGTCGTTGTCGTGGGAGTGGACGATGAAGGTCACGGTGACCGCCGAGTTGTCTTCGGCCCAGGGGGGCAGGTCGCGGCAAATCTGGAACCAGCGGTCGTTGTCGTCGATGCCCGGGCCGTCGTTCTGGCAGTAGATGCGGTCGCCCAGGCCGGTGTGGTCGGTGTCGGAGACCTGGACCAGCAGCCACTCGTTGTTGGTGGCGTTGTGCTCCAGGGTCTCGAAGCAGACCTCCGCGTTGCGGTACCGGGTGAGGTCGAAGGTCTTTTGCAGGCGGAACTCGCGGCGGTCGTTGCCCATGCAGTTGTTGTGGCGGTCGGCCTCCAGTATGCCCTCGCCGTCAGCTATGCTGCACACCTTGGAGATGTCCGAGCAGCATTGCCCCTCGTTGTTGTCCGGCGCGCAGTTGGTTATGCCGTCCTCGGAGCACAGGTCGCCCGCGACCAGCTGCCAGCCCTCCAGGTTGCAGGACTGGCCGTCGAGGGTGAAGTCGGTCTGGTCGATGACCGTCTCGCCGATCTCCGCCGTGCAGGCGATGCAGGCTTCCTGGTTGTCCATCCCGTTGGTGTCGGCGACGCATTCGGACTCCGGGGGATCGCCGCTGGGATCGCTGCAGGTGACGGTGAAGGGGCTCGGCGGGCTCACGCAGCCGGTGCTGTCGACGGCGCAGTCGGGCAGGCACTGGTCGGGGTCGGTGCAGCGGGAGGGATCGGCCACGCTCAGGCAGTCGCCGTTTCCGTCGCAGGCGTCCCGGGTGCAGTCCAGGCCGTCGCCGGGGTCCTCGCAGGAGGTGCCCGAGGGATCCGGGGCGCATTCATCGTTCTGCTCGGAGCAGGCGCCCATGCAGGGGTCCGTGCAGGGATCGTCTCCGGCCGGCAGGCAGGCGCCGTTTCCGTCGCACTCGTCGTCGCCGTTGCAGTAGAGGCCATCGTCGCAGGCGGTGCCGGCGTCGGCGTTGGTGAACTCGCAGGCGTGGTCGACGCAGGCGCCCACCGTGCAGTCGTTGCCGTCGACGCAGTCGTCGTCTATCTGGCAGTCGGCGCATTCCTCGTCGGCCATGTCGGTCTTGCCGTCGCAGTCGTTGTCGATCCCGTCCGAGCACTTGCCGATTTCCTCGCCGGGACGGGGAACCAGGACGTTGTCGCACTGGTCGTCGGTCTCGTTGCAGCTGTCATCGGTGCAGTCGTCTTGGTCGTCGCAGTCCACCGGGGTGCCCGGGGCGCACATCCCGTCCTGGCAAACCTCCGGGCCGTTGCAGTATAAGCCGTCGTCGCAGTCGCCGTCTTGGGAGCAGGGAATCCCCACCACCTGGATGCGGGCCACGTCGCGGTTGGAGAGCATGCTCCCGTCGGAGACCACCAGGGTAACCACCCAGGTTCCGTCCACGGTGGGCTCCACCGAGGCCAAGGCCCGGTCGGCGTCGATGAGCCCGGCCGTCTCCCGGGGAGACTTGAATACCACCGTCCAGCGGTAGGTCAGGTCGCGGCCCTCGGGATCGTAGCTGGCGCTGCCGTCCAGAACCGCCTCGGTGTCGACTCCCAGCTGCAAAACCAGGTCGCTCCCGGCGTTGGCTACCGGGGGCTGGTCGGGGCCCGGGGTCGTGCCCCCGCAGGCGCAGGCCCATATGATCGGCAGCAGGAGATACCAATTATGGTGTCTCATCTCATTCATTATACTCCATTATCCCGGCGATTTGAAATCCTTGACCCCGACCTCCGGGGGGCCTATTGTGGGGCATCCAATGGGAAACCGGCCTAAAATACTCATCACCGGCGCCCCGGGAGTGGGGAAGACCTCCCTGTTGCTCCAGGTTTTGGAGCGGATCCCCGAGATTAAGGCCGCCGGTTTCGTCACCGTCGAGCAGCGCGGCAAGAAGGGCCGCCAGGGATTCATTCTGAAGACCCTCGACGGCGGCGAGACCCAGTTCGCCAGCGTGGGCAAGGGACGCGGGGCCCGGGTAGGCAAGTACCTGGTGGACGTGGAGACCTTCGAGGAGGTCGCCCTGCAGGCCATCGGCTTCCAGTCGGGGATCGACCTGTACATCATCGACGAGATCGGGCCGATGGAAGTGCTCTCCAAGATGTTCTGCGAGACGGCCAAGATGCTTCTTAAGAACGAGAGGGTGGCCGTTCTGGCCACGGTGGCCAAGAGCGGTAGCGGTTTCATCCGCGAGGTCAAGCGCTTGCCCGGCGTGGACACCATCGAACTGTCCCGGGAGGGCGCCGCCAAGGTGGAGGAAGACCTGGTGATCCTGCTGAAGACCGCCTTCGCCCCCTCTAATACTGAAACCGCGCCGTGAGCATGGCGCGGGTGCCGATCAGCTCACCACCATAATTGGAGCCGTCGGGGGCCCGGACGCCAGTTTTCTCCCTGAAGTGCCGTCCGAAGGGGTTGAACAGGGTGAAGCCCAGGTCCAGCCGGGAGGCGCCGAGTTGCAGCCGCCAGGTCAGGGCCGCCAGTGCGTACAGGTGGTCGGGTATGTCGGCCCAGATGGAAGGCGTCAGGAAGCTCACCGGATCGCGGACGTCGTCCCGGCGGGCCCCGGCGTAGATCATCGACAGGGAGGCGGTGATTCCCGAGGGCAGCCGCAGAACGAAGCCCGAGGCGGCGTTGATATTGGAGGTCTTGTCGACCTCCTCGCCCGTATCCAGCACGTACTCGTAGCGCAGCTCCGCGCGCAAGAAGAGGGTCAGCTCCTCCAGCGGGTCTCCGGACACGAAGAGGTTTATCCCGAAGATGTTGCCGTCGTCCTCCCCGGTGTTGTCGTAGCCGATCTTGCTGTTCTGCAGGTCTATCTGCATCATCTGGTTGTAGCGGATGTCGGTGGTGAAGCCGATCCAGTTGCGGTTCAGCCCCAGGTAGGCGTCCGCTCCGAAGCGCAGCGCCCGGTCCAGCACCGCGCCCCGGTAGCCGATCTCCACCGCGTTGAGGATCTCGTTCTCCAGGTCGGGGTTGGAAATGCCCCTTTTTTCGAAGAGTTCGGTCACCTCGGGATAGTCGGTGATCATGCGGAAGTTGGTGCTGGTCTCGATCAGCGAGGGCTTGCGGAAGGCGGTGCCGCCCGAGATGCGCAGGAAGTGGTCGCCGGCCGGGTTGTATACCAGGGCGGCCCGGGGACTGACCGCCGGATCGGTGACGCTGTTCCAGTCGAAGCGCGCACCAACCGTCAGGACCACCCGGTCGCCGAATCGCTGCTCGTCGTGGATGAAAACGCCGAAGCGGTACTCGTAGGTTTCTTCGTCCACCGTTTGGTCGCAGCGGTACAGGGTCATGCGGAAGTCCGCCCCGGCGATCAGCAGGTTGCTTTCGAACAATTCGAGGTCGTACTGTCCCTCCACCTGGAAGGTGTCCCCGTAGATATGGAAGAAGGGGGTGGTGCCCAGATCCATGCCGGTGTCCGGGTGGATCAGGTCTAGTCCCATGTCGAAATGAAGCTGCATGGGGTACCAGTAACCCCGCAGCATCAGGTCGCCCAGCTTAAAGTCCGCCTGGGCGTAAGCGAATATGAAGTCGTCGATGTCCATGTACCCCATGACCCCGTACATGCGACCGGTCCCCGTGGCCATTCCGCCCCGGAGGGTCAAGGAGCCGCCGGTAAGCGGCAGGCGCACCGTGGCGTTGGCCCGCTTGAGGTCCAGCGACTGCAATTGGCGGTCCATCCAGCTGTGCGCGCGGTCGAGGCCGAAAGAAGCCTGGACTTCCAGGGGGCCCAGGGAGCCTCCCACCAGGCCGTCGATCACGGTGGAGCCGTTCTCGCCGCCGGCTACGAACACATCCGCATGGAATACTTCGCTGGGGGGCCTGGTGACGATGTTGATCACCGCCGCCACGGCGTTGGCTCCGTACAGGGCCGAGTTGGGGCCCAGGACGATCTCGATGCGCTCGATAGCGTGGATGCCGACGGGCAGGCTGGTGTAGAAGGGCGCCGGGTAGAACTCCACGTTGGCCTCGCGGCCGTCGATCATCAGCATAACGTGGATGGTGCCGCGGATCATGGCGGAGGGGTAGAGGGGATCGAACATGTAGACGTGGACGGCCGGGTACAGGCGCAGCAGATCCATCAGGTTGGTGGCGCCGGACTCGTCGATGTCCCGGCGGGTGATGACCACCACCGCCGAGGGGGAAAACCCCTTCTTTTGCCTGTGCTTGGCCGCAGTTAGGACGATGTCCTCTTCCTGCAGGAAGAGCATCTCCTCCATGAACTCGCTTTCTTCGTCCGCGGCCACCAAATCGGGGTATTCCGCGCCGCCGGTGGTTTCGGTTTCCTCATTCAGCTCGCGCTGCAGCTTGTCTTCTTCGTCTTCTTCGCCCAGGGACAGCGGTGCCGGCAGGGTGAATAGCAGAGCTAGAACGACTTTCAGGACCCGGCGCAATTAGAAGCCCCTCCCGCCGGAGCCATTGTACCAGATCCGGGGGTCTAGTAAAGGAAACGCGCGGTGAGCATGGCCCGGGTGCCGATGAACTCTCCGCCGTAGTTGGAGCCGTCGGGGGCGCGCACTCCGACCTTTTCGCGGAAGCGCCCCCCGAAGGGGTTGAACAGGGAGAGGCCCAGCTCCAGGCGGGAGGCGCCCGCCGGGATGTGATAGGTCAGTGCGCCCAGCATATAGAAGCGGGGGGGCAGGTCGGCGGTGCGGGGGGAGGCCAGGATGCTCTCCGGGTCGCGGATCGAGTCGGTCTTGCCGTCGACGTATATGCAGGCCAGGTGAACCGTAAGGCCCGCCGGCAAGCGCCAGGTTCCCCCCGCGGAGGCCAGCAGCCGGGGGGTGCCCACGTGCCGGCTGTTGTCCTTGGTCAGCCACCGGTGGCGAAGCTCGCCCCGGAGAAAGAGCGTGAGGTCGTTGTGCGGTTCGGCCTCGGCGAAGAAGTTGACCCCGATGATGTTGTTCTCGTCCCCCCGGTTGTCGTAGCCCACCGTGCTCGACTCCATGTCGATCTGCATCTGGAAGGGCGGGGGCCGGAAGCGGATGTCCGTCCGGAAGCTGATCCAGTTGCGGTAGAGGCCCAGGTAGGCGTCGGCGCCCAGGCGCAGGCGGCGGTCGAGCAGCGCGCCCCGGTAGCCCAGCTCCACCGCGGTGATGATCTGGTTTTCAAGGTTGGGGTTGCTGAGCCCCTTTTCCTCGAAGAGCTTCTTGATCTCAGTCTCGAAGGCGGGGTTGGCGTCCACCTTGACGTTGAAGCTGGACTCCAGCAGGGTGGGTTTGCGGAAGCCGGTGCCCGCCGAGGCGCGCAGGAAGTGGTCGCCGGACGGGTTGTAGACCAGGGCGGCCCGGGGGCTGATGGCCAGCTCGGTCTTGCTGTTCCAGTCGATGCGGGCCCCCAGGGTCAGCAGGAAGCGCTCGCCCAGCCGGTGCTCGTCGTGCAGGAACAATCCCGCGCGGAATTCCTCGGTCACCGGGTCGGTTAGCTGGTCGGACCGGTAGTGGTTGAAGCGGAAGTCCACACCGGCGATCAGCAGGTTGCCTTCGAACGGCTCGAGATCGTACTGGACTTCGGCCTGGAAGGTGTCCCCGTCCAGCTCGATGGGCGGGATGGTGGCCAGGGTGAGCCCCAGGTCCGAATGAACCAGGTCGATGTCCACGCTGAATATGCTGCGCAGTCCGTACCAGTAGGCCCGGGCCTTCAGGTCGCCCAGTTCCAGATCGACCTTGGCATGGAAGATGTCGGCTTTCTCGAACTCCATGTAGCCCATCAGCGAGAAGATCTTCCCGGAGGCGGCCAGCACGCCCCCCTCGGCGGCCAGGCTGCCGCCGGGGAGCTCCAGGCGGAGCTTGCCGTTGGCATGCGCGACGTCCTTGGCCAGGTAGTCCTGGGCGATCCAGCTGTCGGCCCGGTCTATGCGGAAGGAGCCCTGCAGCGCGACCGGTCCGGCCCCGCCCTCCACCAGTCCCGTGACGATCGTGGAGCCGTGCTGGCCCGCGGCAAGGTAGAGGTCGCCGTGGAAGGCGTTGCCGGGTGAGCGGGTGATGATGTTGATGACCGCCGAGACGGCGTTGGCTCCGTACAGCGCGGAGTTGGGCCCCAGGACGATCTCGATGCGCTCGATCTGCTGCAAGGTCACCGGGATGATTGCGAAGAAGGGCGAGACGAAGATCTCCAGGTTCGCCTCGCGTCCGTCGAGCAGGACCAGAACCTGCAGGCTGCCGCGGATCTCGGCGGTGGGGTACAGGGGGTCGAACATGTAGACGTTCACCGCGGGGTAGCGGCGCAGGAGCTCCAGCAGGGTGGTGGCTCCCGAATCCTGGATCTCTTGCCGGCGGATTACGATCACCGCCGAGGGACTGAAGCCGGCTTTCTGCTTGTGCTTGGCGGCGGTGAGGACGATGTCCTCCTCCTGCAGCAGGGCGAACTCGTTCATCAGAGCGGCTTCCTCGTCGATTTCGGAGAGGTCGGGAGGCTCGTCAGCCGGAGAGGCCAGCGGCAGCAATGCGCACAACGCTCCGGCAAGGATGGCGAGGAATCTCATGCTCGGGATTCATTGTAGCAGGGCGGGTAATATATTTCTAGTAATGGAACCGGGCCGTTAGCATGGCCCGGGAGCCGATGAACTCGCCGCCGTAGTTGGAGCCGTCGGGGGCGCGTTCCCCGGCTCGCTCCCGGAAGGGCGCGCCGAAGGGATTGAAGAGATACAAGCCCAGTTCGGTTTTGGTCACGCCCAGATTGAACCGGTAAACCAGGTTGGCCATCAAGTAGGTTATGGCAGGGAGTTCCTGCCAGATGACGGGTTCCAATATACTTTCGGGGTCGCGGACATCGTCGTGTCGGGAAGCCACATGGTTCAGCGCCAGGTTGAAAATCAAGCCGCCCGGCATGCGCAGGGTTCCTCCAACCGTTCCCTGGTACCTTGGGATTTTCTCGGCCACCCGGTTGCCCTCCAGGTACCACTCGTAGCGGTACTCTCCCCGGAAGTACAGCGTCAGTTCATCCAGCGGTTCGCCCTCGACGAAGAAGTTGACGCCGACGATGTTGAAATCGTCCACCGAGTTTATGTAGCCCACCGAGCTGTTGTTGATGTCCAGTTGCATGTTGAAGGGCGGCGGGCGGAACTTGAAGTCGGTCTTGAAAGACACCCAGTCCCGGTTCATGTTCATGAAAGCGTCGGCGCCGACACGCAGGGACCTGTTGAGGATCGAGCCGCGGTAACCCACTTCGACTCCGGTCAGAATCTCGTTGTTCAAGTCGGGATTGCTGATCCCCATTTCCTCGAATAATGTTCTTATCTCCGGGAACGCCGGGTTTTCTTTGACCCGGAAGTTTATGCTGCTCTCCAGCAATGTCGGCCGGCGATAGGCGATAGCCCCCGAGAGCCGGATGTAATGCTCTCCGGCGGGGTTGTACACCAGGGCGACGCGCGGGCTGACCGCCGGGTCGGTCTGGTTGTTCCAATCGAAACGGGCCCCGACGGTCAGCAGGAACTTTTCGAGGAACTTGTGCTCGTCGTGCAGGAAGATACCGAAGCGGTACTCTGCGATGTCGGGATTTACAATCTGGTCGGAGCGCACCGAGGTGTAGCGGAAGTCGATGCCGCCTATGAGCAGGTTGTTGAAAAATAGCGATATGTCGTATTGGGCCTCGGCCTGGAAGGTGTCTCCCGCGAAGTCGAAGACGGGCGTGGTCCCCAGCTCGGCGCCGGTGTCCGGGTGGAACAGGTCCAGATCGAGCTCGAAGGCTCCCCGGAAGCCGTACCAGTATGCCCGGGTCTTGAGCCCGCCGAGTTCGAATTCCAGCTGGGCGTTCATCAGCGACAGCTCTTCGAAGTCCATATAGCCCATCATTCCGAAGAAGCGCCCTCCGCCGGTCAGGATGCCTCCGCTGGCGGTCAGTTTTCCGTCGGCGAGCTTCAAGACCCCGATAGTGTTGAAGCGCATAAGGTCCTTGGCGACGGAGTTGAGGTCCATCCAGCTGGCCGCCCGCTCCAGGCTCAGGGTGCCCTGCAGGGCGACCGGTCCCAATCCGCCTTCGACCTTTCCATTAAGCAGCGAAGTGCCTTGTTGTCCTGAGCACACGAAGAGATTGGTGTGGAACTCGCCGGTGGGCCGGCGGGTGGCGATGTTGATCACCGTGGACACGGCGTTGGCGCCGTAGAGGGCGGAGTTGGGGCCCAGCACGATCTCGACGCGCTCGATTTCCTGCAGGGCGATGGGCACCAGCGCATAGAATGGTGCCGGGTAGATCTCCAGGTTGATCTCGCGGCCGTCCACCGTAAGCATGACGCGGATCGTGCCCCGGATCATCGCGGTGGGGTACAGCGGATCGACGACATAGACATGAACCGCCGGATATCTACGGAGCAGCTCCAGGAGTGTCAGGGCGCCCGACTCTTCGATGTCCCGGCGGGTGATCACGATGACCGCGGCGGGGGAGAAGCCGGCCTTCTGCTTGTGCTTGGCGGCGGTGAGGACGATTTCCTCCTCCTGCAGCAGGGCGAACTCGTCCATTAGCTCGTCTTCCTCGTCTACTCCGACGATATCGGGAATGTCTTCAACGACAACTTCTTCGGTGTCTTTTTTTTTCTCTTCGGAATAGGCGGCAGAGGGAATGCTCAGCAATAGTGCGCAGGAAACAAGTGCAGCCGGAAGTCGCATCCAACCCATAAGGCATTCTAGCAGGATGGGAACCCGACGGCAAAAACCTAATGGCTATAAATTATTGGATTATGCCGTGGTAGCGGTACATCCAGTAGGGCAGCAGCCAGGGCCAGGGGGCCTGGACCGCGCGGCCGTCGCCGCAGTCGGCCACCTGGTAGGGGTTGCCGTTCCACTTGGTGAAGCAGATCTCGTCGTAGGGCGGAACCTGGGTGAACTGGTCGTCCCCGAAACGGTCCGGGACGGAATCGAGTACGTAGTCTTCACGGTGGCTGTTGTCGGTGTAAAACTCCCGCCAGTCCTCGGGCCACTCGCGCAGGGTGCCCACCGCTTCTTCCAGGTAGTAGCCGTCGGCGACGAAGCCGGCGATGATGGCCGACCACAGCGGGTTCCGCTCAAGGAGCTCGTACTGGTACATGTCCAGCATCGACTGGATCCAGCGCTGGCGGCGTTCCTCGTTGGGCTCGTAGCGGATCAAGGTGTGGAAGGCCAGGAAGGCCAGCTCGTGGTCCGAGTGGTTGGCGATGTTGCGCTTGGTCACCGTCCAGACGTCCTCGTCGAAATCCACCTGCCGGTCGTAGTGGTGCTCGTTTATCAGGTACTCGTATGCGTCGTAGAAGTAGGTGTCCCCGGTCATGTGGTAGGCGGCCAGCAGGTGTCCCAGGATCTGGGCGCCGTTGAGCCAGCCGCCGCCGTAGGCCGAGAAGGCGCAGTCCTCCAGCGGGTAGGTTTCCATGCACTCGGACAGCTCGGTTCCGTCGAAGGCCACCGTGCAGGTTTCCGGATCCCAGTGGCCGTGGGTGGTGCGCTGGCCGTCGAGGTCGATGAGCTTGAAGCCGCCCTCGACGATGTAGCGGGCCAGGGCGCCGGCGTGCTCGGCCAGGGCCTCGCGCTCGGCGTCGTCCTTGGCGCACAAATCGTAGAAGACCGGGTAGCCGAAGAAGTGGCCGTCGGTTTCGTCCGAGGACGTGTCATCCTTCCAGTAGTAGTCGTGGCCGTCGTAGTCCTCGACCAGGTGCCAGTTGTCCTGGGGCTCCTTGGAGGCGTAGACCTCGCCCTCGTCGTCGCGCACGAATGATCGGGTGACGAAGCCGCGCTGCATGCCCTGAGCCTCGAAGCTCACCGCCGGGAGGTCGATCTGCTGCATCATGGCGCCCATGGCCCGGCGGGCCTTGTCGCAGTAGCTGTCGTCGCCGGTGGCCGCGGCCGCGTAGCTCCAGGCCACGATCTGCATCTGGGTCCACAGGCCGTCGTTGTCGTGATCGTGGTGGGCCAGGGTGTCCAAGGGGTTCCAGGGGTCGGCCAGGCGCCCGTCGCAGGAGACGAAGTCCAGCCGCCAGAAGTGGTCGTTGTATGACTCGAACAGTGCGGCCTTCTCGAGCAGGGTGGTCTCTTCCAGATCGATGCGGGTGATCCCGGCGGAGGTTGCGATCCAGCGGCGGTCGCCGTCCAGGACCACGTCGGTCACGGCTTCAGCCGGGATCCATCTCTGCGAGTGGTAGTGATCAACGTGCTCGAAGTCGCCTTGCACCACGGTGGCGCCGATGCCGTGGCCCAGGGCCATGAAATCGCCCGAGGCGTGTACCGAGGTAATGTCGCCGCAGGGCAGGGCCCCCGCGCCCGGCTCCAGGGTCCGGTCGCTCTGGGTGCCCACCAGGGCCGCGCCGGTCGCGTATCCCGCCAGGATGCCGCCGGCGGGCAGGGCAAACACCGCCCGGACCTCTTCGTCGGTCAGCAGGGTGGTGGTCTGCGATCCGTCGAAGCGGATCAGGCCCGTGCCGGTGGCCATCCAGACGTACGTGGAATCCACTGCAATATCGTTCACTTGGACCGCGGGTGCCCCGGTGACCGTCGAAAAAGCGCCGGCTTCGATCTTGCCCAGGCCAACCTCCGTCCCCAGATATATCTCGTTGCCGTCGGTGGCGACGCAAGTTACTGTTTGTGGAATATCAATTAGTTGGGGGTTGGTGCCGGAGGGGTCGTGGAGTTCTATGCGGTCGGAGAGGGCCACGACCAGGCGGCCGTCGGAGAGGGCGTTCTCGGCCAGGTCGACTACCGGCAATGCGCCGGCCAGGAGGGGGACGGAGGTGAACTTGTCCTGGGCGGGGTCGTAGCGGGCCAGGCCGCTCTGGGTGCCGGCCCACAGGTCGGAGCCGATTTTAGAAAGGCAGCGGACCTCCAGGTCGGGCAGGGTGCCGGTGGTGCGGTACTGGGTGGGGCGCTCCTGGAGGAAGGCCGCATCGGAAAGGGTATGCAGCTGGCCGGTGGCCTCAAAGAAGAAGGTGTGGTCGGGGTACTTGTCATCCGGACCGTTGTCCTCTCCGTTACATCCCAGCGTGAGCATGCAGGCCGTCAGGCACGCGATCATCCGGTTCACGTCGGACCTCCGGGTCAATAGGTCATTCTGGCGGTGAACATGGTGCGAGTCGAGAGTATTTCACCGCCGTAGTTTTCGCCCCGGAGTGTGGTTATCCCCTGGGCTTCGCGGAAGCGTCCGCCGAAAGGATTAAAGAGGTTGAGGCCCAGGTGAAGCGTAGCCGGGCCCAGGTGCAGGCGGTAGGTCACGGCGGCCAGCAGGTAGGTGTGGGTGGGGACTTCAATGTTTCTGGTGGGGGCCAGAGAGCTCTCCGGATCGCGGACATAGAATTCCCTCGTTCCCACACAGACCGCCGCCAGGTGGAGCACCAGGCCGGGGGGCAGGCGCAGGACGAATCCCAGCGATCCCAGCAGGCGGGGATAGCTGCGGTCGACGCTGTCGTCCCGGGTGAACCAGGGGTGGCGCAGGTTGAGACGCAAAAACAGGGTGAGCGCTTCCAGCGGCTCGCCCTCGATTCCGAAGTGGCCGCCCACGATGTTGGTGTCATCGCCCACGTTGTCGTAGCCGATCTTGCTGTTCTGCAGGTCGATCTGCATGAAGTAGGGCGGGCGGAAGCGGATATCGTTTATGAAGCTGATCGCCTCGCGGTTCAGGCCCAGGTACACGTCAGCGCTCAGGCGCAGAGCCCGATCGAGAAGACCTCCCCGGTAGCCCAGCTCGATCGCTGTGAGGATCTCGTTGTCCAGGTCGGGGTTGCTGATCCCCCTTTCTTCGAAGAGGGTCTGGAGCTCGGGGAATCCCGGCTCGGGGTAGACCTTGAGGTCCATGCAGGTCTCCATCAGGGTGGGCTTGCGGAAGGCGGTGCCGCCGGACAGGCGCAGGAAGTGATCCGGGCCGGGGCTGTAGACCAGCGCCAGCCGCGGGCTCAAAGCCATGCCGGTGGTTGAGTTCCAGTCGAAGCGCGCGCTGAGGGCCAACAAGAACCGATCGGAGAAGCGCTGCTCGTCGTGCAGGAAGACGCCCGCCCGGGTCTCCACGGTGACCGGGTCCACCGCGTTGTCGATGTCGTAGCGGGTGAAGCGCAGGTCCGTGCCGGCGATGAGCAGGTTGTCCTCGAAGAGCTCCAGGTCGTACTGCCCGGAGAGCAGGAAAGTGTTGCCCACTACGTTGGTGGTGGGCAGCCGGGCCAGGGTGAGCCCGGTGTCCGGGTGAACCAGGTCGATCTCCACGTCCAGCGCGGTCCGGGCGCCGTACCAGTAAGCCAGCACCTTGAGATCGCGCCACTGGAGGTTCGCCTGGACATGGTTGAAGAGGAAGTTGTCGGCCTGCATGTAACCCAGCACTCCGAAGATGCGCCCGCTCCCGGTCACCAGGCCGGAGTCCAGAGTCAGGCAGCCGTCGGGGATCTCCAGGCGGAACGCGATGTTCGCCCGCTTGAGGTCTTTGGCCAGCAGGTCGCGGTCCGCCCAGCTCAGCGAGCGCCTGATCCCGAAGGAGCCCCGCAGCGCCCAGGCTCCGGTGCCGCCGGTCAAGCTTCCCTCGGCGATGGTGCCCCCGTTCTGGCCGGTGGCCAGGGACACGTCGGCCGAGAAGCCGGTCTGGGGTCGGCGGGTCATAACGTTGATCACCGCGGCCACCGCGTTGGCCCCGTATAGCGCCGAATTGGGGCCGGTGACTATCTCCACCCGCTCGATGTCGTGGATGCCGATAGGCACCAGCTCGAAGAAGGGCGCCTCGAAGAGGTCCAGGTTTACCTCGCGGCCGTCGATTTGGAAAAGTATGTACTTGCTGGCGCGGATCTCGGCGTTGGGGTGCATGGGGTCGAACTCGTAGATGTGGATTACCGGATAGCGCCGCAGCAGGTTCATCAGGTCGGTGGCCCCGGAGTCCTCGATGTCCTTGCGGGTGATGACCACCACCTCCGAGGGGGAAAAGCCGATCTTCTGCTTGTGCTTGGCGGCCGAGAGGACGATCTCCTCCTCCTGCAGCAGGGCGAACTCGTCCATCAGCGCGCTCTCCTCGTCCACCGCGGTCAGGTCCGGATCGTCTCCGGCAGCCGCAGGGGAGGCCCACAGGCAAACGAGGAATATGGCAGTCAGAACCCGTGTCATCAGTATACCAGCCGCGCGGTGACCATGGCCCGGGGGCCGATGAGCTCGCCGCCCCAGTTGGTGCCGTTGGGGGCCACGGTTCCCAGCTTCTCGCGGAAACGGGGGCCGAAGGGATTGAACACCGAAAGCCCCAGTTGCAGGCGCGCCGCGTCCAGGTCCATCTTATACGACACGAAGGCCATCAGATAAACCCGTTCGGGAACGTCGGTCCACAGGCTGGGCGCCAGCACCGAGCGGGGATCCAACAGTGTATCCTGGAAGGGCCCCGCGTAGACCGCCGCCAGGCTGGCGTTCAGCCCCAGGGGCAGGCGCAGCACCCCGCCGGCGGCCAGGCGCAGGTGCTCGGTGTAGTCATACCATTCGTCGTCGCCTTTGAATTTCAGCCAGTTCTTGCGGTACTCGCAGCGTAAAAACAGGGTGAGCTCGTCGAACAACTCGCCTTCCACCGATGCGCTGGCGCCGACGATGTGCTCGACCGACGAGCGGTTGATGTAGCCGAACTCGGTCTGGTTGAAATCCAGCTGCATGTACTCGTTGAACACGAACAGCGTGTCCAGCTCGATTGACTGGCGATTCTCGGCATAGTAGACGTTGGCGTCCAGGCGCAGCGCCTTGTCGAGCATGAACCCCATGTAGCCCAGCTCGAAGGTGGAGAGGATCTCGTTCTTCAGGTCGGGATTGCCCATCCCGATCTCCTCGAAGAGCTTCTTCATGTCGTTCTCGAAGCCGGGAGCCGCGTTGACCTTGATCCTGGCGCCGGATTCCATCAGGACCGGCTTGCGAAAGGCCATCCCCCAGGAAAACCTTATGTAGTGCTCACCGGCGGGATTGTAGACCGCGGCCACCTGGGGGCTTATGGCGCTCCGGGTCTCGCTGTTGTAGTCGAAGCGGGCGCCGGCCGTAAGCAGGATCCGGTCCAGGAGGCGTTGCTCGTCGTGCAGGAAGGCGCCGGTGCGGATCTCCGACAGGCTCTCGCAGACAATCTGGTCGGCATGGTAGCTGGTGTACCAGAAGTCGGCGCCGGCGATCAGCAGGTTACCTTCGAAGAGCTTCAGGTCGTACTGCGCGTCGGTGTGGAAGACGTCGCCGTCGAGCTCGATGGTGGGGAAGCTGCCCAGGGTGATGCCCATGTCCGGGTGGGAGAGGTTCAGATCTATGCCGGTATCCGCTTCCAGGTGGTACCAGTAGGCCCGCACCTTGAGATCGCCCAGCTCGAGATCCACCTTGGCGTGGGTGAACAGGATGTCGTTCACCGGCACGTAGCCCATGCCGTCGGAGAAGAGCCGCAGGTCGCCGGAGATCATCCCGCCGTTGAAAGTCAGCGAACCGTCGTCGAGCGACAGCAGCGCGGTGCCGGTAGCCCGAAGGAAATCCCGGTACACCTGGTTGCGATCCGCCCAGCTGTTCTCGCGATCGACGCCGAGGGTGCCCTGGAAGGCCCAGGAGCCGGTCCCGCCCTCCAGCATGGCGCCGATGATGGTGCCGCCGTTGTGCCCCAGGGCCAGCGACAGGTCGCTGTGAAAGTCGGTGCCCGGCTTTCGGGTGGTGATATTGATGACCGCCGATACCGCGTTGGCTCCGTAGAGCGCCGAGTTGGGGCCCAGGAGGATCTCGATGCGTTCCATGTTATGAATTCCCACCGGGATCGTCTCGTAGAACGGCGGCGGGAAGATCTCCATGTTCAGCTCGCGGCCGTCGAGCAGCAGCAGGACCCGGTAGCTTCCCCGGGCGAAGACCATGTGATGGGAGGGGTTGATCATGATGGCGTACAGCGCGGGGTAGCGGCGCAGCAGGTCGAGGAGGTGCACCGCGCCGGATTCCTCGATGTCCTTTCGGGTGATGACTATGACCGCCGAGGGGGAGAAGCCGATCTTCTGCTTGTGCTTGGCCGCGGCGATGACCACGTCCTCCTCGGCCAGCAGCTCCAGCTCGGCGTCGAACAGGTCGACTTCCTCTTCGGGCAACTCTTCCTGGGCCCGGGCTATGACACCCGATAGAAACCAAACGGCCAGTAAGGCGTAAAAAAGACGATTCATATCCTATATAGGCGGAAAATATCAGACCTTCGCGCAGGATGCCAGTTAGTAGATCAACCGGGCGGTGGCCATGACCCGGGGGCCCATTAGCTCGCCGCCGAAGTTGGATCCATCCCAGACGGTGACGCCCAGCTTTTCGCGGAAACGCGGGCCGAAGGGGTTGAAAAACGACAGGCCCAGCATGAGGCGCGACGCGCCCAGGTCGAGACGGTAGGTCAGGTTTGCAAGAAGGTAGGTGTGCTTTGGTACTGACTCGTACAAGTTGGGAGCCAGAGCGCTGTAGGGATTTAGCAGAAAATCCATGAAGTCGTTCGTGTAGGTCGCGGCGATCTGCAGTGTCAGGTTGAAAGGCAAGCGCAAGACAGCTCCGGCGGCGGCCAGGAGCCGGTCGTCGTCATAGCGCCATTGGCCGTCCGGCCAGGCATAGTACTCACGCCAGTACTCGGCCCGGGCGAACAGGGTGAGCTGCTCGATCGTTTCGCCTTCGATCGAAAAGCTGAACCCGAGGAGGTTTTGCAGCGCACGGTCGTTTACGTAGCCGATCTTTGTCCGGTTCATGTCCAGCTGGCCGAACGGGGTGAAGTAGAATTGCGTCTGCAGATACATGACCTTCTGGTTTGAGGCGAAGTATGCATTGGCGCTTACCCGCAGGGACTTGTCCAGAAAGTAGCCCAGATAGCCCAACTCGATTGTGCTGAGCAGCTCGTTGTCCAGGTCCGGGTTGGCGATTCCCCGTTCCTCGAAAAGCTCCTCCATCTCGGTCTTGAAAGCCGGGTTGGCGTCGATCCTGAAGTTGCCGCTGGTTTCGATCAGGGTAGGCTTGCGGAAGGCGGTGCCGCCGGACAAACGGATGAACTGCTCTCCGGCCGGGTTGTAGACCAACGCGATCTGGGGACTTACCGCCAGCTTGGTCCGGGTGTTTACGTCCAGGCGCGCGCCGACCGTGACCAGCAGCCTGTCGAAGAAGCGGTGCTCGTCGTGCAGGAATACCCCGACACGCGACTCGGTTACGGTCTCGGCGACGATCTGAGCGGAATGGTAGATGGTGTGCCGGAAGTCGACGCCGGCAATCAACAGATTGTCATCGAACAGCTCCAGGTCGTACTGGGCCTCGGCGTGGAAAGTGTCGCCGGTGATCTCGACGGTGGGAATTGTCCCCAGGATCAGTCCCATGTCCGGGTGGGCCAGCTTGAAATCTATGTCGGCACTGGCCCGTAACCCGTACCAGTATGCCCGGGCCTTGAAGTCTCCCAGGCGGAAGTCCACCTGGGAGAAGGGCAGCAAGATGTCATGAACCGGCATATAACCCAGGCCGTCGGAGAACAGCAGCAGGCTGCCGGATTGCAGTCCGCCCGACAATGTCAGGCTACCGTCTTCCAGGCCGAGATGGACGCTGCCTCCGGCGCGGATAGCCTTGCGGGGGATCTCCCGGCGGTCCATCCAGCTGTGCTCCCGATCCATCCCGAAGGTGCCCTGGAACGACCAGTCCCCGAATCCGCCCTCCAGGTAGCTGTCGAGGGTTGTGGCTCCGTTCATCCCGGCAGCCAGGGAGATGTCGGCGTGAAGGTCCCTGCCGGCCTGGCGGGTCATGATGTTGACCACCGCCGCCACGGCGTTGGCGCCGTAAAGCGCCGAGTTGGGGCCCAAGACGATCTCGATGCGCTCGATTTGATGCAGCCCGATCGGCAAAAAATCCCAGAACGGCATCGGAAACATCTCGAGGTTGATCTCACGGTTGTCCACCAGGACCAACACCCGGTAGCTGCCCCGGATGTGAACCATGTGGTTGGACACCGTGATCATGAATAGCTGGTTAGCCGGGTAGAGGCGCAGCAGCTCCACCAGGCTGGCCGCCCCGGATTCATCGATGTCCTTCCTGGTGATGACAATGACCGCCGAGGGGGAGAAGCCAATCTTCTGCTTGTGTTTGGCCGCGGCGATGACCACGTCTTCCTCGGCCAGCAACTCCAGCTCGGCGTCCAGAAGATCGATCTCCTCTTCGGGCGGATCTTTCTGTGCCTGGGCGACACCCCCCAGGACGAGCCAAACAACCAACAAAACGTAAAAAAGACGGCTCATATCCTTTATAGACCCAAAAATATCAGACTGCCGAGCAGGATGCCAGTTCGTAGTGCAATCGGCCCCCGGCCGGGATAAACTAGAGACATGAACCGCCTGATTGTAGAGCGGGAGCCGGTGAACCCGGGGCTCAGGGCTTTTGTGGCGATGGGGCTGATTGCCGCTTTCTGCCTGTTCGTCCTGGCTGCGCTGGGCGGGTTGGTCCTGGCGCTGGTGCTGGAGCTGGTCTACCTGGGGCACCCGGGGATTTTCACCCTGGCGGGGGTGGTGCTGGTTCTGCTGGCGGGGCGCTGGATCTTTTTCCTGGTCGACCGGGGTGACGCTCCCGGGCCGGTGGTTGACGAGAACAACCAGCCGCGGCTTGTGGAGATGGTGCGCCAGGTGGCCGAGCGGGTGGGCGGCCGGATGCCCGACCGGGTGGTGGTCATTCCGGAGGCGGGAATCGTCTGCCTGGACCGGTGTCGTTTCCCGGGATTGTTCTGGTGGCGCGAGCTGCGCATCGGGATGGCGCTCTGCGACCAGCTTTCGGTGGGGGCGCTGCGGGCGCTCATCGCCGGCGAGCTTGCGCGGGAGTTCGCCGTACCGGACCGGCGGCAGGCGTTTATCTGCCGGCTGGATTCGTCCCTTTACCGGGCGGTGGTCGAATCGCAGCGGTCTTTTCTGACCAGCCCCCTGGAATGGTACCTCCGGATTTTTCTGATGGTTACCCGTCCGCTGACCCGCCGGATGAAGGCGGCGGCCGAAATCCGGGCGGCCCGGGCGGTGGGCAAGGATGTCTACGCCGGCGCGCTCTCCTCGGCCCTGCAGATTTCGCACCGTTTCAGCCTGTTCTTGCAGCAGGAGATCCTGGCCCTGCTGACGGCCGGGGGGCTGCCGGACAACATATATGCGGGGTTCAGGGTATGGCGTTCCCGCACGGACAACTCCCCGCGGGGCAACGGACTGGACGACGGGCTGGCCGACGGAACCGTGGACCTGCTCGGAGGGGTTTCCCTCCCCGCCGAGCGACTGGCCGCGATAAACGCGCTCGTGGAAAGCCGGCCCTGGGATGATCCCGCGCCGGCGCGCGAGCTGATCCTCCAGCCCGAACAGATGGAGCGGCTGGTCACTCCCTTCGTCGCCGAGACTTTTCATCGCCAGGGCCTGCGCCGGTTGGACCGGCGGCCCTTCCTGGTGCCCTGGGACGACGTACCCGGCAAGATAATCGTACCCCAGCAGCGGGCCCGCGCCGAACACGTGCTGAAGATCCTGGGGCGGATGCTCAGCCGGCAGGTGGAGCCCATGGAGGGAATCGATATCTATCTGAAGCTGATCGACGTTCCCGAGCTGAAGATCCGGCTGGCCGGTCGCCTGGATCCCAACCTGGCCAGGATTCCGCCGGTCCTGCATCCCCAGCTGGTTCACAGCGTCCTGGTGCGGTTTTTGGGAACTCTGGTGGGCAACACCCTGGTGGAACAGCACGACTACCGCTGGGAGAAGGGCATCGCCAGGCCGCTCAAGGTAGTGGGCAGCCAGGGGGAGAATCTGGATCCTTTCTCGCTGGCCGGCGACCTGCTGGAGGGCCGGCTGCACGTGGGCAACTTCCGCATGAGGCTGTTCGAACACGGCCTGTTCGTGGGACGGTGAGCAATTTGAAACGGGCGCCGGACGGAGCAGACTTCTTTCGCCGGGCCGAAGCCGAGAGCCTGCGCTACGGGGGCGATCCCTGGGTTTTCTTCCGCGAGCTGGGCCAGAACTCCCGGGACGCCTTCGCCACCCGCATCGACGTCTTCGCCCGCCTTTCGGGGACGGAGGTGGTCCTGGCCTTCTCCGACGACGGACGGGGGATGACCTTCGAGCATGCCCGCCGGTACCTTTTCCGGCTGTATGCCTCGTCCAAGGACCAGGATCCCCTGGCGGCCGGACGCTACGGGGTGGGATTCTGGTCGGTGCTGCGCTTCGGCCCAACCCGTCTGGAAGTTCATTCCCGCACCCGCTCCGGTTCCTGGGGCGTCAGTCTTTCCGGGGACTTGTCTTCCTGGGAGAAGGTTGTGTGCCGCCGGAAGCGCACCGGCACCACGATCGTCCTGGTCCGGGAGATCGAACCCGCTGGGCAATCCGAGTTCTTCCACCTGGTTGAGACCCGCCTGTCCCACTACCTATCCCGCCTGCGCACCGCCGGCCGGAATCCCGGGCCTCTGCGCGTATTTCTCGAGGGGCGCAGGCTGCACCGGCCGTTCGGGCTGAAGGGCCCGGGTGCGCTGGCATTCAACGACGGGAATGTCGAAGGAGTGGTGGGATTCGGGACGCACCCGTCTTATCAGCTGTATGCGCGGGGTTTGCCGGTTACCCAGGGGGCCTTTCTCGAGGAGTTGGAGGGCAAGCGCATCCGGGAAGGCAGTGGGGCCGAGCGCCAGGGGGCCGCTCCGGTATATGTCCTCAACGGCAACAATCTGGATGTCGTGCTGTCCCGCCAGACCGTGTTGAAAGACAAGGCCTTGCAGCGGCTGGTGGATACCGCCCGGCGGCGCTTCGACGAGTTGGTCTCGCGCACCATTGACGGGGCGGTGAAACGTTCCTGGATGCGGAGAATTGCGGACGCCTTCGGTGACTGCTACCGCAAGGCCGAGCATTCGCCCGCCTGGGTGCGCTGGGGCCTCTTCCTGATGACGATATTCCTGCTGGGCGGAACGCTGGGGATGCTCGCCTCGCGCCTGGACACCGGCGGGTCGGCCAAAACGGATTCCTCGCCGGTGGATCTCCGTCTGGTTGCGGGTGAGGAGGACGATGCCTACGAGGGTGACCCGCGCCCGCTTTACACACCCGCCTTGCGGCCGGATCAATGGAGGCAGCTGCACACCGGCACCGTGGATGTCGGGGGGCCCGAGCCCAGCTGGGCCCTGTCCTACCATCCGCCCGTGGATTTGATGTTCCGCCTCCTGACCCTGGAAAGGTACGAACCCCATGACGGGTGGCAGCCGACCGATCCCGGCCAGAAATGGCGCCGATTGGGCACCGGCCCGGCCGAAAGGCGCAAATCCGGCGAAATACGGATAGAAATAGCCCACGACCGCAAGGGTGGGTCGTTGCTGCTGCCGGTTCCCACCGGGTACGCCCCCGTGCCCAAAAGCGCGCGCGCGGGAAAAACCACCGTCCCTCTCCAGGCGAACCCGCTTGGGCTGGTGCGGGCCCGCCTGCCCCGCGGAGCCCGGTCTCCCCTGAGCTATGCAATAACCAGGGACGGAGGTTGGGGATCCGGTCTGATAACAGCCGGGCAGGAGGTTGTCGAATTCCCCGCGGATATCGAAGATAAGCTGACTGTTATCAGGGAGTTACCGAAGAGAGAACGGATCGGACAGGCGCTGGATCTGATCCGGGCGCGTCTGAGGTACGATCGCTCGGTGGAAGTGGCCCGGGCCTACCGGCAGCAGGCAGACCAAGGGAACAATGACTGGGTTCGGATGGTGCTGGCGGTGGGTGCCGGGGACTGCGACGTGATCAACGGGCTGCTGGTCCTCCTGCTGAAAAAACTGGATGTACCCGCCCGACTGGTCGTGGGAGTTGTCGGCCGGGATGGAGAAGTACTGGCGGGCACGCACGCCTGGGCCGAGGTCGCCGACGGAGACGTGCGGGTGATGGACGCCACTCGCATGGTGTCGGCGACCGGTCCGGTTGCGGTGAGGTTGCCGGCGGAACGTCCCGTCGCCGGCCGGCCGACGGTGCAAAAGAAATCTCCCGGGTCGGTTTTGAATGTCTTGTTTCTCGCCGGCGCCGCGATTCTGGCGGCCGCTTTTCTGGTTCTGGCCTGGGGTATATGGCGTTCCAGCCGGGGAAGAACCCGGCTGGAGATCACCGGAGACGCCCGGCTCAAGCGGGGCTTGCTGGCTTCCATGGCCGCGGATGCCTTGCGGCGTCCCGGGGCCTGGTTGTCCATTCCCGGCTTGTGGCACCGGCCCTTCATCCCCTGTCTGGGAGGGCGATTCCTCTCGCTGGCCCGGGCGATCCGGCTGGGATACAAGGACATGCTCTTCATCGGCCGCCAGGGCGGGGAGTTGGCGGTCGAAGCGGTTCGCTCCAAAGCCTGGGTCCTGGACCGGGAGAGCGAGGATTTCACCGGCCTTTTTACTTCTCTGTCGAATCTGCGTGACCTGGATGAGCTGGCGCTCGTAAAGCCGGAGTCGCGCCCCCGGGGTCTGGCCGGGGGTCTGATCCATGAGGTCAACCGCCTCCTGCGGCGTGGCGGCGCAGATGTTTTCTGCCGCTTGGTGCGGGGGCCGGAGAATGGGTTGTGCCAGGATGTGGACCTGGCTCCGATCCGTCCCCGCCGGGGGTCGGGCTGGCCCCGGCGGTTCGTGGCGGTTTTCGAATCGCACCCCTGGTGGCGGAAGATCAGCGAGTTGTACGGCACCGCGCCCGCGCTGGCGGCGTCGGTTGCGATCGACCGTCTCGCCGGGGAGTCCAGCCTGCTAAGACCCAAATCGGCCGCTATCAGGAGTATCGCGGCCATATCAACACTGGAGAAGTACCTGTGAGCCGGCGGTTGTTGAGCATTGATGTCGAGGAGGAGTTGTCGAAGCTCACCCTGGGGCGGCTGCGCAACCGGTCGCAGGCGCCGGTTTCGCTTGCCCGGGCGGCTGCCTCCGCCGGCGCTTCCCGCATGCGGTTCACCCTTGGGCGCCGGCAGCTGGTTCTGGAGCACGATGGCGGGGTTCCGGATGCCGGAACGCTGGCCGCAATGCGGACGCTGCTCAACCGCGGCCAGGACAGCATGCAGCGTCACGCGGCCCTGGAGGAGTTGGAGTCGAGAGGCATGCTGGATCTGCTGGTACCGTTTGCCCTGGGGGCCGACCGGGTCGAAATGGACATGGCCGCCCCGGTATCCCGCAAACTGGTGGTGATCGGAAGCGGTTCCCGGGTGGAGTTTCTCGATTCGGACCGCCGGAGGGGCGTGGCGGTGATCGTTTCCGGTGGCCGCCGGGCTCCCGCGGCGGAGCGGGCCGAGCTGATCGATGCCCTGATACATGCCAGTTTCCAGGCGATTGTCGACGGTCGGCGGGTGGACCGCGGACCCCACCTGGTGGACACGCTGGTTCAGTCCTCCCTGGAACAGGGTTGTTTCCGGGGGGTGATCGGGATTCCCCGCCAGGGACTGGCCGGAATCACCCGCATCCTGGTGAACGGAGTTCTGGAGCGCGAGCAGTGGGAAAGCCCCGCCAACGGGGAGGTCTGGGAAGCGGTGATTGAAGGGCCGGAGGTTCCAAAAGCGCAGGACAGCGCGTTTCTCTGCGAGGCGACCGGGAAGCTGTACGACCGGCTCCGGGAGCGTTATGCAGAGATGGGCGCTGCGGATCGGCAGAGAGTCAAACAGCTGCTGTTCAGGCTGGCCGACCACGGTGCCGGCAAAGCGGCTGCCGGATCGGCCCGGATGTTCTCGACTGTCGACGACCAGCAGGTGGGAGCGGAAGCCTTGCAGCAAGCCGCGCTCGGCCGGGTGATCCGCGCTATCGGGGAAAAAGCGCGCCGGGACCGGTACGATCTCTCCCGGACGGTCTTCGTGCTCGACGAGCAAGACCGCGGGTTTGTCGAGCGCCACCTGCGCCTGGTGATCCGGGAGCCCCCCCGGCGGCCGGAGACCCACAAATGGCGCAATCTGCTCTTGGCGGCGGCGCAGAGGTTCAAGAGAAAGGCCAGAAGCGTGGTCCGGTTCTTGATCCGGTCGCGGGAAGTACCGGATGAAGAGCTGCGGGAAAGTGAAAAACGCTTTTTGAAAGCGCTCAAGAGGATACTGGATGCCGGATTGGTGCGCGACGGGGATGTTACATCGGTGACATTCGTGCGCGGGCGCCTGGCAGGTTGGAGGCGGATCAGTGAAGATGGCCGCGAGAGCCGGCTGCTGTTGTCCAGAAAGAATCCCAGGGTGAAAGCCATGGTGACTGCCTTCGAGAAAGACCCCAAGAGCCTGTATGCCGCATGCATGCTGCTGGCCGACGGGGAGCGGGCTTTCGGCGACCGCAGTGAAGAAGTGTTGCAGGTCATCCTTCAGTCAGCAGGATTATCGGACCAGTCATAAGAAAAAATCTT
>Ga0272442_10003016_pt1 | contig 23887 bp, 15 predicted proteins | sample SSMForm2O_FD_200262 | JGI IMG/M metagenome (GOLD analysis project Ga0272442, IMG submission 200262) | Marine sediment archaeal communities from Little Sippewissett salt marsh, Falmouth, MA, United States - SSM-Form-2O | ecosystem: Environmental > Aquatic > Marine > Wetlands > Sediment ...
AACGGGCATTTTTAAGGTTTTCCATGTAGAGAAAATTGAGAAAATGAGCGCGTCTGACCCCCATCCCCCCCCCCCATTTTCCCCCATTTTGACGGGATCCCGCCCTTCCATCCGATATCCATGATTCCTCTTCATCCCCTGTTCATTTTTTGTGTATCTAAGGGTGTTTAAGGGTCTCTAAGGGTATTGATTTTTCGAGGAATTTATGATATGGTGCCTTCCTGTATTCGATGCGATGCAATGAAGGAAGGGATCATGAAAAAAATATCGGTCAAGTGGAATGATGTGAACCGCCGGCTCGATGCCCTGTGGAACAGGACCGAGTCGCTCATTTTTCGTTTTTTCAACGCCCATGACGTGGGAGAAAACGCCGGGGACAAACCTCCGGGAAAGGACGGGACGGCCGGGGAGGAGGCGACCCAGCCCCTTCCCAAAATGACGGAATTCAACGTGATTGTGGCCGCCATCAAGCGTCTCCAGGAGGCGCGGATCGCCCTTTTGAAGGAGGAAGCCCGGTATGAAACTCTCTCAAAAACAGATGACGCTGATTCGGAAAGCGTCCAGGAGGAAATTTCTCGAGTACTTAAAGCGCTCGAAAAAAACGGCTCCGGTGAAACAACTGATCCGGATGAGATGCCGGACTGATCCCGAGCTGTTCGCCCGGTTCTTTTTCCCACACCACTGCCGCCTCCCCTTTTCCTCCATGCACCGGGAATTCTTCCGCTCCTACCGCCACTCGGCAGGGGAGGATCTCCTCGCGAGAACGGGGTACAGGGAGGTGGTGGCCGCCCCCAGGGGATTCGCCAAATCCACGGTGAAAACGCTCATCATTCCCCTCCATGCCATCCTGTATGGAACCGAGCGCTATATCGTGATCGTCAGTGCCACACTCAAACAGGCAAAACTCCGGCTCAAAAATATCAAAAACGAGATCCTGACCAACGACAGGATAAAGGAATATTTCAAGATTCCGATCCAGGCCGGGCAAAAACGCAGCTGGACCCAGCAGGCCATCAATGCCCTGGATGTTCAGCTGGAGGCCTATTCCGCGGGCACGGAGATCCGGGGCATTTCTCATCACGAGTTCCGGCCCACCCGCATTATCCTGGACGATGCCGAGGATTCCTCTCAGGTGGAAAGCGCCGAGGGACGAGATAAACTCCTCGAGTGGTTCAACGAGGTGATCGAGAACCTGGGGGATTCCTATACCATCATCGACGTGATCGGCACGATCCTGCACCCGGAAAGCCTGCTCTCCACGCTCCTCCGGCGTCCCGATTTCCGGGGGCGGGTATACAGTGCGGTGATGGATTTCGCCGGGGACGAGATCCTTTGGGAGAAGTGGAGGGCAAGGTTCACGAACCTTTCCGATCAACACAGGATCGAGAACGCCCGAAGGTTCTTTCTGAAAAACAGAAACGCCATGCTCAAGGGCTCGAGGGTTCTGTGGGGGGCCAAGGAGGATTACTATACCCTCATGGTCCAGATGACCACCATGGGGAGGAGCGCCTTTTTCCAGGAGAAACAGAACGATCCCCGGACCGCCGGAGAGCGGATCTTCTCACGCGATCGTTTCCGATATTTTTCCATGGAAGGTGGAAATCTCATGGTGGAACGGTCCGGACAGGAACCGAAACAGATATCGCTTTCCTCCCTGTCCGTATTCGGATTCCTGGATTCGGCACTGGGAAAGGGAAAGGGAAAGAACAGGAGATCGCGGGGCGACTTCGCCGCCATTGTTTCTGTCGGGAGGGACGCGGAGGGATATGTGTACGTCCTTGATGCCTGGCTGAGTAGGGTGCCTCCTACAAAGCAGATCGAACGTTTATTCGACCTTCATGAAAGATTTCACTATACCCGGTTCGGAGTGGAGGGCAATTGTTTCCAATCGCTTTTGCTCCTTCCCCTCGAACAGGAGCGGGGAAGGCGCCGGGAAGAGGGGAAGGCGTGGGACGTGGCTGTTAGCGAGGTGAATCACCGGGAGAAAAAAGAGGCCCGGATCCTCTCTTTGGAACCCCTGGTGGCCAATGGGTGGATCCGGTTTAACCGGGCCCTGCCGGAGGAATTTTTCCGTCAGATGGAGGATGTCCCCCGGGGCCTTCACGACGACGGCCCGGATGCCCTGGCCGCTTGTTTCAGGCTCTCGCGATGCCCCGGCAAGGGAGGGCTGGATGCCCCCGGCGGAGCTTCCAGGAAGAGGAAGATGAGGTGCCAGGTCAAATATTTCTGACAGGTGGAACTTGCACGATCAGCCTGGGATTTCCATGGAGAGAAAATTGAGTAAATGAGCGCGTCTGACCCCCAATTTTTGACCCCCAATTTTGACCCCCGATTGGTATTACATGGGGGGGCGGAAGGTGTTGGCGGATGCCCTGTTGACCAGGATGACCCGTTCGCGGATTTCGCGTCCGTTCAATCCCGCGATGGCCTGCCGCGCCTCTTCGTCGGATGGCATTTCAACGAATCCAAAACCCTTGGATCGTCCGGTAAGGCGGTCTTCAATGACGATCACGCCGGCCACCTCGCCGAACTTTTCGAAGGCCTCTCGCAGGTCTCTCTCCGTGGCCTCATAGGATAAATTTCCAACGTAAAGCCTCATGGAGAACTCCCGCATCCGGATGAGTTGAAAATAAAAATAATGATTTACCCTGCGTCAAACAACTAGAAAAAGTATAATATCGAAATCGATCGAATGACAAGGGAAAACTTCATTTTTTTGTTCACACTCATTCCCTTTTTATCCTATGTTATTTTTATCTTCGCGTTTTTCCGGGAAGGGGAAATCGCAATGTCCTTGAAAGATAAAATCCTCATTGTTTGTTCGATCTTGCTTTTCGCGGCTTTCTTCACATGGGTTTTTCTGACGAAGGGGGGACGCTCCGGAGGCGGGTTTTTCGTGAACAGGGAAAGAACGGTCGATTCGGAACTTTTGGGGGAAACGTCCCGGGAGGGCATGGATTCGAGGCGATCCGAAATCGAGCCAGAAGAAAAAAAGTCCTCTCTTATCGCAACGCCTTCCCCCCTTCCCGATCTCCCGGTTTCCAGGTTACCGGAAAAATCGCCCTCTCCTCTTTCGAGGGATGAAGCGGTTCCCACCGGGATAAAACCCACCCCCACACCGGCAGGAAAGGGACAATCGCAAACCTCTTCCAGCACCGGGGATCAGAGCTCGGAATCCGTGGATACCACGCATCTCGCGGGGAGGGTTACCAACCAGAACGGCGATCCGGTCGCGGAGGTTTCCATAAAAGCCCAGAGCGGGAAAAAAAACATGCCCAGCCGGGGATCCGCAATCACCGATTCGGGCGGCAATTACTTCATCGAGGGATTGAGGGATATTCCACACATCGTGGAACTGGTCCATCCCGATTACGACACCCGCATGGAACGGAACGTGGCCGTGGGAAGGGATGACGCGAATTTCGTTCTGGTTCAGGAAATGGAGGCGACCCTGAAGGGTCTGGTAGTGGATTCCCGGAGCGGGGAACCTCTCGAAAGATTCACCGTCCGTGTCGAGGGCGATCCCCTGATCCTGATCGATCCTAAGGAGAAGGGACGTTTTTTCGTGAAGAAGCTGAGGAGGGGCCGCTCTTATCGGGTTACCATCGAAGCGCCGCGTTTCGGTGCCGTTCGGGATGAGCTCGTTCAGATGCCCTCCGAAAGGGGCTCTGTGGAAAAGATTTTCCGTTTGGGAGCCGCGGGATCTATCAGGGGGCGCGTGATGGGAAAAATCACGAGACGCCCCCTCTATGGTGTGGAGGTGAGATTGAACGGATCCCCCCCCGGAGGAGAAGCTGGGGGCGCCCTGCCCGATGCGGTGGTAAAAACAGTCGAGGATGGAAGGTTTGAATTTCCGGATGCCCCGGCCGGGGACAATACCCTTTATTTCGTGCCGCCAAAGCCGTTTGCCCCCATCTCGATGCAGGTGGAGGTGGAACAGGGCGGGGCGACAGAGATCGGGGATGTGGAATTCGAGGGCGGCGCCATTCTCCGGGGTCGCCTGGTCCAGATGCCTGGAGAGATTCCCGTTCCCGGGGAAAGCGTCAATCTCACAGCCCATCAGTTTCACACCACCACGGATACTGATGGGGCATTCGAATTCGGGGGACTCAAATTCGGCCCTTATATCATTGGGATTTCCAGGTATGAAATCGTCCAGATGGTGATCCTCTCCCAGCTCGAGTCCGAGGAATACATCATCCGGATCGGTGCGGGGATCCTGAAGGGGAGGGTTCTCCAGGGAGCCAGTCCCCTTCCCGCCCGGATCGGGCTCCGTCAAACCGATCCGGGAGAATGGAAATACGCGGATACGAATTCGTCGGGAGACTTCGAGATCGGGGACCTGATCCCCGGCCGGTGGCTCGTGAAGGTAACCAGCCGGGAATACGGGTACCAGAGCTTCGAGGAATGGATCGACATCGCCCCGGATCAGGTTACGGAGCGGGATTTCGTTTTTCCCGCAGGGTGGATTACGGGTGCGGTTCTCGATTCGGAGGAAAAGCCCGTTGCGGGAGCCCAGATCTCCGTGAGGCGCTCCATCCCGGCAAACGAGGAAGACGAGATCAATCCCGCCACCTGGTACGCTGTTTCAAAACCGGACGGTTCCTTCATGGTGGAAAACCTCTTTCCCGATGTTTATGGCGTCACCGCCTCGAAAAAGGATCTGGGTATGGATCTGGTGGAGAACGTAATCGTTCCCGAGAACGCCCCCTCCCGGCCGGTCACCCTTTACCTCGGGAGCGATGCGGGGGGCTCCCTGGTTTCCCTGGCCCTGGACCTGGATGGGGGCAAGCCCCTGCCCGAGGCGTGGTGTCGCCTCACCACTGCCGCCGGCACAAGGTTCCATCACGGCCAGACCCGGGATTCCGACGGCATTCTTCGAATCGAGAACATCCCTTCTGGGGGGTATCTCGTGGAGGTGAGTTCTGAGGGTTATTCCGTGAAAACCCACCAGTTGGAGATTCTGGAGGGGAAGACCGTGGAACTCGCGGACGTGATTTACCGAACCGGGGATCTTCGCCTGACCGTGCGGGATGCCGGTGGTGTTCCCGTTGCGGGGGTCAGCTGCCATCTCGAACCTGTATCGCCGAATTCCATAGAGGAGCCCCGCTCGGGAAAAACAGACCTGAACGGTCTGTGGATCCAACGCGGCCTCTTTCCGGAACAATACCGGATCATCGCTGTTTATAATGAGTTGACGGTCAAGGAGACCGTCAGTATCCGGAAGGGCGAGGTGTTTCAAAAGGAGGTCATTGTAAAGTAATGTTTCCTCCCGTTTTTTTATCACGTATGGATTTGACGGGTTTAAACTTGACCATGTCCCCCGATGGCCCTTCCGGAATCTGACCGGTGGTCGGTTTTTTCGGTTGTTATATCCCCCCGTGATCGATAATGATTTCTCCATCCTTATAAAGGCTCGAAACCGTTGAGGGATAAAACGGTAAAACCGGAAACAGGCTCTCTTTCCCGGATTCCGGCCATGCTGCTCGAGGGGGGACTCCTCTGCCTGATCCTCCTTGGTTTCCTCTGGCTGGAACCGGATCGTCCGAGCATGGACGCCATCCTGTATCGCCCGATACCCGATGCGGCGGAACAGGTTTACGTGGCCCGGGCCTTTTCCTCGGGGAACAGCCCCCTTCTCCCCATAAGTGTGGAACTGCATCCCTCCCGTTATTCTCCGGTTCATCCGTTCCTGGTTTCCCTGTGGATGAGGCTTCACTTCGGGAGGATGACCTCGATCTATTCATGGTCTCTGTTTGCCGTGATCCTTGGAGTGGCCCTTCTCTATCTTTTCCTCATCTGTTCCGGGGCGCCGTTTCCTTTTCGGGTTCTGGCGTTATATTTAATCCTGTTCACTCCCCTGTTTATAACAATCACCAGGAATATCATGCAGGAACCGACCATGCTGCTCCTTTTCGGGGCAACGTGTCTCTTGTGGAGGATGGGAATGAGGGGGGCTTTGGAGGAGAGAGTGGAAAGCGGTGGAGGATCAAGAAGGAAAGGAAAAGGTCTTTTCTTCTTCTTCCTGGCGGGCTTTACGGCCGGTGCGATTTTCTGCATCCGGGTCACTACGTTTCCCCTGATTGTTTGTTTCGTTTTGCATGGGATATGGATGCTTTCTCCCCGGCGGGCGGCCCGATGCCTTCCCGCCTTCAGTTGCGGGATTCTGGCCTGTGTGACCCTTGTTACGGTATACATGGCGTCCCTGGCGGGGATTTTCAACGTTGCGGGCTATTATCACTGGATGCCCTTCCAGACGTTTTTCGCCTGGAACAACGCCTTTATCCCGGCGCCGAACACCGGCATTGACGTCCCCAACGGACTCCTCATTCTCCAGGATATGCTTGGTATTCGACCGGCGGCTTCTGTGTTCGGCTGGTATTCAACGGCGCTTCTTTTGATCGGGGGGCCGGCGGGATTTATCCTGATGAAGAAAACGGGGGAACAAAACAAAGGGGAGAAAAGCCTCGGGGTACTTTCCCTTCTCCTTTTTCTTTTCGCCATTTCCCAGGTGGTCATTCATATGTTCTACATGTTCAACGATCTTCGTTTTTTCGTGCTGGCCTGGCCTGCCCTGGTTTTATCCGGAGTTTCCGGGTGGTATCTTATTCTCAAGACCTTCTTTCGTAAAAGATGGATGCGAAGGGGTTACACGGTTGTTTTCGCTGTGATCGTTTTCTCCCTTATGATGGGAATAACGAATTACATCCACGGATTCACCATCATGACGTCCCTGAAGGAGAAATCCAGGGAACGGGGAGAATGCATCAGCTGCAAGGCGATGCACGAGAAGAACGGACTTTTGATCGAGGCCCTCTCCTGTCCGATATTCGTGGATCGGGTTTCGGTTCTGAACGCGCGTCTTTTGTTCGATCTCATGGACCGGCCCTATCCCATCGCGCCGTTGACGCGGCAGTTCGATCTGACCTATGGGGGCCATACAATTCAGTTCCTCTGGTACAGGGTCAGGCCTCCCGTGGGCTGTCTCCCCCAAAGCGAGATCTGGGAGGGGCGTCCCCCGGATCATTTCCTTTTCGATCCCGGGGAAGGTTCCGTACGGGACGATTTTATCGATACAATGATGAATAGATATGGCAAGATCGCCTTGTATTTTCCGTACTGGCGACGGGAGGAACTGAAACCCCTGATCGAATATATCCGTGAGGAGGGATACGGTATCCTGAAACTCAACCGCCGGGGACCGTGGGACCTAGTTCTTGTGAGAGGAAAAGTCGAAAAGGAAAAGAGGGGAGATCATTCCCGGTAAGAGACCAGGGTTTTTTCATTGTAAGTATTTATCCTTTGAGGTAATGAGTGTTCCAATATTTTCCAGAAGACGATCCGATGTTCGTTATCCGTGAACAATTGCTTTATCTTGGAGAAATGACACTTGACCCTTCGAGACGTGAAGAGTGAGGATTTGATGAGCCGGGCCTTTCTGGCAGGGGTCGGCGATCAACGCCTCCTGAAAGAGGGGTGGCACGAGCGCTCCAGGGACGAACGCTCTGGGGTGATCTATCGTCCCACGGGAAGGAAGGCCTCTTTTTCCCTGGATCTCCCCGGTGGCGACGTGGAGATCATCGCCCTTTTGTCTGCCAGTGTGACCCTTTGTGGCGGGATCATGAAGGGAAGTCTTCTCTGGAAAGACCGGCCCCTGGGCGGGTTTTCCCTCGAGAGCGAAAACTGGACGCTCCAGCGCTTTATCCTGGAGGGGGCCCCGGAAGGCCCCGCGACGTTTACCTGGGTTGTGGAGAATCCCTTTATCCCCCACGAAATTCTGAAAAACGGCGACTTTCGCGAGATGGGACTTTACGTGGCGGGCGTGAGGGTCAAGCGACCGGCAAAGGATGGATCGTAAGATCATGCGGGTACTTTTTTTCGGTTCCTGTCCCCTTCCCGTGGAAGAGGGCTTTCCGGCCCAGGGTCCGGGCCTCCGAACATGGCAGCTCCTGAAGCCCGTTTGCGAGGCCGGACATGTTGTGCTTGCCATCCTGTTATATACGGAGGGGATCTATTCCGGGGATCCTCCACACGGTCCGAAGGATTACCCGAACCTCCAAATCCTGCGTTTTACATATGATCAATTCACCGATCTGGAGGAGATCGAAAAGCTCGGGAAAACGTTCGAACCCGATGCCGTGGTGGGAGCCGCATCGGTGCTTCCGGATTTCGTGGCCGTGAAAATGGGCCGCCTGGGGCCCGTGTGGGCGGATTGTTTCGGAGATCCCCTGAGCGAGATCCAGGCCAAGGCCGAGATTTACGGGAAAAAACGTTGCTCCGGGGAGCTGTTCGGGGTGTGGAGGTATTACCGGGCCGTCCTGGCAACGGCCGACCGGTTTTCCACCCTCTCCGATGCTCAGAACCATGCATTGGTGGGGCAGCTCGCCCTCCTGGGAAGACTGAACTTTGAAAACGCCGGATTCCGGCTCGTTGATACCATACCCTGCGGTGTTGAGGAGCCCGGGGCCGTTCCAGATCCCTCGGAAACGCCTTCCCTCCGGGGGGTGAAATTCGCCAAAGATGCCTTTGTGGTGTGTTTCAGCGGTTCCTACAACACCTGGATGGATGTGGATTTCCTGTTCGAGGAAATGGAGAAGGCGATGAAACGCCTTCCCAACCTGGTTTTTCTCTCCATTGGAGGAGGGACCAGGGGTTACAATGAACAACTCTACGATGATTTTTGCAGGAAGGTGGAGGCCTCCGGCAACCGGGAACGTTATGTGCTCTGCGGTTGGGTTCCCTTCGAGCAGGTTCCGGGATATTACTCGGAGGCGGACGTGGGGATCAACATCGACCGGTTTAGCTACGAGGGAGTTCTGGGGAGCCGGAACCGGATCGTCCAGTTTCTGGCTCACGGGCTGCCCGTAGCGACAACGCCTCTTTCGGAAATCTCCCGACGGCTGGAAGCGAAGGGACATGTTTATTGTTTCCGTATGAGAGGCCACCCCGGAAGCTCCCCTTCCCTGGAGTCTCTCCCCGATCTTCTCTGCAGGATCGCTTCGGATCTGGATGCCTTGAAAGAACGCGGGGAAAAGGGGCGGGAGTATGTGCTCGGTGAATTCAATTTCGCCCGGACGGCGCACCCCCTGCTCGAATGGCTCGAGAATCCCTCTCGCGCTCCTGACAATACCGCGAGGTGGACGGAAAAGAGGGGGGAACCGGTCTATCTGAATGAGATCGAGCGTTTCATGGATTATGACCGTCGCCTCGCGGACATTACATACCTTTCGAAGGAAAAAGCCCGACTGGATCGCATCCGGAGAAATCCCCTGTTTCGACTCGTGCGATGGGTGAAAAAGATCCTGCCGCATTCTCCCCCTTCAGATAATGGTTAAAAGCTGACAGCCATGGGAATTACTGATTCTACGGCATTGTTTCCTCATTGTCCATGGATGCTCCGGGCCCGCTTTTTTCCTGGTCGGGCAGGATGCGGGTTTCCGAGCTGGTGATATTCTTCCTGGGGGAGGGAGTAAGGCCGGTTATATCGATCTCGCTGATCGAGCTGATCCCCAGGGCCTTTAATATGGCGTCACGGGCGGCTTTTATGGAAGGGAAACGTTCCTCGGGGTTCTGTTTCATGCATCGTTCCAGCACGGGCGACAGCTCCGGGGGAAGGTCGCTTCGAAAATCCGAAACCGGACGGCTGCTTTTTCCGGGAGATTTTCCCGTGAACATGCGCCAGATGGTCAGGCCCAGGCTGAATTGATCGGAAAGTTGCGTAACCTTGCCTTTCTTGACGGATTCCGGCGACATGTAGGCAGGGGTGCCCATGATGAGAGACACCTGGGTGAAATCGGCGAATTCGTTGGGCAAATGGGCGCGGGACACCCCGAAATCGGTGATCTTGACAATGCCGTCGGTCGAGATCATGATGTTCGAGGGCTTGATGTCCCGGTGAATGATATCCCGTGAATGGAGATAGATAAGGGCATCCGAGGTCTGCTTGATGATGCCGATTCCCTGGTCCAGGGAAACGGGCGCCGCCTTGATTCTCTCCTCGAGGGTGATCCCCTCCACGAACTCCATAACGAAAAATGGCGCGTATTCGGAGGAACCGACGTCGATGACCTGAACAATGTTGGGGTGACTCAGCTGGGCGAGGATCCTGGCCTCCCGTTCGAACCTTTTCTGAAGGGTGGGGTTGGTTCGGAACTGGGGAGAGAGGACCTTGATCGCCACGATGCGGTCCAGCCTGATCTGCCTGGCCTTGTACACGGTCCCCATGCCGCCCCCGCCGATCATTTCGATGATATCGTAACCCTGAAATCGGGTGGGAGACTGTTCTTCCCGGATCTCGGGGGCAATGGGAATCGGCTCCTGTTCATCGATTTCCTCCCTGAGGGTATCCATAAGGAGGATGGTGTTCAGGAATTCATCGGTGGGAACGGGTTTGGCAAAATAGACATCCGCCCCGAGCTGGAGCATCTCCATTTCGCGTTTTTGGGGATCCGGCAGTTGGGAAACCACAATGATGGGGAGATCCCTGGTTTGATGTTTGGATCTGAGGATACGGCAGATTTCCTCTCCCCGAAGGATGGGCAGATCGATGTCCAGGATGAGGCAGTGTGGGGGATCGGTGAGGCATGCCTCGAGGCCGCTCAAGGATTCGTTGAACACCACCGGTTCCGCCCATCCGGTATGTTCGAGTATTTTGAATAGAAAGAGGGAGTAATCGGCGTTGTCTTCAATGATGTAGATGCGTTTTTTTGCCATGAAGGACCAATCCTATCCTTCGAAAAGTTTAGATCTTATTATATAACAAAAGGGACTAAATCTCCCACTCTTCATTTTTCACCCGGGTGTAATAGCGCTCTTGCTCACAGTGGACCGCCACCCGGCAACCATAGGTTCGGGACAGGTTTTCGGAAGTCAGAACCTCTTTTGCCGTTCCCCCGGAGATCATTCGGCCCTCCCGCAGGAGAAGCACGTCTCGTATGCATTTGGGCAATTCCTCCAAATGGTGTGATACAATCACGAGGGTTGGCGGATTTTTTTCCCGTAGTGTCTTTTCCAGAGATTTGATTACAGCAACACGGGCGCTCAAGTCAAGTCCCGCTGTGGGTTCATCCAAAAGGAGCAGTTCATGCTCGGCGATCATGGCCCGGCAGAGCAGGGCCCTCATCTTTTCTCCGGTCGAGATCTCCAGAAATCTTTTATTAGCCATTTCATCCATGCCCACCACGGAGATTTTCTCCTCGATCCGTCTTTTCCGGGAGGGGGAGATCCCCTCCCGAGGGGGGATGACAATTGTACCGAAAAAACCGGATGCCACCACCTCCCGCACGGTCATCCAGGGGGGTATGGACGGAATTCGCGAGGGCGCCACGATCCCGATCCGCTTCCTGACCCGGGAGATATCCACCCGGCCGTACCGGTTCCCCAATACAGTGACGTGTCCCTCCCGGGGCCACAGGTAGCCGCTGATCACGGCGATCAGGGTGGATTTTCCCGCCCCGTTCGGCCCGATCACGGCACAGCTCGTGCCGGTTTCCACGTTCCATGAAATGTCGTGGAGGATGTCCCGTCCGTTCCTCTGGATCGTTACATGTTCAAGGATAACCGCGTCTTTGTTTTTCCGGGTCAAGAATTTCCTGATCCTGTACAAAAAGATGAGTTTTTGTGAACCAGGCAGGGGATGGATGCAAGAATTTTTTTTAAAGTCCCTCGGTTTGCTTTACCCGTTCTTCCTTGACGGGAGCGTTTCCCCGGGGAGTATATCTCCACAGGAACGCTGATGAAGGGATTGTCCATTATTAATGATAATCTCATATATCCCCATCCACCAGATTTATCGCAATCACCCCCTTTTCCTGGTTTTTTTCGGGATTGCCGGGCTCCTCATGATCATTTCCCCCGCGGCATTTCGGTTCCGAAGCCTTCTGGGAGGGACATCCGACTCCCCCCCCAGCGTTTTTCAACAGTGGATCATTCGAATCCTCGGTGTTGTATGCTTTGCGATTGCCCTGTCTGTGGGAATGAGTTTTCTCGATAAAAAGGAATCCGGCGAATACAGGCAATACCAGCAGCAGATGCTGGAATATTTCCAATCCCTCCGAAGCCCTTATGAATTGACCTTTACCGGGGCATACAAGGCGGAGGTACGATTTCCCGGACGTTCCGAGCGTGTGTTGAAGGTTTCGCTTCTGAGGGAATGGAAAGACCCGCCCAAGGACGTGGCACTGAGGCTTTTCACCCGGGCCGACGCCTATTTCAGGAAAGACAAGGCAAAAAAGCCGATATCACGTCCACCCGGGCAGACCCTGGAGGATGCGGATGGCCTTCTGAAGGAGGCCGCTGAAAAGTGGGCGCGGGCAGATCGCGACGGTTCCATCCGACTCGCCGAAAAGGCCCTGGCCATCAAAACCAGACTCCTGGGGGCGGACGATCCCCAGGTGGTGGAAGACAGGCAAAGGCTCGAGCAGGCGAAAAACCAGCCATAAAAAGCCAGTCGCCTCCACCCCCCGATTCCCTTTGACAGGAGACCCATCGGGGGAGTAAAAGGGCCGAGCGATTTGTATATACATATTTCCGTGATACATTTCTTTTTTTTCAGGGAGGACACATGGAAAAGGCATTCGATATCATGGTGGCGGGACACCTCTGCATCGACATTATCCCGCGGTTCCCCGATACCGGGGCAAGTTCCATCGCCGAAATCATGCGGCCGGGGAAACTCGTGAACGTCGAGGAGGCCATGATCAGCACCGGGGGGCCGGTCTCCAACACCGGACGCAACATGAAGGTCCTGGGGAACCGGGTCTGTTTCTGTGCCCGGGTCGGAGGGGACGAACTCGGGAAAATGACCATCGCCATGCTGGAAAAGAGCGGAAACGCCGAGGGAGTCAGGGGGGTGCCTGGGGCTGCCAGCTCCTATACCGTGGTGGTTGCCCCTCCCGGGATCGATCGCATCTTCCTTCATAATCCCGGCACGAACAACACGTTCGGATCGGATGACCTGAATCCCGAGCTGATCGCCGGATGCCGGCATTTCCACTTCGGTTATCCCCCCCTGATGCAGCGGATCTATGAATCGGATGGCGAGGAGCTTCGCAGGGTTTTCCAGATCGCCAGGGTGGCCGGGGCAACGACATCATGCGATATGGCCCTTCCGGATCCCGATTCCCCCTCGGGCAGGGTGAACTGGCGGGCTATCCTGGAAAAGATCCTTCCCTTCATCGATATCTATCTCCCCTCCCTCGAGGAGACCTTTTTCATGCTCGAGCCCGATGAGTTTCTGAAAATGAAAAGGGATCATAACGATGCGGATCTGATCGATATTCTCACTCCGGAGGATTACAGCCGCCTGGCGGACCAGGTGCTTTCCCTGGGGGCGAAGATGGTATCTCTGAAGTCCGGTCACCGGGGATTTTACCTGAAAACCGCCTCGAAGGAGGCCTTTAACAGTATGGGGGCGGCCCGGCCCGGCGATCCGGACAACTGGTCGAGTCGCGAGCTCTGGGCCCCGGCCTTCCAGGTGGAAAAATTCGGGAGTGCAACGGGTTCCGGGGACTCGTCCATTGCCGGACTGCTTACCGGATTTCTGCGGGGACACTCTATCGAGCAATCCCTCCGATACGCCACCTGCCTGGGATGGCAGAATGTCCAGGTTTTCGATGCAGTGAGCGGTGTTCGTCCGTGGGAGGAAACCGCGGCCATGGCAGCAGAGAAACACCCCCTGATCGAGGTAAAGATCTCATCCGGCGATTGGAAGTGGTCCGATGAATATGAGATCTGGTCCGGACCGGGCGATCCCCTGAGTCGTTGATATCTGCTATGTGGCAACTTCTCCCCTGATCCAAGAAGTTTCAGGGACGGAAGGGACAAAAGGGACGAAAGGGACACAGGGAATGAAGGTGTTCCGGAGTTGAAAATCCTTCGAAAATCGCACATCGTTGATCTTTGTTCGTAAATCAAATGGATCTTGCTTCAGATGAGCGCTTCCCGCTTATTGCCGCCAGCCGCCTTTACAGGTCTCATGGGAATTAACCTTGATTTCCCCCTCGTTTTCTGTTTTGAAATCAATTGTTCGAATGGAGGGATTGTCATGGATCTATCGAGATTCGAGCCTCTTATTCCCGTGATTCCCATCGCCCTTTGTATCCTGTTTACGATTTTACTGTTCCGTCGGGGGGCGAAGAAGATCATAAGGTTGCAGAAGTCACTGTATGAGGGGAGGCACGAGTTCAGGGATGTCAGTCCATCTGAATTTCCGTTCCTGGACCTTGGTTTTTATGATTCCAAACGGGACCGGCTCGAGAAGCAGGGATTCCGGCATATGGGCGATATCGAGGATGTGACGGCACAAAAGGCCGTCCCGTCCGTCAAGGCCTTCATCCGTGTGATGTTGAGTGGGGATGGAGCCATCGTGGCCGGGATCTATCACGCCCGGATGTTCGGAAGGATGAGGTTCATGCAATCCCTGGGAGCACTGACTCCGGACGATAAAATGAAGGTTGTGGATTTCGAAACCGAGTTTACCAACGGCCTTTTCCTCGTCACTTCCAACACAGAGGGGACGGACCGCACCGGGGATGTGAAGGGGATTGTAAGGATCCAGCGCCCCCCGGAAACACCCCTCGAGCAGATCTACCGGCTTCACCTGGATAACCTGGGGGATATCCTTGAAAAATATCCAGATATGCAACCGGTCCGCCTTTCCAACATGAAAGACATTATGGAATCCAGTCATCGAATACAGGAGATGAAGAATGCCCACAAACGTTCCATCGGGTATATGAATGCCGAGGAGTTGAAGCGGATCGCCACTCCATCCCTGAAGGGAGTTGCGGATCTTACGGCCCGGGAGATAGAGAGGTTGAAAAGGGAGGAGAAAGGGGAGCTGCCCAATCCCCGGGGGAAACAACCCGGATGATCGGATGTAAGGAAGACCTGGAATGCTTGAAAAAATCGATCTCAAAAGAAAAGTGAAAAAGGCCGATTTCAAGGAGGCCATGGAGGGGCTCGAGATCCGCATGGGGGCACTCCAGAGAGAAGCGAGAAAACGGGGCATTCCGGTTATGATCGTGTTCGAAGGATGGGACGCCGCGGGAAAGGGCACCCAGATCAACGACCTGATTCTCCCCCTGGATCCCAGGGGATTCAAGGTACACTCCACGTTTTCGCCTAGCGAAGAGGAGGCCCTCCGGCCGTTTCTCTGGCGGTTCTGGATCCGCACTCCCGCCCGGGGACGCATTGCCGTGTTCGACCGCAGCTGGTACTGGAGGCTGCTCGTTCGAAGGGTGGAACAGGACCTCCCAAAGGACGAACTCCACCGGCTTCTCCAGGATATCCGCTCCTTCGAGCGACAGTTCGCGGATGATGGATTTGTCATCATCAAACTGTTTCTTCACATCTCCCGGGGGGAACAGAAGAAGAGGTTCGAGAAACTCCGGAAAAATCCGGCCACGGAATGGAGGGTCGACAAAGAAGATCTCAAGCGTCATCGCCGTTACGGGAAATACCTTACCGCCATAGAGGACATCCTGTCCCGCACGGATTCCGATTTCGCCCCCTGGACCGTGGTGGAAGCCCACAACGAGCGTTTTGCAACACTCAAGATCTTTCATACCGTGATCGCCGCACTGGAACGCAGGATGGAAACACCGGAACCCCTGCCCTCGATTTCCGCCTCGCCGCAGGAACGCCCCGAGCTCCCGGTCGAGGTGAAAACCTCCCTCCTCGAAGGCGTCGATCTATCACTCACCCTGGAGAAGGACCGGTATGAAAAAATCCTGGATAAAAGGCAGGAAAAACTGCGGATCCTCCAGCATGAAATCTACATGCGCCGCATCTCTGTTGTGATCGTCTACGAAGGCTGGGATGCGGCAGGCAAGGGGGGAAACATTCGCCGCCTTACCCGGAAACTCGATCCCCGGGGATACGAAGTGATTCCCATCGGGGCTCCGAACGATACGGAAAAGGACCATCATTATCTGTGGCGGTTCTGGAACGGATTCCCCAAGGCCGGCCACATCGCCATCTACGACCGCTCCTGGTACGGTCGCGTCCTGGTGGAGCGGGTGGAGGGACTCTGCCGGGAGGAGGAGTGGAGGAGGGCGTATCGGGAGATCAACGAGATGGAGCGCCACATGACATCGTTCGGGGCCATATTAATAAAATTCTGGCTCCACATCGACGGGGAGGAACAGCTCCGCCGGTTCGAGAGGAGAAAAAAGATACCCCACAAGGAATGGAAGATCACGGCCGAGGATTGGAGGAACCGCAGGAAATGGGATCAATACCGGGAGGCGGTGGATGAAATGCTGCTTCGAACCGGCACGCCCCTTTCCCCCTGGACCATTGTGGAATCCAACTGCAAGCGGTTCGCCCGGGTAAAGGCCCTCGACACCGTGATCGCCGCCATCGAAACGCGCCTCGAAAAGTAATCCCCGAACACTCCAACAGGAACGGTTGATTGAAAGAAATATGGCATTATGTTCTCGGGGTCGGAAGCGAATGGCACTGACTTAAGGAATATTTTCAGATTCGTCAGATCCGTCAGATCCGTCCGATCTGCCCCCGCAAGATCTTTCAAAATAGACACTTACGGAAAGGGACTGACCCCAATCGGTCCCGCGAGTGCGAGTGCGAGTACGAGTGCGAGTACGATTAAGGAAATATATCTCCCCTGAGAACATGATTCGATTTCCTCAATTCAGCGCCATTCGGCCAGCCATTCGGGTCGGACGCCCTGGTTAAGTCAGTTAAAAATCCTTTGATGTTCCTTTAAAACATCTTATCCATTGACAAATCGAGATGCCGGGATTAGCTGGAAGAAATTATACGGCGATGGCGTCATCGCGAATTTATGGGAGGAGCCGTTGTAATGAATCAAATGTTGAAAAGAATGTCCCTTATCATCGCGGCAATGGTCTTTGTTCTTCCGGGAGCCGTTCCAGCGGGAGGAAATGTCAATGCGGACTGGATGGGGGCCGCGTCGGATTATATCTCGAGGCTCGAATACGAGGCGAGCTTCCAGGAAAAGACCCTGCTGAAAGAAAACACGCCCTGTTGGCATTTCGCAAACCGCGCCCACGATCTCCGTGCATATTTTACCGAAAAAAACCTTCGCATGGTGCGACGCACCGAGGCGAATCCCGGCTGGGAGCTGGGATTCCGAATATTACCCTCCAAAGCTGATTCAACCATCACTGGATCGGGGAATGAAATAACGGTAAAGCGCGATCATATCCTTGAGTTTTTTAAAAATGATCCGTCGGGCATTCAACAGACCATCCTTATCCAAAAGGAATCGGGTATCCGTGATTTTATCCTCGAGGGGGATCTTCACCTGGGGATCGAGATTTCGGGGGAGTTTTCACCCCGGCTCACCTCCAACCGTTCCCTGGAATTTTTATTCCGAGAAGAGCCCGTTCTGGCATACCATTCGATTTCCGCCCGCGACGGGGAGGGGAAGAACCTGCCGATCCGTCTCGAAGCAGGAGACTCGGGCCTCGAGATCGTGATCGGAACCGGGGGCGCCGCGTTCCCCCTCGATATTTCCGCTATTTTCGGCCTTCCCGACAGGGATCCGGACAAGATCCTGGATTGCGATCAGAACTTCGCCTGCTTCGGATGGTCTGTTTCCACGGCCGGGGACGTGAACGGCGACGGATATGCGGATGTGATCGTGGGAGCCCCGTACTTTGACGGGGGTCATAAAAACGAGGGAGCGGCGTTTGTCTATCACGGATCTTCCACAGGTATCTCGAAGTATCCCTACTGGAAGTTCGAGGGGGAGGAGACGGATGGAAATTTCGGCTGGAGCGTGGCGAGCGCCGGAGATGTGAACGGCGACGGATTCGCTGACGTGATCGCGGGAGAGCCTCTTTCGGACAACTGGGGAACCGTGGACGCCGGGGCCGCCTACGTGTTCCACGGCGGTCCCAAGGGGGTCAGCACGAAAATCTCCTGGTCGCGTTATCCAGAGGAGGAGATGGAACATTACGGTTGGAGCGTGGCGAGCGCCGGGGATGTGAATGGCGACGGTTTTTACGATATCATTGTCGGGGCCCCCCTTTCCGACGGGGAACTGGCCGATGAGGGATATGCATACGTGTATCATGGTTCGGCTTCCGGAGTCACAACCGGCACGGTTTCCTGGGTGGTTAATCCAGCGGATCAGAAAAACGCCCAGTTCGGTTACTCGGTGGCGGGGGCCGGGGACGTGAACGCCGACGGGTTTGCGGATGTCATTATCGGGGCGCCCTATTACGGAAACGGGGAGAAGGAGGAGGGAACCGCTTACGTTTACCTGGGACACAGCAGCGGGCTTCACACGGCTGTGGCCTGGCAGGGGGAGGAAAACCTGGAGGGGGCACACTATGGTTTTTCGGTCTCCACGGCCGGGGACGTCAACGGCGACGCCTTCTCGGATGTGATCATCGGGGCGCCCGGTTTCAAACATGAACCGGCGCCGGATGAGGACGGGATTGTTTTTGCCTATTACGGATCCCTTACCGGATTGAATGAAACCATCGATTGGACCAAGAGCTATGCTGCCGGATCGTCTGACGATCCCCATATGGGGTGGTCGGTTGGATGTGCCGGGGATGTGAACGGGGACGGATACTCCGATGTGATCATCGGAATCCCCCACCTGGACATGACCGCGGCAAATGTGGATGGAGGCATGGCAAGGATCTATCTCGGCTCCTCGTCCGGACTGGAGTCTGTCGATTTCTGGACCAACGGCGCCTCCCGCTCCTCTCCGGAGACCAAAGCCCACTACGGATACAGTGTCGCCACGGCAGGGGACGTGAACGGCGACGGCCTTTCCGACGTGATCGTGGGAGCTCCCTATCACGCGGCCCTCGAACCCGGGCCGCATTTCGTGGAAAACGGATACTGCTACCTCTATTACGGTGCTGGAGAAAAACTGGTTCTTTTCAGCTCCTGGGGTTATCCCGGCGGTCAGGAAAACGCCGGTCTGGGATTCACCGTGGCCACGACCGGGGACGTGAACGGCGACGGATACGCGGACTTTCTTGTAGGAGCGCCCTACTATGACAAGGGGCAGGAAGACGAGGGCGCCGTGTTCGTGTGGTTCGGTTCTTCCACCGGCCCGGGAAAAAGCTACGACTGGATGGCCGAGTCGAACCAGCCGGGGGCGCATTTCGGATTTTCCGCCGGAACCGCAGGGGACGTGAACGGCGACGGATACGACGACGTCCTTGTGGGAGCCCCCAATGCCCTGAACATGTACACCGACGAGGGAACCGCAGCCCTCTGGTACGGGGGAACCGACGGTCTCGGGGAGGATGGAAACTTCAGCAACTCCCACTGGCTCATGGACGGCAAGCAGGAGGGGGCGGTTCTGGGATCTTCCGTGGCATGCGCCGGGGACGTGAACGGGGACGGCTTCTCCGATGTGATTCTCGGGTCGCCGGGTTATACTTCGGTGAACCAGAAAGACGGCCGGGCCCTTGTGTTTCTCGGGAGCTCGAAGGGGCTTGAATCAACACCCCACTGGGAGAAAAACGGTGGTAAAAAAGGCGATATGTACGGATGGAGCGTGGCATCAGCAGGGGATGTGAACCGCGACGGGTTTTCCGATGTTGTAGTCGGCGCCCCCTTCCACACGGCAACGGTCGCCGTTATCAAGGTTCAGCAGGGAGGAGCCTGGTCCTATTATGGCTCCCCACAGGGCCTCAGTCAAACCGCCGGATGGCTGGACCGGGGACATGATGAGGCGGATCACCTCGGGTATTCCGTGGCCTCCGCAGGAGATGTGAATGGGGACGGCTACAGCGATATCATTGTCGGATTGCCGGGCAGCAGTAAGGGGAACGGCCGGATCCAGGTATACTATGGATCCAAGGACGGCCCGGTGAGCCTGAACGGAGGGGACTTTATATGGGCATCGCTGGCTAAAGGGGCCGCCCTTGGGTGGTCGGTCTCGACGGCCGGGGATATCGACGGCGACGGCCTCGCGGAGATCCTGGCCGGGGGTCCGACCGCGGCCGGCTCCGGTTCAGGCAGGGGATACGTCGTCGTGATACACGAATTCATGGGCCTGGTGACCAGTCACCTGCAATTATGGCCCGATCGCGATGGCGCCGGCCTGGGGTGGTCCGTGGCGTGTGCCGGGGATGTGAACGGCGACGGTTACGCGGACTTCCTGGCCGGGGCGCCGGGGTTCGGCGATACTTACACAGGGGAGGGCAGCCCGTTTCTTTACTATGGAAAAGGCCGCCCCTGCATCACCAAATGCCCCCGCCAGCTGAGAAGCGACGGGAGTGCCCCCATCGCCAGGCTCGGTCGGTCGGATAAGGAGGACAGCTATCGATTGGCGATGTTGGGAAAATCGCCCTTCGGGAGATCAAAGGTCATGATGGAGGTCGAAGTGAAACCCCTTTATCGGAACTTTGATAGAAGTCGAGTGATGGAGAGCGGAACCTGGGTGGATTCCAAGAAGGGCCTTGCCGACATGGAAATCCAGATGCTCGGGGCCTCTCCAGGAGTGGTCCTGCACTGGCGGGCCCGCACGGCATACCCGCGGGGGAATCCCTTCGGGCTGGTTCACAGCTATTGGGTGACGCCTCCCTGGAACGGGTGGAACGAGGCGGATTTTCGCATGAAACCAAGCGCGAGTTCCTTGCCCCAGGCCGATTTCACCGCCATGACCCCCTCCGGATGGGCCCCCCTGATCGTCTGTTTCGTGGATCACTCCCTGGATAACGGACCTCCCATCTTCTCCTGGGAATGGGATTTCGAAAATGACGGAATCTTCGACGCCCTTCCCCAGCATCCCTGCACCATGTACGAAAAACCCGGAACTTACAGCGTTCGCCTCAAGGTGACGAATGCCTCCGGGAGCGACGAGGAGACCAAGACGGATTTTATCACGGCCAATTACCTCTATCCCATGGACGATCCCCAGAAAGAGGGGTGGGAGCCCGCACCGACCAAACCGGGGACCTTTGTGAACGATCCCCTCGGGGCCTTTTATTTCGCACCCACCACGGCCCAGGCCTCCACGATCGGGATTGTGAACCAGTCGGAAGATAATGCATACGGCTACTGGCAGATGAAAGCGGGCACCCCCATGAAGGATTGCCAGGTGGATTACCTCTACCGGGCGAACTATTCCCTCAATACGAACCAGAAGGATCCGGACAAGGTTCCCATGATTCGTCTTCGATGGAGTGATATGCCCTCTCTTTCCATGGGTGGATTATTTGTCGATCACGGCCCCAACGCCCCGGTTGCGGGTTGGAGGAATTTTCCTTCCATTTTCTTTAAACATTCCTCCGAAAAACCCCTGGGTGAGGAACTTCTCCTCTACTTTGATCTCGTCGATTTTACTAAAAATCAGAGCGGCGATCTGTTCTGCAATTCCATTGAGGTGACCCGGCATGATGTCCCCTCCGGGGGCGCCCTGGCGGCCCATTACGTGGCACTGACGGATTTCCAGACATGGACGTTCTATTCCGCACCGGGCGTTCTGGATGAAGTGAAGCACGGGCTCGATCCGGGAGTTCACTGGACCAGCGCCCTCTGGGTCGAATCCCCCGGTCCGATTGGAGGAAAAAACCTCTATTACGGGGGATGGAGCTCCCCGCGTGAGGGGGGAACGCCCCAATTCAGGAAGGACCGGTTGTACCAGGTGATCATAACCCTGGGTTCCGAAAGCGAGGAGGCGAGGAAAACCCTTCCCATGATCCGCCTGCGGTTCAGCAACTGGACCTTCGACTGGATGGTCTCCCGCGAGATCAGGCAGGTGCCCGGGAGTTATGATCATATGCCGGCTGTCACCGGGTCGGAGTACGTTCTTTACCTGGAATCGCCCCCTTACCTTTCCGAAGTGTCGGGATCGCCCAGCGACTCCATGGCGATTAACTTCGACATTGTGGACGGCGATCCCGTTCAGGAGGGCCGGGTGAATCTCCACGCGGTGGAAATATACGAACACGATCTTCCCTGGTGATTCTGATCCCCCGGTTCTGGAAGAAAACAATCATCGGTCGTCCCGCCTCTCTTTTTTGTGGCATTTGCCTCCCGCGTGTTGTATTATAATAATATGAGAAAAAGAGATCTTGTTATTGTCTTTGGATTTCTGTTTGTACTATCCGCGGTATCCTGCGAAAGGAGTCATACACCGCGCAATATATCGGAAAAGGATGGTTTCGGGATGAAAGAAAACGTGGTCCAAGATGTCAGGGAAACAAAGGAGCCGGTGTTGGAGAAATCGGACGAAGAGTGGAAAAAACTGCTCACCCCGGAGCAATACCGGATTCTCAGGAAAAAGGGGACGGAAAGGGCGTTTACCGGAAAATACTGGGATACGAAAACATCGGGGACATACACCTGCGCGGCATGCGGGAACGAACTGTTTCATTCGAACGTGAAGTTCGATTCCGGAACGGGATGGCCCAGTTTCCGGGAGCCGGTTGGAGAGGAAAGCGTCCGCTTTGAAAAAGACCGGAGCCTGTTCATGACACGGACGGAAGTGCTGTGCCGCCGTTGCGGGGGACACCTGGGTCACGTGTTTAATGACGGCCCGCCCCCGGCTGGAAAACGGTATTGCATCAATTCCGCGGCGTTGAAGCTGAAATAGGAAAGGGGCTGGATCGAAAGGCGGCGTTCCTGTCGATGCAGCCCCTTTTTGTTATCATTCGTACAGTTCCCATGCGGAAGCGGCCGTTGTAAGGGACTGTGCGGCGGGATCCACCGCGAGTCCGTATATGGCCGTTCCACTGGAATCCGTGAGATTGGTCACTCCCTTTGTGGTCAGGGTGAAGTTGTCGTTCAGGATCAGCTCGCTGTAACCGGTGACGAATTCGAAAACCCCGGAGCCTTCGTTTTTCCTCGCGAGGCGGAGTTTGCCGGCGGAACCGGCCGTTCCATCCAGGGTCACGACGTCGGTCAGGTCCGGATCGTTGTTGGGGACATACTGGGCCGTGATATCGCAGGAAACGGAGTCTGGAAAGAATGGAGAGGATTCCAGTACAAAGACCGCTCCGCTCTGGGAGGGGAAGCCGTTCCGTTCCCCGGAAAGGGCCTGTCGGATGGTGAGCTCATACCCTCCCGACCCCACGATTTCATAACCCGAAATCGAGATCTTATGGTTCAGGTAAATGCAGTCGGTCCCGGGTTGCAGAACCGCCGGTGAACCGTCTTTCATGGCGAATTTTTTCAGACCGCCCCCTCCGCCTGACTCGACGTTGATGCTGTTTTCTTCCACGAGATCCCGGGCGTCCAGGATGATCACGTCACCATCGATGCCGTAATGGGTTTTGCCTCCCCTGCCCCCGGCGCCGTAAAGGTCTTCCAGCTGGATCGTAACGGTATTATTCACAAGGTCCACTGTGACGGGTACGTTTCTCCACTCTGGCGCCCACACGCCGGGACTCACCTCCACCAGGCGGGCGATTCGCATGTATTTCAACATGTATCCCGAACCGGTATCCACATCATCGGGGAGGAATTCGAGGGTGAGTTCAGCGGCCGTATCCGCATAGATCTCCACGGCGGTGTTGTAAGGGAGATCGAGATCGGCCGGGGTGATGGCGAAAATCCGGGATCCGGGAATGGCCCCGGGTGGAAGGTAAATTCTGTGCCTGGTATAGATGGCGTCGGGATCGTCGGGGAGTTCAAAGGTGCCACCACCCGGGCCGAAGTACTCGGGGGGCGGCGGGAGGAAGGTGTACTGAATATCCTTTGGTTCCGATGGAATTGCCGGGATGTCGCTGATTTCAGAAAAGATCTTCTTGCCGGCATCCTGTGTGATATCGATGCTCGAGGCCCCCGGACCCATTCCACTGATTACCAGGGAGGGACCGGCTCCCAGGGAGATCACGAGGTGGTTGTGACGGGTTTCGCTGATCCAGGCGTCGAAACCGGTTCCCAGGGAATCGCCGGCATGGGGCAGATTGAAATCTTCCCC
>Ga0272442_10003017_pt1 | contig 23887 bp, 19 predicted proteins | sample SSMForm2O_FD_200262 | JGI IMG/M metagenome (GOLD analysis project Ga0272442, IMG submission 200262) | Marine sediment archaeal communities from Little Sippewissett salt marsh, Falmouth, MA, United States - SSM-Form-2O | ecosystem: Environmental > Aquatic > Marine > Wetlands > Sediment ...
GATAAGATTTGCTCCTCTGATCGCATTGTCTATTGTAACTGGCTTAATCTCATTGGAAGTCTTTAAGTTCTCCAATGGATCTATGATAGTACTAATCATATTTTTGATAGTATGGGATATATTAGATAATATTCTATTTCTTTCATTGATCTTGGATTCATATTCTATTTTTTTGATTTCTTCTTTTTTTAATTCTCTTCCTTCTTCTTTAGCTTTGTGATATAAACTACTCAGATCATCAAGTAATGAATCTTCAATTATTCCAAAATCATTATTATAGAAAAGGTCCAATATTATCTTTAACTCTAGGTTATCCACCAATACCTCATAAAGGTCTTTAAAATAACTAATTAAATCCGCATTAAATTCAAGATTTTCATATATTTCATCGTAACATTCATAATAATTTCCTAACTGCATATTAATTAAAATTCTTAACTCAATAATATCATCATAATTAATACCTTTAAAAATATATAAATCAGGACAACTAGAATTTTCAAGTTTATTAATTTCTCCTAATGCTTTTTCATATTTTTCTTCTTCATAAAATTTTTTTGCAAAATAGTAATTTAGTGGTGGATAATCAGGCACAAGTTCTAATGATTTTTCCATATATTTTTCATACCCATCTTTATTTTTCTTATGATATTCAATTAAAGCTTCGATATAATTCAATAAAGCGGCTATATATTTATTTTTTGGATCTAGCTCATACGCTTTTTTTATGTCATTATATCTTTTCACATCTGTATTGATTCTAGCCCTGCTAATATAATATCTAGATTTTGTTGGATCCAATTGAATTGCCCGATTAATATCCTCTAATCTATCCTTGTCCTCTCTTTTTAATAATGATCTTTCATAATACAATTCTGGATTATTAGGTTCTTTTTTTATTTTTTCACTTAATATTTGTAAATCGCTTTGTGTTTTTAAAAGGTTAACCATATTATCCTATAGTTACTTATAAACTTAATATAACTTTGCCCACATATTTGGAAATATTATCTTTACAATGCATTTATTCTCCTTTTTGGTAAATACAGGTTCAGTATCAAGTAAATATGAAAAATTCTTTATTATCTCTTTGCCTAATCCAGAACTTTTAACAGCAATGTTATTTTCAAAATTATTCGATACAATGAATGATACCTTTTCATTTTTAGTAATGATTTTTATCAAAACTTCTCTTTTACCTTTATCAACAAATGACGAATATTTTATAGCATTTAAAATAACCTCTTGAAATAAAATTAATAATTTTAAAGATGAACCTTTCTCATCACCGATCACCAATTTTGAAGCTGGCACAATATCTAGCTTCAAATCTAACATGTATTCATTAATAAATTTCTTGATCTTATTTAGATCAAAACTCTGTGAAACTTCATTCCATTTATTTTTTGCTGTGATGAATTCTGCTTTAGTTGGAAAATAATTCCTCATAAATCGCTCAAAATATTTACCATCGAACATACAACTCACTGAATACTTAAGTGATTCAGTAATAAGCTGCTCAAGTGAACTACTCTCATAATAGCTTGCATGTTTAACATCGTAATTAAAATCTTCCAAAGATCCTTGAAAAGATAGATTCATGGCATTTACTAAATTACGGATAAGATTTGCTCCTCTGATCGCATTGTCTATTGTAACTGGCTTAATCTCATTGGAAGTCTTTAAGTTCTCCAATGGATCTATGATAGTACTGATCATGTTTTTTACTGTATGAGAAAGATTGGACATGATCTGGTTACGCTCTTGAATGCGGATAGTATTTTCTCTTTTTTCCCTTTCTATTATTTCTTTTGAATGTCTTCTTTCATTCATCTCAATTATAAATTTATTAAAAATACTTTCAATACAATATAAGATCTCCAATAGATTCTTATAATATTGGAAAATTGTTTTATTAGATGTAAATATGTTTGATACGAGATATTTAAGAATATTGAGGATCTCAATTTTCATTGAAATCTTTTCAACATCACTTTTCTTGTGACTTTTTTTGTACTCATCTTTTTCCCATAATGATAAAACAGCGATATCGGCTTCTTTAGAATATTCGATAATGTTTTTTTTCAATTCATCCAGCTCTATATCCTCAGTTGTAATAATTACTTTCTTTAGATTCTCAATAACTTTAATGAAGTGATTTATTATTTTCCGATTTCTTGAACTAAGTTCTTTACAGTTATTTTCAAATTTTTTAAATATCTCCTTAAGCTTATCAATTAATATTCTTAATTTTTGAATATCTGCTTCTAGAATCTGACTGTGATTATTTGAGAGAAATATCGATATGATTTGTATTATATATAAATCCTTAACAGAATTATTCTTGATCAAAGCATCAACTATTGAAAATTTAACTGAGATCTCTTCCTGATCAATTATATAGAAAGTTACTAAATCATTTAAAAAATCTAACTTGGATTTACGAATATTATCCAATATTTTATTTGCTTTCGCAGGTTTTTTTATTACAACAAGATCTCTGAACAAGGCAACATTTGCTTGGATTTTATATTTGGGGAATTTCTTTTGAAATTCTTTTAAAACATTAATTGTAAAATCCATGTTTGTATTGAATATATAAGCATTGCTACTATAAAAATACCACTTTTTATTATATTCTAAAGGGAGTCTAAAATATTTTACTAAATCTGCATTTCTAGAATATTCTACTAATAGCTTCAAAATCCCCTCTTCTATATTAACAACCAAATAAAGTTCGAATTGCTCTTTTTGCCAATTCAGAAATAAGGTGAATACTTCATCATAAAATCTCATTTTATTGTTAGTTATAGCATATTTTATACAGAATAAATAAACATCAGATACGTAAAACATAAAATCAATTGAGATTAGATACTGAAAAAGCTCTAATATATCCTGCAATTTATTAATCTTTATAAAATAATCTATTATGAATAAAGTTGTTTCACTTAAGCTAAAAAAAATTTTTTCATCATTAAATGTTTTATAAAATATATATATTTGGTCATAATTGCCTTTTTTTAGAAATTTATTCATATTTCTATTAATAACAATCTGTATCTTTTTATACATTTTATTAGACGCCTGAATTTCTATTTCAGATGCACTCAAACTTAGTAAGGGGGGCTCTAAACGACTAATTATTTCATAACACTGATTAAAATTTCTTGATTCAAAATTTTCATTCAATAATTCAAATAATAAATCATTATCTTTATCCGTGAGTTCAAATCCTTCCAAGTTTTTACTTAAAGCTTCTTCGATCTGTTTTTTCCTATCCATATATCCTCATTAAAATTAATACAAAAATCATAATAAACAAAAGACATCCTTTCCCATTACTTTTATCAGGAAAAATGATTTTATTAACTGGGTCATTTTTGTCTATTTTCATGAATACCTCGATATATTTGGATGTTATATGTAATCCTTATTTTGTCCAGCAGTTTAATTTTAATACCTATCTATTTATCTATAATTAAAGTACTTAAAACTTATTTATGGTAGTATGGTTTATTAAATTACTCGTAACAATCGTTACTTTTCATGTCTATCGATCTTAACCTCTTCCTGAGTGTATGAGGTTTCAATCCAAGCAGTTTTGCCGCTTTGGCTGCATTGCCTTTTGTTTTGTTCAAAGCCCCTTTATAATATGCGGGTAAAATTTCATTATCAAGATCAATCCCTTCATCCGGTATATAGAATCCATTTGCAAGTGAGCTTTCAAGATCCATTGCTTTTCTGAGAAGTTCGTTTTCTCTCGATAAGCGGGTTAATTCAACTTTTATCTCTTCTGTCGCTTCGATCTTGGGAAAATCATCCAAATTGAACTTCACTTTAGTTATTCCGATCTCACGAGATACCTGGATAAGATCAGCTTTAATTACTCCTCCCTGTTGCAAAAGGATCCAGCAGGCGTGCATTGTCGGTGTACCCGATGTAATTGAAATATTGAATTGGGCTTTCGGATTACCCTTCACAATTTTCCTGACTACCTTATACATAGCCAGATATATTATATTATGATCTATCGGATTTATCGCTTCAGCAAGCCTGTATTCAACTTTCATGGCTGGATAATTCTGATTACAATATGCTTGAGTCTCAATCAACGAATCCCAGTATTTATCGCTGTTGAATAGCAGATATAGCTTATTGAATTTTCTTCGCTTAAGAATGGAAAGAATTGGTCCTGGTGATTTATCCTTATTTGCATAGGGATCGTTATTACCAACAAAAGAGATTAAGATCTTCAAAATAACTCCTTGGTTAAAAGTGAAATTATTGATATGATTTTTTTAGTCAAGCAGATCCGAAAAATTATAAAAATCCCTTATTATATATTATTAAATATTAAATTATTATGATATTATTATATATATTTATTATTGCTCAAATAATATATTTCACCAAATTCACGTGTTGCATTCTTGTTGCACGGTGATTTTAGTGGTAGTTAACCTATTGATATATATAGAGATAAAAATTTACCGTATTTCCCTCCTAAGGAAAAGGTCGTGCGTTCGAATCGCGCCGGGGGTACCATTTTTTAATATTCCATAACATTTCTCTACGGAGTTAATAATCATTTTTTCTCTACTTCACTTTTCGCGATGAGAACGCAGTTCGACCACAAGCCGGGATCCGCTATTGAACTGGTGAAATAGCGGCGGCGAAGTAGCTCCGTGCGAAGGGAAACAGCGTTTCCCTGAGATAGGAAATCGCGCCGGCTTGTCATGCCGTAGCTTTCATAAATTCAAGCGAAAGCAGACCTGTCCCGCCGTAGTTTCTTAAACTGGAACGTAGGCGGAGGGTACCAGTTTTTAATATTCCATAACATTTCTCTACGGAGTTAATAATCATTTTTTCTCTACTTCACTTTTCGCGATGAGAACGCAGTTTAATCTTAGACTACCGGATTCTGATTACCCCAAAAAAACTTTATTTGACTTATTCCTCTGAATATATCAATATGACCCAGCATTATGTAATTCCTATTAAAAATAATTCTGATCCGGTTTTTGGAAACTTGGATACTGTAATTATCTGGATCGAAAATATAGATAATCAGTTTACCGGTTATATTCAATATTATGGTATGTCGTTAAAAAACTCAGGAGGAGGAGAAAATGAAAAGATTGCCGATCGTTCTGTTTCTAAGTATCGCCTTGTTAATGATCGTTGCCTGTGAAATGTACCAGGAAAGTGTGACTGAACAAAAAAGTATGGTTATCACCCGGAGCGGAGAGAAATTCGGGGTAGATTACCTGTCCTGGCATGACGGTGTCGATGCCATGCTCAAACCGGAACCAGACAGCCCCATGCCAAACGTTCTGGTCCATACGGCCCGGATGGTCAATACACCCATGGGTATCTGCCAGGGCGGCATGGTCCTGATCAATCCCGAGAACAAAGAAACACCCGATTTCTTCGGCTTTGTTTCCGAAGACACCACCCTGGCCAAGTACTGGGGACCCAAGATCTTCAAGGGCACCCCATTCGAAAATGCCCCGGTCTATCAGGCCGAATTCGAATTCCATATGGATTTCCCCAACAAAACTGCTGTCAAGATCATGGTTGACGGTCATACCATCGAGCTGGAACTGACCGAATTCGAAGATGCCCTCTACTACAACAGACCTCCGGGCATGCCTTTTACCCAAAATGTGATCGAAGCATTGGCCAACAAGGCTGTCTTCAAGTTCGATGGAGAGATCATTCCCGGTGAACTGCCGCCATCCGGTCTGGCAGGCGGATTACCCGCTGTCTATGCTCCCACCGGTATCTACTATATAGAATAATACCCAATCTTTATAATATCATCCTCTTCGAGTCATTTTTTGCCCTAGCTGTGACTTGAAGAGGTTTTTTTGCAAATAAATTGACTATCTCTGTGAAAAGAATTCCTTCGGTATCAGGGACGACATACCGGTTAACTTTTTGATGAACTAAAATCAATTTTTCTAGAGGAGGAAATTATGGATCCAACTTTTTACCGCATCGATTTTGAAATGCTCTTTGAGGTATTGATCACCCTGGTGGTCTTTTCCGCCTTCATCGAGCGTGCCCTGGCCCTTGTGTTTGAATCACGCTGGTTCATCGCAGCTTACGAGGCAAATCCGAAAAGAAAGGGAATCAAAGAACTCGTCGCTGTTGTCGTTTCTATTGCGGTCTGCATTTTCTGGAAGTTCGATGCTTTCTCCGTTATCATCCTTGCCCATGACAAGATGACTGTACCAGGCTTTATACTTACCGGGATGGTTGTGGCCGGAGGCGCTAAGGCCTCAATCAAGCTTTTCAAGGATGTAATGGGTTTCATGAGCAGTGCCGAAAAGGAGAGACTGCAGTCCAAAAACAAAACTGGCAAAAAGAAATAGGATAATGTCATGAAAAAAACAATGCTCTTGATTCTGCTTACTATACTTTTCCAGGTACTGACAGCCGATTATCTGGAAGTAAGAAGAAGTGCCACAATCAAAAAGGCCACTCACCGCGATGCCGAGATCCTGGCCCGAGCAGCAATGGGAGACTATCTTGAATTACTTAACGAAGGAAGACAGGAATACGGTTACTACTTCGCAAAGATCCCCGGATCGGATATAGAGGGATACATCTATCGCACTCTGGTCAGGGGATATAGAGGGGAAATCCCCGGTTTACCTGAAGTCGAAACCTTCAGCTACTACTTCGATCCGGTCCCGGGGGACTATTATCAGAACACCAGTTCTCTCTACGGTGATGAACTGAGAGAGAAACTCCACGAAATCATCGATGATCACCGTGAATACAACTATGACCAAGCCTGGGAGATTCTAATGGAGACAGACAGGGACAGCCTCAATGCCGATAATGTCATCTGTATCTATTCCGGATTCTCCATCCCGGCCGAGATCAAATACGATGACGGCAACGGCTGGACCCGGGAACACGTCTGGGCTAAATCCTACGGAGACTTCGGGACCAGGAAGGGTGCCGGCACTGACGTCCATCATCTGAGGCCGGAAGACGTTTCCACTAATTCGGCTAGAAGAAACCGCAGCTTTGACGAATCAGAACAGCTTTACATCGATACCAGCGGAACCTACTCCGGTCCCACCTCATCAAAATCCGGTGCAGGCTGGACCTGGGAACCCCGTGACGAAGTCAAAGGAGACGTTGCCAGGATGCTTTTCTACATGGCCGTTCGCTACGAAGGCGACAGCTACGAACCGGACCTGGAGCTGGTAGACTTTAACACAAACAAAGACAGCAAACTGCCCCAGCATGGGAGATTATCCACTCTACTGCAATGGCACCAACAGGATCCCGTCGACAATTTAGAACGCTATCGTAACCATATCATATACACAAAATATCAGTATAACAGGAATCCTTTCATCGATCACCCCGAATTCGTAGAGCGGATCTGGGGGGATTACGAATAAGATAAGATATTTCGGTGGAGTTCGTCGAGCTGAGAACGGATGGTCAGCAACATTAAGTCTCGGTTTATTTATAATTGATACCAAATTCATGAAAGGGTGAATATTTTACGGAAAAGAAAGCTCTTTTTGTAATTAGTTCAAGGGTTTCTTATTCTGGAAAATATTTTGTGTGAATTAACAAGCAATCTTAAAAACGCATATTACATTAAATGAATCAAAAGAAATTAGATGAAAATAGCGAAAAGTTTAGATACATTTTTTTGTAAAATAATAAAACTAAGGAAAAAATATATGAAAAGATTGTTATTATTATTATTGATAACATTCTGGTCAATAACCTTGTTTGCCGAGTTAAGATCCGTTGCTATTACATGTCATGCAGTAATAGAAACTGATACTGTGGGTTCAAAAATAATCACTGGTTTTAAATACAATCTCTATACCAGGATAAAATCTGAAGAAACTGAGAATGCTGATCTAAAGGATCTTATTACAACCATTGAAGAAGTTGCCTGGTATGGAAGTTCTATTGAGGTTTTTATATTTTCCGATCACGGGTTGAGCTTCAAAAAGTTAAAATCACTGATCAATGCAATTGAAAGTAATCCACAAATGAGAATAGCATACATCGAAAACGGGGTCCAAGATAAAATGACGGAAAAAATAAAGAAACAATATAAACTTTGAACAGGTTTTTTAAATAAACTGAACCACAACTTACATGGACTTATTCCGGTGACTATTCTCACAACCGTTCATTTTTGGAATATGTAATAGAAAATTGGATGCTCTGGTCTATCGTTGCAGCTTTATTAATCCACGTTGCCGAAGAATACTTCTGGGGATGGTTTGGGTATTAAAATTTTCCAGTCTTAATAGCTGTTTACAATTCAGTTTTAAAAAACCTGCAGCTTCTATCTGACCTGAATCTTTTTATCGGAATGACAGGAATGTTTATTATGTTTTTTCCCATCATTATAAACTATTTGCTTGATCAAGATTAGTGTAGAAAATCGAAAAAACGATCTTTTAAAATCAGTCAAGTACTTCTCAAAACCTTTTTTGCAAAAAATTATTAATAGATTACTATATTTAGTATAAATAATATGTTAAGCAAATAAAATTATTTAGAAAAAATATTTCTTATTATCTAAGGAGATGTCCATGAGAGCATTTCTATGTGTAGGAATTTTTACTTTTTTAGCTGTAACCTGTTATCCTCTACCGGAAATTGACTGGCAGAGATGCCTGGGTGGTAGCGCCCAGGATCTTGCCAACTGCATTTCTAAAACTGAAGAAGGAAAGTATATAATAGCTGGTGGTTCCTGTTCGAATGATGGAAATCTGACAGAAAATCAGGGTGGTTGGGATTACTGGATAGTATTAACAGATACCAGCGGTACAATTGAATGGCAGAATTCCCTGGGTGGAAGTGAAGATGATATAGCATTTGCGGTACAACAAACTACGGATGGAGGTTATATAGCAACTGGTGAATGTTTATCTAAAGATGGGGACATATCCGATCCCTATTCTGACTCTTGGTATGATTACTGGATAGTGAAGTTGGACTCCAGCGGGGCTCTGCTCTGGGAAAAATCACTGGGAGGAACTGACAGTGACAGGGCATATTCACTTTGTGCCACCGCTGATAACGGTACTATTATTGCAGGTGGAACCCACTCCACCGATGGAGATCTTGACAGTATGGAACATCACGGTCAGGAAGATTTCTGGGTCGTCAAGATCGACTCGCTCGGAACTATAGATTGGCAGAACCTGTACGGTGGCAGCATGTGGGAAAGGGCACACTGCATCAGACAGACCGAGGATGGAGGATTCATTGTTGTCGGCTATTCCGATTCTAATGATGGTGATCTGATAGAAAATCAAGGCATTGATGATTACTGGATAGTTAAACTTGATTCAACTGGAATTATCGAATGGCAAAGATCTCTGGGAGGAAGTCATATAGATAAATCTTACGCTGTTGAACAAACATCAGACCTGGGTTATATAGTTGTTGGTTACTCCCGATCCAGCGATGGCGATGTGACTATTAATCATGGTTTGGCAGACTACTGGATAGTAAAACTGGATTCTACCGGGACCATGGAGTGGCAGAAATCTTTGGGTGGAAGTGAATTTGACTCTGCATATGCTGTTCAGCAAACTGAAGATCTCGGATACATTATTACCGGCAAATCGTTTTCTGATGACGGGGATATAACTGGAAATCACGGAGACGGCGACTACTGGCTGGTCAAGCTCGATCAGGATGGAAACCTCGTCTGGCAGAAGACCATGGGCGGAAGTTATTACGAGACCTCAAATTCCTTGATTAGAATTTCGGAATATTTCTACATAACTGCCGGAGGAACTTCTTCTGACGACGGGGATGTCTCTGGTAATCACGGCTCCTCAGATTTCTGGATCGTTAAATTTTCTGTCAGTCCTTTATTCCCTCCAAGTAACCTGATCATATATAGAGAAAATGAAAATCTTGTTCTGGAATGGGATGCGGTGGCTGGAGCTACCACCTATAAAATCTACAGTGACCTTTACCCGGACGGGGAGTTCAATACAATGGAAGTAGAACTTACTGGAGATCCACCTCCTACTGAATGGTCAACTGTTTTACCCCCTGAGATAAAAAAATTCTACCGCTTAACTGCTGAATAGAATGTATGAGAATTTTTCGGCAGTCAGATATCAGGTTTTAGATTCAAGAGAATTACATTCTTTCCGAAGAGTATTTATTCAACTTAGAATAAAAATTACCACGTAGCTTTGATATTCATCAAACCTACTCGCAAAGACAATTCAAGATGTGTCATTGCAAGGTCTTTTCTTAGTTGTAGGGAAATGAATAAATAAGTGTTTACTATCAATTTCGCGCCAGCAAAGAGATTGCCACCTTCTCCGGCAGCTGCCGGAGAAGGTGGAAGAGTCTATCTTAAGGAGCAGAATAAATGGTACGATAACCTAGATTCTTCCGTCTACGTCAGAAAAAACAGACTACGGCGTGACACGTCGCTAGAAGAGCAGGAAGAAAACCTCAGAATAACTGCTATATTTTGTTTTTTAAGTATCTCTGAGCCCTTCGCTAAATTCAGGGGGAACCTGTGTCGAGGGGTGTGGACTATTTAAAAAATACAATTAAAATTAGCCATATGCTTCGACAGGGCTCAGCATGACTTTTCTATTGGGATATTTTACCTCACACCCTTCTACGTCTCGATAAATCGGAACTACGCCGCGGAAGGCTAACACTCTCCTGGCCTGTTAAGCCGTAATGAAACTGAGGCTAAAAAGAGAATGAATAGGCGAGAACATTTCTTCAAGTCCTTCTCCTATAGTAGAAGGATTTAGGATGAGGTGGATTTAGAATAGGAAACAATAGCTTTACCCAGCCCTCTCCTAAAAGGAGAGAGAGAAATAAAATACCTTCTCTGCTAGAGAATGTGGAATAGTCCATCATAACGACCAAAATAAATAGTGCTATAACCTAGATTCTTCGTAAGAAAAGCAGGAAGAGTATCTCAGAATGACTGTAAGCTTTTTTTCTTCCGTCTCTCTGAGTAAAGGTAGAATAAAGGTACGACAACCTAGATTGTCCGATAGAGAAGCAGGAAGAATTCCTTAGAATAACTGTAAATCTTTAGCTATTTAGAAGGAATTAGAAATAAACGACCACTAAAAACCAACCACCCGGAAACCTGCACCCAGCACCCAGTAATTCGCCAACCCACTAACCAACAAACTATTCATTTGACCAAATCAATTCCATTTCTATCTTGACTCAAAAAACTGGTCAGGAGGCTGGATTGTCTCAGAATAAATGGTATCGTCTTTCGGCTGAGGAAATTCTTAAGAAGCTCAATACATCACTAACTGGATTGGAATCGGAAGAGGCAAAAAAAAGACTTACCCGTGATGGCAGGAACGAACTGAGAACCAGTAAGAAATCCTCTCTGGCAGTAAAATTCCTGTTGCAATTCAAAGATGTCTTCATGATCGTACTGCTGGTAGCTGCAACATTATCTTTCATCATTCAAAGCCATCGGGATGCGATCATCATGTTGACCATAGCTCTCTTGAATGCAGTTATCGGTTTCATGCAGGAATATAAAGCCGAAAAGATCATGGAATCCCTCAAACAGCTTGTTCAATCTCCATCCAAAGTATTCAGGGATGGCAAGATCCAGGAGATCCACCAGTCCGAACTGGTTGCAGGTGATATTATCAGCCTGGATGAAGGTGACAAGGTCCCGGCCGATATCAGGATCATCGAATCCTTCAACCTCAGGACCAACGATGTCTCCCTTACCGGTGAATCCATGCCCCAGGATAAGCACAGCAATATCATAGACCATGACTGCGTCCTGGCAGATCGCGACAACATGGCCTACCTGGGCACCAACGTGGCTGCCGGTAATGCTAAAGGAGTAGTGGTCGCAACAGGTATGGACACGGAAATGGGAAAGATCGCCAACCTGACCCAGGAAGAAGAGAAATCCACTTCTCCCTTGCAGCAGGAACTTCAAGTCGTAGCTAACAGGATCACAATCTTTGCAGTTATTGTTTCCATATTACTTTTTGCCGGTAGTATCTACCAGGGATTGGGAATCCAGTTTGCCCTTGTTTATGCACTTGGAATCGCTGTAGCCGTAGTACCACAGGCTCTTCCCATGCAGATAACAGTAGCCCTTACCCAGGGAGTCCATCAGCTGGCTAAACATAATGCAGTGGTCAAGAAACTCTCCTCGGTCGAAACCCTGGGTTCAACCAATGTGATCTCGACCGACAAAACCGGTACCCTTACCAAGAACGAGATGACCGTGAAAAAGATCTGGTTCTCGGGAGTGGAATACGATGCCACCGGACTGGGTTACAAACCCCAGGGAAACATTGTCGATAAAAGCGGTAAACCATTGACCCAGGAAAAGATCGACGAGATCGAGATCATGTTGGATGCTGCTACGATGGCATCCAACGCCGAGATCCATCCTCCCGACGAAAACCATCACAACTGGTACCCGATAGGAGATCCGACCGAAGCTGCCCTGATCACCCTTTCGACCAAGGTCGGGACAAGGTCTCCAAAGGAAGATGAAGAGAATCCCGAACTGCATGAATTCAGTTTCGATTCCGTTCGTAAAAGAATGAGCTCAGTCCGTCAATTCGGGGATGAGGAAGTCCTGACCATGAAAGGCGCCATCGGCAGTGTACTTTCAATCTCCAAGCATATCTGGAAGAACGGGAAAGCAGAGATTATTAACGAAGCTGATAAAAAGCAACTTCAGGAATTGAACGAAACATATTCGAAAAATGCCATGCGTGTTCTCGCTATAGCTTTCCGTAAACTTGGTCCTGAACATAAAGATTACGTAATGGAAGAGATCGAAAAAGATGTTATCTTCCTGGGACTGGTTGCAATGATAGATCCTCCCAAGGAAGGAGTCCGGGAGGCGATTGAAAAGGCTCACGAAGCTCACATCAATACCTTCATCATGACCGGAGATCATGCTATTACGGCCCAGGCTGTAGGAAGAGAGATCTCCCTCTCTGCCGATGACAAGGATGTGGAAGTCATCACGGGGCAGGAAATGCTGGAACTGGATGACAACGAGCTTAAAGACCTTATGGAAAACAATGAATCCCTGATCTTCTCCCGGGTTTCCCCGGAAGATAAATTACGGATAGTCAAAATGCTCAAAAGCCAGCAGAAGATAGTGGCTGTAACCGGCGATGGTGTAAATGACGCTCCCGCCCTGAAAAGTGCCCATATCGGTGTCGCCATGGGCCAGATGGGCACCGATGTCTCCAAACAGGCTGCTGAGCTGGTTCTTCTGGACGACAGCTTTCCAACCCTGGTCCATGCTATTCGCGAAGGCCGCACGATCTACAACAACTTAAAGAAAACCGTCCTGGCATCGCTGACCAGTAACGGCGGTGAGTTGACCGTGGTCCTGCTGGGATTGTTGGGTATGTCGCTATTCAAATGGCCCCTGCCTATCCTGGCTATTCAGATCCTGGCTATTGACCTTTTTGCCGAGATCCTTCCTTTAACAGCTCTCACTTTCGATCCCGGATCCAAAGAAATGATGAAAGCTCCACCCCGCAGCCGGGAAGAACATATCGTTAATAAATATTCAGCCTCCGAGATAATCTTCATGGGATTTCTAATGGGCACACTGGCATTTCTTAACTTTGGTTTCTTCATCAGGAGAATGGGAATTGAACTAACCCCGGAACATACTCTATATGCTCGAGCCACGACAGTAAGTTATACGACGATAGCTTTCACTCAGTTTGTTAATATCCTCTCTCGTCGCTACGATCTCAAGACTATTTTTTCCCTTAATCTATTCAGTAATTCCAAGATGGTCTATTCGATCCTGTTTTCGGTGGGATTATGTCTGCTGGCTATTTATACTCCCTTCCTGAATAAATTCCTGGCTTTTGCCCCCCTTCAGATCAGTGACTGGTTATCGATCCTGGGAGCTTCCGGTATTTTTCTGCTTGCCCATGAGATCATAAAAATGGTGAAGCGCTCCAGGATATAACTTGTCTGGTAAAAATTATACCTCACCCTGAGTCCTTCGTTAAACTCAGGGGGAACCTCTGTCAAAGGGTGTGGACTATTTAAAAAATGTATTCAAGACATGCCATATGCTTCGACAGGCTCAGCATGACCTGAAATTTGCCATTATATATTTCTTACCATGAGAATTATGTTCTCCTTGAGGATAAAAAGCAACAAGATAAAAGCCTTACCTGACTACAGCTCTAATCTTAGAAACTATTTTCTTGACACAATTAAATAAATAATGACATAAGTGAAATAAGTTTTATATTGAACTATTAATTTAGATCAAATTAAATGGGAGGAAACATGAAAAAATTAGTCTTTATTTGTTTATTTGTTTTGATTCTAACTAATGTACTAAATACAGAAACGACCAAAAATCTAATTCATCCCGAACATTTCTTATTAAATCCACAACTGGTTGCTAACGATCGCGACTACTACTACCAGCCAATTATCATGCCAACCTATCTTGGAATCTTTACTAATATTGCCCATTTCGGTGCTTTAGGAATGAACTTCTTTTTATGGGGTGGTTTCCGTGATTGGGAAAATACAGGTGAATGGGTTTTTACTTACCAAGGGGATCTTATTTCCGAAGCAACTTGGACGTTAGATGAAACTGTTCAAATATATACCAATACTATCGAAAACGGAAAAATCACTGAGACTCTCATAACCATTGATATCGGGATACAAATGGATACCGATCATTATTATTATTACTATACAGGAGACCTGTTAACAAGTTGGATGTCCCAAATAACAGACTATATGGGTGGATGGATAAATAGTCAACAGGGAGAATACACTTACAGCGGAGATTTAATGACAGAGTACCTGCGTCAGGTTTGGGATTCTAATAGTCAGAGTTGGCAAAATTCGCAGCTCTATACAGCTACTTACAGTGGGGATCTACTAGACGAATTGCTTATGCAGGATTGGATTGGTAGCTGGCAGAATGACTATTTTACCGAATATTATTACAGTGGTTCGCAACTTGATGAAACTATCAATTACGACTGGGATGGAAGCAGCTGGGTTAATGATCTCAAAGAAACTTACACCTATACTGGTGAATACGCTACAACCATTTTAATCGAAGAATGGCTTGGTAGTAGTTGGTCAAATTTTAATTTAATAACCAATACCTATGAAGACGAAAAATTTGAAGAACAGCTGGTAGAAGAATGGTCTGGTGGAGATTGGGAAAACTATGCTTTAACCGATTATATTTACTCTCTTAATAATGAAAATAACCATTTACCATCAACAATTATTTCGCTGAAGAATTATCCCAATCCCTTCAATCCAGAAACGGTTATAAGTTACCAACTTTCGGAGAACAGCTATGTCTGCCTGCAGATCTATAATATTAAAGGTCAATTGATCAAGAATCTAGTTGAAGATATGAAACCAGCAGGAGAACACACTATTACCTGGAATGGGACTGACTATAATGAAAACCAAATTCCTTCAGGATTATATTTCTACAAACTGTCGGCAAACGGGAAAACAAACTGTAAAAAAATGCTGCTTTTAAAATAAATCAATTATCATCTTCTTATAAAGCCGAAGGTTTTACAATCTTCGGCTTTTATATTTATCTTTTTACTGTTTTGTAAAACAAAAAATAGCAATTTCATATAAATCCGAAAAGAAAGTCCTGAATACTTTTCCGTATCTGTTTAATGTATAAGATCCATAAAATAAGAAATATTTTATGTTAATAACTTTATTATGCTTATTTTAAAAAAAAGTTTACTAAATTAGTTGTTTACTATTTATTACTCAAATTGTGAATCTTAGAGAGAAAGAGATATAAATCATAATGCGAATTTTAGTAGTGGAAGACGATAAAAAAATTGCAGGATTCCTCTGCAAGGGTTTAACTGAAGAAAACTACGCAGTAGATGTTTTCTACAATGGCGAAGATGGAGAATACTGGTCAATCAATAATGAATATGATATAATCATCCTGGATATTATGCTTCCTCAGAAAAACGGTGTGGAGATATGCCGGAAACTCCGGAAATTGAATATCTCTACCCCAATTATAATGCTAACCGCTAAAGATACTACCGAAGATAAGATAAAAGGACTGAATTCCGGGGCTGATGACTATATCAGCAAACCATTTTCTTTTGCTGAATTATTGGCTAGAATTAAGGCTCAGTTAAGAAGAACGCATGATTATAATTCTGTTATACTTAAAGCAGGAGAACTGGAACTGGATCAAAGTTCGAGAAGAGCATTTGTAAACGGATCGGAAATATACCTTTCTGGAAGGGAGTATGCTCTGCTCGAATATCTGATGAGAAATAAAAACAAAATCGTGACTGAGACTCAGATAATAGAGCATGTCTGGGATATGAATTCCGAGATATTTACCAATGTTGTGAATGTTTATATTCACCATTTAAGGAAAAAAATAACTGAAAATTCAGGAAATAAAATTATCTATACAATCAGAGGAAGAGGTTATATACTTAAAGATGAAAAATAATGATTATTTAATACTTACGTAATGAAAAGGTAGTAAGAGATAATATGAATATTTCCATTCGAAAAAAATTAACACTAATATTCGTTATTACAGTGCTGCTGATATTGACCATCTTTGATATCATTATGTATTTAAGCTTTAAACTAAGCCTGGAAAAAAATATAGATGAATCACTAGTAAATAACCTTGCTATACTGGTGAGAGAGATCTTCGATCAAGATATAAGTGGAAATCTCATCGAAGAAGATGAAGAATATGAAGAAGAAATCCTCTTTATTTCGGAAATATTCCATGAAGAAACTACAGAGCTGATTAGACCTGCCGGACAATGTACCCAGCTGATTGATCTAATTAAAGCAGAATCACCTCAAATTATAGCGCGATCTGAAAACTTGAGTGAAATTAACATACCTTATGATCAAGATTTATTAGAAAAAACAATAGCTTCTAAAGGAAAGCAAATCGAGTATTACTTGATTAAAACAGATTCAGCCAGGATAATTAACCTATATGTAAATGACCATCTTGGAAATGAATTTATCGTTCAGATTGCTGAACCAGTGAATAATATGTTAAATAGTCTGAATAGAATCGGATTTCTATTACTGGTGATCTCTCCATTATTCCTGATTATTCTTTCCTTTATTGGATACGGCTTAATAAAACAAGCATTTTCACCAATTAAAAGTATAGTTAATGATGTCGAAAGTATTACTGCCAAGGATCTAAGTTTGCGAATAAAGACAATTTCAAGTAAAGATGAGATCGGTGTTTTAATAGCAACTTTTAATAACCTGATTTCAAGACTTGAAAATTCATTTAATCAAATAAAACAATTTTCACTGGATGTTTCACACGAATTAAAAACACCGCTTACCGTTTTGAAAGGTGAAATAGAGGTAACTTTAAGACAAAAAAGAGAATCTGCTGATTATTTAAACACACTGAAAAGCCTTCGGGAGGAAGTGGAAAAACTACAGTATATTGTTGATAATCTATTACTCCTTTCCAACCTGGAATCCAAAGAACACATCATTACGAAAGAAATAATCAACCTTAACACATTACTGAAAATCGTATTGAATGACCTTTATCCTTTGGCTAAGAACAAAAATCAAAAAATAGACTTTTTCGAAAAAGCAGACACGGAAATAATTGGAGAAAAAGAATTACTGATAAGGCTTTTCTCGAACATTGTTGAAAACGCAATTAAGTATAGTCATGAAAACGGTGAAATTAGCATCAAATTATCTGAAAATAACAGCAAAGTTGTGGTTTCAATTTCCGATAATGGCATAGGTATAGAACCAGAATATAAAGATAAGATTTTTGATAGATTTTTCCGTATAGATGAATCCAGAACCAGCGAGCCTGGAGGGTCAGGTTTGGGTTTGGCAATTGCCCAGAAAATTGCTTCACTACATGACGCTGAAATTAAAGTAGATAGCGCAATCGGAGCAGGCAGCACTTTTCATATTACATTCCCATCACACTAAACTGATCACAGTTTCTACTATTATTAAAGAAAATTAATCTTTCATTAACTTTCATTTAATATTTTCGCAATAATCTCAGAAAAAATAATCAGGAGGATCAATGCGAAAAGTGTTTACTTCCTCTTTGCAGGCATCTGTAATATTTACTCTGTTGTTTCTCTGTTTTCAAAATCTTAGATCAGAAGAAATTACTTTCGATTCCTTGCCGATTCCTATAAAGGAAGAATTCCTTAAAGTTGCTTCCATGGAGTCAATCATAGAAATCGAGTTGGAAAAAAATATTGGTGAGATTACTGTATATGAACTTGTTACTGAGCAGGAAGATATCCAGATGGCATATATTTTTTCCAGTGACGGAGCAATTCTGGAGATAGAAAAAACAATTGAATATGATGATCTTCCGGAAATCTCCAGAAATACTTTGAAAAAACTATATCCTGAACTCGAAATCAAAAAGGTTGAGTCAATCCAATTACATTATTTTGAAGTGAAAGGCAAGCTGAATGGAGAAACAATAGAGCTGCAAATCTTCAATGATGGCAATATTAATCTAGAAGAAGATGAAGATGACGAAGAAGAAATTGATTGAAAAGGAGACAAGTATGATACGCATTTTAATATCACTGACTTTGATCGGTGTCTTTCTCATCATAATGGGCTGCTGCGATGAAACCACCTGCCCAGAAGTACCTACCAATCCCGGAGATCTGCCTTACGAAGTGGATATCGATCCGGTAGATTTCCTCGATAACAATATTAACGGTAACACCTTCTTTCCTATAATCCCAGGCACAAAAATGGTCTATGAGGGTGAGAACGAGGATGGCGAAGAAGTCGTTGTGATCGATTCTGTTACGGCAGCTACAGTTGAGATCATGGGAGTTACCTGTGTCGTCGTTCATGTGGTTGAATGGGAAGACGGTGAGATCGTGGAGATAACCGACGACTGGTATGCCCAGGATACCTCCGGAAATATCTGGTATTTTGGAGAATACTCCGAAGAGATCGAAGACGGTGAAGTTGTCAGTACCGAAGGTTCCTGGGAAGCTGGTGTTGATGGAGCCCTCCCCGGAATTATAATGTGGGCAGAACCTGTAATCGGAGTCTGGTATCGACAGGAATACTACGAAGGTGAAGCCGAAGATGTCGCCCAGATACTGAGTTTATCTGCCGATGTTTCAGTTCCCTATGGTGATTATGAAGATTGCCTGCAGACGGCGGAATGGAGTCTACTCGAACCAGGTATAGTGGAACATAAATTCTATGCCGCCGGCATCGGATTGCTGAGAGCTGTTGCCGTCGAAGGTGAAAGTGGTTTCGAAGACCTGGTCTCAATAACTGCTGAATAAAGAATAATCTATCTTTGACCGGAGCAAGAACTTAGGATTGCTCCGGTCAAAGGAATAATTTTGAAGAGGATATATGGAACATAATCATAAATGTCATCGGAAAAGGCTACCTTCAGTTCTCAGTAGTAGCCTGTTAATTCTCCTGGCTGTCATTATCAGCAGTTGTGCAACCGTAGGTACATCCGACCGCAAACAGGTAAGCAAATCTAATGAACTCTCACCAAAAACCTTCCTGGAAAATATCGGTGCTGCTTTGACCGATCATACAACCTTGATACCGGCCCTGGGTTCTCTGGCTATTATCGGTCTGGGAGTAGACAGGGATATATCGAATTGGAGTTCGGGAAGCACTCCCATCTACGGTTCCCGTAAAAATGCCGTGTTTGCCAGTAATAACCTTAGAGATATCTTACGCTATGAGATGTTACTTACCTCTATCCTGCGGCTGAGACAGAAGGATTACAGCAATCAACAGAGATTACAAGTTATAGGAACTTATGTGCTTTCCAAACAGCTGGCTCAGAACTCAACATCAATTCTTAAAAAAACGACGAAACGGCTGAGACCCGACGGATCAGACACCCGCAGTTTTCCATCCGGTCATACCAGCAGCGCTTTTACAAACGCTTTCCTGGCTAATCAGAATTTGCGGACATTGAGTATACATCCTCACCTAAAAAATTCTCTCCAGGCCTTCAATATCATTCTGGCCAGCGGAGTTGCCTATGCCAGGGTTGAAGGCAGGAAACATTATCTTTCGGATGTACTGATGAGTGTTGCCCTTAGCAATCTTTTCTGCAGCCTGCTCGCAAATTATTCTCCTGCTTACTGGCCCACGGGAAATTTTGATATGATCGTAGATGTGTCCAACCGCAGTCCCGGAGTAAGATTTACCTACAATTTCTGATCATCTCTAACATAACCCTCCGTACTTGCCGTTAAATGTGCGGAGGGTTTTTTGGTTGTAAATTTGTCTGACCCAAATAGTCCTTGACACACTTATTTGATTACCTAATAATAAATTATATGTATTCTCTGATCTTGATAACAGCTAACTATCATCACAATATTATCAATAATATAACTTTCTTCCTTTCAATTTGAACCTAATTTAAAATAAGGAGATTTCATGCAAGATGGAGTAATCTTCAGCCGCAGAGCTTCAGGTTTGGTCCGGGAATTATCCTGGTTTGACGTTTTCATTTTTGTAGTAGCAGGTCCAGCAGCTTCCGGAGTAATGTTCTATTCGGTTTCCACAGCTGCAGATTTTCCAGGAGCCAATTTGCCCCTGGCTTTTTTATTCGGTTTAATAATCTTCCTACCTATAACCTTATTGGTTGCAATAAACTCTGCTACCATGCCTCGTTCCGGTGGTCTTTATATCGGGGTCAGCAGGGTGTTAGGGCCCACCACAGGTTATATCAGTGCCTGGCTTCTGTTCATTGGATATGGCATTTCCAGCGGTGTCCTCGGATATCTTGTAGTCGGCCTTATCGGTTCAGTTTTTTCAACTACTGCCCTCAGTAGCTCGATTCCATGGTTGTCCAGAATAGGAGAATCCATGCAGACGCCATTTTGGCAGACTATCGGGGGTATAATCTGGGTAATCCTATTCTGGTATATCGCTTATACGGGGATCAGGAAGGTAAAGAATATCATGAGAATTGCTTTTTTCATCCCTCTTGCCGGAACTCTTATAGCTATAGCAACATTTTTCCTTACCGGCGGTGTCGAAAATGTCGCCAGTTTGTTCAACAACATCTGGGGCAACGGGGTTTTCGAGCAGATCAGCCTTAGAGCCGCTGAAATGGGTTGGGAGAGAGCCGGCTTCTCATTTGCCTCGACCATAGCTGCCCTGATCGTAGTGATCTGGGCTTACCAGAGTATTACTATTATAAATTATGCCGGGGGTGAGATCAAAACGCCAAAGACCAGCATGGTGCGGGGTTTTATGATCGGTACTTTTTTCGTAGGGCTTTTCTACATGATCATCGTCTGGGCAGTCTATTCTGCTTTCGGAGCTTTTATCAGCAAGTATGACTTTCTTTATGACAACCATCCTCAAATCCTGAAAAATATTATGGGAGATCTCGTCCAGCCTTCCGTACCTTTTTTCTTCATGTCAATCATGAGAAATGTCTGGGTTGGCTTGATCGTATCCATTTCCATTGCCCTCTGGTTCGTCAATTCCATCCTACCGGGTTTCCTGGCAAATTCAAGACTTGCCTTCGCCCTTTCCATGGATAAATCTTTTCCCAAAAGTCTCTCCAAGGTAAACCGTAGAACCGGTTCTCCCACCAACGCAGTACACCTTAATGCCTTTTTCTGCCTGATCGGTGTACTGATCATGACCCTGGCTGTTAAGGTTATCCTTTCCATCCTCCTCTTTACTTCCTTCTTTATTTTCTGGACCTTTGGTCTCTCTGCTATGCTACTGCCTTATCATAAACCAGAGATTTACGAAAGGTCACCAGTTAAATGGGAAATCTTTGGAATACCCATAATGACCATTCTGGGTGGATTCACATTTATTGCCGGTTGGTTTTTTCTCTATCTGTCTATGGATAATTTCACCCCTCTGATTATGCTTACGCTGATAGGTGTAATGGTTATTGGTCTCATAGTCTATCTGATCCAGCAGAATAAAAATAAAAAGGATGGTATAGATTCCAGTAAGATCTATTCTCAGATTCCCCCCGAATAAAGGAGCATATTTTGCAAAAAGTTTTTTTTTCAGTAGATGTACATGGAGCCAATAGCGTTTGGAGAAAGTGGCTTAGGGTTCCCGAATTATATGGTGTTAATGCCTTATTGTTCTGCGGAGACTTAACCGGTAAATCCCTAGTACCGATCATTGAACAAAAAAAAGGAGTTCATAAAGCCTTTTATTTTGGGAAAAACTGGACTCTGAAGACCGAAAATGAAATTAAAGAAATGGAAAAGAGGATCCAAGATGCTGGGGCTTACACTAAACGTTCAGATCCTGATGAAATAAAATACCTGCAATCACACCCGGAAAAAGTTGAATCAATGATGCTGAATATGATCAAAAAAAGGTTGGATAACTGGATTCAAGAATTGATAGACAAGGTAGACGTGGATAAGGTCGATGTGATCGTAATGCCAGGTAATGATGATGACTTCTTGGCTAACGATGTGATCAGGACCTATGAATCAGAAGGGATTCAATGGTGTTTGGACCAGGCAGTTAACGTTCTGGGTATCCCAATGATCAGCTTGGATTATGTTAATCCAACTCCTTGGGATACTCCCCGGGAAGATTCGGAAAAAGGTATGAAAAAAAGGATAAAAGATCTGATCAAAAAAGTCAATGATCCTTCCGCATCGATTTTCAATTTCCACGCTCCACCTTACGGGACCATGCTAGATCTTGCCCCCGAGCTCGATGCCAACAAGAAACCGGTGACAGTAGCTGGTCAGGTAAATTTTGTTCATGTGGGCAGCAAATCCGTTTACAGAGCAATAGAGAAATATCAACCATTGATCGGTCTTCATGGTCATATACATGAATCATACGGTCATGATAAAATTGGCGAAACACCGGTAGTTAATCCCGGTTCTGAATATGGTGAAGGTATCTTGCGGGGTTATATTATCGAAATTGAAAGTGGAAAGGTAAATAATTATTGGAAGGTGGAAGGATAATGGATAGACCCTTTCTATCAGAGAAATCCGATTTAAAAGAACAGGATCTGATCAACCAGGAAAATAAATTAATGGATCTGCTTCAACTTTTAATGCAAAAATCTTATGAATTTAACTGTACCATCAGGACAATAGGTTCAATCGCCGTCAGGATCAAAGCTTCGGAATACTCCTATATCCAATACAGGAATAAAAGATTTATTGCGGATTTCGACTTTGTTACATATTCAAAAGATATTATTAAAGTTCAGGATATGTTTTTCAGTTTGGGCTGGACAGAAGACCAAGGAGTACTGAGATTATTCGGAGACAAACGAAGGATTTTTTATCATCCTGATAAATCCATCCATTGCGATATTTTCCTTGATAAACTGAGATTTTGTCATGAAATCGATCTAAAGAAAAGACTAGAAATTGATAATCCGACTATTAGTTTAAATGATCTTATCTTGGCAAAACTGCAGATAGTTGAAATAAATAAAAAAGATTTAGTAGATATTATGACACTATTTAGGAAATATGAAATTTCTGTTAATGATCAAAATAGTAAACATATCAACGGAAAATATTTAGCCACCCTCTGTGGCAGAGATTGGGGCTGGTGGAAAACAGTAACAACTAATCTCCACAAAATAATCCAATTTTCCTCTGAATATATGGACAAGGATGATGCCATTATCGTTCAGCAACGCAGCAAAATGCTTCTGGGTTATATCAAGAACCAAGGTAAATCATTGAAATGGAAGATCAGGGCTATGTTCGGTGAAAGTTTCAAATGGTATAATGAAGTTGAAGAAGTTCACCGTTGATTATTTATTGACAGCTTCAATAGAAAGATTATAGATAGGGTA
>Ga0272442_10003019_pt1 | contig 23877 bp, 22 predicted proteins | sample SSMForm2O_FD_200262 | JGI IMG/M metagenome (GOLD analysis project Ga0272442, IMG submission 200262) | Marine sediment archaeal communities from Little Sippewissett salt marsh, Falmouth, MA, United States - SSM-Form-2O | ecosystem: Environmental > Aquatic > Marine > Wetlands > Sediment ...
ATAACCCTTCTAATCTTGCTGAAATAAATAAATTAAAAGAAACATATGGAAACAACCTTGAGATTAGATGCTTTTCAGAAGATATTTCTGGGACAATGAGAAACTTTGTTTTTGGAAAAGAAATTGCTGTAAATGGTATCAAAATCCTACACGAAAAAAATAATGAACCATCTTATATTGGTACTGCTTATGTTGACCTTGAGGACATAGAGGTACTCGATGGTAAATTCAATAGTCTATGGGATATAGCAAAACCACTTAAAAAAGAAGATAAAAAATAATTTTTTATCTGAATCTAATTGTTTCAAGATTATAAGGTGCTTGAGTGTTTATGTTAAACCTTTTATGAACTGATGAGGATATATCTAAGCATTTGGATTCTTCACCATGGCCAAAAATAACTCTTTCAGGTCTAGGCGACATATTATTGATATAATTCATCAATTGTTTTCTATCGCTATGCCCTGAGAAACCATCACAGGTTTCAACCTTCATCTTCATTTTAATATTAATAACATTTCCACCAGTATTAAGAGGGATTTCTTCCCAACCTTTTTGAATTCTTTTACCAAGAGTTCCTTCTGCTTGATAACCAACAAAGGCAATTGTATTTTTTTTATCTTGAGCCCATTCTTTGAAATATTCCATTACAGGTCCACCATTCATCATACCGCTTGTTGCAAGAACAACACATGGGTCTTTATGATCATTTATTATTTTTTGCCTCATCTCGTTGCTATCAACTCTGTTAAATATTTTTGAAAGAAGAGGATTTTCTCCCTGTTGGAATATTTGTGATCTGAGTCTGTTATTTAGATATTCTGGATATGCTGTGTGTATTGCAGTTGCTTCCCATATCATTCCATCAAGATATACGGGTATCTCTGGTATTTTTTTTGTCCTGACTAGATTTTCAAGAACAATCATAACTTCTTGGCTTCTGCCTACTGCAAATACTGGAACAAGTAATTTTCCTTTATTTTTCAAACAACTCTGTATAATATCATTCAATCTTTCAGTTGCTTCTTTCCTAGTTGGTTGAAAATCTTCTCTACCACCATAAGTTGATTCTAAAAATATTGCCTCAAGCCTTGGAAAACGATTTATTGCAGGATTGAAAAGCCATGTTCTTTCATATTTTATATCGCCACTAAATGCGATATTATAAAGACCTTCTCCAACATGAAAATGAGCAATAGCAGAGCCTAGAATATGGCCTGCGTTATGAAAAGTGAGTCTAACATCAGGAGTAATATCAGTTGTACCACCATAATCAAGGGAAATACAATGTTTTATTGCTTCTCTGATATTTTCAGCAGAATAAGGTATCTTTTTTGCATCAGCTGCTGCAACTTTTAAATAATCCATTTGTAAAAGCGTACTCATATCTCTTGTTGGTGGAGTACAATATACAGGGCCATCAAAACCATATTTATACAAAAGAGGAACAAGGCCTGAATGGTCAAGATGTGCATGAGTTATAACAACTGCATCAAGAGTTTCTATAGGTAGAACTTCTGGAAGATGAAGGTAAGGTGTGCTATTATCTGATGAAACATCAACACCGCAATCAACCATAATCTTACTATCTTGGGTTGTTAAAAGAGAACAAGACCTTCCTACTTGTCTAAATCCACCTAAGGAAGTAACTCTTACAAATTTTTCTCCTTCCGATACCCCTCTGTGAAGTCTTCTTCCAACTTTTCTTAAAATTTCCTTTCTTTCTTCACTCATTGAACGTAGATATCCACGGATTTCCTTAACGGTTTTAGATTGTATTGGCGGAGTTCTAATAATTTTTGGAGACCAATTAATCCTTTTTCTTATCTCATTTAATAATGCTCCTTGTTTACCAATTGCAACACCTGGTTTCATAACCTCAATTGTTACTTCTCCTACTTCGGGTAAAAAATAAATGTTTGTTATTTCTGCGTCTTTAGGTATTAGACTTTTTATCTTCTTTTCTGCAGTTTCTGTATCTGTAATAACTGAAGGGTCTGGCCTTACTGCAATTCTTTTCTGAAGCATTTTTGCAAGTTGTTTGACCAAATCCTCGTTTTTTGCAAATTTATCGGGATGTTTAGTATAAATTACAACTAAAGCTCCTTCAAATTCTACATCAGATACATCGATGCTTGGCGGAATAACGCCTCTTACTTTTCCTTTAATATCTCTTAAAACGTCGTCTACAGGCATATTAAAACCTTTTTAAACTTAATAATGAAATGATTTAATTTTTATAAGAATTACATTAATAATTTTCTAAATTTATTTACTTTGAATCTTTTCAGTTCTTTTTTTTACTTCTTCTTCTGAAAGTAAGTTAAAGCCATCCTTTGTTATTACTGCAATATTAATATTACCTCCTGATGCAGAATCTCTGTTTTTTGCTGCAGTAATAGCTCTTATTGCAATGTCAACTCCTTCATTGCTTGTTAAATTTTCATGATAATTGTCTTCTAAAACTCCAAATACGTAAGGAGAACCAGAACCACCTGATGTATATTTATCAGGAATTGCTCCACCAGCAGCGTCAAGTGAATAAACATAACCACCAGTGCTATCATATCCACCTAATACTAGTTGAACATAGTAAGGATAAAACTTTCTTTGGTTTAAAATATTTGACATAAGTGTCGCTGCACTTTTAACAGGAATTTTTGCCCCTCTCTTAAGCCTATATAAATTTGCTTCTGCACTTAAGTATCTTGCAAGTACTTGTAAGTCACCTACTAGACCTGCTGTTGCTAAAGCAATATGTCCATCGATTTTGTATAATTTTTTGGTTGACTTATGAGCAATTAAAGTGCCCATAGTAGCTCTGGTTTCTGTTGCAATTACAACACCATCTTTACAGACCATTCCAAGTGTTGTTGTTCCTGTTTTAGTTAACTCTTTTGATTCCATAATAACTCCTCAAAATTAGGAAAAATACATGGTAGAATCATATAACCTTTATATAAAATTTACGTAAATTCCCTTATTTTTATTCTGAAAATAATGCAGCAACTTTATCGACTTGATCTTTATGTGCAAGAACTGTTACTTTGTCACCTGCAAAAAGCTCTACATCTTCTGTTGGAATAATGAACTTGTGATCCCTTTCAATTGCAACTATAAGACTTTTTTTTGGAAGACCTATCTTTTTAATGGATTTTCTTGATAGTTTTGAATTCTCCGAAATTGGTAGTCTAAATATTTCTGCGTAATTACCCACATTCATATATTCTTCTACATTTGGGTGTTTTATTGATTTGTATAAGTGTTCGGCCATTACTACATTAGGGCTTTTTATCATTTTTACATTTTTTTCCATATACATTGGTTTACTTTCTTCTTGATTCACAACTGATACAAGATTTTTAACTCCTTTATTTTTTGCAAGAGAGATAACCATTAGATTTGTTGCATCATCATTTGTTGTTGTAACTAAAACATCTGCTTTTTTAACTTCAGATTCATCTAGTGTTTCTTCTTGAGTTGCATCTGCATTAATTGCAATTGCATCATATTTTCGTGCAATTTCTTCACAGCTTGCCTGATCTTTATCTATAACTATAACGTTATGATTTCCATCGTTAAGTGCTATTTCAGTAAGCCTTTTCCCGATGCCTCCAGCACCGATTATTACAATGTACATAACATGGCCTCAATTATTGTATACTTATTGTTGCGAGGGTAAATTTATGACTATTATTAAAGGTTTTCATTAATTTTAAGCAAAATAAAATTTCATTAATAATATAACTGGTAGTATATTTTTATCATATATTTATAAAAGATTAAAGAAAAAATAAAAAAAAGAGGGGACAGTTTTTATGGTCCAAATATTGTTGCTATTAGCCTGTAGATAAAAGGATGGTTCTCTAGGAATTTTATTAAATAATTAGTAAAAAATCTATTTTTTGGAATTGTTAGTGATTTATAGCCCCAATCACTCTCTTGACCGTTAATATCCTTTGCTTTAACTTTGAGCTGATACGAACCTTTTTCTTCCCATGAATGCGTGAAAATAACTTCAAGACCTGAATCATATGGTCCGTCCCATTCTACTTTATTTCCATCTCCCCAGTCAATATAATAGTAAACTTGATCCTCCTCAGGGTCTGTTGATTTAACTTTATAGCTACCCTCTTGGTTAATTTTTAATTTTGTTGGGCCATTTATCTTGGGGACATTAGGAGCAAAATTATCCTCTTCATTAGTAAAAATATAAACAGAACCTGAAAACTCTCCATTATCTTCATCACCAGCTGCACCTATGAATATATAATTTCCATTTATCCAGACACTACCAAAGTGATCGTTTTCTTCCCCATCAGAGGCTAATATATTTTTTTCAAGTGACCATGTAGAATCTGTTCTTTTATAGATATAGGCAGACCCAGAATTTTCTCCATTTTCTGTATCATCCCAACCTGAACCTATTACAGCATAATTTTCGTAAATTGATACCGATCCACCGAAGAGGTCATTCTTAACACCATTAGAAGGAATAATTTTTGCTTCTTCTATCCATGTAGAATCTGTCCTTTTAAATATGTAGGCAGAACCTGAATCTACTCCATTTGAAGTATCATCATATTCTGCTCCAATTATTGCATAATCACCATATAATGCAATATCCATTCCAAAAACATCTCTATAACCGCCATCTGATGCAATAAGTTTTGCTTCTTTTATCCAACTCGAGCCGGCCTTTTTAAATACATATGCTGCTCCGCAATCATATGTTTTATCATCATCTCCAATTGCGCTAATAATTGCATAGTCATAAGAGATATCAACTTTGTAACCAAAATGGTCAAAATCATCTAGATTTGATGGTGATATTTTAGCTTCTTGCATCCATGTAGAATCTGTTCGTTTGAAAATATAAGCAGAACCTTTTTGGTTATTATCTCCATCAGCTCCAATGATTAGATATTCTCCATAAAATGCAACAGATCCGCCAAACCAGTCATTTGCACTACCATCAGATGCGGTAAGCTTTGTTTCAAAACACCATTCATCACCATCGTATTTAAAGATGTATACTGAACCTGAATCATATCCTTTATCATCATCTGCAATAGATCCTACAATAGCATAATTTCCTTCAATACATGTAGAAATACCAAACATGTCATCATAATTAGCATCAAATGCAGTAAGTTTAGCTTCTTCAATCCAGGTGTTTCCATCTCTTTTATAGATATATGCAGCACCAGCTTCATTTCCCATTTCATCATCTGCATATGCTCCTATTATTGCACGATTTTCATTAACATAAACTCCTGCACCAAATAAACTATCAGCTTGCCCATCATGAGGTTTTATTTTTTGCACTTCTTTCCAGCTTTTTGTTAAATCTTTTGATCCTACAACTGAAAAGATGTTTATCAAAAACAGCGTCGTTAATATAACTATTAATATTTTCTTTTTTTTCATTTTTTCACCTTAATTTTTCTAGAAAAATATTTTTTTTTCTATTTATAATTTATAGTCCAATTGAAAAATTTTATACAAAAAAATTATTTGACATATAAAATAAATAAATTTTTTCTTTTTTTAGATTAAGTCTTTAATTAGTAAATATTATTAAGCTAATTAGTTAATTTTTTAATAAAACATTTTAATTCATTATATCGTGAAAATATTTATCAATATACTGTGATACAGATTAACATGTATATTTTTTATGATAGATAAAGTCTAACATTATTTATAATAAAAAATGTTTATCAAACAAAAAATATACTAGGTTATTAGTAGAATAATAATATTTTTAAGTAAATAGAATGCTAAATTCTTTAATAATTAGAGTATTTTACTTCTGTTAAATTCTTTTTAACATTATTCACATTCATTTAATTGTTAATGTTACCTTCGGACTACCGAAGGTAACTATAATTTACCTAAACGTTAAACTTTTTTGCAGGGCGCCCTCTTTTTTTCTTAATTATTTTTTGAATTTCGTTAAATTCCTTTTTTTCAATTATTTTATCGTGATCACTTTTATTGATATAATCTTCCCATCTAGTATATCCACAATAGATAGGATTTTTAAGTATCTTAGAAATGGTCTTTTTAGCCCAAAACACCCCCTTTTTTGATGGAATTTCGCTATTATTAAGCATTTTCACTATATCATCCATTGATTTGCCTTCTAAATACCAGGAGTAAATGTCTTTCACGACCTTTGATTCATCCTTTTTTATTATCAGATTCCCGTCGATATAATCATATCCATATGGTATGTTAAAACCTAACATGCCACTATTAGTCCTTGCTTTTTGTTCCATACCTGCATAAACTCTTTCACCTATTTGTTCAGATTCAAGTTGTGCAATTCTTTGAATTATATCCATTACAAATCTCCCCATTGCAGTAGATGTATCAAGGGACTCAGTCATAGATACAAATTCTTTATCATTTTTCTTTAATTCTTCCATCATTAACATAAAATTTTTGGAATTTCTATGGATCCTGTCCATCTTTATTACTAATAAAATATCCCATTTTTCCATTTCATTCATCATTCTTTTATATGCAGGTCTTTTGATGTATCTTCCAGAGTAACCATCATCTACATACCTTTCACTAATTTCCCAATCCCTTGCTTTACAATAAGAACATAGTTTATCTAATTGAGCATCTAAAGAAAAACCTTCTTTTGCTTGATCTTCTGTTGAAACTCTAGTGTAAACAGCCACTTTAGTATTTTTAGCATCCATCCAATATTCTAAATTTTGTTAATAGTTATAATAGTTACGTATGCTAAATAATATCAAACATAATTTATTGCTTATCATTGTTAGATATTATCATTCAATATTTACATATTTTATCATGGTTCATGTTAACAATAAAATCATTAATTAATGTTTAGACTTAAAAAATTAATATAATTAATTAATAACAATTACAATATTAATAGTAATACAAAAAAACTGTTTTTTTTAAATTTTTTGAGCAATTTTTTTTAAAAGTTTATTTTTTGATTCTTTTTTTTCAATTAGAATTCTGCCTGATTTTTTCCATGGTTTTGATGGATGAATAGAATTTTTTTCAACTTTTGGTTTAAGTCCAAGTGATTTTGCAGCTTTTTCAATTGAACTTATATTTGGTTTATCTACTGCATATTTTTTTGGGACCTTTCTTCCACCAATTCTAGAAACAGATTTGTCAAAATATATTGGCCAAATTACGAAATAATCTTCTCCTCTTGAGACCATATATAACCACAATTTTATTATTTAGATATAAGAACAGCACTAACTGTCCCTTGTTGTCCTGGCCTTGAGGTAACTTTTGCTTTTCCCATTTTGGTGTTAATTATTGATCCTTTGTTAATAATATTTCTACGAACGTAGTGAATATTTGCCTCGTTTTCAACAACAGATACTATATCTGTTTTGTTTGTTTTATTGGTTTTCGGATCAACAACATAAGCAACATTTGTTGTTTTTACCCTCATTTTTCTATTATTACCCTTAGTTCTTACTTTTTTGAATTTATTAGGTCCTATTGTTGAAAGATGTCTTTCTCTACCTATTTCAAACTTTCTTTTACCTCGGGAATAACGAATTCTTCTACCAGAATTGCTTCTTTTTGATTTACCTTGCCATAGAGCCATTAAGATTCCGAATAGAGAAGTAATATTTAAAGGATATGATAGTAAAACAATGAAATTAGAGCTTTTTTACCTCATTTAAAACATCTTCAACATGTCCTTTAACTTTGACTTTATCCCAAATTTTTTCAATTTCTCCTTTTGAGTTAATTAAAAAAGATGTTCTAATTGTACCTAAGAATTCTCTCCCCATAAACTTTTTTAGTCTCCAAACACCATATTTTTCATGAATCTTTTTATCTTCATCAGAAATTAGTGTTATATTTAGATTTTTATTTTCAATAAATTTTTTATGAGAATCACAACTATCTTTACTTATACCAATAATCTTTGTATTAAATTTTTTAAATTCTGGTTTATATTTTGTAAACATCATCGCTTCCATTGAACAACCTGGAGTGTTATCCTTAGGATAGAAATATAAAATTATATTCTTCCCAAAATAATCTTTTAGACATATTTCTTCTTTATCTTGATTTTTTAAACAAAAATCAGGTGCTTTATCACCAATCTTTAATTTATCATTAGTCATAAATTTTTCTCCCTTAATCTAATACGAATAACAAATTAGAAATAAAGCTTTCTATTCTCGGATGTGTGGAAGAAAAATTAGAAAATAAAACTAAGGGAGTAGAGACATTATTAGGCGACCCAAAGAAAGCAATAATTAAACTTTCAATACCTATGATTATTGCAATGTCTGTTCAGACAATATATAATTTTGTTGACGCTTTATTTGTCTCAGGACTTGGAAAAAATTTATTTACAGATTCAAATGTAAGTGGTGTTGGTGACCTTGGAATTGCTTCAATAGGTTTGATTCTTCCTTTTTTTATGATAGCAATCGCATTATCAACAGGAATTGGTGTTGGATCATCATCTGCGATCTCAAGAAGAATTGGAGCAAAAGATAAAAAAGGAGCAGATAATGTTGCAGAACACTCAATTATTACAACAATTATTATTTCAATAATTTTTAGTATTGTTTTATTTTTATCAATTGACAAAATTCTTTACTCAATTGGAGCAGGAAAATCTCTTTCATATGCAGTTTTATATGGCAGGATAATTTTTGCAGGAAGTATTACTATATTTTTCATAAACATTGCAACTGCTATTCTCCGTGGAGAAGGAGATGTAAAAAGAGCAATGTATGCAATAATTATTGGAACAGTACTAAATATAATCCTTGATCCTTTCTTTATTTACACATTTAAATTAGGAGTAGCAGGAGCAGCTTATGCAACTATCCTTTCGATGGCAATAACATCAGTTATTCTCATTTATTGGTTATTTTTCAAAAAAGACACTTTTGTGGATTTCAAATTAAAGAATTTTAGTTTTAAAAAAGATATTATTAAAGATATTTTTAAGGTAGGACTACCTGCTTCAGTTCAACAATTATCAATGTCAATTACAATGCTTACACTAAATATTATTATTATCAATGTTGTAAATGCAGGTGATGAGGGCATTACAATTTATACAATTGGTTGGAGAGTTGTAATGCTTGCAATTCTGCCAATGTTGGGACTTGCAACAGCGATAATTACAGTTACTGGAGCAGCTTATGGAGCAAAAAGATATGATAAATTAAAAATAGGTTTTTTATTTTCAGTAAAATTTGGTCTTATAATCGAGACAGTAATTGGATTTTTTATTTTTTTATTAGCACCAATTTTAACAATGATTTTTACAACAGGGGAAGGTCTGCCTGCATTAAGAAATGATATAGAAGTTTTTATTATGATTACTTGTCTATTTTATCCAACTGCTGCTATTGGAATAGCATCTTCTGCAATGTTTCAAGGAACTGGAAAGGGAAATTATGCATTAATTGCAACTTTATTTAGGACAATTGTTTTTACAATAATACTAACTCTTGTATTTGTAATAATTTTGAAATTAGATCTTCAAGGAGTTTGGTGGGGGATTGTTGTTGCAAATATTTTTGGTTCGATTATCTCCTTTGTATGGGCAATTCTTTATATTAGAAAACTCTCAATAGTTACAAATAAAATATCTTAATAATAGATATAGATTAGGGTGATTATGAGCTATTCTAGATATTAAATGAGATAATATTTGTCTGTCTCTTGGTATTTGAACAGGAACTGAATCAGACCATTGGCTTTCAGCGCCATTTGTATCTTTTGCTTTTACTTTAATCTGGTAATTTCCAGGAATTAACCACATCTTACTTGCACTGGCTTGGTTACCTGAATTGTATGGACCTACCCAAGCACTATTTGTTCCATCTCCCCAGTCAAAGAAGTAAGAAATTTGATCTCCTTCAGGATCTGTTGTCCCAGTATTATATGTATATGTTTTTAAAATTCCACCATTTAATGGCCCTACTGGTGCTGAAGGTTTATATGGTTCACTATTTCCATTAACAACAGTTATTGTATCTGAAGAAGGACTAAGATCTTTATTTCCAACAGAGTTTGTAGCTCTTGCTTCAATTGTGTGTGTACCATCTGATAAAGGAGGAGTTGTGAAAGTAAAGGACTCAATTGCATCATCAAATGTACCATCTGATGGGCTTGCATATGTCCAAGTTCCTCCATCAACTCTATATTCAACAAGGGCTATACTATTTGTTGAAACGTCATTTTTTGGTCCATGAGGATTATTATTATTTAATGGCTGAACTGTTGCACTTCCTGAATAAATTGGTGTGGGATCAGAAGTTGGATCAGGTGTATAAGCATTGAGTGTTGTCTCAGGATTTGTATCAAGAATATTGGCGATTCCATCAGAATCAGAATCAAGCCAACCGACTTGTAATTTTGTTCCACTTGATAGGCATAAGTTAAGATTATCCATTATGCATCCTGAACCTTCAACATCTGCAGCATTCAGATAACCACTATATTCAGTCTGACTGTTATATTCATCAGTTGCGTAAAAAATATGCCCCATTTCGTGAGCAAACACATCCCTTAAAACAGGACCTGGTGGGCCACCCGGTCTTAGATGAGGACATACTGTAAAAGGTCCTCCTAGATATGCATAAGCATGATAGCCATCTGAGAATAATCCATCAGCATCATTGCTATTGTCAACTAAAAAAACAGTAAAAGCCCAGTCGGTTCCGTAATACCCTGGTAGAGTTTGGATATTATCCCTTAGATAATTTGAATAATCTCTAACTCTCTTCATCCAATCTCCAGTTGAATAACCTAGTTTTGACATAGCCTCAGAAACATATAATTTTTCCCAATAATCATTTGTTATTGCAGATTCATGAATAATTGGTTCATAACTAATGTTAATAGTATGAGTTTCACCGTAAATCATTACTGTGTGTGCATTCATATTTTCATTTGAAAACCAGGTACTCCATTGTAAATATCCTCCAGGAAGACCTAAAGAGCTCATAGCCTGAGTTTTTTCATTTTGGGTCCAATCTTCAGTACTTGGATCTATTGAGCCATCACTTTCTAAAAATATTATCCCAATTGCAATGGTACCTATCATATATTCACTAAGATCATAATAGCCTGGATCCGGACTGCGTCCAATTTCATTATCATTTATCTCTGGAGGTATAATAGCATCATTTTTATATAGATAAGAATAATCTATCTGGTCTGAAGAGTTTTCAATTTGTTCTGTAGCATTAGAAGGTATAACTGTAATTAGCAATAGCATACATACTAAAATTCCAAAAATTTTTCCTTTCATTTATACTCCTCCCAAAAGTTATTAATAATATTATTAATCAATTTATAAAATTTTGTATGAAAACTTCGACAATAAGTAAATTCATATGTTTTTTTCCATTTTTCTGTGTTTTATATCAGCCTCATAAAAAAAATTTCCAAACTCTTTAAAACCGATTTTTTGATAAAAATCTATAACATGTTTTTGTGAATGTAAAAGTATTTTATTGATTCCTATTTTTTTACAGTGAATAATCATAAACTCAGATATTTTTTTCCCATATCCTTTTTTTCTAAATTTTTTTAATACTGCAATTCTTTCAAATTTTGCATAATTATCAAAATATCTTATTCTACCATAAGCAATGGCCTTTTTTTCCAAAAAAAGAAGAAAATGATCTGAAATTTTGTCAAAATTATCTATTTCAATTTCATAAGGAACTTTTTGTTCATCAATAAATACTTCCTTTCTTAAACTGTAAATAATGTCTTTATATTTTTCAAAATTTACTTTTTTAACTATTATTTTTCCCACATTTCAAATACAAAAAAGAACTTATTAAACTTAATGTTATATTTAAGATATACAAAACAATAATATTTAATATTGAAGGATAATGAATGAAAAATAAAAATTGGTTTAAAAATGCAATAATATATCAAATCTTAATTGACAGATTTGCAGGTTTTAAGACAATAAAAGATTGGGATAAACCAAATTTTATTGGAGGAAATATTAAAGGTATAATAAGTAATTTTGATTATCTGTTAGACCTTGGTGTAAATACAATATGGTTATCACCTTTTTATGAGACAAGTGAATATCATGGTTACCATATAACAGATTTTTATAAAGTTGACCCCCATTTTGGGACAATAGATGATTTAAAGAGCCTTATTAAAAAAGTTCATGATAACAATATGAGAATTATTACTGATTTCGTACCGAATCATTGTTCCAATATCCATCCTTTTTTTAAAGATGCACAGGAAAATAAAGAAAGTGATTATAGAGATTGGTTTTATTTTAATAATTGGCCTGAGAATTATCTTTGTTTTTTAAGCGTAAAACAGCTTCCAAAAATAAATCTTGAAAATAAAAAAGCAAGAGACTATATTATCAATTCAGCTAAGCATTGGCTTAGTTTAGGTATTGATGGATATAGACTTGACCATGTTATAGGCCCTAGCCATAGATTTTGGAAAAAATTTTCTAGAGAAATTAAGGATATTTTTCCTAATTCTGTTTTGATTGGAGAAGCATGGCTTCAAGGAATAAAATTTAATGAGCTAAAAACTGTTAATATTAAAAATAAAAACTTAAAATGGTTATTTGGTAGTTCACCTGATTTCTTACTAAAAGAATATGTTAAAGAATTAGATGGAGTACTTGATTTTAAATTCCAGGAACTAATAAGAGACTATATTGTACGAGAAAAAATAAATAAGAATAAATTTTTAAAACAGATGAAAAAACATTATAAAAGATTCCCTGAAAACTATTTTTTAGCCGCTTTTATTGATAATCATGATATGGATCGTTTTTCTTATGAATGTAATTATGATTTAAATAAAATAAAGAATGCAATTAAGATTCAATTTTCTATTAATCAACCAGTAATAATATACTATGGAGATGAAATTCCTCTAAAACAAAATAAATCTATATGGGAATATACATCTCATGGAGATATTCAAGCTAGATATCCTATGATTTGGAATTATAAAAATAAAGAACTTTTTAATTTTTTAAAAAAATTGATTCAGGATAAGAACAAGAACAATATTTGATAATAATACTTTCAATAACCTATTTTCAGGTATTAAATATTAAAAAATTTTTACTTGACCGAAATGAGGAATAAAAATGATTGTTTGGACATATAAAATAAAAGGGGATTCAGGGGATATTATTACAAAAAATTTCAAATATGCAGAAGAAAAAAGTAAATTAGGTTGCCTTGTTTTTTGTAAGGGAGAAAATAATATCTTTAAATATAGACATTAATATTGATATATTTCTTCATAAAAGTTAAAAAGGCTTCCATAATAACATCGCCAGGGCGATTGAAATGTCAAAGAATCTTGAATACATAAGACAACCAATTGTAAGTGTTCTTGGTCATGTTGATCATGGGAAAACTTCTTTACTTGATTCAGTTAGAGGAAGTACTGTAGTATCAAGGGAATCAGGAGCTATAACTCAGCATATAGGAGCAACAGAAGTTCCGATTAATTCAATATATGATTTTTGTGGAGATTTAATAAAAGAAAAAAAATTCAGCCTCCCAGGATTACTTTTTATTGATACACCTGGTCATCATGCCTTTACAACCTTAAGGGCAAGAGGTGGGTCTCTTGCAGACCTTGCTATTTTAATTGTTGATATAAATGAGGGATTTAAACCTCAGACATTTGAGTCAATTAAGATATTAAAACAATATAAAACACCTTTTGTAATTGCAGCAAATAAAATTGATACAATAGGTGGTTGGCAAAACTTCAAAGGAATTGCAAAAGAAAGAATAAATAAACAAAGAACAAACGTAAAAACAATTTTTGAAGAAAAATTGTACGAAATGATAGGAGATATATCTGAACATAAATTAAACTCAGACCTATATTATAATATAGCTGATTTTCGAAAGACAATAGGAATAATTCCGATATCTGCAAAAACGGGTGAAGGAATAGCTGAATTATTGATGATTCTTGTAGGTCTTGCTCAGAGATTTTTAGAAGATCGTCTTCATATTGAAGATGGTCCGGGTAAAGGTACAGTTTTAGAAGTTAAAGAAGAAATTGGTTTAGGAACTACGATTGATTCGATAATTTATAATGGAGTTATTAGAAATGATGATAAAATTATTATTGGAACAAAAAGTGAACCAGTTGTAACAAGAATAAAGGCTTTATTAAAACCAAAGCCCCTTGATGAAATTAGAGATCCTCGTGAGAAATTTGACAGCGTAAAAGAGGTCCATGCTGCTTGTGGAATTAAAATATCTTCTCCTGACCTTGAAGATGTTGTTCCTGGTGCTCCAATCCGTGTTGTTAAAGAAAATATTGAAGATCTTATAATTGAGATTAAGAATCAAACTGAAATAGATATCGAACTTGATGAGCAAGGAATAATAATAAAAGCAGATACAATTGGTTCTTTAGAGGCGCTGATTAATGAATCTAGAACTAAAGGTATTGAAATAAGAAAGGCTGAAATTGGAAATGTTTCAAAAAGAGATATAATTGAGGCAGAGGCAACAAATGATCCTTTAAATAAAATTATTTTTGCATTTAATGTAAAAATACTTCCTGAGGCAAAAGAAGAACTAAATAATACAAATGTTACATTGTTTGATGAAGATGTAATATATACAATCATGGAAAAATATGATGAATGGTTGGAGCTTAAAAAAGCTGAAATTGAGAAAGAAAGAAGGGAGGATTACATCCATCCAGGGATGATAAAATTCTTACCCGAATATACTTTTAGGGTATCTCATCCTGCTGTTATTGGTGTGAGAATTATTAGTGGAAGAATTAAAAACGGCTTAAAACTAATGAAGGAAGATGGAAGGGTTCTTGGATCTATTAAAGGTATACAATCAGATAATAAACCTGTTGAAGAAGCACTTCAAGGTGAAGAAGTTGCAATATCAATAGAAGGAGTAACAGTTGGAAGACAGATAAAGGGCGGAGATATTTTATTTACTGATCTTCCTGCAAGTGATGCTAAGAAATTAAAGGAAATGGATGTTTTAAATTCAGATGAAAAAGACGTATTAAACAAGATTTTTGAAATTAAAAGAAAAACAGATAAATTTTGGGGCATGTAAATTTAATAAAAACCCTAATATATTGTATCTTGATACGGGTATCAAATGGCATCTAAATCTATTGCCGATATAAAAAAGGCTGAAAAAAAAGCAATCGAATCTATTAATAATGCTAAATCAAAGTCTGATGAAGATATTGAAAAAGCAAAGAAGGATATCGAAAAACAAAAAGAAAAGATTATTAGTGATGCAGAAAAAAAAGTAGATAAGCTTGAAATTAAAGCTAGATTAGAAGCTGAAGAAGAGATAAAAAAAATTATAAAAACTTACTCAGATGAATTAAAAGAATTAGATGATAAGGCAAATAAAAATTTTTCCAAGGCAGTTGATGAAATAGTAAAGGAGATAATTAAGGGGGAGTAAATTATTTTATTTCCAGCTCCAATGAAGAAGACGTCTTTGATTATACATCACAGATATCTACAAAATGTAGTAAAAATACTTCATCAAGAATCTATAATGGAAATAATAGATATTAAAAAAGAATTTAAAGAAAAAGATTTAGAATCCCAAAATAAAGAGCTTGCTAGCCAAGATTCTAAAGCAGCAGTTTGTGCAAATTATGAAATTAGATTTTCTCGTTTGATAGGAATATTAAAAAACATAAAAAAGAAAAAATCAGGTATTAAAGCCTTATTAAATCCTCAACTTACAAAAATAAAAGAAATAAAAGAAAAAAAACTTGACAAAATTTTTATAGAATCTGATAATCTTTTTTCAAATATTGAAGAAAAGATAATTAAATACCAAGAAGAAATTGATATTATTAAAGAAAGAAACAAAGAAATTGCTGAGATTAAAGACCAGATTAGATATCTAAAAGATATTGACTTAAATCTATCTGATTTTGGACAGTCTACATATCTTTATACAGTTGCTGGAAAAACACAAGAGATTGATAGTCTTAAGAAAGCAGTTAAAGGAAAGTCTTTTTTACATCTTATTACAAAACAATTTGGTGTTGGGAAAAATACTGAATGGGCAGTTATTTTATCTTCTTATATTAAAAACAAAGATGATGCCGTTAAAATTGTTAGAGAATACATTGATGAATTCAATATTCCAGAATATAAGGGCAATGCAAAAAAATATTTAAAAAAGATGACTGAAGAGTTAGAAAAAAATAAAAATAAAGAAAAAATTATTACAAAAAAACTAAGAAAGTATGCAGAAGATGAGCTTTTAGAGCTCTATTCGATAAGGGAGCAGATTTTACTTAAAAGAATAGAGCTTGAAGTTCCTAAGAATTTTGCAAAGACAAGATATACATATGAAATAAAGGGTTGGGTTTTAGAAAAAGATACAGATAAATTAAAAGATGTTCTCAATAAAATCACTAAGGGAAATATTGAATATAGATTTAAAACCCCATCCTTGAATCCTGATGACCCGCCAACATATATAAAAACACCAGAGTGGGCCAGATCGTTTAAAGGACTAGTAAACATGTTTGCAACACCTCGTTATAATGAGATGGACCCGACAATTCCAATGGGTATATTTTTTGTATTGTTTTTTGGGGTAATGCTTAGTGATGCAGGTTATGGTGTAATACTTTTATCCTTGTCATTCTTAGGTTATTTTAAATACGCAAAATTTAGTGATACAATCAAAGATTGGTCTTTTATGGGAATATGGTTAGGTATTGTTACAACAATTATGGGTTTATTAACAAATGGTTTCTTTGGAAATCTAATTAATAAATTCTTTATAACTAGTAGAACTACTATTTATGAACCATTTACATTATTAAATGTCAATTTTCCGATAGAGCCTTTAAGGGATCCTTTAGCTATTTTAACAATGTCTCTTATTTTAGGTTTAATTCAATTAAATATTGGAATTATCCTTGGTATTTATCAGTCATACAAACAAAAAAATTATAAAGAAATGTTTACTGAAAAACTTTGTTGGATTCCCCTTCAAATTGGAGGCGGTCTATTAATTGGAAATTTTATCTTAGGTTGGGTAATTTCAAACTCAATTTTTTATATTTCTGCATTTCTTGTAGTAATTGGTTTATTGATGTTATTTATCAATCAAGGACCTGTAGGCTTTTTTGATATCACAGGTTATGTTGGCGATTGGCTTTCATATGCAAGACTTCTTGCCTTAGGTCTTGCAACTGCTGGTATGGCACTTGCCTTTAATGAGGTAGGCACACTTATATCAGATATGATACCTTTACCAGTTGTAAATATTATCTTACTTGTATTAATCATTTCTTTTGCACATCTTGCAAATTTAATTCTCCAGGCACTTGGTGCAGGAGTTCACTCGTTAAGACTTCAATATGTTGAATTTTTCAACAGATTTTACAGTGGAGGGGGCCATGAGTTCTCACCATTTGGAATAAAAAGAAGATATACTACAATTAATAAAGAAAAATAAAGAAATATGGAGGAAAAAATATGAAAAATATGAGAAAAGCAAGCATAGTTGCTGTTTTAATAATAACAGCATTGTTTATGTCAGCTGGAATTGCAACAGCACAAGAAGAAACAGCAGAGGAATCATCAAATAAAACATTAGTTGTTTTAGGTTCGATATTAGCAATGGTTATAGCAGGAATCGCATCAGCTATTGGCTTAACCCTTGCAGGTACTTCAGCAATTGCAGTAACTGCGGAAAAGCCAGAGCTCTTTGGTAAACTTTTAGTTTTACAAGTTTTACCAATGACACAGGCAGTATATGGACTTCTTACAGCAATTTTATTGATGATGGGTGCGGGTCTTCTTGGTGGAGAAGCTCAAGTCACATCATTGATGGGTATGGGTGCTGTGTTAATTGGACTAGTTGTTGGAATAACTGGAATCTCTGGTGTTAACCAGGGAATGGTTGCTTCTGCATCAATAAGTGCAGTGGGTAGAAATCCTGATGTTGCAGCTAGAGGAATAATATTTACTGTTATGCCTGAAACAATAGCTATATTTGGTCTGCTTGTTGGAATTTTGCTAATGACTGGACTTGGTTTATTAGGTTAAATTAAAAAGGTTTACCATGTCTGCAGAAAAAATCATAAACGAAATTAAAAAAGATGCTGAAAAAGAAAAAAAACAAATTAGAAAAGAAATCGAACAGAAAATCAAAGAGATTAAAGATACAGAAATTACCCAGGCAAAACAAATTGCAAGAGAAATTGAAAAAGAAGGAGAAAAAAGAATTGAAAATCTTAAAAAAATCCTTATTTCAAAATCAATTCAGGAAGAAAAGAAGAAGATCCTTAAAAAAAAGGAAGAACTAATCATCAAATCTTTTGAGAAAGCATCTGAGAAAATAAAAGATGCTGATAGAGTCGAATATGAAAAATTTTTAAATGTAATTCTAAAACAATCAAAAGAAAAGCTTGGTGATAATCCTAAGATAAAAATTACTATCGAAAAAGATAAAAAAATAATAGAAAAACAAGGATTTGAAGTCATAGGTAAAATAAATGCAGATGCTGGGATTATTGCATTTTCATCTGATGAAAAGGTATCCCTTGATTTAACAATTCATGGCATTATGGATAGAAAAAAAGAGAAATTGAGAAAAAAAATAGGAGGCTTGCTTTTCTCATAATACAATAAATGGTGGTAATTTATGATTGAATTTCTAGAAGAGTTTTTTAAACCAAACAACCCATCTTTTTGGGTATTTATCTTTTTAGTTTTTGGTTTAATTATTTTCTTTACTACAAGAATATTTGCCACCTATGCAAAATTTGTTTATCCAAATGCAAAATTTGAGGCAATGGGAAATCCATTTATTAATGAAAAAAAGTTAAATGATTTAATCTCTTTAAAAAATCTAGAAAATTTTATTGAAAACATAAATTCCGATAAAGACTTAAAAATATCTGGTGAAAAGATATCTGAGCTTCAAAATTCACTTGATGAAAATTTCTTAAAGATAGTAAATATGATGAGAAAGGATAGTTCAAAGAAAATGGATAGATTTTATGACTCGTATTTATTAAAATATGATTATTATCTTATTAAAAAGTTTATTAAAGATAAGCTAAGAGAAAAAGAACTAGATGAAAATATTCTTAAAAGATGTTTTTTAGAAAAAACAAAAAAAATCTTAATTCAAATTATTAACAAAGATAAATCAGAACTAATTAATATCCTTGAAAAGAATGATTTTGATGCAGATGTAATAAATAATATAAAAGAAGAAAAAATTGACTATCTCTTACTTGATATTTGCCTTGATAAGCAACTTATTAAAGAAATTAAAAAAACAAAAGTTCCTTATAAATGTGAAAAAGCAAAAGAAAAGATGCTAAGAACCTTGATTGACGTTTTAAATATTAAGAATATACTTAGGGCAAAACAAAGAAATTATACTAAGGATTATTGTAAAAACCTATTTCTTGGCGAAGGACAAGAAATTGCAAAATGGCTTTTTAATGAGATGGCTGAACAAGATTCGGTTGAACAACTTGTTACTAGATTGGAAGGGACAAATTATTTTGATTATATAAAAGATAGGATTGAAGAATATAATAAGTCTGGTACTGTCCAAGTATTTGAAAATGCAGTAGATTTGGCTTTTTTAAACATTATTAAGGATATATCAACAGAATATTATGTAACAATAGGGCCTAGTATTAGATTTATTATTTCAAAGGAATATGAAATCAGAAACTTAAAGGTTATTTCAAAAGGAATATCTGAAAGAGTTGATAGTGAAATTATTAAAAGAAACCTAATTTTTGAGGTGCCAAGATGAAAATAGCAGGTATTGTTGACAGTGATACTGCAATTGGTCTAAAATTAGCTGGAATTAAAAATATTTTTGTACCAGACAATGAAATAATTAAAAGTATATGGTTTGAACTGATTGATAGAGAAGATATTGGAATAATAATAATAACTGAAGATATAGTTGAAAAAATAAAAAAAGAAGTTCAAGATTTTCGCCTACAGCATAATATTCCTATAATAATGGAAATTCCTGATAAAAAAGGAAGAAAGGAGGGTCATGTTGATTATATATCTGAACTTATTAAAAAAGCTGTAGGTGTCCAAGTTAATAAAAAACAAATTTGATAAAAAATAATTGAGGGAAGTTAATAATGACAGAAGTAAAACAAAAAGGAAGAATAATTAGAATTTCTGGGCCAGTCATTGAAGCAGATAATATGCGTGGAGCAAAGATGTATGATGTTGTTAGAGTAGGTCAAGAAAATTTAATTGGTGAAATTATAAGGCTTGAATCAGATCATGCAATTATCCAGGTATATGAGGACACAAGTGGTTTAAAACCTGGAGAAAAAGTAATGTCTACAGGCATGCCTTTGTCTGTTGAATTAGGCCCGGGTCTTGCTAAAAACATATATGATGGTATTCAAAGACCTCTTCCATCAATACATGAGAAAACTGGTGATTTTATTTCAAGAGGTGTTGAAGCATCTGCAATTGATCATGAAAAAAAATGGGACTTTAAATCTCTTGCAAAAAAAGATACAAATGTTAATCCTTGTGATATTATTGGAGAAGTAAAAGAAACCTCAATAATTACTCATAAGATTATGATTCCACCAGATGTTAAAGGTAAGCTTATATCAATTGTAAAGTCTGGAAAATATACAGTTACTGAAACAATTGCAAAAGTAAAAACTGATAATGGTGAAAAAGAAATCAAAATGCTTCAACATTGGCCTGTTAGAAAGCCAAGGCCAGTTTCAAAAAAGTTTGACCCAAGTTTTCCTTTGATTACAGGTCAACGTGTAATTGATACATTCTTCCCAGTTGCAAAGGGCGGGACCGCAGCAATTCCTGGTGGTTTTGGTACTGGCAAAACAGTTACACTTCATCAACTTGCGAAATGGAGTGATGCACAAGTAGTTGTTTATGTTGGATGCGGGGAACGTGGAAATGAAATGACAGATGTTCTAAGAGAATTTCCTGAACTTGAGGACCCAAAGACTGGAGAACCATTAATGAATAGAACAGTACTTATTGCAAATACATCAAATATGCCTGTTGCTGCAAGAGATGCAAGTGTGTATACTGGAATAACTATTGCAGAGTATTATAGAGACATGGGCTATGATGTTGCATTAATGGCAGATAGTACAAGCCGTCTTGCAGAAGCAATGAGAGAAATATCTGGAAGACTTGAAGAAATGCCTGGCGAGGAAGGATATCCTGCATATCTTGCAAGTAGGCTTGCAGAGTTTTATGAAAGAGCAGGTAGAGTAAGAGTTGTTGGTCAGAAAGAAAGGGAAGGAAGCGTCTCTGTGATGGGGGCAGTATCTCCACCAGGTGGTGATTTTTCTGAACCTGTTGCTCAAAATACTTTAAGGATTGTAAAGGTCTTTTGGGCTCTTGACTCAGATCTTGCCAACAAGAGACATTTTCCATCAATAAATTGGTTAAAATCCTATTCTTTACATTTTGATGAAGTTAAAAGATGGTGGCATGAAAAAATTGGCTCCGATTGGGCTAAATATAGAAATAAAGCTATGTCGCTACTTCAAACAGAATCAGAACTCCAAGAAATAGTAAAATTGGTTGGCCCTGATGCTCTTCCAGCCGGTCAAAGAGCAACTCTTGAAAGTGCTCGTATGATTCGTGAGGATTTTCTACAGCAAAATGCTTTCCATGAAGTAGATACTTATTGTTCTGGTGAAAAACAATATGAAATGCTTAGGTTGATTCTAAAGTTTTCAGACTTAATTAAAGATGCAGTTAAAAATCATGTTCATATTGATGAGATAATAAGCATGAAATCAAGAGAAAAACTTGCTAGAATGCCTACAATCTCAAATGAAGAATTTAAAAAACGTTTCAAAGAAATTGAAAAAGACCTTGAGAATGAAATTAATAAACTTATCGAGGAGGCAAAATAGATGGCAAAGGATGTTGAATATAGAACAGTCTCTGAAGTATCAGGCCCTTTGATGATAGTTGATAAAATAAGGGATGTTGCCTATAATGAGGTTGTAAAAATAAAAACAGTAGATGGCGAAGAAAGGACAGGTCAGGTCTTAGAAGCATTCCTTGATAAGGCAATAGTTCAGATATTTGAAGGAACTAAGGGTCTTGAAACAGATAAAACATCAGTTCGTTTTTTAGGGGAAACAATGCATTTAGGTGTAAGTAAGGATATGCTTGGTAGAATTTTTGATGGTACAGGAAATCCAATTGATGATGCACCTGCAATTATTCCAGATAATAAAAGAGATATAAACGGTGCACCAATTAATCCTTATTCTCGAGAATATCCAAGAGAATTCATTCAAACAGGTGTTTCAACAATAGATGGTCTGAACACACTTGTTCGTGGGCAAAAATTGCCAATATTTTCAGCATCAGGTCTTCCTCATAATGAACTTGCCGCACAAATTGCCCGGCAAGCAAAAGTCCTTGGTAAAGAAGAAAAATTTGCAGTTGTATTTTGTGCAATGGGAATTACCTCTGAAGAAGCAAATCTTTTCATAAGAGATTTTGAGAATACTGGCGCCCTTGAAAGAACTGTAATGTTTTTAAATCTAGCAGATGACCCAGCCATAGAGAGAATAATTCTTCCACGTATGGCATTAACTTGTGCCGAATATTTAGCTTTTGATTTGGATATGCAAGTACTAGTTATTCTAACAGACCTTACAAATTATGCTGAAGCATTAAGAGAGATTGCTGCTGCACGAGAAGAAGTTCCTGGAAGAAGAGGTTATCCTGGTTATATGTATACCGACCTTGCAATGATTTATGAGCGTGCAGGTAGGATAAAAGGTAAAAAAGGAACTATCACTCAAATTCCTATGCTTACAATGCCTGATGATGATATAACTCATCCGATTCCTGATTTAACTGGCTATATCACAGAAGGTCAAATTGTTCTTGAAAGAAGTCTTCATAAAAAGGATATTTTTCCTCCAATAGCTGTTTTACCATGCCTTTCTCGTCTTATGGATAGGGGAATTGGTAAAGACAGAACCAGAGAGGATCATTCTGGTGTTGCAAATCAGCTTTATGCAGCTTATGCAGAAGGAATGGAGTTAAGAGATCTTGTAGCTATTGTTGGAGAAGATGCCTTATCTGATAGGGATAGAAGATTTCTTGAGTTTGCAAATAGATTTGAAGAGGAATTTGTAAAGCAAGACAAAAATGAAGATAGAACTATTAATGAAACCTTGGATTTGGCTTGGAAATTATTTAAAATACTTCCAAAAGCTGAGCTTAAAAAAATAGATGAAAAGTATATTGATAAATACTATAAAAATGAAGAAAAGGAAAATAAATAGAGATGACTGAGGAAAAAATCGAAGGGGTTAATCCAACAAGGATGGAACTTCTTGAAATAAGAAAAAAAATAGAATTAGCAGATAAAGGCCATGAACTCTTAGAAGAAAAAAGAGATGCCCTTGTTGAAAAATTTTTTAAAATAATTGATAAAAGAAACAATCTAACTGAAGAAATTGATGAAAAATTTAAAAAGGCTTTTAATTCTCTCATTCAAGCCGAGATGATTCTTGGGGAAGATAGAGTTGAAGAGATTTCTGATTTTTCTAATGATATTGGAGAAGTCTCTTTTGGTTTAAGCAATATAATGGGTGTTAAAATCCCATCTATGAATTATGAAGATATAAATACTGATTTAAAACCAATTTATGGTTTTATGGAAACATGTGGAGAACTAGATAATGCCCAAAAAACTTTCAATGAACTTGCTGGTTTACTTGTTAAGATTGCAGACCTAGAAAGCGGGATAAATTCAATTGCTGGTGAAATAGAGAAAACAAAGAGGAGAGTAAATGTACTTGAAA
>Ga0272442_10003022_pt1 | contig 23867 bp, 11 predicted proteins | sample SSMForm2O_FD_200262 | JGI IMG/M metagenome (GOLD analysis project Ga0272442, IMG submission 200262) | Marine sediment archaeal communities from Little Sippewissett salt marsh, Falmouth, MA, United States - SSM-Form-2O | ecosystem: Environmental > Aquatic > Marine > Wetlands > Sediment ...
CGATGAAGTTCATCGGCTCCGTGAAGCTCGCCGACGGCCTGTCGCTCATCGGGGTGAACGGCTACTTCGGCCACTTCAACCTGCTTTCGAGCACCGGCCTGTGGGTCGCCTCGCTGTGCAAGGACAACCGCTACGGCCCCAAGGCCGACGCGACGACCGTGTGGCCGGAGAACTTCTCGGGCTTCATCTTCCGCAACCGCGAGAACGGCAAGGCCTACCTGATCGCGGGGGACACGGACGCCCGCATCTGGGAACTCACAGGCCTGGAGCACATCCGCACGGCACAGGCGACCCTCCGGCTGAGCGAGGCGGACAGGGAGAAGGCCATCGCCGCCACCCTGCGGCGGCAGGGGGCGGACGCCGAGCTTGTCCCCCTGCGAATGCCCGTCCTCGCGAAGGCCACGGTGGACGGCAGTCTCGCCGAGTGGGATATGACGAGGGCCGCTGCCATCGAGGCAGGGCCGCAGCGGGGCGCCCGCGTGGTCCTCGCCCGCGACGGCAAGCATCTGCTCGTGGCCTTCGACGTCCAGGACACCTCGCCGATGGCCAACAGCGGCAAGGAGGCGGCGCTGCTCTTCAAGACGGGCGACGCGTGCGACGTGTTCCTCGCCGCCAATCCCGAGGCCGACCCCAAGCGCACCCGCCCCGTGGCGGGCGACGTGCGTGTGCTCCTGAGCGTGCTCGACGGCAAGCCCGTGTGTGTGCTCTACGCCCCTGTGCGCAAGGCGGGCGACCGCGCGCCACGCATGCTCAGCTCGCCCGTGAGCGCGGAGGCGTTCGACTTCGTGGGCGTGCTCGATGCGGCGAAGGTGGCCGTGGCCCGCTCGGCGAAGGGCTACACGCTCGAGGCGGCCATCCCGCTCGCCGCCCTGGGCTTCGCCCCCAGGCCTGGTCTTATCACGAAGGGCGACGTGGGCGTGGTCTTTTCCGACCCCGGCGGCAGCCGCAACGTGCTGCGAGTCTGCTACGCCAACAAGGAAACGGCCATCGTGAACGATATCCCGAGCGAAGCGCGCCTCACGCCGGAGAAGTGGGGCGTGATCCGAGTCGAGTGAGAGCCGCGCGGGTCATCGGCACGGCAGGCAGAGAGGATTCTCATGATACGCACCGCACTTCTCCTTGCAGCCGCGGCCACGACCCACGGCGCCGCCATCCGTCCCCTCGGCGTCCTGGGCAATAGCGGCCGGGCGGGCGAGGGCCTCGTGCGCGTCGGGGCCATGCCGCTCGACGGCTGCGCCTCGGGCGTGGCACTCGATAGTGACGGGGCTCTGTGGATGAGCGGGGGCGACGCCATCAACCGCATCGGCCCGGACGGCCACCTCATCGAGCGGTTCCCCATCGAGCCCGCCGGCAGCATCGTGGACAGCCGCACGTTCGCCGTGCTCGACCGCACGCTCTACTTCGTTGCTCGCACCGCGAAGAAGCAGGTGAAGCTGTTCGCACTGCCGATGGCGGGTGGCTCCCACGCGGAGGCCGTGGGCATAGAGCTTCCCGTGTTGCGCCATCACCACTCAGGCCACCGCCTCGCGCCTCAGCCGCTCGATGGGCGCCTCCTCATGGCCGCCGATCCCAAGGACGCGCCCGACCACACCGTTGTGGTCTACCGCATCGACCCGCAAGCCCCCTCGATGGAGAAGGCCTTTACCCTCACGGGCGACTATCCCCAGGGCATCGCGGTGGATGCGAAGCGGCGGCGGATCTACCTGGGCGCCAGCTTCGGCCTCTTCGTGGGTGGAATCACCCACTCCAATGTCTACGCCATCACCGCGGTGGACGAGAAGGGAAGCCGCGTCTCCGATGCCTTCCCCGCTGCGTGTCCGAAGACTCCCGCGACCCCCACGCAGTTCCGCGGCGGCATCTCGCTGGCCGGCGGCGGCCTGTGGGACACCGCGTGGTACGGCTTCCTCGCACGCCTGGACGACGAGGGACGCGGCGCACCCGGCCGCATCGTGGCCTGGCACAACGAGCTGGACCACCCGACGCAGGTGCTCGGCGTGCGCGACGCCGAGAGCGGCCCCGCACCCGCTGGTGACCCGCTCCTCATCGCCACGCCCATGCCCGATGCCTGCTACTTCTGCGTGTGGAGCGATGCTGAGCGGAAGCTTCGGTTCGTCCGCCGCATCGGCTCGCTGCCCGTCATCTCGAGCCTCGGCCTCTCGCCCGACGGCTGGGTGACGGCGGGCACGGCGCGCACGCAGCTCTGGTGGCGCTGGGCGGACGGAGCGGACGCGCCGCCGACCCGCTGCGACATCCATCTGGCCATCACCCCGCTGTTCTTCAGGGGCGAGGATGCCCTCGCCGTCGCCGCGCAGTACCACCTGCGCAACCTGGGCCGCCGCCCCACCATGCCCACCATCTTCAACCGCCGGCCCGGCAACCGCAACGAGGCGCTGCGCGTGGGCAAGGGGATGCCCGTGAAGCGCGCCGTCGGCCTCGCAGTCCAGGCCACGCCAGGGAAGCCCGTCGCGAGCCTCTTCGTCACGGGGGAGGGGGACAAGCGGATCTGGCGGACCGACCTTTGGGTTGGGAATCTTCGCCCCGACGAGAGCAAGTGGGCGCCCGTGGCCGTCGATCCGCCCCTCGTTGCTCCCACCGACATCGTGGCCCTGCTTGATGGCCGCCTCCTGGTGGCCGACGAGAAGCGCCTCGTGCTCCTCAAGCCGCAGGACAAGGGCTACAAGATGGCCTGGGAACTCCGCGGGTGGGGCGACGGACCCGATCAGGCGTTCGGCAGCCGCCTCCGCATCGCCGCCGACGCCGCGTGGGTGCTCGTGAGCGACGCCGATCGCCACCGCCTCGTGTGGCTCGACTGGACCCGCCGGCGCTTCATCGCCCAACTCGGCGAGACCGACCGCGCCGGCAACTCCCCGCAGCAGCTTGCCTCGCCCACCTTCGTATCCGTTCGTGGCACGCGCGCCGTGGTGGCCGACGCGGGGAATCAGCGGATTCTCAAGCTCGAGCTCGTGCCTTGAGTCTGCGCGGGTCGCGTGGTACACTAGGAGTGAGGCGTCGGGAGTTGCCTCACACGTCGAGCTCACGCTCGACACCCATTCCACATTCCATTGCTGGGAGGCAGATGGAGTATCCGTAGCCACGATGCGCCACACTCTGACCTGTGAATCTGCCGGCCCGCACCGATCGCTCAAGGTGATGAGCCTGAATGTGGCCCACGGCCGCAAACTCGCCCGCCAGCAGCTCTTCGTGCCAAGCCACAAGTTCCAGGCCAATCTCGCGGACGTGGCGGACGTGCTGGTCCGCCACGAGCCCGACGTGGTGGCTCTCCAGGAGGCCGACGGCCCGTCCTTCTGGAGCGGCGACTTCCACCACGTGGAGCACCTGGCGGAGCTGGCCGGCTTCGACCACCACTTCTGGGGCGAGCACAACTCGCTCCAACTCGGGCGTCGGCGCCTGGTCACCGGCACGGCACTGATGTCCCGGACGCCCCTCGGCGACGCGGCTTCGGTGGTCTTCCCCCCGTCGCCGCCCACCCCGCGCAAGGGGTTCGTCGTCGCCTCGCTGCCGCTGCCCGGCGCCCCGGGGCGCAGCGTGGACCTCGTGTCCGTGCACCTCGACTTCCTGAGCAAGCGGGCGCGCCGGCGGCAGATCCGGTCCATCGAGGAAGCGCTCGCGCCTCGCGCGAACCCGCGGATCATCCTGGGCGATATGAATGCGTGGTGGAAGCGCCGCAACGACGTGGTGCCGCTGCTGTGCGAGCAGCTCGACGTGCGGCCCTGCCGCCCGGAGTGCAGGAAGCTGGCCACCTTCCCGTCGCGGCGGCCCAGGTTCCGCATCGACTGGATTCTCATCTCCCCCGAGCTCGAGTTCGCCAGCTACGCGACCGTGGCGGACGCCGTCTCGGACCACTTGGGTGTGATGGCCGAAGTGCACCTGGCCGACGCCGCGTGACGGCCTTGGCCAGGGTCGGCAAGGGATGTTGACGAGTTCGCCCCCGTGCATCGTGCGGGGGCGGCGTCATTTGGCGGGTGTGGGGGGCTTCTTCCAGTCTCGGATCATCTTTTCGAGCGCCCCCCGGTTCAAGTTCGCGGGGGCAGGGGCGTCCTGGTTCGCCAGGAGTTCGTCCACGGTCGGCGTGGTGGAGGGCACTCCGCCTTTGGGGACGTCGGCCCCGGCGATCCACACGAGAGCGTTGAGCAGAACGGTACGGAAGCCGTCGTTGCCGAAGTTCCAGTGGAAGTGGGCGCCGGTGAAGCCGAAGCCGCGTCCGCCGCCGGGGCGCTCGTAGACCCAGGCCACGTGTTCGGCCTTGCCCATGCGGGCGCGGACGTGGGGATTGCCGCTGTGGGCGCCGTCCTTGCCCTTGCGCGTGCGGTCGGGCGGCACGGCGCTCAGGATGGGCGTCACACCCTTCATCTCGGGCTGAAACCGCATGTGGTAGTACCACTCGTCGAAGATGCGGAAGGGCTTCACGCCACGGGCCACGGGGTGGTCGGGGAACTGGGTGAAGTGGGCTTCCCAACTGGGATTGACGGACCAGTGGGTCTCGTAGGCGCCGCCGATCCAGTGGCGCAGGCGGTCGGCCTTCGGCCCGACGGGTTCGGCGAGAGTATAGTGGAGGCAGCCCACGCCCCCGCCGCGTGCGACCAGCTTGTCCATGGCGTCCACGTGGCCGCCCACGAGGCGGCTGGCGCCGCCGTCGCAGCAGAGGAACACCGCGGCCGCGTCGTCGAGCGCCTTGGGGTCCTCCGGCCATCCGTGATGCGGGATGGCTTCCACGCCGCACTTCGCCGCGTTCAGTTGCTTCGCGAGGAGCATGCAGGCGGCTTTGTAGGCGTGGGAGCCGAAACCGTGGCTCCCGCGGCCCGCGATGAGCAGGATCTTCTTCGTGCCCTCGCCTCCCCACGCGGCGCCCACCATGGCCCCCGCGAGGATGAGTGACATCACGTATGGGTGAGTTTTCATGTCGGCGCCTGTCCTGACTTGCTAGGCCTCGATAGGGATGTCGAGCTCGCTGAGGGTGGTGCGGAGCCAGGCGAGGGAGCGCTCGATCATCGGGCCGCCCTGGCCCTCGCACTCCATGCTCAACACGCCGTCGTAGCCGTGGTCGCGGAGCATCTTGATGCACGTGCGGATGTTGTCGGCGTTCACGCCATCGCCGATGGCGCACTGGCTCACGGCGATGCCCGTCTGCTCGCCTCGGGCGGCGGCGGCCAGCGATTCGCTCACGTCCTTGATGTGCACGTGGCTCACCCTGCCGATGAACCGCTCGAGGAACGCCACGGGGTCCTGGCCTGCAATGAACGTGTTCCCCGTGTCCATGTTCATCCGCAGCCATGGGCTGTCGACGAAGTCGAGCATCCTGGCCATCATCTCGGGGCGGGTGGTGAAGTAGCCGTGGGGCTCGATGTTCACGATGGTCTCGTGGGCTTCGGCCACGGGCATGATCTGCTCGTAGCAGAACTTCATCAGGTCCATGGCCGCCTCGTCGTCGAGCCCCTCGGGCTTGTTCATGCCGTCGGTGGTATCCACGTTGGGGCAGCCGGCGAGCTTGGCCCACTGGATGGACTTGATGACGTAGGCGACGCCTCGGGTGGCTCCTTCGGCCCCGGACATGGGGAAGGCGGCGTCGATCTGGGAGAAGCTCAGGCCGTGGCTGGCCATCTTCTGGCGCAGGAGTGCGGGGTCTTCGTAGAGTGCGCAGTGGGGCTGGTAGCCAAGGCCGTGGAGCCAGCTAACGCCGTCGATCACGCCGCACTCGATGTAGTGCAGCCCGTTCTTCTGCGCCCATTCGAGACAGGCGCCGAAGCTCTGATACGACGTGTTAAACGCATCGGTGTGAAAGCCGACCTTCATTGCATACACCTCCTGTGCCCATGGAGTGTCCTGGCCACGCCCCAGCATGATAGCTGCCGAGCGGGCGGCGCGCAAGGGCGTTACGGTCTCTCGGTGAGAGCCCTGTAGTCGTCGATGGGGTGGGTGATGTGCAGCGGCTGGAGGCCGGCGAGTGCTTTCTGCCAGGCGCGGGCCTGGCGGGCGTTGCCTGCCTCGCGGGTCTTGCGGATGAGGAAGGCGGCGGCTCGGGGCGTCTCGGGCTCGTCGCCGAGCGCCTTGGGGTCGAGCTTGGCGGCTCGCGCCAGGTCGGCTGCCGCGCCGTCGTGCTCCTTGGACATTCCCATGCGGATGATGCCGCGCAGCGCGTGAGCTTTGGCGTTCCCGGGGTTCAGTATGAGAGCTTTGCTGGCGAGCGCAGCAGCTTCCTGATGAGCGCCTCGCACGCGAAGCTGATAGGCCGCGGCGGCGACGAACAGCCATTCATTTCCGGGGTAGAGGACGGAAAGCCCCGCCAGCGGGGCGTACGCCTTGGGCACGAGCTCGCGCCGCCGCCGCGCGGCGGCGGCGTGGTCGATCAGGGCCTGGTGGAGCCTCCAGTTCGAGGGCTCCTCGTGGACGCGCTCGGCCAGGTAGGCGGCGTAGGGCGGCACCATGCTCGGGCGGCGCTCCCGAGCTCGGGGAACGGGCTCGAGGACGGCGATGTGGCCGTGGAGGACGATCCTGTTTCGGGTCGTCGCGATGGCGTCCTGCGCCTCCTTGCGGATGGCTGTGACCGCGCGGACGTGCTCCGATGCGGGGAAGACCTCGGCGAAATCGCGGCAGAAGCCCCACACGCGCACCTTCGAGAAGTTGCGCGAGCCGTGGGTGAAGCGGAGAAACTCGAAGGCCTGGCGGTCGGGTCTCTTGAAGCGATCCTTCGCGGCCTTCAGGAACTCGTGCTTGAAGACATACTGGTGGCTCTCCCAGGCGTTGCGGAACTTGTGCCACAGGGCGGGCTCGTGGACCTGGAGGATGCGCCAGAGGTCGCGCACGCTGGGTGCTACGATGGCATCCACGCCGGGCAGGTCGCCCAGGCAGAAGGCCGTGCCGGTGGCGGCGATGAGGCGTCTCTTGATGCGCTCGCGGACGGGGGCGGGCGGCGAGCCCTGGAGCGTGCGCAGGCTCTCGTCGAGGAGGCGGATGGCATAGTTCGCCTGGATGGTCTGGGGCGGCAAGTGGCCTTCTGCTGCATACCAGGCTTTCCAGGTGGCGATCCACGCGTCGCGCTCCTCGATGGACTGCGCCTTCGTGGTTCCGCTGTGGTTGATGCGGTAGAGCATCTCGAGAGCGTACGCAGCGATGTCGCACACGCGGTGGTCGGGGCTGCCTTCGACGGGCCGGCGGTCGTCGAGCAGTTCCACGAGCCTCGGGGCGCAGGCGTAGGCGCGCGAGCCTGCGGCGGCACACATGGCCGTGCCGAGAATCCGCGTGGGCAGGCCCTCGGTCCCGAGCAGCTTCGCGAAGAAGGCGTGGACGTCGGGGCTCTCGATGCGCCCGAGGCGGATGATCGGGTCGAGCGCGGTCTTCGGGTCGCGGCTCGTCGCGTCGTCCATCAGGATGCGCAGGGCGCGGGGGTCGTTCGTGCGTTTCTTGACGAGCCAGGTGGCGGCGTTGCGGCGGATGTAGGGGGCCTCGTCGTCGAGCAGCCGGCGGAATCGGGGAAGGGCCGTGGCGGTCGGCTGGCGCTCGAGGATGGTCACGCCGTGGCAGCGGGCCTTCCAGTGGGGGGAGGCGAGGAAGCGGTCGGCAAAGCGGAGCTGCTGGTCGTTCGGCAGGGCTCGGATCGCCCGCTGCACGGGGCCGTAGAGGGCGATCGGCGGTTTCTCCGTGCGCACGATCTCGTCGACGGCGCGGTCCAGCTCGGCGCCCGTCGGCAGCTCGCCTCCAGCGGCCATACGGCACGACAGGCCGAGCGCGAGGAGAAGCGCCATCGCGGCGAGACGGCTCATTTGACCTCGACCGTGCGGCATCCTGTGATCCCCTCGAACGTCACGGTGGTGCTGGCGTTACAGGCCGCGGCTGTGCACAAGATGGTGGGGCTCCACCTCACGTCGCCGGAGCGGACTCGCACGCTGGCGCGGCCGCTCGCGTCGGTCGCGGCGCTTGCTTCCTCGAGCCGCGGCAGGCAGTCGAAGCCCTTCCTGTCGCCAGGAGCGAAGGCAAAGCTCAGGGGCACGCCCGCAACGGCTGGCGAGACGCTGAACGTGAGAACCACCGAGTAGAGCTCGTTGTGCGAGAAGCCCCCCACGAGAATGCGCGGCGCCTCGGGTGTCGGGTCATTCAGCCTGATGACGGTGAGACGGGCGGCGCCCATGGCAGAGCCCCTGGCGGGGTCGCGCACCACGGCTCGCACGTGGGAGCCGTCGACGTGCGGCGACGGGGTCGTGCCCGCCTCGGCGACCACGGTGGCCACGCCGTCGGCGTTTGTCTCGGCGGCCACGGGCGGGATCGTCAGGCCATCGCTGCTGAACGCGACGGGGAGGCCCGCCGCTGCCTCGCCCCCGCGGACCACCCGCGCCTCGAGCACGATGCCGCGCTGGTTCACCGAGACGCACCGCGGCGCGGTCACGAGCACGGCCAGCGCCGTCTCCTGCTGCACGAGCACGGTGGACTCGAAGGTGCGGCGGCCCAGGATCTCGACGGCCTCCGTGTAGAGTTCGCCCGCACCGTCCACGGAGCTGTAGTCCGCGATGCCCCTCACCGTGACGACGGCCGCGATGCGATGGACGCCTGCGGAGGCAAACGCCCCTGTGGCCGTGGTGCCGCCGGTGGTGGAGAAGCGGCCCCAGTCGCACGAGACGGTGGGGCGGTTGCGCCAGCCCACGAGCAGCAGGCTGCCCAACTCGGCGGGGAGGACGGCCTCCACGTCGTGCAGCGTGGCGGTGATGGCTTGTCCCATGGAGGCAGGATTGCGGTCAAGCGTCGGCCCGCGTGCCGTGATGGCGGCGGGCTCGTGGGTGGCTGGCAGAGCACTACCCGCGAGCAGCGGCAGGAGCACGAGAGCTGTCCACAGCGCGCGTGGGTTTCTCATAGCATGCACCCTCCGCTTCTTTTGACGCGCGCGGGTCGGGGGGAGTTCCCACCTGGCGTTGGCGGCTTCCTGGCTCTTGGGCGTGGCCGTCAGTCCTGCGGCCCAGGCGGCGCGGAGGCGCTCACCTGGCGGGCTCGTGGCGCGGTCCCGTGAGGGTGATGGTCCGACCGACGAGGTAGTGAGGCTTGTGGGGCGGGCGGTGGCCCCAGCTCTCGGTGTAGGAGTAGTAGAGCCAGCCTCTGGCGGCAGGCCCATCGCCGAGCGCAAGCGTAGGCTGCCAGGCGAGTGGCTTGCCGAGGAGGGGGACCGTGAAGGATGTCAGGAGCTGGCGTCTGGCGTTCATCTCCCAGTGAATGCCGTCCTCTGACGTGATGAGGTAGATGCCGCTCGACCGGGGTTGTGCCTCGAGTTCGCGGTAGGCGTTGACGCAGAAGACCATGGCGAACCTGCGAAGGGGCGCGCAGTAGACGACGTGGGGGAGAAACGCGTCGGCTGTCATGGCCTGTGCCGAGACGACGGGCGTATCTTTGCCGCCGAGGCCGGGTTGGTCGAAGCGGCCCGCGTGGAGCTTCCGCCACGCACCGGGGCGGGCCGCTTCGGCGACGGGGCAGCGAGCCATGCAGATCTGGACACCCCGCCCGTCCACACGTGAGTGGGACGTGTAGTAGGCATAGAGATACCGGCCGCTCGGCTCGGTGACGACGGTGAGTTCGCCGATGCCCTGGTCGGCGGTCCCTTTCGGGTCCTTCGCCATGCTGCTTGTGAGGACGGGGCCGAGCTTGGTGAAGGTCCTGCCGCCATCGGTCGATCGGGCTAGGCCCACGGAGCAGTAGAAGCCGGGCACGCCGTTAGGGTTCTTGGCCATCCCTTCCTGGTCCTCGGCGTGGTAGAAGGCCAGCAGCACCCCGTCGCGGAGCTGATGGACCGCGTTGACGCCCGCATAGCCGTTGTCGAAGCTGCCCGGCTTCCCCGGCAGGAGCACCTTGCCGACCGGCCGCAGGGAGGCCATGCTCTCGCCCTCGAGCAGGTAGGTGGCGACGCCGGCGGGCATGAGCAGGCGGCACTTTGGTGCGCGACCGATGAAGGCGAGGCGGCCATCGGGGAAATACTCCAGACCATGTTGCCCGTGGCCGAGCAGGGTCTTCTGGCTGCCGAGGCGTGGTCGGATCTGTGGATCACCGAGGATTGCGGGGGTCTCCCTGCGCATCGCGCGAATGCGGTCGTACTGGTAGTGGTACTTGCCGTCGCCCCGCCGAGAGCCGATCTGGGTGGCGTAGAAGAGGTAGAGCCAGCGCTTGCCGTCCATCTCGGTGACGAGGGCCTGGGGGACGTGGCAGGCGTCGGCGTCGGGGTCGGGCGGGATGAAGTCGAGCTTGCGCCACCGCAGGCCGTCGGGGGAGACGGCTTCGCGGAGCTGGCGGCGCTTCCAGGGCGATTCGCCCGGCTCGATGGGGTAGCCCGGCGCATCGGAAAAGCAGTGGTAACGGCCGCCGATCCTGACGACCTCGGGGTTCGGCCAGTGCGCGAGCAGCGGCTTCGTCAGGTCGTGCTGGACGGTGAAGCCGTCGCGGCGGGTGAAGTCGCCTGAGTTCTCGGCGACGCCCATGCACACGCCCTTGCCGGGGAGCCAGTAGTCGAACCACAGGCGCCAGCGGCCGCCCTCGAAGCGCAGGCAGGGGCGATGGAAATCGCCGATGCGCCCTGGCTCGGGCTTCGGCTTCGCAGAATCGCCGGCGCGGATGAGCAGAGGCGCGTCGGTCTTCGTCCAGCGGATGCCGTCCTCGGAGGTCGCACCCAGGATGCACTGCACCATGGTGGCGGGGTAGCCTGCCACCTTCCCGAAGTGCCTCGACGTGGCGCTGTAGGCCATGTGGAAGCGGCCATTCCTGTGGACCACCGACGGGTCGCCCACGTGCCACGCCTCGTACCACCGGTCGCTGGCGTGAACGACGGGCGCCCACTTCACCGGGGCCATCGTCGCGTCCCACGTGCCGCCCTTGCTGTAGATCTCCCAGTGCCGCAGATCCTTCGAGCGCGCGTGGAAGATGGCGTCGCAGCCGGGGACGCCGGGATTGCCCTGTGCCGCCGCCCACCCGAAGAACCACATCCTGAAGCGATAGGCTCCGCCCGTTTCGACGACGCAGGGGTTGTACATGTTGTTGAAATTCGTCAGCAGCGGTTGCGCGTCGCGCTGCCAGGCGGGCGCGGCAACGGGGGCGCGCGAGAGCGTCGCGAGGACGAGCAGACAGAGAGGGAGAGGGAGTTTCTGCACGGCGGGCTACTTCACGATTGAGGACGGGCTGGGGACGCGAGACGGGGTTCTGCGGGGGCGGAGAGCTCGCCGTCCGCGCAGGTCGGGCCCATCGTGCATCTCTCCCGGGTAACGACCTTACTGAGTGCCAATGTGGTGGAGCGTCTCGACCTTGGCGGCCCGGAGCAAGTCTACTTCAGGTCCGACATCTTCAGACCCTCGATGAACAGGTCCATCTGCCCCGCAGGCTTGTACGGCTCTCTGCCGTATTGGACGTTGCCATAGGCCGCCAGAACGTTGGCTCCCTTCTTCAGATGCCTGATCTCGCCGGTGCCCAGGACGATCAGGCGGTAGTGCGGCATGTCCTTCCACCAGATGTAGGTATGAATCTTGTGGCCGTTCAGGTACACGTGGAAGCCTTGCTTGGCCAGGATGCTCAGGCGGTACAAGTCGCAATCCACCGCATCCAGCTCGAACGTCGTTCGCATCACGAGGAACTCGCCCTTGCCCCAGTCTGAGTTGTTCTTGAAGGACACATTGCCTCTCTTGTGGACGCCGACGCCGATGGGCGCGCGGCCCCTGGCCCACCGGCTGTCATCGTAGTCGACCTTGTACCAGCCCTTGAGCTCGTCGGGCAGTTGTATGTCTCGGAAGCGCTTCTTCTCGCGCGGGTGCTTGTTGTCCTTCTCCGTCAGCGGATCGAACGACGTGAAACGCCAGACGCGGTCCTCGGGCTTCACCTTGCCCAGCGGTTTCCAGCCGGCGACGAGCTTCCTGAGCTTGGTCAGGTCGATGATCGTGTCGACCAGAGCCCGGTTCTCGCCCTTGTCCGCTTCCATGCGCTTGACGAACTCCTGGCGATACACCTTGAACAGGAGATCGGTCAACTCCTCGCGCTGTTGGGGAGTCTGCTGTTCAAGTGTGGTGTACAGGCCGTAGGGCTTGCCCTCGCGGTTGGAGTTCGGCGTCGCCACGAGCTTGACGAGGTCCCCGGTGGCGAGCACGTTGAAACGCTGCTGGATCATCGTCGCGACTGCGATAGCGGTCGAGGGATCGTCCTGCAGGCATACCTTGGCCACCTCGAGGACGTTGTGCGCGCCCTCGGGGGAACGGATGCCGGTCTTGATCTCGCTCGTCTTCACGGCGTTCTTGAGCCCCGCCATAATCAGCGTGCCCGCCGGGCTCGTCCGCTTCTTGCTTCTCAAGGCGCCCTTCAGGTGGCCCAGCATCCTCGCCCGCGGCTGGGTGTGGTATTCGTCGGCCACCATCGTCAGCAGCGTCGGCAGGATCTTCACGTAAAGGGCGTCGTCCTTCTCGAGCCCCGACAGGGCCATGAAGGAGGACTCGCGCAACCACCAGTCCGAGTGCTTCGTCCAGGGCATGATGAGCGACTCGAGCGCCTGGATGTCTTTCGCCGGTGCGAGTTTCAGCGCCATCAGCGCGCCATCGACCACCCACCACGATTCCTCGGGGTCGGAGAGCATCTTCCTGATGGCGGCGAGCATTGCGGGCGAGAACTGCTCGGCCGAGATCGGTTTGGGGCCGATCGCGAACCAGTATTTGTAGTCGGTCAGGCCGTCGAGCCCGGCACGGCGTACGCGCGGGTCGGCGTCGCGCAGGAGCTTCTCGATCTCGTCGAATGCCCCGACCTCGCGGAGCGCCTTCGCCGCCTGCGCGCGAATCATGTAGCGCCTGTGATAGGCGTTCTTGAGCATCACCTCGCGGGGGACGCTCTTGAGATCCGTCTTCGGTCGGTGGTACGCGCCACCGAGAGCCCAAAAGGGGATATGCGTGGGTTCGTCGCGTCCGTAGTCGTAGTACTTCGCACTGTGGTCGATCGAGAGGAATGCCCTGTCGGCCTGCGTGCCCCACAGGTTCGCGGGCAGCGTGTAGTCCTTCGAGTATTTCGTGCGCGGTGCGCCGGTGATGCGCAGCGTCTTCAACGGCGCGGTGTAGGACAGGCCGACGCCGGGGCCGGACGAGCCGATGATCCCGTTGCGCCACGCGAGCGTCGCGATCCCGATGCTTCCGCCCGGCTCGCGACTCAGGTCGTGCCACCAGGTGAGACGGTCCATGGCTTTGCGGTACTGGGCGGGGCGGTCCCGCAGCATGTAGGATGTGATGATGCTGCGCCAGATGCCGTCGCCGCGCCCGTCGTCGCCGTGCCCCCTCACGAGCACGGGGTAGCTGGTGAGCATCGACATGCCGAGGTATTGCCGGGCCTTCTCGTAGATCGTGACATCGCCCTGAGAGCCGGCGGCGATCTGCATGGCCGCGGCGATCATGCCGTCCTTGCCGTTGGAGCCCAGTCCGCCTTCGCCGCGATGGTCGCCATAGGGCACCGTGCCGCGGCCGGCGAAGCGGTAGAAGAACCGCAACGAGCCGAGCAGCGTCTCGTCATCGACGTTGACGCCACACTCCTTGCCCAGGAGGAGCGTCGTCAGCACCTGCGCCCCGGCCGGGTTCATCAGGCCGCCGGCGACGTACCCGGGACTGACGCCCGTGCCCCAGTGCACCCAGCCGCGCCCGAACTTCTGGCGGCGCTTCGCGTCGTCGCAGTAGTACTGCATGATGGGCAGCACCGACTTGTCGCCCGTGCGCAGGTAGTACTCGCCGCACGCGATGCCGTTGTAGCCGTTGTTCCAGGTGTGATCGCCGATCTTGTTCACGTCCTTGGGGAACCGGTCGAAGTACGCCTTGACGGGAGGGACGTGCTTGGCGTCGCCGGTCGAGAGCAGGAACAGGCACGCCAGGGCGCCGGGGATGCCGTCCTCCCTGAACTTCTTCGGGTCGGCGTAGAACGCGGCGGCCTGCTCGATGATCTTCTTCGATTTGGTGCAGTTGAGCGGCCAGGTCTTGCTGTAGGAGCCCAGGACGGGAATGCGAACGGTCTCTTGTCGTCTCGATTTGCGGTCCGCGGAGGCGACGTCGAAGATCATCTGGCCGTTGGTGGCCTCGGCGTTGGTAAGCGCGCTGCCCAGCGTGACGAAGGGATTCTCGCCCTTCAGAGAGACCCCGTTGATTCCCGTGATGATTTCGCCCTTCTTGAACTTGCCGTCGGCGGGCGAGCCGGGCACGGTCTTCTCGACCTTGATGGTCACGTCCTTGTAGACCCGCACCATCACGCCCGTCACGCCGATGTGGCCGAAGGGCTTCTCGCGATTCGGATCCGGGCGTGATGCGTAGATCTGCTTCTCGGTGTAGTAGTCGCTTCCCGCTCCGTAGCAGGCGAACGAGACCAGCAGGAGTGTCAGGGCCGAAAGCGGTATGCCGAATCTACGGTCTCTCTGGCTTGTATTCATGCTCGAATCCTGATCCGGGATTTCCTGGATGGCTTCTGGCCGACGACCGCCGTCGGCCTTTCTGACAATTATATGACGCGCCGCGAGGTGGGCAAGTGCTGTTTCTGCTCATCGGCGAGATCATCCGGCCGCTTCCGGGCCATGGTCTTGCCCAAAGCAGCCTGGGTAGAGGCGCCTGTTACCGACTTGCGCCGGCTGCCTCGGTCGCCTCCCCGCCCTCCGGTCGTCTCTACCGTTCTCGCCTCCGTCCAGTAGCTCGATCGGGATAATCGTGCCCCACACCTCAGTTAGAGCTCGTTTCAGAATGGGGGATGCCGCGGGAGGGCGAGGCTCCTGCCGAGCCGCCGGGGTGGCAGGAGCGGCTCAGCAGGAGCTTCGCCCTCCCTTGACCGGCCCATGGCGCCATTCTGAAACGGGCTCCTAGACACATTCCACGGCCAGGCGTTCGCTCCGCATCTGGGGAGTCCAGCCTGAGTGCAGCGCCCCCGCGCTGAGGCTTCCAAGGCGAAGGATTTACCTGGCCGGCGCAACGGGGGGCAGGCCGGCGGCCCAGGCCGTGCCGCGGCGGTAGAGCTCGCGCATGCCGTCGGCCTCGAAGGCGCGAAGGTCGTGGCCGAGCACGCAGTGGAACACCCTGCCCTTGCCGTAGGTGAGCACGAAGACCATCGGGTAGAGCTTCTTGTCCACCTTCGAGGTGGCCGTGGCGAGGATCTGGATGGGCGTCGTGCCATCGAGGCAGGTGTAAAGCTCGTCGGTGGTCTCGAAGGGCTTCATTCCCTGGGTGGTCGGGTGCGGGATGTCGGTGAAGTTGACGGTGAACGTGCCGCGGGGGTCGTGGCCGCGCAGCTTGGGGTTCCACACGCGGCCGGCGATCTTGACGAACTCCGGCCACTTCTGGAAGGCGCCGCAGGCGAAATGGACCATCACGAGGCCGCCGCCATCGGCGACGAACTTCTGGAAGGTCGCGAGCGCCTCGGCCGGCGGGTCGGGCTTCTTCCAGTTCATGTAGTTTAGCACGCACACCTTGTAGTTGCGGAGCTTGGCGGCCTGGGCCAGGGTGGCATCCTCCAGGATCTCCACGTCGAGGCGCGGGTCTTTCACCAGCAGATCGGCGAGAGCGGGCGCCGTCTGCCGCCAGGGGTGGCCGGGGTACTCGATGCCGGTGAGCACGACGACGGGCGTGCCGCCCTTGGGGCGTGGCTCGGGCATGGTGATCTTGACCTCGCTTTCGGCGTCGCTCTCGAGCAGCCACACCTCACTCACCACGACGTTGGGCGTGGCTTCGTTGCGGAACATGAGGCGGACGCTGCCTGTGACGGTGAGCTGGCGGGGGAGGGGGACTACCTTCTCCTCGGCCTTCTGGTTCTTGGGGCCTGAGGGGAGCTTGGTGGGGCCGAGGAGCTTCGTGCCGCGCCCACGCCCTGCCGATGCCCACACGCTCTGCACGCGGGTGTCGTGGTCGCAGTCCCACCACGAGAAGCCGAGCTGATAGGTTTTCCTCGGGTTCAGGCCGGTTGCCTCGAAGAGCACCTGGCTGGTGGTGAAGAAGATCGTGGCGTAGCGGACGTCGGAGCCGCTCCAGCTATAGGCTCCGCCTTCGATGAGCTTGAGGGTGGGCTTGCCCTTGGCTCCCGCAACGCTGTCGGGGCCGCAGTTGAGGTAGGCAGCCACGGTGTAGCCCTTGGGGGCGCGCTTCGCGACGTCGGCCTTCATTTCGTCGCTGCGCTTCTTGTCGTAGGCGGGCACGTTCCCCGCTCCGCGCGGGCGCGGGGGCTTGAGAGCCTCGGCAAGGAGGGCTTCGGCCTGCTTGACGACCGTCTTGTCCTTCGATTTCTCGAGGAGGGTCTTCATCGCCTTCTGGACGGCCTTTCGGTCGGAGCCCAGGAGGGTCTTGCCGACGCCGAGCATGGCGAGGGCGGCTTCGGCGTGGACGGGCTGGTCGTCGAGGAAGGCGGCGGCCACGTCGAGCGCGGCGGGGTCCGCCACGTCGGCCAGCGAGGCGAGGAGCATCTTCCTGGCCTCGACCGTGGTGGCGATCTGTCGGACGGACTCGAGCATGCGGAGGCGCTGCGCGCGGTCGGTCGTCTCGCCCGCCAGCCGCAGGTAGCCCCGCAGCGCGAGCACGCGGTGCACGGTGCTTTTCGAGGTGCGCGCGAGGGTGAGCAGGTCGGGTGCGGCGGCGAGGTCGGACCAGCCGGCCAGGACGCGGACGGCGGCATCCTGGGACGGCTTGTCGTCGGAGGCGATCTGCGCTCGGACGGCATCGAGCGCCTTGGGTCCGCCGCAGCTTCCGAGGGCGCGCAGCAGAGCGGGCCGTGGCGGTGCGGGAGCGGTCTTGAGCGCCGCGAGGAGGGGATCGACGCGCGGGTCCAGGCTGGCGATTCGCGTGCCGACGGCGATGAGTGCCCTTTCGGCGCCGCGGGCATCGGCGGGGGCCTTCGCGGCGAGGAGGAGGCCGATGAGGGGCTTGTAGGCGGCGGCGTTGCCCGTGGCCGCGAGGGCGGAGAAGGCGGCGGCGCGGATGCCGTCGTCGGGGTCGGCGGCGGCCTTGAGGAGCAGGGGGGTGGCGGCGGCGCAGCGCCGGGCCTCGAGGGCTCGGATCAGCTCCACTCGCACGGAGGGCTCGCCGGCAGCAGCGGCGCTGATGATCCGCTCGTCGGTGCCCGTGGCGGAGAGCGCGCCGAGGGTGTTGCGCGCTGCTGCCTGCACGGCGCCGCCCTGCCCTGCGGCGATGGCCGCCAGGCGGGGCACCATCGAGGCGTCGCCCAGTGTGGCGAGGGCGTTGAGGGCGGCCACGCGCACCTGCTCGTCCTTGCCGTCGAGGAGCTTTGCCACCGGGGCTGCTGCGGAGCGGTCGCCGCGCTCGGCCAGCACGCCGAGCAGGCGGACCTGCCCCGGGGCGTCGAGGCCGGCGAGGCGGGCCAGGAGGCTTCGCGTCATCTCGGCCCCCGGCACCTCCTCGGTGAGACGGAGAGCGGCGGCCTGGACGGCGGGATCCTCGTCCCCGAGGGCCTGGAGGACGAGCGGCGTGGCCTTGGCTGCATCCACGCGCGCCAGCCCTGAGAGGCCGGCGAGCCGGCACCAGACGGGGCGGCGGGAGGTCCAGACTCGCTGGTAGAGTGCGGCAGCCGCTGCGGCGTTTCCTGCATCCGCGAGGTTCGCGGCGCAGCGGAGCTCGGCATCGTTCCAGGCGGCCAGGAGTGCCTTGGGCGGTTCGGTGGCGGCGAGGGCCGTTGCTGCGGCGGTCGTGCCGATCTTGCCGAGGGCCTCGGCGGCGGCAGCGGCGGCGGCCTGGTCGGACCCGCGCAGCAGCGTGGCGAGGGGCGGGACGGAGGCGGCGTCGCGTCGGATGCCCAGGGAGTTGATGGCGCCGATGCGCTGGGCGCCCTTCAGGCGTGCCAGGGCAGTGCGGAGCGCCTGGAGCGAGGCATCGCCGGGAATGCCTTCGAGGGTTCGGCGCCCCATTTCGGCGGTCTTCGGGTCGTCGAGCAGCTTGGCGACGGCGGGCACGTGGGCCTCGCTGGCGACGAGCAGAAGCTGCTTGCAGATGAAGACCTTCGCCGTGTGGGTGGTCTTGGCGTCGGCCAGGAGAGCGACCATGCGGTCGGCCACGCGGCGTCGGCTCGCCGCGTCCTTCGTGGCGTGGGCCACGGCGCTCTCGAGGAAGGTGAGAGTTTTGCGCGGCTGGCCGTGCTCGTAGGTCTTGAGCACGGCGAGGGCGTCGTCGAGGGCCTTGGCGTCGTCGGGCGGCTCGGCGGCTCGGGCGGCTGCGAGGCCAAGCAGGGCGACGGCCAGCGTGAGTTGGAGCAGCGGCTTCATCGTGTGGATCTCCCAGGCTCGGGTCACAGGGTCCAGGGGCTGCGCATAGGGCGGCGGAGGAAGCGGTTGGCCCCGTCGTCGTCGACGAAGCGTTCGGTCTTCCAATCCCAGGTGAGCTTGCGGCCCACGCGGGTCGCGATGTCGGAGATGATGGTGAGCACGGTGGCGCGGTGGCCTGCCTCGACGGGAGCCACGGGGTCGCGCCGCGTGCGGATACACTCGATGAAGTTGCCGTGGTGGCCGCCTCGGGAGACGTAGAGGTGCTCGTCGTCGGGCTTGAGGCGGAGCTTGAGGAGCGAGGGTGGGTCCGCCTTGATGCCGCCTCGGTTCACGTGCACCCAGCCCTTATCGCCGATGAAGCGGCAGCCCTGGGGGTTCTTCCCGTTGTGAGTGAAGTTGAGCACGACGCCCTGCGGCGCGGTGAGATTGACGTCCCAGGCGGTGGAGGCGGTGCCGATGCCGTCGGCGGGGATGTTGGCGGTGCCCTCGATGTCGAGGGTGCTGTCCACGAGGCTGGGCGCGCCCCACTGCGCGATGTCGATGTGGTGGACGCCCCAGGAGCCGATCCAGCCGATGCAGTAGTCGTACATGAAGTACCAGTTGTAGGAGCACTTCACGTTGTTGTAGGGGGAGTACGGGGCGGGGCCGAGCCACATCTCGTAGTCGAGGCCGGGGGGCACGGGGCTGGGCGGCACGTTGGCGAGGCCCCGTCCGCCCGGCACGCCGACCTGGACGCGCTTGAGCGTGCCGAGGTAGCCGTTGCGGGCCAGCTCGCAGGCGAAGCGGAAGTTGCTGCTCGAGCGCTGCTGGGTGCCTAGCTGGAAGATGCGCCCGTGGCGGCGGACCGCTTGGACCACGGCCGTGCCCTCGTAGTGGGTGAGGGTCATGGCCTTCTCGCAGTAGACGTCGCGGCCCGTCTTCACCGACCACACGGTGTGGAGGGCGTGCCAGAACTCGGGCGACGCGATGACCACGGCGTCCACGTCGTCGCGGGCCAGGAGGTCGCGGAAGTCGGCGTAGGCGCCGCATCCCTTGTAGGTGCCGGCGTCGATCTCGGCGGCGTAGCGTGCTTCGACGCGCTTCTTCGCGGCCTCGCGCTTTTTCTCGAAGGGGTCACACACGGCGACCACCTGGGTCTGCGAGTTGCTGGAGAAGGCGCCCACGTGGCCGCTGCCGCGTCCGCCGACGCCGATGGCGCCGACGCCGATGCGGTCGTTGGCGGGTGCGCGGCCGTTGGCGCCCAGCGCTGATGCCGGCACCACATAGGGCGCCGCCAGCGCGGCCGCTCCCGCCAGGAAGCCGCGGCGGCTCACCCCCGTGCTGGTCTTCAGACGACTCGTCATATCTTCGCCCCCAACTTGTGGAACGTGCAGCGTCGGAGCGCTCCTCCACAGCAGGATACTCAGATTCCCACGCCAGTGCAATCGGTGTGGCACTTGACGCGGCCTTGCCGGCATGGTTTCCTGTGCCCCATGCTGCCACAGTATGACGAACAGGCCGAACGGTCAAGCCCGTCTCTCGGGGGGGAGACGTTGAGGAAAGGGAGCCCGATGAGATTTCCCAGGCGCCCGCTCGCGTGCATTCTGCTTCTTTCCGCCATCCTCGCTCCCCTGCGGTGGAGCGTGGCAGGTGGGGCGGCGGAGCCGATCCGTCTGTTGTGTGTCTTCTCGCGCGGCGGCGAGCGCGGCCAGAAGCTCGACGCCACCGTGGCCGAGCGGCTGGCGGCCAAGGGTTGCCTCGTCCGCTGCGTGAGCGACCGCGAGCCGCTGACGGCCGACTACCTGGCCCGCTTCCATACCGTGGTGCTCGCGGGCCTCTCGGATTACAACGGCGGCTCGTACTACGCGCCGAACGGCGTGGTGCTGCTCAACGTGGCCGCGAACGTGAAGCTCATCGAGGAGTTCGTGGCCGAGGGCGGCGGGCTGGTGTTCGTGCCCGTGATGAGCGAGGCGGGCAGTCAGGTGGCCGCCACCTACGCACAGGCCTTCGCCCCGTGGGGAATCGAGTTCGGCTGGGAAACCGTGCGCGACGACGCCAACGCCATCCCCGGCATGGCCGTCCACCGAGACAAGTCGGTCTACTTCTGGACGCGAGCCGTCGCGAAGTCGCCGCTGACTGAAGGCGTGCGGGCGCTCGCCTACCCGGGCATCTGCATGCGATGGGACGATGCCTACTCGACGTGCCCGCTCCTGCTCAAGGATCGGGCGTGGAAGCCGCTCGTGCGTGGGGAGAAGACCAGCCGCTGCGTGCGCCTGGGCGACGGCTACAAGTGGGTGGACGGCGATTCCGGCTCCGCACCCGTGCTCGCCGCCGCCCGCCAGGCAGGGAAGGGACGCGTGGCCGCCGTGGGCATCGGGGGCTACTACCTGCTCAGCTACGCCTTCGACCCCAAGCGTACGAACGTGGGCGAGAACACCACCGGCCCGCTCAACGGCATTCCCTACGAGCGCGGCGACGGGACGACGCCGAGCGACTGGGGCGTGCTCCTGGGCAACCTGCTGCGCTGGGCCGCCGAGCCGCGACGCGCCGCCGACCTCGGCCCGGTGCCCGATGCATGGCAGACCCGCCTCAAGCCCGTCCGCGTGCCCAGCGACCCCATCCCCGACTTCGCGGTGGTCGACTGGGAGACGCAGAAGCTCCCCGCCACCTGGACCCACCACTCGCCCAACGTCCACTACTGGCGCAACTCGCCCTTCTACGACGAGATCCCCGACCCCATGCTCACCCGCCCGCAGGAGCACAACCGCCTGCTCATCGGGCCGAGGACCCGCTACTCGAGCGGCAGCGGCAGCATCCACTCCTGGGCGAAGGCCGCACAGGCCGCCGGCTACAGGGCCATCGTGTTCGCCGAGCGCTTCGAGCATCTCGACCGCAAGGACTGGCCGAAGATCATGGCGGAGTGCGCCCGCCGCTCGAGCCCCGAGTTCGCCTGCCTCCAGGGGATGGACATCGCGGACAGCTACGGCAACCGGTTCCTGATCCTGGGCAACACGAACTTCCCGCCGCGCGGGATCCTCACCGCCGACGGCAAGGGGCTCCAGCAGACCTCGCGCCTGTCGCTCGGCTTCTCGGGCCACATCGCGGTGGTGCACCGCCTGGGCGGCAACGCGGGCCTGCCCACGGAGCTGTGCCGCCACTTCCAGGGCGTCTCGGTCTACACCTACGCGCCCGACGGCAAGGGCGGCTACGGGCTGGCGGACGACGCGCTGGCGGCCTACCAGTGGCAGCTCAGCAACGCCAGCAACCCCGTGCCCATCGTCGTGCACGAGCTGACCGCGCCGAAGCAGATCGAGCAGGCCGCGGCCGCGGGCTTCCAGCAGATCGTGCCCTCGCAGGACGCACTGGACGCCATCCGCTACTTCCGCTACGGCCTCGCCCACTACTTCGAGAATCCGCAGCGCTACTACATCACCGAAGGCCCCCTGATCGACCAACTCGCCATCTTCAACAAGGACGTGGGGAGCGCGGCCTGCAACCGCGACCACTTCCGCGCCATCGTGGGCGCCCGCTCGCCCGACGCCGTCGTCCGTGAGGCGGTGCTCACCGACCGCGGGAAGGTCGTGCGACGCTGGACGCCAAGCCGGCCGAGCTTCGCCGAGACGGTGGACGGCGACCACGGCAGCCAGCGCCACTACATGCTCGTGGTGACCGACAGCAAGGGGCGGCGGGCCATCTCGCCCCATCTGCGCACCGTGCCCAGGGGCTACTTCTCCCGCTGCGCCGACCGCCAGAACTGGTTTGGCGCCGCCGGCAGCTACACCGGCATCTGGCCCAGCGGACGCCACCGCATCTGGTACATCCGCCCCAGCTTCCCCACGCCCGCCGAGACGGAGGCCTTCCGCGGTGAGAACCCCATGGCCACCAAGCTCGAGCTTCCCTTCGCCAGCAACCCCATGAACTTCACCGACCTGGTGATCGACTCCCGCTACATCCGCGCGATCACCTATGGCATGGACGCCTGGCGGATCGAGAACGTCGAGCCCTCCCGCACCTACGAAGCCTGGGCGCGCGTGAGCAAGTGGCACGACATCGTGACCGGCCTGGGGAGCCCGAAGGGGATGAACCCCGACCCGATGGCTTTCCTGACCGGCGTGGAGACGAAGCTCCGCTCGCGAGTCGCCGTGAAGCCCGAGACTGCGGTGTTCCCCGGGATCAACCGCGTGGCGCCCAAGACGCCGTATGTGTTCACGCGCGGTGGGCAGAGCGTGAAGGGAACGCTGGACGGCAAGGCGGACACGATCCTCGCTCTGCCGGCCGGCGCCTTGCTGGGCAACTTCCTGCTGCTCGAGCCGCTGGCGGTCACGGGCAAGGGGGCCATGGGTTGGCGGGCCGAGCCGGGCAAGGAGATCCCCGCTGGCACCGAATGGCACGCGGCCTACATGTACATCCCCGAGGACTGGCGGGCTTCGCTGGGCGCCGAAGGCGCGACGCCCTGGTCGATGAAGCTCGCCCAGGGCAAGCTGGGCGGCGTGCTCGGCACGGTGAAGCTCCAGGCCGAGGGCTACGGCGTGGCAGGCACGCTGAAGGCGGGCGGCGCGGCGAAGATGCTCCCCATCGAGGTCGCGGGCCTCCACGACCGATGGCCCGCCGCGCTGTGGACGCCCGACGGCAAGTCGTACTTCTTCTGGAGCGGGCTGAAGAAGGTGGAGCCGCTGCCGGGCACCACCTCCGGGCCGCCGTTCCTGGCGCACATCGGCGTGTTCGAGGGGCGAGGCTTCGCCGCCCTCGACAATACGCACGACGTGGCGTTCTACGTGGGGAACACGCTCGTGGCCTCGAACCGCTCCCTGGCGCTGGCCTTCACCCTGTGGACGCGGTCCGAGGCGGGCATCGAGGTCCACAACCCGACCGACAAGGCGATCACGGCTCGCATCCAGAGCGCCCGGGCCATTCCCGGCAAGCTCCCGGTGGATGCGCAGGTGACCGTTGCCGCGGGGAGCACGGTCCGCCTCTCGTTTCCAGTGAAGAAGTAGCCGGGCGGGCCTTGCGCTCGCCTACTGGCAACTGCGCGAGACGGCGAGCGAGGGGGCCGCCCCAGGCATGTCCATCCGAGGCGTCTTCTTGACCATTTCGGTGATGGGCTTGAAGGTGGCGAGCACCGCCTGGTAGTCGGGGTCCGTGGTGTCCTTGAACACGGGCTTGCCACACTTGCCTGAGCCGCCGGCCTCGGTGGGCAGGGGGGCGAGGAGGAAGGCGTTGAGCTCGGGGCGGGTGACGCGGGTCCACTCGCGGCGCGGGATCTTGCCGCCCTTGTGGCACTCGGCGCAGCGGCGCTTCGCCACGTCGGCCAGCACCTTGTCCAGGGCTCGGGGGTAGAGCTGGCGGCATCCGCGCAGCTTCGGATGGGCCGTCTCGCTCGTGCCGTAGTAGGGCACGTTGAGGTCGATCCAGGCGAAGACACGGCGTCGCTCGGTGTCGGAGAGCTGCACGCGGGGCTTGCCATCCTTGTCGGGGTGTCCCGAGAGGACGACCTCGGCGAGCTTGCTGCGGGGGGAGCCCCACGCCTTGGGCGTGATCTCCAGGATGTTCTGCTCGTGTCCGTTGTAGGTGGGGATCCAGTTCACGTAGGCGGTGCCCTGGCGCCCCTGGCGCTCGCGGGCGAGGACGTCGTAGGAGACGTTGAAGAAGTCCGTCT
>Ga0272442_10003023_pt1 | contig 23866 bp, 18 predicted proteins | sample SSMForm2O_FD_200262 | JGI IMG/M metagenome (GOLD analysis project Ga0272442, IMG submission 200262) | Marine sediment archaeal communities from Little Sippewissett salt marsh, Falmouth, MA, United States - SSM-Form-2O | ecosystem: Environmental > Aquatic > Marine > Wetlands > Sediment ...
TTGCGGTGCAGGGCGCGGACGGGCCTATCCGAACGAACGTCGGGCACGAGAAGACTGCCTACGCGGGCAACGAGACGGTCGGCATCGGCGACGTGCAGCCCCAGCCCGCCGCTCGGACTGGTTTGCCGGTCGGCTGCCTCGCCAAAAAGCTCGGTCACGACGGCATCAAGTTGCGGATCGTCGCTGCCGGCGCGGTCGCTCGCCTCGGGCAGCGCACCGACGGCAATCACGATGCCTCCGGCGCCGAAGAACTGCTGAGCCTTCTGCAGGGTCGACCAGCGGACGGCGCGCATGGCCGGCAGGACGAGCACGCGGTAGCTTCCGCCGGAGACATGAATCCTGCCGTCGCGAATCTCGGCCCGCCCCAGCGACTGATGATCCATGAAGATGAAGTCATAACCTCCGTTGAAGAGTTTCTCCCCGACGGAAAAAGCCGTTCTCGTCGCATTGTCCCCGTCCAGGCGCGCCTGGTGCGGGCTGACCGGGTACATCACGGCAATCTCGCTCTGGTGGACGCCCTGGCTAAGCAGATACGACAGACGCTCGAAGTATTTCAGGAATACGCCCATGTGGTCCCAATACGGCATGCGAAAGTGGTAGCATGGCGGGGCCCACTCCCAGAACCCGCCGTGTGTCGTGTAGTAGAGGCCATGCAGATTCAACAGGGTGCAGCCGTAGAGGTAGTTCTCACGGGTGGCGTACATCAACTGTTCCGGCGTGGCGCCCCAGCCGAAGCTGTGGTACCCCTCCAGCCACACGCGCGGCCGCTGGTACAGATGGGCGATGGAGCTGGAGACCTTGCCCTTGATCAGGTCCGCCCGGCCCCCGGGGGTGTCGTGTCCCGGCGCGGTGTACCAGCGGACGGCCCGGAAGTAGTCGCCATAGGCCTGTGGCGCCTTGCCCCGGCCCATGTTGTCACAGCCATAGATCTTGCCGCGCGACCAATGCCATTCGAAGATCGGCTTGAAGTAGCGCTCTTCCGTGAGCTGCATCTTGACGTCCATGAAGTCGAGCCGGGCCTTGGAGGTGATCGATCCCATTTCCGTAAAGAGGGCCGGCAGGACGTCGAACACATCGTAGCCTTTGAGCTTCCGGAAAACCGCGGCGAAATCATCGGTCCAGATGACATCGCCGACGCCGAATTGCAGCTCGTCGTGGAAGAAGTAGTTCAGCCCCTCTGCCGACCGGTCCTGGGCATGATCCTGAAACTTCTGGAAGAACTGCTCGATCACGCGCCGGCCGGCCTGCCGGTGCATGGGATTGAGTGTGCCTGGTTTGCGGTCGGCCGTGAACACCCAAACCTCACGGTCGCCGGCCGAGACCGTCCACTCAAGATGGCGGTCTTTGATAAACGGAATCAGATCTACCCCGCCGGCTTCGATTGTGTCGCCCTTGACTCGATAGGCACGAACGCCGATGAAATGCGCCGGCAGGTCCAACGAGATCCGGGCCCCTGCCTGGGCGCGGACCTTATGCGCCACTTCGATCGCGCGCCCCTGAATCTCAGGATCGCAATAGATTGTCCGGCTGATCAGGCTCTTGCCGTTGGGCCAGTCGATGGTATAGCCGCTAAGGCCGATCCCCATGCCGCGCCGGCCGCACTGGCCGGCGACGAATTTCCACATGTCCCACCAGGCCTCCGAAAAGATCTCCGGTTCGGCCGGATAGGTCGGCCAGCCGGGCCTGTCCTCGTGGGCGTAGTTCACCTGCATCCCGCCGATGCCCTTTTCGTGAAGCTGCTCGATCTGCCAACGCAGGCGGTCCTGGTCGAGAGGGTCGCCCGTCCACCACCAGAAGGGGACTTGCCCGTAGCCGGGCGGCGGGTTCTGGAAGCCGGGCCGGACGTCCAGGTCCTCGGCGCGAGAGGGATACCCCAATGCCCCGGCGGGCGGCGACAAATCGGCCGGATCGCTGTACGACGAATCTTGCGCCGACAAACTGACATGGGCCCCGATGAGGCACATAAGGACTACTCTGCTCGCGATCATCATTCTCATACGATATCCTTGTGCCCCGACCGCGGGGCTTGTACCGGTCTCCGGGACCATCTCAGTGAAAACTCGTGTTGCTATTGTCAGCCAAACTCGGGGCCGACACAAATGAAAAGAACGGGACCGGGGCGCGCCGGGCAAGCTGCGGTTGAAATCCTCGACGGCAATCGATGACGGTGATACCATACGCCCAGTGACCCGACGATTCGCACCTAAGGTTGAAGGATGTCAAGGGAGGCCCGCCATGAGAGCTTTGAGTGTGTTGTGCGGTGTTGTGATTCTGGTTTCGACGGTCTCGGCCGGGGAGTATCACGTTTCTGTCAACGGCAGCGACCGGAATGCAGGGTCTTTGGCCAAGCCGTTCGGGACGATCTCGAAAGCGGCGGAGGTGGCACAGCCGGGCGATGTCGTCACCGTGCACGAGGGCACGTATCGCGAACGGATCACACCGCCTCGCGGCGGAACGTCCGACGCCAAGCGTATCGTCTATCGGGCCGCGACCGGCGAGAAAGTCGTCATCAAAGGCTCGGAGGTCATCAAGGGCTGGGAGAAGGTGCAAAATGACACCTGGAAAGCCATCATCCCGAACAGCTTCTTCGGCCACTTCAATCCGTACAACGATTTGATTGCCGGCGACTGGTTCAACGGCAAGGGTCGGGAGCACCACACCGGGGCGGTGTACCTCAACGGCCACTGGCTCACCGAAGCGGCAACGCAGGACGACGTGCTCAAGCCCGTCGGGGCCGCCGCGTCGTCGTATGGCCGGGGCAGCCAGCAGTATCTGCTCAACGTAGCCTGGCTGAGGCCCGCCGGGGGCGCGGAGGACACCGGGCGGACCGCGGCGACGAGTTTCGCGGCCCAGCACGGCGTGCAAGCGGCGCCGTGCTCGGAGGGAGGAAAATGTATCGGCTGGATTGAGCCGGGCGACTGGGCTCGATACGAGCGGATGGATTTCGGCCGGCGCACGAGGCAGGTGGAAATCCGCGCCGCCTCCGAAACACGCGGCGGGATCATCGAGATTCGTCTCGACGCGCCGGACGGAGAGCTTCTCGGCGCCTGCAAGGTCCCCAACACGGGCGGCTGGCAATCGTGGGCCTCGTTCAAGGCCGACATCGAGCCCGTGACGGGGATCAAGACCGTCTGCTTGGTGTTCCGAGGGCTCCAGGCGGAAGGGCCCGCCGACCTGCGCCTGTGGTTTGCGCGAGTGGACGCGACGAACACCACGATCTGGGCGCAGTTCCAGGACGTCAATCCCAACCAAGCCGAGGTCGAGATCAACGTGCGCCAAACGGTGTTCTATCCCGACAGGCCGCGTGTCAATTACATCACCGTGCGCGGCTTTGAGCTGATGCACGCCGCGACGCCCTGGGCGCCGCCTACCGCCGAGCAGATCGGCCTGATCGGCACGCATTGGAGCAAAGGCTGGATCATCGAGGACTGTGACATCCGCTATTCGACGTGCACCGGCGTCACGCTGGGCAAGTACGGGGACCAGTGGGACAACACCTCGCAGAATACCGCCACCGGCTACGTCGAGACCATCGAGCGCGCCCTGGCCAACGGCTGGTCGAAAGAAAACATCGGTCACCACGCGGTGCGGAACAACCACATTTCGCATTGCGAGCAGGCGGGCCTGGTCGGCAGTATGGGCGCGGTGTTCAGCACGATCACCGGCAACGTCATCCACGACATCCACGTCCGCCGGCTCTTCACCGGCGCCGAGATGGCCGGCATCAAGATCCACGCCGCCATCGACACCGAGATCAGCCGCAACCACATCTACCGCACCTGCCGGGGCATCTGGCTGGACTGGATGGCCCAGGGCACCCGCGTGACCCGCAACCTCTTGCACGACAACAACACGTCAGAGGACCTTTTCGTCGAGGTCAATCACGGGCCCTTCCTCGTAGACAACAATATCTTCCTCTCCCCCCGTTCGCTGTTGGATATGTCCCAGGGCGGCGCGTACGCACACAACTTGTTCGCCGGTCGCATCCACCCCCGGCCCGAGCTGAGACGCGAGACGCCGTTCCACAAACCGCACTCCACGGAGGTCGCCGGCCTGCTCAATATCGCCGGCGGCGACAACCGGTTCTACAACAACATCTTCGTGGCAGCCGACGCTGCCAGTGATACCGCGATGTACGGCCTGGCGGTCTACGACAAGGCGGCGCGACCCATTTTCGCCGCCGGCAATGTCTATCTCAACGGCGCCAGGCCCTGCGCCAACGAGAAGCACTGCGTCAAGCAGGCAGGGTTCGATCCCGGCATCCAACTCGCGCAGAAAGACGAATCGGTGCTCCTGCGTATGACCTTCGACCGGTCGTGGCGGGAACTCGATACCGCGCCGGTAACGACAAAACGCCTGGGAGCGGCGGCCGTCTCCAAGGCCGCTTACGAGAGCTTTGACGCCAGCCCCCTGACCGTCGACGCAGATTACTTCGGCAACAAACGAAACGAAGCAAACCCGTCCCCGGGCCCCTTCGAGAATCCGGGCGAAGACAGGCGCACGCTGAAGGTATGGTAATCCCGCGACCGGCACGCATGTGTTGAATCGCGGCAGTAGCGACGGAGAACGGATATGAGCGCGGTCCTGCAGGTTGGGTTGATGGTGACCATGCTGGTGGGCGGCGCGGGGCGCGGCGGTGGCCAGTACGTCTGCGTCGAGCGGCTGTCCGAGCGGGTGCTGTTAGCCTACTGGCTGGGGACCGGGCGGTGCAATCTCACCGCGATTCAGTCCGAGAAGGGCCTGGTGGTTATTGACACGGAGATGTCGCCGCGGATTATGGCCCCGATCAAGGAACGCATCGAAAAGGAGTTCGGACGCAGCGACTGGGCCTACGTCATCAACACCCACGCCCACGTCCACCACACTGGCGGCAACTGCCTCTTCCCCAACGCCGTCGTGGTCGGGCACGAGAACCTGCCCCGGGACATGGAGTGGCTCGTCCGCAAGCAGACCGATCCCGAGTCCAAACGCAAAGACCTCGAGCGGGCGCACCAGACGCTGCGGAACCTCCGGGCTGTTCTGCCCCAACTCGCGCGGAATCGCCGGCAGGCCCGGCGCATCCGGGGCGAGATCCTATTCTGGGAACTGTACATCCAGGACATGGAAGAAGGCTACGAAGTGGTTCGGCCCGCCCTGACGTTCGCCGACCGCCACACGCTGGACCTCGGCGATCTGACGCTGGAGCTGGTGTTCTTCGGCAAAGGCCACAGCCTCTCCGACACGCTCATCTACGTCCCGCAGGAGCGGCTGCTGGTTACGGGGGCCATCGTGTATCAACGCCGTCACCTGCCCGAGATCGGCGAGGCGTCCGAATTAGCCGACGTCCATCGCTTCATGGCGGTGCTGGACGAGTTCCTCGCCGACGACGTGAAGATCGACCACGTGGTTCCGTCGCACAGCGTGCCGCTGCGACAGGGCGACCTGCGGCCCGTGCGTGACTACTACGAGCGAATGCTCGCCGGCGTGCGTACGGCCCAACAGCAGGGCATGAACCTGGACCAGACCATGCAGCGACTGGCCGTGCGCGCGGCGTTCCCCGCCTTCCGAGAGCCGCCCCCGGGCCATTGGGCTCACGGCATGCATCAGCGCAACCTGAGAAACCTCTGGCGCATCCTGCAGAAGGAAGAGCAGAAACCCAGAACACAAACCGGCGAAAACTGACGTGACCCACGGGATGCCGGCCCTGCGGGGGACTCGCCCGGCGTGATTTCGACGGCAAGGCACGCTGTCGTCGCCAGCGGCGGCATCACAGCCGCCAGGGCGAGCGCGCGGCGCGCGATAACAGACGATTAGCGCCTTCGTCATCAACCGCGCGCTGCATTTTGGCATCCCATCGTACCTCGCGGCCCAGGCGCGCGGAGATCTCCACCAGGTTGCACGTCGTGGTGGCATGGTGCCCCACCTCGGCACACGCTGCTGCAAGCGCGCGCGTCCTGATGCAGTCCAGGAAGTTGCGATGATGCCCCGGGCTGGAGTACAGATGGACCTCATCGGGACCGATGACGGACTTGAGAACGTCAGCGTTGCCGGCGCTGGCCGTCCCGCCCCCGCTGATGTGAATCCAGCCTTCGGTCCCCACGAAGCGAATGCCGTCAGGGTGCGGGTTGCCCTCGCTGCTGTAACTCATGCGCACACCGTTGTTGTAGATGACCTCCGACCGCCAGGCAATCGCGTCGTCCACCAAGCCGTCAGCCGGGATGTCGGCCGAGCGAGTACGCACCTGCACAGGTTTGACCTCGTCACCAATACCCCATTGGGCGATGTCGACAAAGTGCACCCCATTGCCGCTGATGAAGCCGGTGGTGTAGTCGGAGATATAGTACCAGTAGCATACCTCGTTGCCGCGGGCGACGCGCTGCGGACTGAAGGGCGCCACCGGGGCCGGCCCAAGCCACAGGTCGTAGTCAAAGCCCTCCGGCACCGGCGCGGCCGGGAAGTTGCGCCCGACCTGCACACCTTTGTTGATGCCGATGATACCGACTTCCACGCGGGTCAGGCGCCCAATCCGGCCGTTGCGTACCAGCTCGCAGGCAAAGCGGTAGACTCCGCTGGAGCGACGCTGAAGCCCGGTCTGGAGGACGCGCCCGTACGTTCCCGCCGTCGCGACGACGCGACGGCCCTCGGCAACGGTGAGCGTGAGGGGCTTCTCGACATATACGTCTTTGCCGGCTTGCATGGCCGCGATTGCCAATATTGCATGCCAGTGGTCGGGTGTGGCGATGCAGACGGCGTCGATGTCCGCCCGCGCCAGCAGATCGCGAAAGTCGCGGTAGTCCACGCAAACGTCGGCTTCGTAGGCCTGGTTGATGCGTTCGCGAAAGGCCCGACGCCGGCCGAGCACCGGATCGCAGACCGCCACGATGCGCACGTCCTTCTCAGCGAGAAACGCTTCGCGGTGATGTCCGTTGATGTTGCCGGCACCGATCAGGCCCAGGGCAATGCGAGCGCTCGGTGCAACGGCCCCGTCGCGCCCCGGTGCCGACGACGGCACGAGGTAGGGAAGCAAAACACCGCTCGCCACGCCGGCCGTCGCCCCTCTGAGAAATCCCCGCCGCGTTGTCCTGCGCCGCTCCATCTGCACCGCCAATTCCATTCCAGGCAAAGAGACCCGCAACACACGAGCCATGTTCCTCCGACAAAGCACGAGCACGTTTCACGCTCGGGCCCGTCAGATTTGTATGAAATCCCGCCGTACAAGTCAACTTCGCCTGCACGATACAAGCGAGAAACCGCCGGCGTGCTGTTGATTCCAGCAGCTTACGAGCATACACTCTTTACCGGCGCGTTGAGCACGCGGCTCGCGGTGGCAGCATGCAAAAGAGGAATAGGGATACCAGCATGAGACAATACAAGATGAGATGTGCGGCCGTGCTGTTGATGGCGATGCCGGTCTGGCCAGCCTGGTGTTGGGCCGCCACGGGTGCGTTGGAGCTGATTCGGCCCAGCGACGACGGCGGGCATTTCGTCGGTGCCGATTCGGGCGACAGATTTGTCGCCTGGGGCTTCAATTACGACCACGATGCGTCGGGCCGGCTGCTCGAAGACTACTGGCACAGCGAATGGCCGACCGTTGTGGAGGACTTCAACGAGATCAAGTCGCTCGGCGCCAATACGGTGCGCATTCACCTCCAGACGGCGCGGTTCATGGACACGCCGCGTGAGCCCAACGCAGCGTCCTTGCGCCGGCTTGGGCGGCTCGTCACGTTGGCCGAGCGGACCGGCCTGTATCTGGACCTCACGGGCCTGGGCTGCTACCACAAGCAGGATGTGCCGCCCTGGTACGATGCGCTGAGCGAGCCCCAGCGCTGGGACGTCCAGGCAAGGTTCTGGGAGGCGGTCGCAGGAACCTGCGCCGCCAGTGACGCGGTCTTCTGTTACGACCTGATGAACGAGCCGATCCTGCCCGGTGCCGGCAAGGTCGAGACCGAGTGGCTGGCCGGTGAGTTCGCCGGCAAGCACTTCGTCCAGCGGATCGCCCTGGATCTGGCCGGACGTACGAGGCAGCAGGTCGCCAGGGCCTGGGTCGATAAGCTCGTCGCCGCCATCCGCAGGCACGACCGGCGCCACATGATCACCGTGGGCGTGATACCCTGGGCCCTGACGTGGCCCGGCGCCAGGCCGCTGTTCTACTCCAAAGAAGTCGGTGCCAACCTGGACTTCGCCTGCGTGCATTTCTACCCCAGCCGCGGCGAAATCGAAAAGGCCCTGGCCGCCCTGGCGGTCTACGACGTCGGCAAGCCCCTCGTTATCGAAGAAATGTTCCCCCTGCGCTGCAGCGTTGAGGAGCTCGACGCCTTCATCGACGGCTCCCGCCCCATCGCCGACGGCTACCTCGGCTTCTACTGGGGAAAAACCATCGACCAATACCACCAAACCCCCTCAGACCTGCCCGCCGCCCTAACCGCCGCCTGGCTAACCTACTTCCAAACCAAAACCCCCAGAATCCTCCCGCCAGCCAAACAGGTGGACTAATGCGGGGCGCAACAGGAATACCAGACACCCTTGCCTTGTGCGGACGGCACACCTCTGTGGCCCCTGATGAAGCGAACACACGACTATTCCTTCGTGTTTCTCAGGGAAAGTGCGACCGTAGATGAACACCGATGAAGGGGCAAGGGCAGGCTACTCGTAGAGCGGGTTCTCAATCCACGCGGGATGCGCCACCTTTTCTGCGCGCATCAATCGAGAAACAGCCTGTGACTCACGGCCTCCCCCCTCAAAGGCTCTTACTCATTCACCAGCCAGATGGAGCACCCAAGAGTATCAATGCTCGCTTCAATCAGCCAGGCCGTGTGCAGCCGTTACCGTCTAAACGGAGTATCCCCGAGCTACCACTTCTGTCGCAAACGAGCCATATTTCTTGGAATTGGCCACGGTCATAGCTGTCTGCAACACAAAGAAAGTCCTGTTTTGCGAAAAGAGGAAACGCATTTCGTATCACCAACCATAGCAGGCTAACCGAGTATTCCTTCTCTTGTTTCCCGGCGATCAGATTTGTGAGCCTCGGATACACTCGTTCAAGGGGAATCATAGTTTCCTTTTGAAGCTCATCCTTGAAATCCTCGTCATCTATCCTCCCAAGTAGTCGCGCAGCATCATAGTCACTGCTGTATAGAGTGGCAACTTCTACTCCGATGTTATGACCATTCCGAACTGCCAGTATATCTGGCTCTGGCGAATCTCCAAATCGCTCAAAATCGAATGCAGTATGATGTTCCTTCTGCTGCCAGTCTGCGAAGTATTTGAAACCAAAGTATTCAATGCCTTGCTTCGTTGTCAGTTTTTTTTCTTGCTGTCCGGTTAGCATTTCAAACCACGCACGCCCCAATCATTATTGGCCCCTACACTTTGCAGCATAAGTCATTCTGAAGCCCCATGTCCACGCCCTATTCTACGCGGCATTTGGGAAAACCAAAGGTGTCAAGCCCATAGGTCAATGTCCTCTTTTGGCCTCACAAGTCGCCATGCTCGGTCTCAGAAATCACACGCCTAAGCGGGCGCCGATGCAATTGTAAATCCCTACCCAGAAAATTGGCCGTCTTGGAGATCGAGAGATGCGGTTTGTGTGAGGACGGCCTTCTTCGCCCCTGTCGTCTTCACCCCAGTGCCCGTCCGGTCACGGGATAGCCGTGTTTGTCGCCTGGGGCGAGCAGGCCACGCGTCCGCAATCCAAGGCGTGAGTGTCTGGCGTGAAAGGCAGGTTTCGCCTTGACGCTGAGAGTTGTATGATGTATAATGAACAGAAATACGTATAGGGAATAGAGACTCGACGTGACAGAGACGGCAAACGGCAACTGGCGGATCACAAAGGACCGCCCTTCGGTCCCGGCGGTCTATCGATGGGCCGACGCCGAGGCCGCCGAGGCACAAGTGCATCCGCCGAGGAAGGGAGTCGGTGGCGGTTGGCCTGCGTTCGCTGTGGGTCCGTGGTGGACTTTGGGGTCGGGGCGATACCGGCGGCAGGCTCGGGGCTCAATCTTGTCAAACGAACCCAATTTGCGAGGCGGCGCCGGGAGGGAGGCGGCCGCGACGGGGCTTTTGTACAAACGAACCCAATCGGGGTGAGCGAGACGCCTGCGATTGGGGATTTCGGACGCTGCGGGTGGCGGTGCCGAACGAACCCAATTTGCCAAGCGGCGTCGGGAGGGAGGCGGCCGCGACGCGGCTTTTGTACAAACGAAGCCAATCGGGGTGAGCGAGACGCCTGCGATTGGGGATTTCGGACGCTGCGGGTGGCGGTGTCAAACGAACCCAATCTGCGCGGCGGCGTGGGAGCGGAGTGGACGGAGGGGCTTTTGTGCAAACGAAGCCAATTCTGGCGGGCCTGGCGGGGGAGCGGTGCAAGGGCGGGCACCTCGGCGCGCCGGGGTCGCTGCGCGGGGGCGAGGGGTTTTCCACCGGGTCCTGGGTGGGTGCCGTGCGGGCGTTGGTGGGCGGGAGGCTGTCGTCGGCCGGCGGTGGGTAGGAGGTTTTGGAAACTTTAGATTTCCTCTCCCAGAGCGCTTGTTTTGACCAGAATGACTGTAGCATTGAGCGAGAGTCGGCCGAAACAGAGAATAGCCATCATTGCGTGGGTCTTTTTCGTGAGTTTAGGAAAAATGCCGCGAGCGCGGTGCGCGAGGTTTTGCAAATGGCGGGCGACATGCTACAATGCAACGCTGTCGCGGAACGGACGAGGCGTCGCGGCGCGGTTGTGCCCCTGCGACCGGCCGTTCAGGACGATCACCGTAGCCGTGGTCGTGAGATAACTTTATGGACGTTACCTATGTCAAGCATGAACAACAGTGAGGAATATCGAATCGAACCGGCGGCACGGATCACGCGGCTGCCGCCCTACCTATTCGGGCGTCTCAACGCACTGAAGCTCCAGAAGAGGCAGCAGGGCGCCGACATCATCGACCTGGGGATGGGCAATCCGCTGGATCCCGCTCCCCAGATCGTGATCGACAAGCTGTGCGAGGCCGCCCAGGACCCGCGCAACCACCGCTACAGCGCCTCCAAGGGCGTCAAGAACCTGCGGCGGGAAATCGCCAAGAAATACGCCACGAAATGGGGCGTCGAGCTGGATTGGGAGACGGAGGTGCTCGCCTGTATCGGCTCGAAGGAGGGCTTCAGCCATCTTTGTCTGGCGATGCTGGGCCCGGGCGATACGGCGGTGGTGCCCGATCCGGCCTTCCCCATCCACAACTACGGCGTGGTCCTGGCCGGCGGAAACGTGATTACCGTGCCGCTGGGCAACGACCAGAAGTTCCTCGAGACCGTCGCGATGGTCTGCGAGCACCTGTTTCCCAAGCCCAAGCTGCTGATCCTGAACTACCCGCACAATCCGACCGCGATGACCGTGGAGGAGGGATTCTTCGACACCGTGGTCGATTTAGCCAAGCGCTTCAAATTCGCTGTCATCCACGATTTTGCCTACGGCGAGACCGCCTTCGACGGCTACAAGCCGCCCAGCTTCCTCTCGGCCAAGGGCGCCAAGGACGTCGGCGTCGAGTTCACCACCATGAGCAAGCCGTACAACATGGCGGGCTTTCGCGTCGGCTTCGTGGCCGGAAATCGGCAGATGATCGACTATCTGGCCACAATCAAAGGGTACTACGACTACGGCATCTTCCAGGCGATTCAGATCGCCAGCATCATGGCCCTGCGGCACTGCGAAGACACCATGATTGCGCAAAATGAGAAGTACCGCTCCCGGCGCGACGTTGTCTGCGACGGTCTCGAACGCATCGGCTGGCAGGTGGACCGGCCGCGGGCCAGCATGTTCGTCTGGGCCCGCGTCGCCGACGAACACCTCAACGGCAAGGGCACGATCGACTACGCGATGGACCTCATGGAGCACGCCGAGGTGGCTATCTCACCCGGGAGGGCCTTCGGCGAGAACGGCGAAGGCTACATGCGCATCGCCCTGGTGGAAAACGAGCAACGCCTCCGCCAGGCCGTACGCAATATCAGCCGCTTCACCCAGCAAAAGCCCATCCGAAAGGCCAAAGCCCTGAGATAGCCGCTGCTGTCTTGCCTGTGCGAAGGGACCGTCGTAGCTCAGGCAAAACCCCTCCAAACATGAAGGTATAGATCAACCGTAGCACCCTCCCGACCGGTTGTGCCTATGCATAGCGTTGGCAGAACGGCAATTCCGCCCAACCACCGGCCCAAAGCGACCTGAACGCGGCGCCCTCGTGCCGGCGACCTTGCCCCTCCGACGGCGCTCTGTACTACTATGTCGTAACAACTGGAAGTCCTTTCCAGATGATTTCAGCAGAGGTCGATAAGCCATTGCGAACATTAAAGTTATGGCTCTCGCAAAGACGCAAAGATCGCCGAGGTTGAAGGGTCTTTTCATTGAGGCCTTCTTTGCGCTCTTGGCGCTCTCGGCGAGAGGGTATTTGGTTGCGCTGGGCTTTTTCCCGAGGCGCGACGCGGGATAAGTCTCTTGACAGCCGCCAGGGGGCTCACTAAAGTAACAACCTCGTTTTCCCTGCGAGATGTGGGGAGGTGCCGCAGGTTCGGCAAAGAAACTATCGATGGTATCTGGAATAGAAGGAGAGACACCAATGGCAACAAAAGTCGCAATCAACGGCTTCGGGCGAATCGGTAGAGCGGTCGCACGCATTCTAATCCAACGGCAAGGGGACCTGGAACTGGTCGCCATCAACGACCTGGCCGACGCCAAGGCCCTGGCCCACCTGTTCAAGTATGACACGGTGATGCGCAAGTGGGACGGCACCGTCGAGGTCAAGGGCGACGAGCTGGTCATCAACGGCAAGGGCATCAAGGTGCTGGCCGTACGCAACCCGGCGGAGCTGCCCTGGAGCGACATGGGCGTGTCGATCGTGGTGGAATCCACCGGGATCTTCCGCACCAAGGAATCACCCAAGGGCGGCTACGGCGACCACCTCAAGGCAGGCGCCAAGAAGGTCGTGCTGACCGTGCCGGCCAAGGACGACATCGATGCGACCATCGTGCTGGGCGTAAACGACGCCATCATGACCGCCGAGACCCAGTGCATCTCCAACGCCTCCTGCACCACCAACTGCCTGGCCCCGCTGACCAAGGCGCTCAACGATGCGTTCGGCATTGAGAAGGGTCTGATGGTGACCATACATGGTTACACCAACGATCAGCGCGTCGGCGACATGATCCACAGCGACCTGCGTCGAGCCCGGGCCGCGGCGATGAACATCATACCGACGACGACCGGTGCCGCCAAAGCCGTGGGCAAGGTCATCCCCGAACTCAACGGCAAGCTCGACGGCTACGCCCTCCGCGTGCCGGTCGTCGACGGCAGTTGCGTCGATCTGGTCGCCGATCTCAAGAAGGAAGTGACCAGGGACGAAGTGAACGCCGCCCTCAAGGCAGCCGCCGACGGCGCTCTCAAGGGCTTCCTGGAATACTGCGACGAGCCCATCGTCAGCAGCGACATCATCGGGAATCCCGCATCGAGCATTTTCGACAGCCTCTGCACCATGGTCATGGGCAAGACCGTCAAGGTCGTGAGCTGGTACGACAACGAGTGGGGTTACTCGAACCGCACCGTCGATATCATGGAGAAGGTCTCCAAGATGTAGTCACTATTACGGCGTGCGCGTCGCTTTTTCGCCTCCGCGACGCGCACGCCGTTTCTATGGGTTGGATTATGGCTAAGAAAACTGTCGCAGACATCGACGTCAAAGGCAAAAAGGTCCTGATGCGGTGCGACTTCAACGTGCCGCTCGACGACCACTGCAACATTACCAGCGACGCGCGCATCGTCAAGGCGTTGCCGACGATCAAGAACATCCTGGACCGGGGCGGCGCCTTGATCCTGATGAGCCACCTGGGCCGGCCCAAGGGCCAGAGGGACGAGAAGCTCTCGCTGCGGCCGGTCGCCCGGAGGCTCTCGGAGCTGCTGGGCAAAGAGGTCGTCTTCGCCGAGGATTGTATCGGCCCGGACCCGAAGGCCAAGGCCGCGGCGCTGACCGACGGCGATTGCATGCTGCTGGAAAACCTGCGGTTCCACAAAGAGGAAACGATCAAGGACAAGGCGGCCAAAGAAGACACGCAGCTTCGCGAGGCCAAGGACACCTTCGCCAGGCAGCTTGCGGAAATGGCGGACATTTACGTCGACGACGCCTTCGGCACCGCCCATCGCGACAACGCCTCCATGTACACCGTGCCGGTGGTGATGGAAGGCAAGCCCCGCGTCTCCGGCTTCCTTATCGAGAAGGAGATCCAATTCCTCGGCGAGACGCTCAAGACCGCCGAGCACCCGTTCGTGGCCATCCTGGGCGGCGCCAAGGTCTCCGACAAGATCGGCGTCATCGAAAACCTCATCGGCAAGGTCGATCGCATCATCATCGGCGGCGCCATGGCCTATACCTTCCTGAAGAGCCGAGGCAAGAGCGTCGGTGACAGCCTCTGCGAGGACGACTTCATGGACAAGGCGCTGGAGCTGCTCGACCAGGCCGCCGAGGCCGACTGCAACGTCGTCCTGCCTGCGGATCATGCGGTCGTGCGCAAGCTGCAAGCCGGCGCCGAGCATCGCATCGCGGTAGGGGACATCGATCCGGGCTGGCAGGCGGTTGATATCGGGCCCATGGCTGCCCGGAAGTACGTCGAAAAAATCGCCGACGCCAGGACCATCGTCTGGAACGGACCGATGGGCGTCTTCGAGATCCCGCCCTTCGACGAGGGGACCAAGGAGGTGGCCAAAGCCGTCGCGGCGGCCACCGAGCAAGGCGCCAAGAGCATCATCGGAGGCGGTGACAGCGCCAGCGCGCTGCAGAAGCTGGGCCTGGAGGACAAGGTCAGCCACATCTCCACCGGCGGCGGCGCCTCGCTGGAATTCCTCGAGGGCAAGACGTTCGTTTGCCTCGAAGTGCTCGACGAGAAGTAGGGGCTTTGCAGCAGATCGCTTTCGTGACGGGCGCCGCCGGAAACGTTGAAAGTTTCGGCCGCGCCTGTCACGCTGATGGCGGCCGCTGAGATGAGGGGACACGAGATTGATGCGATTACCCAAACCAGGCACGATTGAGGTGGCGCCGTCCATCCTCAGTGCCGACTTTGCGAAATTGGCCGATGAGATCGCCGTGGTGGAATCGGCCGACGTCAAGATGGTCCATCTCGACGTCATGGACGGTCACTTCGTCCCGAATATCACGATCGGCCCTCCCGTCATCGCCAAGCTCCGCGAGCACAGCCGCCTGGCGTTCGACAGCCATCTGATGATCAGCGAGCCGGGCAAGTACATCGAGGCCTTCGCCAAGGCCGGCGTCGACAATATCACGTTTCACATCGAAGTGACCGACGAGCCCTTACGAATGATCGACCGCATCCGCGAGCTGGGCTGTACCGCCGGGATCACCTTGAATCCCGACACCCCCGTAGAATCGATAGAAAAAGTGGCTCCCCTGTGCGATATGGTGCTGGTCATGACCGTCCACCCCGGATTTGGGGGCCAGCAATTCATGGACGAGGCAGCCAGGAAAGTCATCAGGGTCCGCGAGATCGTCGGCCCGGACATCCGCATCGAGGTCGATGGCGGAATCGACCCGGAAACGACCCCTATCGTCGTTTCTTACGGTGCCGACACCCTCGTGGCCGGAAATGCGATCTTCGGCCAACCGGACCGCGTCGCCGCCATCAACGCCATTCGCCGGGCCTGCAAGTAGCTTATCCGTGGCTTTGGCCGCCGTTTTTTGGTATATTGGGTCGATCCATGCTGGCCGATTTCGTACTCGCGACCCGATATATAGACTGTGGGAACACCTCCACCGGCGGTGGGGCAAAGCCGCATGACAATGACGAAGAAACCGCAAAAAAACTGGAACGGCTTCTCCCTCAAGCCGCGCAGGGAAATGCCGGAGGGGCTCTGGATCAAGTGCCCCGGCTGCGAGCACATGCTCTACCGCAGTGCCGTCGAGAAGAACCTCGACGTCTGCCCCGACTGCAAGCACCATTTTCGCATCAGCGCTCCCACGCGCATCAAGTACCTGGCGGACGAGGACTCGTTCCAGCAAATCCTCGCAGACCTTACGACAAGCGATCCTCTGAGCTTCAGATTCCGCGGCACGACCTACAAGCAGCGGATCAAGGCCGACGAGAAGAAATCCGGCGCCAAGGAGGCGATGCTCATCGGCAAGGCCTTCATTAAAGGTCGCGGCGTCATCCTCGGCGTCATGGAGCCCAACTTCCTCATGGGCTCGATGGGCGCCGTCGTCGGCGAGAAGCTTTGCGTCGCGGTGGATTGCGCCATGGAAGAGTCGCTGCCCTTGGTGGTGGTGAGCTGTTCCGGCGGGGCCCGCATGCACGAGGGCGTGGTGTCACTGGGCCAGATGGCCAAGACCTCGGCCGCCCTGGCGCGCCTCGACGAGGCCAAGGGCCTGTTCATCTCCGTGCTGGCCGACCCGACCACCGGCGGCGTCACCGCCAGCTTCGCCATGTTAGGCGACGTGATCGTAGCCGAGCCCGGGGCGCTGATCGGCTTCGCCGGGCCCCGCACCATCGCCGAGACCATCAAGGTCGAGCTGCCCCAAGGTTTCCAGACCGCCGAGTTCATGCTCGAACACGGCTTCGTCGACATGATCGTACACCGAAAAGACCTCCGCAGCGAAATCGCCCGCCTCATCGACTACACCCAAAAATAGCCCCCCCTGACCTACCCATCACTCATCCGTTGTCGCTTGCTATTTCTCCCTTCTCTCGTCATTTTTCCATTGCCCTCTCGCTCGCCCGACCTACAATGTAGCTATGGATTCGCAGACAAGAGGCGTTGTGAGAAGGAGAGACGACTATGGGTGATACTACGATTGTGGCAGGCTGCTGTTGCGCGCACAGGGAGGGTCATTGCGCGCAGTGTACCGGACACGGTGCCCACAGTGGCTTGAACCCGGACGATGTTGCTTGCGGGGTTGGACCGAGCGGGCTATATTCTCCGTCTGAGTCAACCGGTCGGAAATAGTTGCTGGATTCGGGCAGTGTGTCTGGGAACCGGACCTTCGCATAGCGATCATTGAGGTCCGCCTTTGGCAGAGGTTGTAAAGGGAAACAGATTCGCTTCTGGACGTGGATTGATTTTGTCAGTGAACGGTGTGGCGATAGGGATGATTGCCTCATGACACGACATCAGCGCAGAGTAAGGAAAGCAACAGCTACAGGTCCGGTCCGGCCGAACCAGCGGCGTGCCAAGCGCGAGAAGAAGAGTAGAAGCATCGTGGCTGTAGATTTGTTCTGCGGGGCTGGTGGGCTGACGCGAGGCCTTCTTGATGCAGGAATACGTGTTGTCGCGGGTTACGACATCGATGAGGCTTGCCGCTTCCCCTACGAGTATAATAACGCGCCAGTTTCCTTCAGAAGGAAGAGCGTCAGCGACATCGCGTCTGACGAGCTGCGCGGGCTTTATCCAAAAGATTGCTGGCGCGTCTTGGTTGGGTGTGCACCGTGCCAGCCTTTCTCCCGGTACACACAAGGTTTCCACGCTGCGTCCGATGAGAAGTGGGGTCTGCTCCGTCACTTCGCTCAACTCGTGGAGGATTCCGAGCCGGATGTAGTCAGCATGGAGAACGTGCCGGAATTGCGGCGGCATCGCATTTTCCATCAGTTCGTGAAGCGACTCAAGGCCCTCCAGTACGAAGTCAGCTTTGCTGTCGTCTTCTGTCCCGATTACGGCATCCCCCAACAGCGAAGCCGCCTCGTGTTGTTCGCTTCGCGATTGGGCCCTCTTGAAATGACACCGCCGACCCATGCGCCCGATCAGTATGTGACAGTACGTACAGCCATCGGTCACCTACCAAGCTTGACTGCTGGGAAGGTATCCTCAGAAGATGCTCTCCATCGCAGTAGCAAGCTGTCGGAACTGAACTTGCAGCGCGTACGGGCCTCGCGGCCTGGCGGCACTTGGCGTGACTGGGACCCGGAATTGAGAGCGAAGTGTCATCGGAAAAGGAAGGGCAAGACCTATCCCAGTGTCTACGGCCGTATGGAGTGGGATTCGCCTTCACCGACCATCACCACGCAGTTCTTCGGATTTGGGAACGGTCGCTTCGGTCACCCAAAAGACGATCGCGCCATTTCACTCCGAGAGGGCGCGGTCCTTCAGACGTTCCCCCCCGATTATCAGTTCGTCGAAGAAGGAGGGACTTATTACTGTAAGGGGATCGGACGGTTGATCGGCAATGCCGTGCCGGTGCGCTTGGGCAAGGTTATCGGGAAGAGCATAAGAGTGCATTTGGTGAAGCATGAGTAGTGACAAGCCATTCACTTTCGAGATTTCCCTGAGCGTTTTGAATCACTTGGGAAGGAACTTGTATCGCAGCTTTGCGACTGTCCTTGGAGAGGCTATCTCAAATTCCTGGGACGCCGACGCAAAGAACGTGTGGATAACCCTTGATAGTGGAGGAAATGGTTTCTGGATCAAGGACGATGGAATCGGCATGACGTCAACGGATTTTCAGAACAAGTTTTTGAAAATCGGATATTCCAAGCGAAAAGGCGGCAAGAAGCGCTCTAAGAGAGGTAGGCCTTTCATCGGGAGGAAGGGTATTGGAAAACTGGCTTTGCTGTCGTGTGCAGAGAAGATCTCCGTGGTTTCCAAAGTGAAAGGCGGCGAGTACGTGGGGGGTGCTATCAACAATCCTAAACTCGATGACGCTATTACCGATGACTTGACTCCGGCGGAGTATCCTTTGGATGAAGTGGATGCAGATAGTGAGCCGTTTGCTAAGTACACGAAATGTCAGAGACACGGGACAATAATTCACTTTGAGAGTCTCAAAGATTCGGTGAGACGGAGTTTCCAATTCCTGGCGAAGCTGATCGCGCTCAATTTCCGCTTCTCGCTTCTGGACAAGTCCTTCCAAATCTTCCTCAACGGCGAGAGGATTACGCCTAAGCACCTAGACGATCTTGTGCAGAAAACGGAGTTTCTTTGGAAGATTGGCCGTTACCAGGATCCCTATGTTGAAGCCGTGGAGAAGGTCTTCTCGAAAGAAGCGGGAAGGCACGAGAAGAAGAGCCTGAGGATCGCGGGTGTCACCGGGTTCATCGCTTCCGTCAAGAAACCGCGAGATCTTAAGATAATGACCACTGACGAGCGCGTGGGAATTGACCTATTCGTAAACGGGCGATTGCGTGAGAGAGACATTCTGAAGCACATACCCACCGCACGACTGGTCGAGAGCTATTTGTATGGGCAGGTACACTTCAACGGACTTGATGACAAAACAGACCGGTTCACCAGCAGTCGGGAAGGGATTGTTGCCGACGACGCCAAATTCATGCGGTTTCTGGAGACATTCAAGAACGTGATCTCAACCGTTGTGGAGGATTGGGACGAATGGCGGATCAGACATCGTGAAGAGGGCGATCCAGAAAACAAACGCATTACGAGGGGCAAAAGAGCGTCACTCGGCCTGTATAACGCTGTCTCTGAGGAGTACGAATCACCCAAGGGCTCAAGGGCTCGTCATAAAGTCGATAGGTGGGTGAGGGACTTGAGCGACGATGCCACATTCAACTTCGAGTCATATGCGGAGTGTTTTGTCTCCGAGAATCTCCTGCGCAGGTATATAGGGGATAGAGGCATTTCGTTGTCCAAAGAAGCAGAAGCAGAAGCAGCAAGATGGAAGAGCCGAGAAACGGACAACAAGAACAAGGGGAACATAAGCATTGAGATCCGCAGAACCGCCAGGGAATTGAGCTACCTGTCGATGGATGACTTGGCAAACCTTGTCGACAAGAAGGACAAGAACAAATACGCTTGCCTTGCAAGAGACGCCGCCGAATTCAAGCCTATCAGAGATGCTGTGGCGCACACGGCGCTACTGACTGACGCGGCGAAGAAGAAGCTCGCGACTGTCCGCGAGAATATCAAAGGAAGAGTCAAGGCCCTGCTATCGAGAGGCAAGTAACAAGCACCACGTGATCAAGCCCAAGTTCTCACGGATTGCCGAATGGTTGACCACATGACTCCGGAACAACGGTCTCGTGCCATGTCACGGGTCAAGTTGCGCGATGGGCCGCTCGAACGAGAGATTCAGCAGCGACTGCGTCGACGCGGTCTTCGGTTTCGCAAACACGTGAAGTCTTTGCCTGGGTCGCCCGATATCGTATTCGCGAAGCAGAAAGTGGCGGTCTTCATAGACGGTGACTTCTGGCACGGGTGGCGATTACCCGTGTGGGAACACAAGCTGTCGCCTTTCTGGAGGAAGAAGCTCAACACGAACCGGAAGCGCGATCAGCGGAACTTTCGCAGACTTCGCACTCTGGGCTGGTGTGTCGTCCGTATCTGGCAGCATCAAATCAAGAGAGACCCAGAAGGGTGCATAGCCTCGATTGTTGCCGCTCTATCCACCCCAAGGTCAAGCCGCAAGAAGTAGACCCCCTTGCGGATACTCCGTGAACGAAATCCGCCATCAGACCACGTACTCGCCACTGCACCTTAGGTCAGGAAACGGCTTAGGACGGCGGCGGTGTGGATGGAGAGCATCATGAGGTAGTCGAGGTCGCCGAGGGTGTAGTGGTCGTGTACCATGGCGTTGTCGACGTAGATGACGCCGTAGCAGCCGCTCTGGCTCCTGATGGCGGCGATCAGTGCCGAGCGGATGCGGGCCTTCTCCTCGACGTCGGCGCCGACGCGGGGCAGGACCAGAGACTGGCCGCGTTCGACGGCCTGGTTGATCCGGCTGGCGAGCTTCAGGTCGCTCAACTCCACACCCTGACCGTCGCGGCGTTTGCCGGCGTGGTAGGTCATCGGGCCGTTGGGCTGCTCGCGCAGCGCGCACCACGTATGGAAGGCACTGAACTGCTTGACCGCGATGTTCAGGAGGGTCACGAGCAAGTCCTCGAGATTCTCGGCCTTGCACACGGCTTCGCAGGCCTGCGAAAAGTCGGAGAGCCGCTTGGCCGGCAGGCGCATGGCCGGGGCGTGGCCGGCGTCGGGCTTGCGCACCACCGTCTCGTGAACGGGCGTGGCCAGACCCGCCTCCAGATTGACCGTATCCTCAAACTGCTCGCGGTGGGGAACCTGGACCTTGTCCTCCAGGTTAATCTCTATCGTGAACTCCGTGATTTGGATCGCGTCGCCCGTCTTGACCTCGGCGGTGCGCACGGCCTGGCCGTTGAGATAGGTCTTGTTGGCGGAATCGAGGTCCTGGACGTGCCACTTGCCGTCGTCGTTGCAGAGAATCAAGGCGTGCTTCTTCGAGACGGTCCGGCCAGGCAGAAAGACCTGGCTGTCGGTAGCTCGTCCAATGCTGATGGGGCCCTGAGCGAACTGAAACTCCTTGGTTTCCCCATCCTTTTGTTTTAGTACCAGACGCATCGTCAGTACCTCCGCATCCGGGTTCCCATTGGCGGTACCCATTATGGCGCGTCGCGACGGCCTTGTCAAGGAAACAATCGCAGGCTGAGCCCATCGCGTGGGCGGCAACGGACGCCGGCCATCCATTCTTCCGCCGGCAGGATGTCCCTAAGAACCGCTCGGATCTGAGTTTATGGGCCTTTCATGCCGGCGTTGAAGAAGCGGTTCGCCCCCGACGCCGGCCGCGATAATACCGGCGTTGGTCAGGCATTTCGGGTACTCGACGCCGCCCTCTTGAGCCGGGGCGGCGCCGAGAACCGCGTCAATCAGAACCGCGAACGACGAATCCGGACCGGGCCCACACCCACGAGCCGGACCTTAGATCACCTTGGCGGCGACGACCAGGGCCAGCCCCACGAAGTAGAACACAAACATGAGCGTTAGCAATTTGTTCGTCCCGGCCGGAGCGGACTTGAACTCCTTCCAGATGAAAACGCCCCAGAGCGCCGCGATCATCGTGGCCCCCTGGCCCAACCCGTAGGAGATCGCAGGACCGGCGGTCCCGGCGGCCACGTTGTTCACCGACATGCCGACGCCCCAGATCGCGCCGCCGACGATGCCTATCACGTGCAGCCGAGGGTTGCCCTTCTTGAGGTAGTCGCCGAACGGCACCGGTTCGCCGGTAAACGGCTTGGCCATCACGATCGTGTTCCAGACGAAGCTGGAAAGGAAGACGCCGAGCGAGAAGATGAACACGGCGGCATAGGGCCCCATCTTCCCCGCCTCCGGATTCATGAAGTCGGTGACCACGCCCTTCTGGACCAGGTAGTAGAACAGGCCCATCAGGATGCCGGCCACAACGGAGATGACGATGCCCTTGGCGGTGGTCTGCTGTCCACCTGACGCCAGCTTCTTGTACGCCAGCGCATCGAGGATGATCGCCACGGCGATGCCGGCGACGCCGATAAACAGCAGCACCGGATTGCCGGCCGGCTTGAGGATGTAGTTGATGATGACGCCTTCGACCAGGGCGATGCCGATGCCGATAGGAAACGCGACGGACATGCCGGCGATGTCAATGGCGGCCACGAGCAAAATATTGGCCAGATTGAACACGACCCCGCCCAGGAAGGCAAAGCCGAGGGCCGCGCCCGCCGCTTGCCGAAGATCGGCGCCGAAGGACCGACCGATGGAACCCATGCTCCCCATCGTCAGTCCCGCCAGCAGCGAAAGCAAGACGACCCCGATGCAGTAGTCCCAATAGAAGAGTTGAAATTTCCATTCTTTGCTGGCCAGCTTCTGGGTGTTGGCCCATGACCCCCAGCACAGCATAGTGACCAGGCACATGGCTACGGCCAGGGGATACGATTGAATCACGACCATCTTTGAGACCTCACTTTCTCCGGACCATCCTGTGAAGCACGCGTACGTGCGGCTTACTGACGCATGAAGTCACCGACCTCCTGCAAGGTGGGCATCGAGGGCTGGGCCCCCATCCTGGTAACCGAAAGCGCCGCGACGTGATTGGCGAACAGGGCCGCGTCCGAAAGGGACTTGCCCTGGGCCATTCCCACCGCCAGGCTGCCGGTAAAGGCGTCGCCGGCGGCGGTGCTGTCGACGGCCTCCACCTGGCGGGCGGTGACGAACTGGACCGTCTCGTGGTCCACCAGCAGGAAGCCCTGCACGCCCAGGGTCACAATCACGGTCTTGACGCCGGTGCTCAACAAATCTTCCGCCGCCGCCCGCGCCGTTTTTTCGTCGTGCACTTCGATCCCGGTCAGAATCTGCGCCTCGGTCTCGTTGGGCGTTAGCACGTCCACGATCCTGAGCAGATCGGCCGGCAGTTTCTGCGCCGGGGCCGGGTCCAGTACGAAAGGCACGCCGGCCGCGTGGGCAAGCTGGGCCGCGAAGGCAATCGTCTCCAGCGGGACCTCCAACTGCGCCACCACGGCGCCGGCGGAAGCAATATCGCCTTCCGCCTTTTTCACGTCCTCGGCACTCAAGCGGGCGTTGGCGCCGGGGGCCACCACGATCTCGTTGTTGCCCGCCTCGTCCACCATGATCAAGGCCACGCCCGACGGGGCCTCGTCGCTGAGGGTGACATGGGTCGTGTCCAGCCCTTCCTTCTTGAAATTATCGAGTGACTGGCGGCCGAACAGATCGTCGCCCAGCTTGGCGACAAAGCTCACATGCGCACCGAGCTTCGCGGCAGCCACCGCCTGATTGGCGCCCTTGCCTCCGGGAGCCATGATAAAATCGCCTCCCAGAATCGTCTCACCCACGGCCGGAATCCGCGACGACTTCACGACCAGGTCCATGTTGGAACTGCCCACGACAACAACCTTGGCATCCTCTGGCATAATCCTGTTCCTCTCGGCCAAATCTACTTCGTCCCCACGTTCTACGCTATTTCGTTAACCTGTCGACCAGCCAGTCCTCATAAGCACCGAGGTCTTTCCAGTCGATGGCGCAGTTGATCATCTTGGCGCCCTCGGCGACCTTGGTATGACCTTCGTCGGTGATCTGAATGGGCAGCCGCTTCATCTTCGTCAGGTCGTGGCTGATGGCCAGATAGATCGCCACCGTGTC
>Ga0272442_10003024_pt1 | contig 23864 bp, 22 predicted proteins | sample SSMForm2O_FD_200262 | JGI IMG/M metagenome (GOLD analysis project Ga0272442, IMG submission 200262) | Marine sediment archaeal communities from Little Sippewissett salt marsh, Falmouth, MA, United States - SSM-Form-2O | ecosystem: Environmental > Aquatic > Marine > Wetlands > Sediment ...
TTTGTTGCTTTGTGAACATATTCATATTCTGCAGCTGACTTTGGTATTATATTTGAAAGCTCAGCATAGCTCAGTCCAGTTAAAGAAGCTATTATCGCACCTATAACAAATGATAACCATAAAGAATTTCCAGCTAAACCGGCCCCTTCACCAATTAAAGCATAAATTCCAGCACCAAGAATTATACCAATACCGTAAATAGTAACTTCAAATAAACCTAAAGATCTTCTTAACTTAGGTTTCTCTGTTTTTGCTTCTATTTTTTCTTCAATTCTTAATGGCATTTAAAATTCCCCTTACTTTCATTTTATTTTACCCAAATAAAAAGATTTCACTTTCAAGACTTCCAAAACAGTTATATATAGCTAAATCTAATATTTTATTGATATTATGCCAAGAAAAAGGTCTTTAATTCCGGCAGCTCCAATGGCAGAGATTTTAAAGCGTGCTGGAGCTGAAAGAGTTAGTGAAGAAGCTTCAAGAGCTTTTGCTGAACTTTTATTAGATTATTCTATGGAACTTGCAAAAGATGCTGTTAAATTTGCTAACCATGCAGGTAGAAAAACAGTAAAAAGACAGGACATTATTCTGGCTAAGAAATCTGCTTAGCCAATATAACGTGTCTCAGCTTTAGCTGTTGTAGCTTTGCCTTTGCTAATCTTTGAAACCTTCTTCTTTACATTTATTTTTCCGTGTTTCTTTTCAAACTTTTCTAAGTTATCTTTCAAAACTTCTGCAAAAACTTTAGCAAGACCAGGATCCATTAAAATTGTATTGTGTTTTATAGCTAAAGATTCTTGACCGCTTCCGTCTGGTGCCCTATCATATCTTGGTATTGACTGCGTAAAGTCAAAGATAAACTTTGCAGGACTGTGTATCACTGTTATATTGTCTGTAAAGAACGCATCATTTGAATGGTCCACTCTTACATTTAATTTTTTCTTCATTTTTATCACACTCTACATTTATTACATCTTTCTCTTATATCACTCTTAGATTTTCTAACATCAACTTTCAATTCACCATATTTGCCAACATTAAATTTTTTCAAAGGCGATTTATGATTATATCCACGCCTCTCCATTTCAACAACTAACTTACCATGTCTCTCCTTAATCTTAGACGGTTCGATAATTCCATCATAACCATCTAAATTCATTCCTTTGTTGATAGATCCGACTAGCATATGTAATTCTACATGTTCACCTAGTAAATGATTTCTACACATCTTTCTAGGATCTAACAACCACATTCTCATTTTAATCATCCCCCTATTTTATATCTCCTCTGGAATATGTTTTTGGAGATTACTAATATTTATTCTAATTAAACAATATTTCGGATCTTTGGAACCAAGTGGGTAATGTTTCTTCCAATGAGGATTTTTATCTAAAATTTTCTGTTTTAAATCTAAACTATTAATTATTTCAGCCTTTCCCCCACCTCTGAAAAACGTATGCTCTTTCCAAATAAAAAAACTTATATTAGGATTCTTTTTAATTTGATTTACTTTTTGACTATCGCTAACTGTTGTTGTATATATAATATTTTTTTCATCAAGTGCCACAAAGACAACTGCTCTTACTTGTGGTTTATCTCCATCTATTGTAGCAAGTGCCCCAGCACTATTTTCTTCTATAAAGTTAGTAAAAATATCCCAGTCACTCAATTTCATTTTAATCACCCAATATATCTCCGAGTTGTTTCGTCTTCATCTAATCTTGTCTTTTTCATCTCTTCAACTATCTTCTTATACTTCTTAAACAGATCATCTGATATAGAAGGCTTTATTTCTTTCAAAGCATCTTCAAAATCTTTAGGATCAACCTGTTTGATTTTCAGATCTCTCCTCAAAGCAATTAAAGCTGCTTCCCTTACAGCAGCTTCAAGATCTGCTCCTGAATAGCCATCTGTCTTTTTAGCCAGCTTATTAATGTCAACTTTCTTGACAGGCATATCTTTTGTATGTACTTTCAATATTTCCTTTCTTGAATCTTCATCTGGTGCAGGAACATAAATCAATCTGTCAAACCTGCCAGGTCTCATTAAAGCCGGATCAACAATATCTGGCCTGTTAGTTGCTGCAATAACTACAACACCTTCCATGTTTTCAATACCAGACATTTCAGTCAGCATCTGAGAAACAACCTGTTCAGCTGTTCCAGATCCAGAATACATTCCTCTTCTTGGAGCTAATGAATCTATTTCATCAAAAAATACAATTGTCGGTGCAACTTGTTTTGCCCTTCTGAATATATTCCTAATCATCTTCTCAGACTCGCCAACCCACTTTGAAAATACTTCTGGTCCTTTTATCGAAATAAAATTAGCTCCAGCCTCATTAGCAACAGCTTTAACAATATGTGTCTTGCCGCATCCAGGCGGACCATATAACATAATACCGCGAGGTGGTCTTATTCCTAATCTTTTAAAACTGTCAGGATTTTTCAACGGCCACTCAACAGCTTCAGTTAAAGATCTTTTAACATCTTCTAATCCGCCAACATCTTCCCATTTAACTTTAGGAATTTCAACTAAAACTTCTCTCATTGCAGAAGGTGCGACCATCCTTAATGCATAATCAAAATCTTCTTTAGTTACTTTCAAATTTTCTAAAACTTCATTTGGTAAAGGTTCACCTTCTTTAACACCAGACAGCATCGGCATTATTCTTTTCAAGGAAGACATTGCAGCTTCTTTTGTCAGCGCAGACAAATCTGCACCAACATACCCATATGTTTTTTCAGACAGTTTATCTAAATCAACACCTTCCATTGGCATATGTCTTGTATGAATCTGAAGTATTTCTTTTCTGCCAGCTTTGTTAGGCACAGCAATTTCTATTTCTCTGTCAAACCTGCCACCTCTTCTCAATGCAGGATCTAAAGCATTAGGCCTGTTAGTTGCAGCAATCACAATAACCTTACCACGTGATTTCAGACCATCCATCTGTGTTAACAAAGTTGAAACTACTCTACGTTCAACTTCGCCAGGACTCTCTTCTCTCTTCGGAGCAAGAGCATCAATCTCATCCATGAAAATTATTGTAGGAGCATTCTTCTCTGCTTCTTCAAACAATTTTCTCAAATTCTCTTCAGATTGACCATAGAACTTTGACATTACCTCAGGTCCAGCTAATGAAATAAAATGGGCGCCAGACTCATTAGCAACTGCCTTGGCTAATAGAGTCTTTCCGCACCCCGGAGGACCATGTAATAAAACACCCTTAGGTGGTTCAACACCCAGCCTTTCAAATATCTCAGGATGCCTTAAAGGAACTTCAATCATCTCCCTTATTTTAGGAACAACTTCCTTTAACCCGCCGATATCTTCGTAAGTAACAGTCGGGACGCTTGTCTCTTCAACAGAAACAGCTTCTGGATTAAGCTCAACTTCTGTCATATCTGTTATCTGAACAGCACCGTCAGGTATTGTTTTCACAACCATCAGCCTTGTTTCACCACCAGCTATGAAAACTTCCTGAAAACTTGAGCCAAAGAACTGCTCAAAAACATCATCAAACTCTCCACCCATTCTTTTGTTTCTTCGTCTGAAAACAGGATTAGCAATTATAATGTCGCCTTTGCTCATAGGCCTCATAAAAATATTTTGTTTCAATAAATTTGGAGAAATATGTAATCTTAATCCTTTCTGTGCAGGAGCAAGAACCACTTTCTTAGCTTCTTTTATCTCGCCTTTTCTTACCTTGATTATCTCGCCAATAGATGTGCCTGCATTTTTTCTTACAAGACCGTCCATCCTAGCCAGTTCAATGCCTGCATCAGCTGGATATGACCTTATAGCAACTGCCATAGTCTTGTCTGATCCTTCTAATTCAACCATGTCACCTTCTTTAACACCTAATTTGCTCATTGTCTTGCTGTCTATCCTGACGACTCCTCTGCCGAAGTCTTCTCTGCCTGTCAACTCGCCTACTTTAACTTTTACATCATTGTTTTCGTCTCTGCTACTACCGAACATCATTCTTCACCTCGTATTTCATTCTCCTTTAATTTTTTAATATCATCTTTGTCAAGCAGAACAGGAAACGTCTTAAACATTACCTTGTCTTCCCATTCCTGCATAAATTCTTCCATTCTTTTCATATGCTCCTGCATAATTATGAAAACAGAATTATCTACTTTGATATGCCGTCTAGGTATAGCACCTTCTCTCTCATAATGATAAACTTTCTTTTCTCTCCGTATCACTTGTCGTCTGCCGTAAAGTTCTTCAAAGAACTTTGTCTTTTCTGAAGCTGATTTAAATTTTTCATTGTTTGTGTCAAAACTTATCAGTATTGCGGTCTTTGATCCTCTCTTTCTTATTGTAACTTTCATTTACTACACCTATAGTATATTTTACTATACCAATAGTATATAAATGTATCTATTCTGAGAAATATAGTTAAAAATATAAAAAGAGGGGGATTATTTCTTAGTTTTTGACCCCTTGTCATAGAAGAACCAAAAATATCCTATTGCTAGGACAACTGCAACTATTGCAAGAGTTGCCCACGTTGGGAAGCCCACAGCTTCCTCTTCTCCCAATACATCTTCTTCTGTTACAACTTCTTCTATCTCTTCGGTCTCTGTTATATCTTCTTTTTCTGCAGGCGCAACATATGTCTGAACTTTTACATTAGCTTCGCTTGTAGTTGTGTTGATGCTGTTCAGTGTTACACTAATATCATAATCACCGTCCCCGTCAACATCAAAGTTCTTTGAATCTCCAATGTCAAATTCAATCTGATCATATCCGCCTGTAACATTTATTTTAGCTGAAGTGTTTGTAACTTCATCTGCTGTTACATAGTAGTATACTGCAGATATATTTATCCTGAACTTGTCTCCAGTCTCAAGGTTTTTTGTATACCCCTGAAAACTTGAATCAGCAAAAACTGAACCTGACAAAAAAACAAATGAAACTATTATAATTTAATCCCAATAGAAATTTACCCCTTTTCATAAGAATAGTTACTTTCTCTTAATTTTTAAAGACTATCTTCTTCTAGGCCTTCTCGGCATAATAAAACATGCTATTATATATACGATAATTCCTGCGCCAGTCAAACCAAATAAAGCCCAAAGCAGTCTTATGATTACAGGATCTACTCCTAAATAATCTCCAATTCCACCGCATACTCCGCACAAAATCTTATTATCATCTGACTTATACAATCTTTTCATAGCCATATTATCACCTAAACATATTCTTTATATATCGAAACTAATTTTTTAGCAAATTTATTAGGAACTGTCTTAGGTAAATAAACCCTATTAAATCTTCTCAAAATTCTATCTTCCTTTTCTAAATATTCTTTCAGATATTTTTTCTTAAAAATATCTATTAGTTTTCCTTTAGCTCCATTATGCATTGCCTGATAAAACAACATTAGCTCCTCATCTCTTCTCAAAGGAATCTTTTCATAAATATCAATTTCACTGCCGTTAAACAGACTATAAAATTTCATATACTTTTTTTCAAAAAGATTTTCTTCAAAACCTGCTTTTTTTGGATCTTCATCTAAAGCAACCAAATGAAGATAATTTGTTGTACATGTTGAACAATCATGGCACCATCTTTTATATTCAGAAGCATCTAAACATGGACATGATATCTGATACTTTGCAAGATGCGGATATCTTTTATACAGAACCCTCATCAGCATTGAATCATAGAGAGATTGAAGAACAGAAAAAACACCAACCTTACCATTTGAACTTACATTAACTATATCATTAAGTTTTCTTGTCCAGTATAAACTCTGGTCAAAAGAAGGATAAATTTTCTTTCCATTATAATCAACAGTTCTATTCAATACCCTTTCATTCCCCACAACAACCCAGCCAGCATTATGATCATAAGCAACCGGTAAATTTAAAAAACAAAAACTAGTCACCATATGCATATATCCTAAACAAGATTCAGGCATGCTCCAGTTTTCAAAATCATTAAGATGTTCAATTTCATTAATTATTATATTTCCTTTAAAATTGTTTTCTTTGCAGATTTTTCTGAAAAAATTAAGCTTCATATTATTTTCATGCGGAGAAACTGTATCATTGATATATACTAATCTGGGATCAAGGACCAATTCATCGCATATGCCCAACGACAATAAAGAATCCTTACCAAACGACAAAGACAGTATAACTTTATCTTTTTTCTTGCCATTATATTTTGGCTTCTTTATTTTTTTATTTTTAAAATTATAATCAAAGCTTTTGAATTTTTTTATAACTTTTTTTGGATTATGATTATAGTCCATTACAGCTCCTGGTATGCTTTTTCTTATTACTTCATTTATCTCGTTGAAAAAAAGGGGCTTGTTTGTGTTATAATTAATCTCATTCTTCCTGGAAACAAAAGGAACTACTACTGTCATCAAATAGGCAAGATTGTCTATAAAAAAGTCTCCGCCACTCTTGGAATAATTCTTCCATATATCTCCAGGATACTTTAAAATATACTGCTTATTCTTATGCTTAACTTTAACTCCATGTCTGAATTCTGAAAATTCCAAATCCATAAACTTATATTCTTTTTCTATTAAATAAGCTTTATGCGTATGAAGATTTCTGAGCCAATCGACGAATTAATGAACGGCGGAATAGAAAATGAATGTGTAAACAATTTTTACGGACCATCTGCAACTGGAAAAACAAACATCGCACTAGAAGCTCTTGTCGCTTGTGTAAATCAAAACAAGAAATGTATTTTCATTGATACAGAAGGTAGTTTTTCAGCAGAAAGACTAAAACAATTAACAGGAGAAACAGAAAAATATACAAACAACACAATTCTATTAGAGCCAAAAACATGGAAAGAACAGATACAAACTTTCAATAAACTTTCAGAAATTGACGCTGGACTCATAATAGTAGATTCTATTGTAGCATTATGGAGAATAACAATAACAAATGAAAATGCCCCAGAAACAATAAGAGAACTTGGTACACAACTATCTCTGCTGTCAAAAATAGCAAGAGAGAAAAGAATCCCAGTTATTATTACAAATCAGGTTTATTCTGACATAGAAACAGGAAAAACAGAGATGTCTGCAAAAAATATAATCAAATGGTGGAGCAAAAATATTATAGAGCTAAAGCACGCTGGACGTACCAGCCAGAGAATTGCACGTATAGTTAAAGCTAGATCTTTGCCAGAAGATAAAAAGATTCTGTTTAAGATAACAGAATCTGGATTAAAAACAGAACATGGTTACGATTACACAACATCAAATTTATAATCTATTTCTTTTTCTTGACAATCTTCCTTTTAGATTTCTTCTTCACAATTTTCATCTTTCTTTTCTTAATTTTCTTTACTTTCACATTCTTCTTGTGAACTTTCTTTACGTCTGTAACTCCTTTGTCAGGTTTGTTCCAGTCCTTTTTAGTTTCACATAAAGGATCAAGGCACATTCTAAATGGTCTTTTTCCTTTTCTCCACACCTGAATTATTGGAGTACCGCACTTTTCACAAACTGCACCAGTATTGTTAATCATGCCCTTCAAAGGCAAAGGATAACCTGTCGTACAGGTTGGTGTCCATTTCTTTTCTTTCCAGTCACACTTACATTTGCCCTTAGGCTGTCCGCATATTGGACACTTGCATTTACAAGCTGTCTTTGTAAAACTACAGCCACTGCATACAAAGTAATTTGAGCATCCGACAAATCTTTTCTTTGTCATCGGATTGAACATAACTTTCAGATCGCCGCCTTCGCAGCTGGTGCATGCTCCCAAATAACTCTGCTCTTCTTTTGTCTCAAGAATTCCTTTTTCAAGTTCAGCACCAATCTTAGCTTCATGTGCCCTAATCTCTTTTGAAATCTTTTTCAAGACCCTTCTAGCAGATTTAATTATATTATCCCTCTTCTTTTTACCAGCTTCAACATCCTCCATATCCTTCTCGAAACTACGTGTAAGTTCTTCTGAAACCAGTTCAGGAATATATTTACCTAAAGTTTGTGCAACCTTCATTCCTAACTGTGTAACTTCAATGCTCTTTCCCTGAATATATCCACGGTCATAAAGAGTCTGCAAAATGGATGCACGTGTTGTCTTTGTTCCTAGATTGTGTTTTTCTAATTCCTTAATTATAGAACCTTGTGAATATCTTGGTGGTGGTGAAGTCTCCTTATCTATCATTTCAACACTCTTAACATTGAACTTATCCCCGACTTTAACATCTGGGAATTTCATTTCATCTGATTTTGCAAATCTTCCGTAAAACTCTGTCCAGCCTTTGATTACGGTTCTACGACCTGTTGATGTAAACTTCTCACCATTCAAGTCAAAAATCATTTTCATTGATTCTCTTTTAGCTGGCTCCCCAAATACTGCCAAAAATCTTCTGACAATTAAATCATATAATTTCTTGTCCCTACTGTTTAATTTTTTAACATCAGGTATTTCAGCTGTTGGATAGATTGCTGGATGTGCAGCATCTGATTTCTTGCCTTCATTGGGCTTGAATTCATTATTAGCTATAACTTTACTAGCTAACTTTGAATATGTATTTATCTTAGCAAGATTATTCAAAATATTAGGTATTCCAATCTGTTCTGGTAATTTTTGTGATGATGTTCTTGGGTATGAAATATATCCTTTTTCATAAAGAGACTGCGCTACATTATTTGTCTGCCTTGGCGACCATCCAAAGAACCTGTACGATTCAGTTTGTAGAGTTGTCAAATCAAATGGAAACGGCGGTCTCTGTGAATATTCTTTTCTTTCAATTTTTGACAATTTTGCTACTTTAGCTTTATTGGTTTTTTTAAATATTTTTTCTGCATCTGGCTTCTTCCATATCTTATCTTTTTCATGTCCGCATTCTAAAACCAATTTAGATGAAAGGGGTATGATAGCATTTATCAGCCAGAACGGATCAGGCTTAAATGCTCTTATCTCCTTTTCCTTATTCATCAAAAAATACAACATAGGTGTCTGAACTCTACCAGCTGTCAATAAATAAAATGATAATTTCTTACCACCTTTCTTAATTGCTGTAGTCAAAGCACGTGACATGTTAATACCATATAAGAAATCTAATTCATGTCTTGTCAAACCAGATTCAATTTGTGGATAATCTAAATGTTTCATAACATGCTCAAAAGATTCTTCTAAATCTATCTTAGTTAATGTAGAGAACTTCATTCTCCCTCCGTCTTTAGCATTGCATAAATGCTTTACAACATTATACCCAATAACAGAACCTTCCAGATCAAAGTCGCAAGCAACTATAAAATGATTAGCTTTTTTACAGAGATTTTCCAGATTCTTATAGTATCTCTTAGCAAAAGCTGCTTTTTTATTAATTTCATAAGTTGGTTTCCAAACATAATCAAAAACAGGATACGTCCAGCCTTTGTTAGAAACATCCTTCAGTGAAAAAAGGTGACCAACTGCCGGAGCAACAATATATTTTTTATTGCCTCTGACAAACTCATAATATTTAACACCGTCAGGGCTTTCATAGGATTTAGGTTTGCCATCAGACAAAGCCTGAGCAATTTTTTGAGAAGCATTCGGCTTCTCTGCAATTATTAATGTATATGCCATGCTCTCTATATAATATAGGGAGATATTTAAAGGTTTCTGACTATCATCATAACCTTTTCTTAGTAGGTTTCATTACTTTGAAACCAGTATACTTCTGCAGAGGTTTTGGTATGGCAACTGTTCCGTCTTTATTCTGATGCTGTTCTATTAAGCAAACCATTGTCCTTGAAGTTGCCAAAGCAGTATTGTTCAATGTATGAACAAAGCCCAATGGAGCAGCTCCTTCCTTTTCCCTGTACTTGACATTCAGTCTGCGTGCCTGATAATCTGTGCAGTTTGAATTAGATCCCAATTCTCTGAACTCGCCATCAGCCATCCATCCTTCTATATCATATTTCTTTGCAGCCAATGATCCTATATCTCCTGTACAGACATTAACGACCCTGAAATGAATTCCTAAACTTTCATAAAGTTCTTCAGCATTCTTCTGCAATTCCTCATGATATTTCCAAGATTCTTCAGGTAAACAGAAAATAAACTGCTCAATCTTATGAAACTGGTGCATTCTGAATAAACCTTTTGTATACTTACCATGTGTTCCTACTTCTTTTCTAAAACAAGGTGATAAACCACAAAATTTTATCGGTAATTTGTCTTTATCCAAAGTTTCATTCATAAACATAGCTGCCATAGAATGTTCTGAAGTTGCAATCAAATACATATCAGAATTATCAATATTATACATCACTTCTTCAAAATCTCCTAAATCCGTTACACCTTCATACGCTTTTCTATGCAACATATAAGGTGGATTAATTAAAACATATCCTCTTTCACGAAGAAAATCAATTCCATATCTTTGTAAAGCAAAATCTAAAAGAGCCAATTCTTCTTTATTATAATAAAATCCATGACCAGCTGTCTTAGCAGCTCTCTCACCGTCAATCAAACCTAAGTTAGTTAAAATTGTTAAGTGATCTTTAGGCTCAAAATCAAACTTAGGTGGTTTGCCAACTTTTTTAGTTTCAACATTATCATGATCATCTTTTCCAACAGGAACAGACTCGTGCAAGATATTTGGAAGCCGCATCATTATGTCATTTATTCTTTCTTTTAATTCATTCGACTCCTCTTCTTTTTCTTTAATCTTATCAGGTATCTTTGACGCATCTTTCATCTTCTTTGATGCATCTTTGCCTTTCTTTTTAAGTTCAGCAATCTCCTTTGAAATAGAATTTCTTTGCTTCTTTAAATCATCAACTTCTTTTTTAAAATCTCTCCACTTCTTATCTTTTTTAATAACTTCATCTAACATTTTCTGCTTTTCTTTATCATGTCTCTTCTTAAGATCTTCTTTGACAACCTCTGGATTTTCTCTAATTAATTTAATATCTAGCATCTTATCACCTTTATTTTGGATACGCCTTTTCAACCCACTTCTTTCCTTTGAAGTGAGCTCTCACAGGCTTAAGTTTTTCAATTAAAAACTCTGAAACACCTGACTTCAAATCCATTGGATGGAGATTTCCCTTAATAAAATCATTTTCCAGTTGATCATAGCTTTCATAAACCATATTACCGCCGAATTTAGCAGGTCTGTTTATCTGAAAACTATCTTGAACCTGAAAGATTAAATACTTTGCATAAGCCAACACACCGTTATTTTCAGCAGTCTTCTCTGGACAAAATGCTTTTTTCATCTTTGACTTAATATCAGAATCTGAATCAAGTATATCAACTTTAGAAGCTGGAACACTTGCGCTCATCTTTCCTCCTGTAAGTCCTGGAATCAAAGGTGTGAATAAACAAACTGGTTTTTCCAAACCAATTGAAGGGACAACCTCCCTTGCAAACATATATGTACCGCGCTGATCAACACCACCAAAAGAAACATCAGCCTTCAGAAAATGAGGATCAATAGACTGCATTATAGGATAGATAAATCCACCTAACTTTGGCTCATCACCAAATCTCACAACCTCAGCTGCAGCTCTTTTGCATCTCTTCATCGTGGTAGTGGATGCTAGTCGCATCATCATCTCAATATATTCTTCTTTCTTCTGATAATCAGATCCCCTAATAACTTTAATCTTATTTGCTGAAACACCAAGGCTTTTCAATAAAGCCTTGATAGATTCTTCATAATATTTTGACCTTGCATCTAATAATTCCCAAGGTGCTTTTAAATCATCTAAATGTGCATGTAAATCTGCAACTAAAAATGTAAACTTAAATCCAGCATCAATAAAATCCTTCATTTTAAGAACTGGAACAAAATAACCTATGTGAATCTTTCCAGTAGGAGCATATCCAATATAAGCATTAGGACTCTTTTTACCTAAAACTTCTCTCATTTCACTCTCTACAACAATCTCAGGATTATTTCTTTTTAGCAGATTCATCTTAGCTTCTGTATCCATTTTATCACTATCTATTATCTGTCTCAAGCACTTAAAAAATTGACTATATCTGAGTATTTTTATATCTCAAAATCTATAGCTCATTGAAGAAAATGATAATAAAAATGCTTGGCGGTTGCCGTGAAGTTGGTAGAAGCGCCATAGAACTACAGGGAGAAAAGAATTTCATACTAGACTATGGAATAGATCCAGACGAGCCTAAAGTACCTATAGCCCCGAAAAAAGCAGATGCTGTTTTCTTATCACATTCTCACCTAGACCACTGTGGTCTGCTTCCGTCACTAGTGAGAAAATTCGGATGTCCTTCATATCTAACCCCAGTTTCAGCAGATATAACCAAATTACTTTTATTAGATAGTATAAAAATAGCCAGAATAAACCAAAAACCGTCATTTTTCAACAAAAGAGATATAGATTTTATGAAGCGTCATGAAGAATATGTAACATTTGGACAGGAAATTGATATAGGAAAATCAACTGTTAAATTTATTTCATCTGGACATATACCTGGAAGTTTTTTTACATTAGTTGAATCAGAAGGAAAGAGAATACTTTACACAAGTGATTTTAATACAAACAACACACGGCTTTTGAAAGGTGCTGACGCAAGACAGCTTAAAAATATTGATGTTCTTATAACTGAATCAACATATTCTTCAAGAGATCACCCTGTAAGAAATCAGGTTGAAAATAATTTTATGGAAGCTATTAAAAATTCTGTATACAACGACGGTGTTGCTTTGATACCATCATTTGCTGTAGGGAGAGCAGCTGAACTTTTATTGGTAATAGATAGTTTTAATCCAGATTTTCCTGTCTATTTAGACGGTATGGCAAAAAAAGCAACTCAGATAGATCTTAATTACCCTGAATTTTTAAGAGATCATAAAGCTCTGCAGAGAGCTTATGACAATGTAACGCCTATTGGATCATCAATGGAAAGAAAAAAGATCGTAAAAAATCCATGCGCAATTGTTACAACTGGCGGATGTTTAGACGGTGGACCAGTTGTCCAATATCTTAGACACTTATGGAACGATGAAAAATCTTCACTTAACTTTACTGGATTTCAGATTCCAGGAACAGCTGGACGTTATCTTTTAGATTCTGGTCATTATGTTACAGAAGATGGTATGGATCTTAAATTAAAAATGAAAATAAATCATTTTGACTTCTCAGCACACTCAGGCAGAACAGATCTCTTTGAATTTATTAAAAATGTTAAACCTAGTAAAGTTCTTTGCGTGCACGGAGACAACTGCCAGAGATTTGCAACAGAAATACGCGGAAGATTCGGTATACCTGCATCAGCTCCTAAAAACGGAGATAAAATCAAAGTTTAGTTTTCTTAACACTCTTCTTAATAAGTTCTCTCAACTCATCAATACCTTCTCCAGTATCACATGAAACAGGATAAACATCTTCCATCTTAAGTTCAGAAACTTCCCTTCCGCCGACAACATCTGTTTTATTAGCAACTAAAATAACAGGCTTCTTAATAAGTTTTTTAATTTCTTTCAATAACTTTTTCTGCTGTTCTAAAGTATATCCACAAGTTTCAGAAATATCAAAAATATAAACAACTAAATCAGCTAAGTGTCTTAAAGCAATTATTCCCTGAATCTCAATTTTATTACGTCTCAAAATTGGCCTATCCAGCAAACCAGGAGTATCAATAACTTGTATATCACGCAAAGCTTTGATATAGCCTATCATCAGACCTTTTGTAGTAAATGGATATGGTTGCACTTTAGGTTTAGAACCTGTTAACTGTCCTAACAAAGATGATTTACCAACATTAGGCAGACCAGCAATTATAACTCTCTTATATTCATCAAAATCAGGAAGAGATCTAAGCTCTCTAACAGCATCATTAACAAAATCAACATTCTTCAGATTTCTTTTCATAAATCCGTTTACTCTTCCGTAAAACTCTTTCCTTACAGTTCTAGCTTCAACAGAATCTCTCTTATATTTCAGTTTCTTAAGAGCATTCATCTGCATTTTCTGTATAAGTTTTGTTGTCTTGTTCAGTCTGGTCAAGACAGCATCCAGATTATCTAAACCTATCAGACAATCAACCAGCTCTTCATAAATCTGTCCTTCATCATCAATAACAGGAAAAGACCTGATGCTAGCCAGAACCTGGGAATTAATATAATTAGCAAGAACCTTTATTCTCACTCCCTCTTTCTGTTTAGCTAAATCTACTCCTGATACTGAAAATTCTGTATTTTCAACAGTTTTTGAAGCCTGTCTCATAGCTATCTCAAATATTTTCCTGTCGATTCCAACAAGCTTCCTGTAAGGATTTCTCATAATAGTAATGAATGTGTTATATTTTTATATCTGACATAAACCAATTCAATATCAATGATATACGCCATTATTCCGGCCTTTAATGAAGAAGAGAATATAAAAGAAGTTATTTTGCGGACAAAGAAATATGTAAACAAGATTATAGTTATTGACGATGGATCCAAAGATAAGACATCTGCTGTTGCTAAAAAGGCAGGAGCAATTGTTTTATCCCACAAAAAAAACAAAGGAAAGGGAGAAGGAATCAGAACAGCAATATCTTTTCTAAAAAACAAGAAATATGACTATGTAGTCATAATTGATGCTGATCTTCAGATGTACCCAGAAGACACGCCAAAGATCATTAAAAAACTAAAAAGTGGCTATGACTTTGTAATGGGCAGCAGAGATATGAAAACTCTGCCATTCAGACACAGATTAGGAAATCTTGTCTGGAGAACATCATTTAACATAATGTTTGGATCAGATATGTCTGATACCAATTGTGGATTTATTGGATTTTCAAAGAAAACTGCTTCTAAGCTTAGATTTGTTGGTGGCTATATAATAGAAACAACCATGATAGCAAGCGCTATCCGAAATAATCTTAAAGTGACAAATGTCCCTGTAAGGGTAAAATATCATCAAATATCCAAAGTTAGCCGCGGAATGAGAGTCGTTACTGGTGTCTTAATATCAATAATTGTTGACGGTATAAAATACAGGCTTGGAATAAGGCCATAGACCGAACAGAAACAGTTAAATAGACTAATCTATAAAATAACTTCATGAATTTTAAGAAGTTAAACAAATTTTTGCCTATAATAGCCCTTCTAGGCATATTCATATTCTCATATTACATCAGATCAATGAATATTCTTATTGACAGAATCCTAAGTTTCGATCCTGTCTTCCAGTACAGATTTACAAAATATGTAGTAGATTTTGGTCATGTTCCACTATGGGATGAATTAACATATTACGTTGGAAAGTTAGTCTACAACACAACACCTTTAATGTGGTATGCAACAGCTTTCATGTACAAATTCCTGAACACAGCTGGATTATCATTGAAGACGGTTGCTTCATATGCTTCTGCAATCTACGGAGCTTTGTTAGTAATTCCAGCATATCTATTAGGAAAAGAATTATCAAACAAATATGGTGGATTATTAGCAGGTATTCTTGTTGGAACAGCACCCCAGATTATGATCAGAACTTTTGGATCAAGTTTCGACACTGATCAGATAGCAATATTCTTTATTCTAGCTACTTTGTGGTTAGGTATATACGCTCTCAAAAACAGAAACATTTTTAGTTATTCTATGCTTATCATAGGTTTCTTAGGTTTTACAATGGCTTGGAACCAATATTGGTATACATTCTTTTTCATCATAGCTGCATTAGGTATCTACACACTTTTAGAGCATCTCAAAAAATCAGAACATAGTTTATTTTCAGCAAAAAGAATTATAGAATCATTAACAAAAGTAAAGTCCCTCATATTAGGCGTAATTGGATCATTTATTGGAATAGTTGCAGGCGGATACATTTTAGGATTCCAGCCAATAAAAGCTTTATTTGATTTAATAGGATTTGCCAGCGCACCAGAAGAAAAAATAGTTAACATATCAATTGCAGAACTGCAGATAATTAATTTAACAAGCATAAGCACATGGATAACTTCTCTCGGTAGGTTCATGATAGGCGACTACTTCCTTGACAGATTAATATTCATGGTAATGATTGCATTCCTGGCTGCTGGAATATACATATCTTACAAAAAAGACAAGATGATATTTTCATACATTATAACAATGGTTTTGTTAGGTTTCTTCACAGTTATAAGAGGAATTAGATTTACTGAATTCTCATCAGCTATACTTCTATGTCTAGTCGGTGCTGGTTTCGGACTAAGTTATTCATATTTCAAAGAAAAAGACAGATTCCTGAAAATGTTTTCAATCGGACTTGCATTAATGCTCGCATTTGTTGGTGTCGGTCTTGGATTTCAATATGGAATGGGACTAGGTCCTGATGTAAACCAAAACTGGCAAGATGCATGGGACTTTTTAAGAGATGAAACACCAGAAATGTCACTAGTTGGAACTTGGTGGGACCCAGGACATATGATAACCGGACTGGCAGAAAGAAGAGTTATTGCAGACGGCGCTCACTGTGGCTTTGACTGTATGTACACAATCAATGACCGTATCACAGACCTGGGTAAAATATTCGCAACAACTGACGAAAATGTATCTGCAACATTATTAAGAAAATACCAGGGAACTTCTCCTGAGGTTTACTGGATAGCATCTGACGATTTAATAGGAAAATTCAGATGGCTTCAGTATTTCGGAATGGGGTGTGACGGTGTATCAGAAGCTCGGTGCCCCCTTTACTATCAGATTAACAGACAAAATGTTTATTATATTAACGAAGGCCAGACTCCTGTTTTAGATTATGGAGAAATTAAAATTGTTTCAGGTTCTGTACCTGTGCCAATCTTTGTTCAGAACAACAGAGGCGCGCTCTTTGATGAATATATATTTTACTTAACAGCAGACACTCCTCAGGTAGTTAAAGTTGATGAACAATTAAAAGAAGATCTGATAAGCACAATAGAACCTTTTGAAGATGAACTCGGATTCAGATTTACTAACCAGACAATATCAACAACACTGTGGGTGCCAAGCCATTATTCAAACGTGGTCATAATACCTCCGCATCTAAGAGAATCTGTCTTCACAAAAATGTTTATGTTAGAAGGGCAGGGTCTAGAAAATTTCGAACAGGTATTTAGAAACGACCAGGTAAAAATATACAAACTAATTCAGTGATAATTATGAATCTTAAAAAACCAAAAGTTATCATATCAATTCCAGCATACAACGAAGAAAAAACATTGCCTAGTGTAATTGCTGAAATAAAAAATATAATGAAAAAAACAAATTATAATTACAAAATTCATGTTCTTAACGATGGTTCATCTGACAAAACAGCTCTTGTAGCTAAAAAGGCAGGAGCTGCAGTAACATCAAATAAAATAAACCTAGGACTTGCTGAAACTTTCAGAAGAGAAATGAAATACTTTCTAAATCAAAAAGCTGACATATTTGTTCACATAGATGCAGACGGACAATATCCTGCAGCTTACATACCGAGAATGATAAAAGGTGTTCAGGAAGGAAGCGACATGGTTGTAGGAAGCAGATTCGGCTTCAAAGGCCAAGGAAAATACGCAGGACCTGTTTCAAAAAGATTAGGAAACATTATTTTTGCAAAAGCCTTGGAAGGATTGACAAGGCAAAAAATACCAGATACAACAACAGGCTACAGAGCTTTCACAAGAGAAGTTGCAATGTTGCCGGTAATCAACGACTTCACTTATACTCAGGAGCAATTAATCAGAGCAGGCAGAGCTGGAATGAAAATTACATCAGTCCCAATCTACACTAACAAAACAAGAAAATCAAGATTATTCAAAGGCACGTTTGACTATGCAGTAAGAGCTTGGATAAATATTTTCAGAATATACAGAGACTACAAACCTCTGAAATTCTTCGGATCAATAGGTCTTGTATTTTTCTTAATAGGTTTCATTCTTGGATTATATGTAACCTATGATTTTCTATTGACAGGTCTCACAGGAATATATCAAAAAGTTCCGACAATACTGCTTGCAGTATTATTCCTAACAACCGGTCTGCAGATAATCTTATTCGGATTCCTCAGTGACAAAATGAGATAATTTCTTTTTGTTTATATCAAATACTCTATTTATCCTAATTTTATAGAAATCATCAATAACAATTTTATTGTTTTTATTATTCAGTTCTGATTCTAGAAAATATCTTGACGACGGAACATATCTGAAAGAATGTTCAGTTGAAGAAATTTTATCAATCTTAAACGGAGAATCTATAACATCATTTATTATTATCTTATTTTTTTCAAAAATAATATCCCTTTCAAATTTTATTTTAGAAGGTGAATGCCTCGTTATAACCTGTTTTTTCAAAACAGGTATTATATTTTTTCCAAAAGTAATAGATGCTGTCCTTAAAGCAACATGCGTCTTGACATTTGGTATTATCTGCTTAACACTCATCATATTACCAGAAACAAAAAACTTATTTTTACTGACACTTCTTTCATAAGGATATGGCCAGTTTGTAACATAAATTTTACCCCCAACATTGCAAACATATCCTGCATCATTAAAGATTTCCTCTTTTCCTTTGAATGTTTTTATGACACCACCCTTGCTTAGGCTTATAACAGAATATTTTCCTTTTTCATTCGAGACTATCAAACCGCCTTCTTTGAAATATTTTGTTCCCTTTCTTGGAAGTGCAATTGATTTCCTTCGCGGAGTATAATTAACAAGAGCTGAAACAAATGAAGGAAAAATATAATGCAAAATATATCTGTCATCTATTGATTTCAAAAAATCTATCTTATCAACAACATTCTTGGCAAGATCATATCTCTTACCGACAATCTCAAAACCATTTGGAAGAACATATTGTGTATTTCTGCTTCCGTAATTTCCGCCAATTGTTCCATCAGGATGAACAAAATATGAAATAAATTCAATCATTTTCTTCAGAGCTTCAAGTGCCCGATGGTCATTGCTCATTTTATAATATTCAGCAAGATAATTAAGAGAAACAGTCAGGTATCCAAAATCAACACCACCATATTCTGGCAGCCACCCCTCATCACTCTGTTTGTCTATAAGATTTTCAATTTTTTCATTGCAGATTTTTCCTGTTCTCTTATCTCCTGTAATCATAAAGCTTGCATAAAGTGCTGCAAGAGAAGCAACTTCCTGATTAACTGCACCTTCTTCTTTGTTTTTTCTCAAAAATCTTACAGACCTTCTTATTCCATTTAAAAGATCATCATCACGTATCTTCAGAAGTTTCATAATCTGAGCAGTAGAAAACAATGAAAAAACAACAGGCGGAAAACCATGTTCATTAGGATAGTATTCATCAAACGAACCGTCTCTATGCTGGTACTTAAGCCAGAATTTAGTTGATGCTATTGCCCAGTCCTTTACCTTTTCATTTTTATAATAAACATTGCCTTTAAAATTATTAAGATAAAGTAACGCTAAAGCAAGCCCGCCTTGTTGAAGTATCATAGATGGAAAATCTCTTATCTTATAATTCCAGAAATTTCTGTCAAAGCATCCATAAGTTTCAGAATCTTCATTTCTGTCTAGATTAGAAAGGACTCTAGGTGCATTACCCAGAACAAAATCCCTGTATCTGTTATATGTTTTCATCATATCGCCTTTTTAGCAAACCTCGACGCAAAGATCAATAATCTTAATGGCATTTTCTTTACTATAAAACTTACTAAAGGTGATCTTATTGTCATAAATATAATATAACTAATATAATCTCGCAAATTAAATTTTATTTCCTTGTAAGGAGATGTCTTCGCATTCATCATCTTCATTCTAAGATAAGCACCCCTCTTCTTATACCTAAACAAATGCTCATGTGATTTGTGTATTTCCTTTTCACTTATCTTCTTTTTATCTATGTTCTTAAGCAGATTAAATATTTCTTCTCCTTTCTTGCTTCTCACAATAACACTTGACCATCCTTTCTCTAGCCAATAATCACCCACAGAAATATCTGCAAGTTCAGATGTCAGATTAGTGCATGTCAAACATCTGTCTGGTATAAACAGTGGAAAAATAAAATTATAACCTTCCTTTGGTATGAACTTTTCTTCTCCTTGTTTCGTTTTAACTAAAAAACCGCCTGGCCATTCACCGCCGCGATATTCAATACTTTTAATATCTTTTTCCTTCACACCCAATTTAGAAACAAGATATTTTGTAGCTTCAAACTCAAGATTAAATCCACAGAATAATCCTATTACAGGACCTGTTTTTATTTTTTTTAGTGACTGATACTTTCTAAGACCATCAATGTGACAAGGCAACCCGACAATGGCTGTCTTTTCGTCAACCTCTTTAAGTAAATGATTAAGTGTTACAATAGAATATTTTGATTGTGCACATTCCTTTATTTCTTTTTTTGTTTTTGCTATCTTTGCCCATATCTTGCTTCCATTCATCTCTACAACAACAGCTTTGTTAATTACTTTTTTATCCATCAGCTCTAAAAGAAGTGATGTTATAAAACCACCAGACGAAGTCTTGCTTCTTATATCCTTATTATTCGATTTAGCTAAAAACACAGACCTGAAAACTCCAATCTTATCATCTTTTTTATCTAGAAATATTTTTTCTTCTATCTTATTCCTATCAATAAAAATACCTTGGCAGACTTTTTTACACATTCCACACTCAATGCATTTTTCTTCGTCAGCAACTATTCTATTATCTTTAACTGACAATGCACCAACAGGACAAATTGAAATACATGTTCCGCACATATTGCAGAATTTTTTTTCAAGACCGCCGACATTATTTTTCATTAATGACCACCCAGAACTTCCTTAAGACCGTCTTTTAATTTTATAGGATCATAATTAACATCGTTTCTAAGATCAGAAATATCCATTCTAACATCCTCACTCAGACTTCTTATATTTTCTGAAGTAAATGGAGGATTTTTCAAAATCTTTTCTATTAAACTCGATGAAAAGTTGCAGATAAATGCAGGCACATGAATCTTAATCTTTTTCTTTCCCTGGATTTCATTTATCATATCAACCAGATCATTAAATGAAATCTGATCAGGACCTGCAAGATCATAAATCTTTCTTTTGCTTATGCCGTTTTCAAGACACTTCACTATAGCCTCACACACATCATAGACATAAACCGGCTGCCGCAAATTCCTTCCACTGCCAACAATAGGAACAATTCCCGGAAACATATTAACATACTTCAATATTCTTTTCAAGCCCCTACTCTTTTTTCCATAAACCATCGTAGGTCTTAGAATAGTATATTCCATATCAGATTCTGTTATAACTTTCTCTCCCATCAATTTTGTACGACCGTATGCACCCATCTTTTTTCTTGTAACACTAACGCTGCTCGTATAAATAATTCTGCTGACATTATTTCTTTTGCAGGCTTCAACCAAATTCTTCGTACCTTTGACATTTGACTCATAATTTTCATTGCTGTTAACTACTCCTACAGCAGCTGCCAGATGAACAACAGCATCAACATCCTTAAGTGCTTCATCAAGTTTTTCAGCATCAGAAAGACTGCCATAAACAGCCTTAGCTTTAGAAGTTATTTTCTTATTTTCCCTGACTAAACAAACAACATCATACTTATCTTTTACTCTTTCCAAAAAACAACTACCAATAAAACCAGTGCATCCTGTAACCATAATCTTCTTTTTCATCATACTTTACCTTTGTCTTTAATCTTTTTTAAGATATCTAAATCGACATTTATCTTCCTGAAATATGGAAGACCTATCAATGCAGGCAGCCAATACCTCAAAAAAGAGAATAATAAACCAACACCCAGAAGATGTGACGGATCAGCATAATTTAAAAATATAAAAATTATAGCAGAATCTCTGGTTCCCATTCCAGCCAAAGTAACTGGAATCATTCCTACAAGAATAGAAACAGCTATACCGCCGACTATAATCAGATAAGGAACTTCAATCCCTAAAGCTGCAAAGACAAAAATAAACTGAAATGAAAGAACTGTCCAGAAAACAAGAGTAATCAAAAAAACTTTAGCAAAATTAATCTTATCTTTCATCAGAACTTTCAATGATTTCAAAAGCCTGTTTAATAAATCTATCTTAAAATCAAATTTATAAGCTATTATCAATCCCAAAACCATAATTATTCCAACACCCAAAACGGCTATAAGATAAACCTGACCTACAAAATAAACCCACAGCAAGCAAAACAAAAGAAGCACCATTAAATCAAAAAGCTTCTCTGTTATAACTGCCCCGACAGATTCAGAAACAGGAACCGTTTTTCTATGATAATATGCTTTTACAAGATCACCCATCTTGGATGGTGTCACAGCTAGCAAAGGCATCGCCATCATTGTAGCATAAAAAGAATCTTTAAAACTAACTTTATGATTCATTGCTTCTAAGAGCATTTGCCATCTTTTAGACTTTATCCAAAAAACAGGAGCTAATGTAGATAAAGCTAAAACTATAAAAATCAGATTGCTTCCAGCAAATACATTAACAACTGAATAAAAATCAACTCTGCTGAAGAGTAGATAAAATATTATAACTGTCAAAAGTAAAGTAACACCTGTTCTTAATTTCATATTTATTAATTAAGGATATCTAAATATAAATGGTGATAAATTGAACCTTAAAGCGCTCATACCTAAAAATAAAGACATCCGCGCAATACTATTCTATGTTATTCTCACAGCTATAATGACTTTTCCTGTTATACTTAATTTAGATAAAATAATGGGATCAATAGGAGATGCATATGAATTATTATGGGGGTTCTGGTGGATCAAAAAAAGCCTATTAGAAATGTTCCAGTCATATAATTTCTCTGAATTTTTATTTTATCCATCTGGTGTAAACTTAAGCTTTTTCACGTTTACTCTGTTCAACACGCTGTTTTTCCTACCACTTACAGTATTGTCAAACCCAGTATTCTCATATAACATAGCTTTGCTTTTTACTTACGTAGCTTCTGGTTTTGGTATGTACAAACTCTCAAAATACATAATAAAAGATGAGAAAATATCTCTAATCTGCGGAACCATCTTCGCATTTGCACCGTTTCACTTTGCACAGTCCTTGGGACACATACATATATCAAGCATACAGTGGGTTCCCTTTTACATCTTATACTTAATGAAAGCATTTGAAACAAAAAACAATAAAGATCTGATAATATCCGGAGTGTTTCTATTCCTCGTTGCTCTGGCATCATGGCATATAATGATATACTGCATATTATTTGCATTATTCTTCTGGGTATACAAGCTAATAGAAACGAGAAAACTAAACATCAAAGAATACTTTATACATTTCACAACTTTCGGAATATTAATTTCACCATTTGCCTTACCTTTGGTAATAGAATCTGCCAAAGGTTATATGACGCGTTCTCTTGACGCTTCAGTAATGGCTTCTGCAGATCTTTTAGGATTTATAACACCTTCAGAACTTCACCCAATATTTGGAAACTATGTAACAGGTATAACATCTTTCTTTTCAGGAAATGTACTAACTTATACTGTTTTCATCGGTTTTTCTGTTTTAATTTTATCGTTAATAGGAATAAAGAAAACTTGGAAAAAACATAAATTCCTTTTAGCTTGCCTAATTCTGTTCATCATACTTTCTTTAGGGCCGTTACTTCATATCAAAGGAAGGTTCTTATTTAACATGCCGCTGAATCTGGGAAACACTTTAGAAAACATAGGAATATTTTTATCGCCACTAGGAAAAGAAATTGCCAATAATTACATTGCTGTTCCTTTGCCATATCTATTGCTTTATCTGTTCTTCCCATTCTTTGCGATAACAAGAACACCTAGCAACTTTATAACAATTGTAATGATTTTCGTTTCAATATTTGCAGGTCTCGGTATAAAGGAAGTTCTAAATAGATATGTTAAAACAAACCTTCACAATTTAGTTTTAGGATTAATATTGATAATAATCTTGTTCGAATACCT
>Ga0272442_10003026_pt1 | contig 23860 bp, 28 predicted proteins | sample SSMForm2O_FD_200262 | JGI IMG/M metagenome (GOLD analysis project Ga0272442, IMG submission 200262) | Marine sediment archaeal communities from Little Sippewissett salt marsh, Falmouth, MA, United States - SSM-Form-2O | ecosystem: Environmental > Aquatic > Marine > Wetlands > Sediment ...
TATCTTCAGTAACATCAACAACAGATTCTTCGCCTCCTACAACTGAAATTGTTGTTGAAAAAGTTGATTCTGGAGTTGATTGTTCATTTATCTGATCTTGGGGTATTGATCCACCACCCGAACTTGAACTAGAACTGCTTAATTGAGAAACAGTAAATACAACAGGTGAACTTGTGCCCTCATTGCCAAACAAATCTGTACAATAGACTATAACTCTATAATCAGAATATCCAATACTATCCATATATGTTTTATTCTGATTATCTGTCGTAATATTTTTTATCCAACCATCATTTCCATGACGTAAGTTATATTTACACGAACTGACTTCTTCTGATGTTGTATAAGTCAACGGAACAACTGTAGATGTGTATGTTATATTTGAAGGTAATAAAATCGTAACTGTCGGAACTGTATTATCTGGTAACAATGGTAGATAATCTATATTATTACCACCAGTTATATTGTATTGCGTATCACCTATAGCATCTGCATCTGAATCAATTCCATCATATTCAAAATAAAAATTGCCGCCAATATAACTACCTCCCCAGTAACTTGTCTGTAAAGTTTTTGTAGTATTCCAAAAATTTATTCCATCATCACTTACTGAAGTATTTCCAGCATTATAAAAATAGTTTTCATAAATTAAACTGTTGTTACTTGTACCTACAACAAAAGCCCTGTAAGTACTCGAGTTGGCATCATTAAAGAATTTGTTTTCCTTATATGTATTATTTGATGAATAGTTATTGAACCAGCAAGACGCTTCGCCACAAGTAACATTATTTCTTGTAAAATTATTTAATGTAGATCCATTAATGAAAACATACCCATCATTGCTATATGTATTAGGCATTGTAAATTTATTTCCTGTTATATTATTACTGTGTGAATTTAACATCTTAAACTTTGTAGTAGAAGCCTGTTGATAAATTGTGTTATTTTCTATTTTTGTATTGTTGATTGCATTCATTTCTATACCGTCGACGCCAACACCATATATTACATTTTTCTCAATTGTTAAGTTATCATGCAATACACCAGATACTAGACTTAAACGTATTCCATCTAACATTGTTCCGGTAATAGTATTGTTTCTTATACTTCCATTTATTATTGGTGTAGTTACTAATATTCCATCGGACATGCTGCTAGTTACAGAATTATTATATATCTCTGTATTGTTTGCAGTATTTCCAGCAATATATATTCCAGCATTACCCTGAATATTTGAAAATATATTATTGTAAATATAAAGCTGGTTTGTTTTAGATGTTGTAAGAGACTGGATATTATCTATCAAGCAATTTTTAATCGTCGTGTTTGTCTTTGTTTGTAAATTTATATTTTGATTACCGTCCTGTCCGATTATCTTATAACCAAAACAATTCAAAATTTGATTATTAGCACTTATATCTAAACTCATATCATCAGCATCTGTTATTGTAACATTCTGAGATAAGCAAATTGTTATTCCAGCTGTATTGTTTTCAACGCATGTATAATTAGAGCACAATAAATCACAAGCACATGAAGGTTGGTTATTATCTATCAACCCATCACAATCATCATCAATCCCATTAGTACAATTCTCAGTAGCCCCCGGATTTACCGAAGAACTGCTGTCATTGCAGTCTACTGAACCACATCCACCGCCTTCAGCATAATAACCGTCACCATCACTATCTGTACAACTAATTGAATTTGTTGTAAGTGGTAAATAATCACCGCCACCAGTAATATTTCCACTTAAATTGAAAGGTATTGCTATATCGCCTATTCCGTCGCTTCCTAAATCGCCGCCAGTATATGTTCTCCAGTAGTTTCCACCAATATAACCGCTACCAATTATATTAATACCAGATGTATTTGTTATATTCCATAAATTATATCCATTATCATCTACAACAAAAGTATTATTATCAAAATAGTTGTCATAAAATAAGCTATTATTGTTATGATATGATACATTAATTCCTAAAACACTGTAAGTAAAATTATTCGTTGAAACATTATTTCTTTCACTCAAGTTGAAAAATAATCCAATTGTATTATTGATAAAATCTGAATTATCAATTGTATTATTATATGATCTCCAGATATACATTCCATATCGATTGTTGCTTGAATTTACAGAAGTAAAATTAGTTCTATTGCTGAACATGACGTAGATACCGTTAGTCCGTTGTGTATTGGAATCCCACACACTGACATTAGTTATGTTAGTATAGCTAGCATTGCAAAGAATCAACTGAGAGACATTCCAATCATTTTCCAAAGAAGAAGATGAATTATAATAAATAATTTTTCTAGCATTTGATCCAGTATTATTCCACATTTTAGCAAAGGAACAGTTTGTCAAATCAGGTAAACTACCACCGTCATAATCTTTATTTTTTTCAATCATTATATTTTGAACAGTTCGACCAATAATAGAATTATCATATAACGTGATATTTTCATTAGATCTATAAAAATTAACACCAGCCCTAGCACCACTAATATTATTACCACTTATTACTGTATCCCTTGTTGTATCTAAAAATATTCCATATCTTGAACATGATCCTATAATATTGTTAGTAATTCTAACATTTGTTGCTGCACCTGTACCTATTCTTATACAATATTGAGCATCTGTTATATTATTCCTTTCAATATCAATATCATTTGAACCAGAAGAAATTATTATTGCATTTCCACCAGTACTTATTGTATTATTAGTTATATTCAGCTTATCAACACCGCCATTAACTTGAATTCCGCCATTGCTTCCTGAAGTAATAATAGAATTATTTATAATAGTCGTATTATTTCCATTTACTATTATATTGGTAGCTTGACCTGTAATATTACAATTCTTAATTACAGTATGATTTTTACCGTTTGTAGAAATATGATGTGAAGCCTCTCCAAGCGCCATATTATAATGCATACAATCTATTGTCTGATTATTAGCTCCAATACTTATTGCGTTTGAAGGACTAGCATTCAAACAGATATAAATTCCTTCTGTATTATTGCCATTAACACAAGCTGCTGTGGAACAATTCAATTCGCAATTACTCCAATCCTGTAATGATATAGGAGGATTAATAGCATATCCTGTAATACTAGACTGCAAAAAAACAAACAAACCAATAACAAAAATACCTAAACTCACAATTATAAACCAATTTTTATCATTATTTTTCAAAAAAACACCTATCTAAATTAGTTTTTTATCAAATAAAAACCTTTTTTTAGAAAAAAATAGAATTTGTGGGGACAAGCCCCGTATAAATTTACAAGTCTACTGGTCTGCAAGTTGCTCTTCCATTTCCCTTTGCTCTCTGAGAAGCCCCTTTAACCATTTCCTCTACTTTTTTGTCAAGTGCGTCGAAAAAATCTCCTGAAAATCTCATTCCTTTTCCTAGTCCTTTAACTTTAGATCTTACTACATATGACATTTTTATTCAACCTCCATTATCATAAATTCCTGTATATTTTAGTGTTTTAAGAGCTTAAAAAGCTTTGTAGATATAACCATCCGCCGATCTGTCCTGTCAGATATATAATATTGACAGCAAAACACAAAAGAGCAACCCATCTCATGTGAGGATATTTTTTCCAGATTATATACCCCAAAGCACAGAATGGTCCAACTAAAGCCCACAAAAGTATAATCTTAATATCTCTGTCGCTGAAAACTTTGAGAAATTCATCACTTTCCTGCATTATTTTTTTAGGTATGTCAACTCTTCTGTATTTATAGTTCATTCTATAATGATACGTAGAACTCACTTAAATAATTTTAAAGAAATGGTGCCCCCGACGGGATTCGAACCCGTGCCATTAGCTTTCTTCGCTATCATCGCATAAAATGCTCAATTCTTTCGTCAGCACGAAAGGCTAAGATCCTTGACCGGACTAGACGACAGGGGCACTTACAGTAAATAAAGAAGAATAACATATTTAAAGTTTATTTAAAAACTTCACCAGTCTCTTCTGCCCAGAATAATAAATCTAGCTCTTCCATTGGTATCTTTACTTTCTTTGAAAATTCTCTCATCTTCTTTTCAATGTCTAAATATTTCTTCTTTGTTAATGTTTCAGGCACTTCAGAAATGACACCGTACTTTGCTAAATTCTTTAAAATATGTCTGTCTAAAATAGCAATGTCTTTACCTTTGCCGACATTTCTTAGAAAATGAGACGCTTCCTTCATTCCCAACCCTTTAAAATTATCAACTAAAAATTCTCTAGCTTCTTTATTATTTTCAGGTATCTTGTTTCTGAAAAAATTGTCCCTGGCTTCCAAAATATATCTTGATTTATTAACATGAAATCTTACACCTTTCATATGATTCATCAGCATCTTCTGATCAGCTGTAAATAAATCCTGGCGCATATTTTCAACAGATCTCCAGCACAACTTAGCTTTTGACTGTGGGGTGCATAAACAGAAAGCCATTTCCTTAAACAATCTCTTCTGAGAAGAATCACCAACTTTGTCAAAATCTTTCAATCTTTCTTTTATTTCCTTCTTTCTTTTTTTGTAAATTTCATTTATATCCATTATATCACTATATCAATTTTTTTATTCGATGCATTATATCTTTATCGGTTGCCACATTCCATCCCATTTCATAACAAACTTTCTTAAGACCGTCTTTTGGATTCAATGCAATTGGAACATCAACTGATTCCAACAAAGGCCTGTCATGAATTGTATCCCCAATACCTATGGATTTTTCAACATTATCTGTTAGCATACTTTCAACAATTCCTGTCTTGCCACCGTTATTATGAATCGTACTTTTTATCTTGCCTGTATATAATCCATTTTCTGTCTCAGAAACAGTTCCTGAAAAAGCATCCAGTTCTAAATATTTTCCTATTGGTTCTATAACTTCAGCTGGACCTGCTCCAATACCTATAACTTTATAGCCATTATGATGAAGATATTTAACTAATTCTCTAGAATATGGAAAAATCTTGCATTTTATATTTTCAAAAAATTCTTTAGATCTTTCATTTATCATATTTTCTTCTTTGCCTTCTATCATCTCGCCCCACATTACAATGCTTTTATTGACCCAGTCTTCATAATTTATTTCATTATTCTGGAATCTTCCCATCAGATCATGGCATTTTCTGTAGTATTTACAATCAAGATCTCCTTTAGATAAAAGATAGGCAACAAAATCTACACATGCATAGTCGCGTATAAGCGTTCCGTCAATGTCAGTAAATGCTATTTTGCTCATATTAATCACAAATGGCGCTCGGGGTGAGATTTGAACTCACGTATCCAAAGGAAACTAGCTTAGCAGGCATACACATTAAAATTTAGCGCCCTACCAGGCTAGGCGACCCGAGCATATTAACTGGTTTATCGCTTAGATTTATATATGTTCTTTCTATGACCAACATTTAAAACAAGAATTATCAGTTCATTATCATTAATATCCATCAATATCCTATAGTCGCCAACTCTTAGCCTGTAACCAGGATCGCCGATTAGTTTTTTAACAAACCTTTCTGGTCTGATTCTAATTCTTTCCAGAACAGATATTATTCTTTCCTGAACATCTTTCTCTAGCTTGCCTAATTGCTTCAGTGATGTATGTGTAAATTTAATATCATACATTTAAACGCCCAGCTTTGATTTTACTTCAGAAATTGAATGAGTCTTGCCTGCTTTTGCTTCGGCGCGAGACTTTTGTAAATCTTTTTTAGTTTCTTCGCTAAGCTCCATAGTATCCTCTATCATATCCCATATTACTTCTTCATATGTCTCATTTTCATACAATCTTTTACCGGTAAGCTCCTTATGAAGGTTCTCACTTATCTGTATTGTTGTCACCATAACATACTATAGTATACTATAGTATTTAAATATATATATTAAAGAAAACATCGCTTAGATTTATATATTAATGTCATCATTCTATTAATATTAAGTATGGAGGGACGACTATGGCTATTACAGTAAAATCTATAACTGATATGTTCAGCAAAGACGTATTCACAGGAAAAGGAGTATACTGCGGAAAAGTAGCTGACGTAGAAGTTAATTTGACAAAATTCAGGTTAAGATCGCTCGTCGTTGAAGCAGCAAGAGGTTCTTTTCTTTCAAGTCTTGTTGGAGGAAAGAAAGGTGTTATTGTACCATACCAGCTTGTTGAAAGTGTAGGAGATGTAGTGATCATAAAGCATATCACAACTGCTGGAATCGGTGAAGAACCAGAACATCATTCAGCACCAGAACCTGAGCCAGAAGGAGTAGTTCCTTTCTGAATTTCTTTTATTTATTCTTTAGCTTTAATTATCTCAGCTATGCTAGCATAAATCAATTTACCAACAATGCTAGTATAAACATCTCTTGAACTGATAGTTGTCGGAGTATATTCTACAAAGTCAATGCCCACCAATCTGTCAGCAAGAATCTTAACAATATCAACAACTTCTCCAAATTTAAGACCATCAGGCTCTGGATTGCCAACTAAAGGCATAATAGACGGATCAAGAATATCCAAGTCAATTGAAAGATAGACATTGCCTTTCAATCTTTCCAAATCTCTTAATGAAACAATCTTAACCTCATTCTTTTCAATAAATTCCTTTTCTTTCTTAGACATTGATCTTACTCCATAAAGCAAAACCCTGTCCTTCCCAAATTTTTCAATTAATCTTCTGACAACACTATCGTGGCCTTCTCCTTCTTCACAGTCTGGATGAGCATCAACAACAACAACATAGCCTGGATCTAAAGTTTTTGCACAAGGGTATGTTACAGAATGATCTCCGCCAATTATCAGAGGAAAACCCTTTGCTCTTGACAGCACTACAAAAATCTGATTAATCAAATCTGAATTATCTCTTGGAGTTATATTCCCAAGGTCATCAAAAAATGCCCTGTCTGTCAATTCAATACCAGAAACATAAGTCTCAATCTTGGGTAAAATATTTCTTATTATCTCTGGAGCTCTTGATGCTCCTTTTATGAATGTTTGAGATCGATCATATTTGATTCCAAGCAAAGCAAAATCCATACTAATCATAGATAGATAAAGCTTAAAAATCTAATCAAATGATAGTAATTTAAAGAATCATTTGTATTATATTGATACTGAGGTGATGATTATCCCAAAAAAGAAAGGTAAAAAAAGTGTAAAAAGAAAGGTTGTCAGCAAAAAGACAGCTAAAAAGTCTGTTTCTGAGAAAAAAACTGTTAAAAATCCGTCTAAAGTTATTATAGATAAAATGGATGATATTAAAGCGTATGATATGTTTAAAAAATCTAGATTTTCAATAGCACCATATGCTTTTGTAAAAAGAGAATCTGATATTAAAATAGCTCTTAGAAAAACAGGTTTTCCATGTGTTATGAAAGTAGTTTCAAAGCAGATTATTCATAAAACAGAATCAAACGGAGTTATCATGAATATCAGCAGTCCAGAAGAAGCTTTAGAAGCATTCACCAAAATAATGAAAATCAAAAATGCTGAGAATGTATTAATTCAGAAGCAGATAAATGGAAAAGAGCTTATTGTAGGTGCAAAATCTGATCCTTCATTTGGTCACATAATTTCTGTCGGCATCGGCGGTATCTATGTTGAAATCCTAAAAGATGTCTCATTTAGAGTAGCACCAATAGATAAAGCAGAAGCTGAATTAATGTTACAAGAACTAAAAGGCTTTGACATATTAAACGGTGCCAGAGGAGAACAGCCAATAAACCTAAAAAATGTTTATGAAACTCTTGTAAAGCTTAGCAATTTAGTATCAAACAAAAAGCTGAAAGAAGTTGACATAAATCCTCTGATATGCAATGAAAAAGGATGTTGGATCACTGACATTAGGGTTGTTAAATAACTTTTTATTAAACCCTTTCTAATTATTTTCATGTTCCAAGTTAGATGTCACGGTCGCGGTGGTTTTGGAGTAAAGACTACTGCTCACGTGATAGGAAGAACTGCATATCTTTCTGGTTATCAAACTCAAGACTTTGCACTATATGGAGCAGAAAGAAGAGGCGCTCCATTAATGAGCTTTGCAAGATATGATAAAAAAACTATTTTAGAAAGAGGTTATATTTTTGAGCCAGATGCAGTAATAGTGCTTAATGAAGAACTGAATTTTGCTGTTATACTTAAAGGTTTGAAAAAAAATGGATTTGTTATAATCAATTCTAATAAACCTGCTGATTATTTTAAAAAGAAATACAAAATAAAGCAAAAAATATACTGTATAGATGCAACTGAAATAGCTCTGGAAAATCTTGGAAAGCCTATAGCAAACATAGCTATAATAGGAGCTTTTATTAAATTAACAAAATTGCCAAAGAAAAATCTTATTCAGGCAATAAAAGATCAAATGAATCATGTCAATCATCCAGAAGCTATTGGCGGCAATATTAAAGCAGCAGAAGAATGTATGAAGATGATAAAATGATAAAAGAAGAAAAAAAGATAAAATATGAAGGTGTCAAAGGCACATGCCATATAAGAGAGCCTGGCAATGCTATCCGTAGACATACAGGCTCATGGAGAATAAAAAAGCCTGTAATAGATCATAAAAAATGCATCTCATGTAAGACATGTTTCACATTCTGCCCTGATTCTGCAATAAAATGGAAAAATAACAAGCCTGTTATTGACTATACATTGTGCAAAGGATGCGGCATATGCGCAAATGAGTGTCCAGTTAAATGTATAAATATGAAAAGAGATAAAGAATAAAGTGATTACATGGCGTGGAAAGGAAAAATAATTGAAGAGAGTCTTCTTGATCAAGATATACTTCATAGGGTAAAAATAATAAACAGAGAAAAAATCAAACCTACTGATAAAGAACATGCAGAAAACACTTGGTTTGTCAGCAAAATTGAAGTTTGTGACGAAAAACTGGAATTCATAAGAAAACTTGCTCAGAATTCTTTGAGAAGCGACTGGTCATGCTGCTTGAAAAACAAAGACGAACGGCTAGTCATATTTGAAGGAAAATCTTTCAAAATAAAAAAAGATGATTCAAAAGCTGTTGCTGAAATTAAGAAATATGCAAAATCAAAAGGCATACCAAGAAATCATATAGAAATATAAAAAATAAAAGAGGCTATTTCTTAACTTTCTTCCTCTTTTTATAAAAAATCCATCCTATTGCTAACAAAACTGCTACAGGTATCCATGTTGCTACAAAAACTATTATATTCTGAAGCATTCCAAAAAAACCATGAACAGCATCTGAAAATGTCTCATGCCAGTCTAAATCAGGTGACAGTGGTTCTGGTTCATTCATGTTTATTGAAATTGTAGACATCTCAACTCTGTTCTCCAAATATTGAATTCTTCCTTCAAGATATTCAATCTGATACCTTACATCCATAAGCTTGTCTTCAATCATCACAATTTCTTCAACTGTTGCAGCCATGTCAAGAAGTTCAAGATATCTTTCTTCTGTAGCTTTATAATTTCCAAGACGTGCTTCCAGATCTATAAACTGCTCTGTAACATCATCTCCTCTTATAGTCTTGCTTTCTAATTCACCCAAATCTTCAACAATAGACATTACATCATAGAACTCGTCTTTAGGAACCCTTACTGTTATATATCCAGACTTGTATCCGTTTCTTTTGTATATATTTGAAGATGAAACATATCCACCTCTTTCCAAAACAGCATCTGTAACATCGTCAAAAGAATCTTCTATATCACTGACTTCAAGTCCCAGTGAAGATGAAAGAATTACCATACGATCGTCTTCAACATTCTGATCCATTACTCTAGAAGTCTCTCCAGATGTTACAGCCATCTCCATTCCATAAGCCATAGGAGATGACTCTTTGTAAGCGCCTTCATAAGACATTGAAGCCCCAGTTCCTAAAAACATGTAAGCTAGAAGAACCACTATAACAATTCCCATAGCAGTTGTCAGCTTGTTCTTTTTTAGAGTTTCAATTAATTTTCTCATAATTATTTCTTATAGAAATTTCTATATAAACCACTTGATTTTATTAGTTTTAAACCGAATCATTTTATATTTCAGTTTTTCAAACGATTATTATGCCAACAGAATTGATTAATGGAAATAGTGCAGCAGCATGGGGTGCTAGACTTTCAAAAGTTCAGGTCGTGCCGAATTTTCCAATCACCCCACAGACTGAAATCATAGAAGTTCTTGCAAAATGGAAAGCTCAGAAAAAATGGAATGGTGAATGGGTCAACATGGAATCTGAGCATTCTGTACTGTCAGCAGCAATAGCTTCTCAAGCAGCAGGCGCAAGAACATTTACAGCATCATCTTCTCAAGGACTAATGCTAATGCACGAAATGCATCCAGTAGCAGCTGGTATGAGACTTCCAATAGTCATGGCTAACTGCTCAAGAGGACTTGCAGCTCCAATTACATTATGGTGTGATTATAATGACATCTTTGCTTTAAGAGACTCTGGGTGGTTAATATTCTTTGCAAAAAATAATCAGGAAGTTCTCGATTCAATAATTCAGAGTTATAAAATATCTGAAAACCGAGAAGTCATGCTTCCATCAATAGTCAATATGGGTGGTTTCATCCTGAGCTATACATCTGAACCCACCAAAATACCAGCCCAATCTCAAGTTGATAAGTTTCTTCCAAAATATAAACCAAAGACTATACTAGATACAACGAAGCCAATGTCTCTTGGAGTGCCATGTATGGAAGACTATATGTATTTCAAGTCTCAAATACACAAAGCTCAGTTAAATTCAATAGATATAATAAAAAAGGTTGGAAAAGAATTTCATAAAATATTTGGAAGAAAATATGACACAATTGAAAAATATAAAACATCTGATGCTAAAATAATTTTTGTCTCTGTTGGCGAATTGTCAACAACAATCCAGTCAGCTGTAGACTCACTAAGAAAAGATGGCATAAAAGCCGGACTATTGAGAATACGTTGCTTCAGACCTTTCCCAAGAGAAGACATAAAAAATGTTCTCAACGAATGTGATCATATCGCTGTTATTGATAATGATATTTCTCCTGGATTTGGTGGAAATCTTTATGCAGATATCTGTACAGTAGTTGACAGAAAGAAAGTTGCAAACTTTATTGTAAGTCTCGGTGGAAAACATATAGGAAGAAAAGATTTTGAAAAAATTGCAAAAAAAACTTTGAAAAACAAAAAAAGATTTTGGTTAGTATGATTTTCTTATAATTTTTTTCTGCGAAACTTTTATAAATAGTGAAAAAAATTATTAATTAAGGGCAATATAATATTTTTGCTCAAAATTTTTGGTGAAAAAAATGGTAGTAAGAAGAAAAACAACAAAAAGAAAGACAACAAAAAGAAAGACAACAAGAAGAAAAACAACAAAAAGAAAGACAACAAAGAGAAAGAAATAAGTTGTCTAAGTTTTTATTTTGTGGGGGTGCAAGCAGTGCTTGCACACTGTTTCTTTTTAAATTTTAACAAACACTTTAGAAAGTTTTAAAGCTTTTACATTCTCTTATATTCATATGAGAAATATCACCGAAACAGGATACCAATCTCTTATACTTGGTGAACTTCCAGAAGGCTGTAAATTATGCGTTAAAGGCCGAAAATCAGTACTTTTCGCAACTGGCCTTTGCTCTCAAAACTGCTGGTACTGCACAATATCAAAAAAGAAATGGCAGTCTGACGAGAAATGTATTAATGAAAAAGAGATTAAAAACAACAAAGACATATTAGAAGAAGTAAAATTCTGCGGCTCAAAGGGTGTAGGGATTACAGGTGGTGAGCCAACTGTAAAAATTGACAGAGTCTGTTCTTTCATTAAACTTCTAAAAGAAAACTTCGGATCAAGATTTCATATTCACATGTACTCGTGTGGAAAAAATATACCATTATCTTCATTAGAAAAACTAAACAAAGCTGGCTTAGATGAAATAAGATTTCATAAAGACAAAGACATTGTTAAAAAAGCTTTAGACTTTTCATGGGATGTTGGAATGGAAGTTCCTGTTATACCGAAAACAGAAAAAAAAATATGTTCGTTGATTGACTATCTTGAAAAAATAGAAGCAAAATTCATAAACTTAAACGAACTTGAATTCTCTGAAAGAAATGTTAAAGCAATGGAAAGCAGAGGATTCAAGTTAAGAAACAACTCACTTACAGCTGTTTCATCAAGCAGAGAAACAGCTCTTACTGTTCTTAAGCATGCTATCCCTATGAATATCAATGTTCATTTCTGCACAGCAGATCTCAAGATGAACTTCCAGTTAAGAAATCGTTTGATAAACAGAGCTAATAACATAAAGAAACCATTTGAAAAAGTTACACGAGACGGGTTCCTGAAAAAGGGAATTGTCTTTGGAGATTCTTTAGAAAAAATAGAAGTTGCTGTCAAAAAGGCAAACATTCCATATTTTGTAAACAAAAATAGAAAAAGAATAGAAATATCAGAGTCCAAGGCAAAAGCCTTGGCAAAGAAGATAAAATTCAAAGTAGCTGTTGTTGAAGAATATCCTACATCAGATCCATGGGACTTTGAACTAACACCACTGAATTACTGACAGAAATCAATATAAAGATAAAAAAACAATAGAATACATGCCGCAAGAAATATTTCATTCTATAGCAAAGAAATCAGGAGATAATGAATATTATACTCCGGTCCCTGATGGATATAAAATCGGCAAAACTAAATACATAGTTATATTCGGCACGGTTATATCTGGTCTTGGTAAAGGAATATTCGCAGCGGCTCTGGCTAAATTGCTTCAGGACCACGGATTAAATTGTTCACCTATAAAATTTGACGGCTATCTTAACATAGATGCAGGCACACTTAATCCATACCGGCATGGAGAAGTCTTTGTATTAGACGACGGCACTGAATCAGACATGGATTTAGGTACTTATGAAAGATTCTTAGACAAAAACATAACCCAAGCCAATTACTTAACTGCAGGTAAACTTTTTTCACATATATTGAATAGAGAACGCGAAGGCAAATACTTAGGCAGAGATGTCCAGTTCATCCCTCACGTCACCGGCGAAATCAAAGGTTTTATAAGAAATCTTGCAATAAAATCAGAAGCAGATGTTGTTTTAATAGAAGTCGGCGGAACTGTAGGTGATATTGAAAACTCATATTTCATAGAAGCTATGCGAGAATTGAGATACGAAGAAGGAAAAGATAATGTAATCTTTGCAGCTTTAACTTATATAATAAAGCCAAATGCCTTGGGCGAACAGAAATCTAAAGCAGCCCAGCTTGGACTGCGTCAGCTAATGTCTCTGGGAATTCAACCCAGAATGATAGCATGTAGATCAGAAACGCATGTATCAGAAAAAGTGCGTGAAAAACTTTCCATTTACGCTGATATTCCAGTTGAAAAAATAATAAGTCTCCATGATGTCGACTCTATCTACCGCGTGCCGCAGTTGCTGCATGAGGCAAAATTTGATCAAATAGCTATTGATATGCTAAAACTAAACGACAGGATTCATGATATATCACAAGAAAATTTAGAAAAATGGAACAAATACATCAATAATCTGTCAAACCCGTCTAAAATAATTAAAATTGGAATAACTGGAAAATATACAGGTCTCAGAGATTCTTATGCAAGTATCATAAAATCTATTGAACATTCTGCTACAAATCTGGGAATTAAAGTGGATATTGAATGGATTGATACTACTGATAGCAATATCGAAGAAAAGATAAAACATTTAAATGGTATAATCGTACCTGGCGGTTTTGGTAAGAGGGGAACAGAAGGAAAAATAAAATGTATAAAATATGCCCGTGAAAATAATATTCCGTTTTTAGGATTATGTTTAGGTTTTCAAATGGCTGTCTTGGACCACGCCCGTCATGTATGCAACATACCAGATGCATGTTCAACAGAATTAGATCCTCAAGGAACATCACCAGTCATAGACATACTACCTGAACAAAAAGAAATTGAAGGTTTTGGGGGAAACATGCGACTAGGTGGTAGATATATAGAAGTCAAAGAAGGATCATTAGCACACAAATGCTATAAATCTACGAAAATACGGGAACGTTTCAGGCACAGATTTGAAGTCAATCCAAAATTTATCAAAACTCTTGAAGAAAACAATCTTATATTTTCAGGCAAAGCACCCGACCAACCAATAATGCAGATTTTAGAGCGACCTGATCATAAATTTTTCATGGCTTCACAATTTCACCCAGAATATACATCAAGACCATTAAAGCCTAATCCAATGTTCTTAGAATTTATAAAAGCTGCTTCTAACTAATATTCCTTAGCTTCCCAGAAATTGCCTTTGCTTAATTGTTCCCATTCTTTAGTTATCCATCCTTGTATTTCCTTAATATCTTTTTCTTTCAGATGGCTGAATCTCTTCTGCATCTTAATATATTCTTTTACAGGCTTCAGCTTATCAGGTTTATATGTCAATGAAAACTTTCCATTGACAAACTCATACAATGGCCATGCACCTGTCTGAACAGCAAGCCTAGCAACCTCAGCAGTTTTAGAAGAATCATAACCCCAGCCAGGCTGACAAGGACAATGAAGATCAATAAACTTAGCACCAGGCTTATCTTTTATCTTAAGAAGCTTATTCATATAGTCAAGTGGATAACCAACTGACGCTGTAGCAGCATATGAAACACCATGAGCAGCCATTATCCTAGTAATAGGTTTTCTCCACATCGGATTTCCCGCCGGAGAAGTATTTGTCATCATCTTCTTTGACGTTGCAGTAGATGTCTGGTGACCTGTGTTTGAAAAATTTTGATTGTTGTAGCATACATAAATTACATTATCATTTCTTTCTAACAAATGACTCAGTGATTGAAAACCAATATCATAAGTAGCTCCATCGCCAATATAAGCAAGAATGTTTGTACCTTTATCTTTTTTCAAAGCTTTCAGAGCAGATCTTATTCCAATTCCAGCAGCTGCGCCGTTTTCAATGGCTAAGAAAACCCACGGAACTTTATATGGAGTATAAGGAAAAGTCGGTGTTAATGTCAAACACCCAGCAGAATTAATTACAATTGTATTCTTACCCAAAGCTAAAAGAGATAATCTTAATCCTATTGCAGGCCCACATCCCGCACATAAAGAATGTCCGCCTGTTATTAAATTCTCCGAAGGCAAGTCTCTATATGTTTTTAATTCTGCCATAATAATACAAAGAATTAACTAAATATAAAACCATTTAATACTTTTTCTTAGGATGCCAGACAAATTCTTCTGGATACATACCTTCATGTCCAATCTCAATTGATGATCCGCAGCCCCCGCAAATAACTTCTTCCTCTTCACAGTCAGCTCTCATCTCATGATCACAGTCCGGACATAAAACCAGACGTGAATTTCTCATGACTTCATCATTAATAACAACAAACTTACCCAACACCATACCCTTTATTTACATCACAAGAAATATATACCTATCTTTTCATGAAAAATTTATTTTCTTTGAGTAAGAAAACATTATAAATCATCTTTTCTAAATCATCTTATGAAAAACCCATTGAGAAAGACAATTTCTGAAAGAGAAATAGAACTTCCTGACATAGAAATAGGGAAATTTCTAAAAATAGCAGTAGAAGATAAGTCTATTATATCTTTAGGTCCTGGTGAACCTGATTATACGCCGCCAAATCACATACTAAATGCTGCTAAAAAGTCTATCAGTAAAAAAATGACTCATTATTCTCCTGTAGCTGGCCGTAAAGAATTGCGAGAAGCTATTGCAAAAAAATTAAAAAAAGAAAATAAAGTTTCTGTAAATCCAGATCAGGTTATAGTAACATGCGGAAGCAACGAAGCTGTCCTGCTTTCAATGATAGCATGTATTGATCCTGGTGAGCAGGTATTAATTCCAGACCCAGGGTTCTTATCATACATACCAACTGTCGAGTTATTGAATGGTCAGGCAATATCTGTAAAAACAACTCTGCAAAATAATTTTCAAGTAACAACAGAAGAAATTAAAAAACATCTTAAAAATCCTAAAAAAGTAAGAGCCATAATTATTAACACTCCTAATAATCCAACTGGAACAGTTTATTCTAAAAAATGTCTAGAAGAAATAGCTGATATAGCTGTTGAACATGATTTAATGATTGTATCTGACGAAGCTTATGAAAAACTCATCTATAAAGGAAAGCACATCTCAATGGCCAGTCTCAAAGGAATGGAAGATTATACACTAACCTTGCAGAGTTTTTCAAAATCTTATGGAATGGCCGGCTTCAGAGTGGGCTATGCAGCTGGACCACAAAAAATAATAGATGCTATGAAAAAATTGCATATATTATCTACAATATCTGCTTCCACCACATCACAGGTTGCAGCAACTGCAGCTCTGAAAGGGTCACAGTCATTCATGAAAAAAATATTAAAAGACTATGTCAAAAGAAAGACATTTGTCTGTAAAAGACTTACTGAAATGGGCCATTTTAAACACAATGGACCAGAAGGTGCTTTCTATATATTTCCAAAATATGATTTCAAAATGAAATCAAAAGATCTGGCATATTGGTTTATAAAAAATGCAAAAGTCGCAGTCATGCCTGGAGCAGAATTTGGAAGATATGGCGAAGGATTTATCAGAATATCTTATGCAACTGATTTTAATCTAATTAAAAAGGCTCTTAACAGATTAGAAAAAAGTGTCAAAAAAATAAAATAAAAAGAATGGTAAAATCTAGCATTTCTTAGAAAGCACATATGCTTTAAAGACAGCTAAAATACCTGATACCATAAGAACATATTCCCATCCACCAAAAGATGTGAACATTTCCATCAGATATTTTACCAAACCTATCAAAAATACAAATGAGCCCAAACCCATTAATGTGTTTACAAAATTGCAGCCATATGCTCTGGCAGACATTTTTCTTGATGTTGCTCTTCTTTTAGCCATAATATCACCTAATATTCTTTAATTAAACCCAAATATAAAACATAGCACATAGAAATAAATATCATAAGCATGCTAATATAGACATGACAAATTTAAATGCAATGTTCGATCCCGAGTCTATAGCAGTTATTGGAGCATCAAGAAATCCGGGTAAAATCGGTTATGCTATACTGGAAAACCTCAAAGTTTCTTTTTTTGGTAAATTATACCCAATTAATCCAGAAGCAGTAGAAATATTAGGTTTAAACTCTTATCATTCAGTATTAGACGTTGAGGAAGCTATTGATTTAGCTATAATAGCAGTCCCAGCAGAAAGCGTCATTAAAGTACTAAAAGAGTGTAAAAAGAAGAAATTAAAAAACATTATAATCATATCTTCTGGTTTCTCAGAGATAGGTAAAAAAGAAAGGGAATTAGATATTTTAAAAGAAGGAAAAGGTATGAGAATAATCGGACCAAACTGTCTAGGTGTTCTTGTCCCAAACAAGATGGACACACTCTTCTTGCCAAGAAAAAGGTTTAAAAGACCGCTAGATGGACCAATAGGATTTTTATCTCAGTCAGGTGCTATAGGAACAGCTATAATGGACTCCATACAGAAGAAAGGTATAGGAATTTCAAAATTTGTATCATATGGAAATGCAGCTGATGTTACAGAACTTGATCTATTAGAATATCTGGGAAATGACGTTTCTACAAGATCTATAGCAATGTATATTGAATCTATAAGAGATGGTCAGGGATTCATAAAAACTGCAAAGAAAATAACACCGCACAAGCCTATAGTGGTTCTTAAAGCAGGAAAAACAGAAAAAGGATCTTCAGCAGTAATGAGCCATACTGGAAAATTAGCAGGCCCAGCTGAAGTATTTTCAGCAGCTTTAAAACAGGCTGGAATCATTGAAGCTAAAACAACTGAAGAATTATTTGACTATGCAAAAATAATGGCTCAGCAGCCTACATTCACAGGAAAAAACATTGCCATTGTTACAAATGGTGGTGGCTTTGGTGTAATGGCAGCTGACGCAGCTATGGAAGCAGGATTTGATGTTCCAGATTTAACTGGAGACTCTTTAAGAAGATTAAAAAACGCTTTCCCAGAACATGCAACAGCTCGTAACCCAATAGATGTTACAGGCGACGCTGACACAGAACGATTTAACAAAGCATTGGAAGTAGCATTTAAAGATAATAATATAGACGCAGTTGTCTGTGTTCTTTTATGGCAAGTTCCAACTTTAGAAGATTCACTAATTGACTCATTGCAAGATGCAAAGATGTCTGGAAAACCGTTTGTTGTAATAAGCATGGGATCTGAATATACTGTAGAAAGATCAAAAAAGATAGAAACTTTAGGCATACCAGTCTACACAACGCCTGAAAGAGCTATAAAATCTTTGAAAGCTCTTCGCGACTACAGCTTAATCAGGAAGAAATGATTCTTTTTATTTTCTTTCGCTCGCCTATGGCTCGCTCAAAACAACTACCCGACCGCCGGAACCCGAGTACGCCAAGTCGCGCCAGCACGAGCCCAAGTCCAAGCCCCTGCACAGGCCCAACCCGGAAAGACCTGAATTAATAGTATAAGATGTTCTACTGCCGTTTTTGTTTTTTATAGGCATACCGTCTCTATTTATCTTTGAAAATCGAATTGTTTCTTTTAAAGTCGGCGCTTTGATAAGTCCTGAGCCATTCAGTTTAAAGCTTAATCCTTCAGGAGCTTCATCATCATTTACTATATCAAGTCCTTCTGACAAAATAACTATAGGATCATCTATCTTGCCGACAGCTTTCTTGATTTGCGGAGCTAGTTTTTTTGCAAGGTATTTATTTGGATTGTCTGTGCTTCTGTAGACAACGCCTAAATCAACATAATGACCAGATGTATCAAGACCTGTTAATTCATTTGATTTATAAAGATTTCTTGCTTTTTCCAGATCAATTGGCCTTGCTGTTCTGAAACCAATATCTTTTAGTATCTCTGCTGCAAGAACAGAAGAATATGTGTTAGAACCTTTAACTGTATCTCCTGAGAAATCCAGAACATTCAGGTTTTTATTATCATGATATTTTTCGTGGAGAATTGATTTGTATCTCTTTTCGAACTCGTCTTTTAATTCCCCGGTCAGATATCCTATCATAGGAACTTCTGGAGTTTCTATAAGAGGTCTTCCTTCAAAGTTCGGTTTATTCATAATTATCACTTAATAATAGTATATATGATAAAGCTTAAATATCTATCTTTAACAACTCCAGGTGGTGAGTTTTCTTCTTCTATTATTTCTCATAACTAGTGTTATGAATAAAAAATACGCTCTTGCTGTTTCATTGATTTTAGTTTTGCTGCTTGTCGGAGCTGCCAAAGCAGGACTTTCATCATATGGATCAATATCTGGTTATGTAACTGTCGAGCCAGCTTTAACCTGGGACATAATAAAAACAGGGTCTGACATCAACGAAACAGATGATATAACTTATTCATTAGACAGAACCTATCAGGGAGAAACAAAATGGGCAAAAATTAAACTGAAAAATTCAGGCGATGAACCAATTAAAGTCAACATCTTGACAAATTCAAGCTCAGAAGACATTAATCTTTCAATCTGGAATGAAGAAAAGAAAACACAATTAACAGAAGTAAGTATTCCACCAGAAGATGTCTACATCTGGCTAAAGCATGAATTTTCAGATTCAATAGAACCTGGAAGCTATAACTTTGACATGGAACTTGTTCCAACAGAATTAAATTAAAATTATCCAGATTTTTGAATATCTACAATTCTGATGTGAAAGTTAAGTGCTTGTCCGCCCAACGGATGCAGATTAGGATCTGTTCCATAAGCCTCTTCAGGAGGTATCCTAAAATCTTTCTCTTCCCCAATTTTCATTCCAAGAACCGCTTTGTCAAATCCTGCAATAACATCTCCAGATCCGGCAGTAAACCCAAAAGGAGACCTTCCTTCAGAACTGTCAAACTCCTCGCCACTGTCTAAAGTTCCAGTATAATGCAGGCTTACTGTATCTCCTTTTTCCACTATCTCGCTTCCAATCAAAGACAATCCTGATAGAACCATATAGATTACAAAGATCATTACAATAGAACCGATTATCAGTTTTATTTTGTTTTCCATATTCTGATTAGTCTGTGATACTTTATAAAACTTTTTTCCTTACCCAATTTCCGACAGTCTCCCCATCTTCTTTTGCAATTTTTTTCATAAGATTCATTATACCTGATCCATACTGGGCAGATTTCTTTTTTCTCTCAGCTAATTCAGCAGGAAAACCTAATTTCTTAGAAGCTTCTACTAAAACACATTTTCTTTTGCCGTCCCGTATCTTCCATTCAACAGGCAAAGACATTGAAAACTCTAATATATCTTTTCTTAGATAAGGAAATAAAATATTCTTAGAAAAATATTTTCCTATAGCTTTATGTTGTTCTTCTCCGAGAACAACAAGATCTCTTGTATTATCTTCCAATTCTTTTTTCAGATCTTCTGCACTCATATTCACATGTTTTGTAAAACCACCAAACATTGTATCTGGTCCCTGTGCAGATATTATTTTATCTTCTTTGCAATGCTTCGCAACAAAGTATAACGGCAAGTTAAATGAAATAGAAACAGGGGAAACAGAAGCATTTGGTAAAGTGCATTTCTTCATTTCTTCGTTTAACTTTATTTCATTAAGCATCTTAGCTACAATAGGAACAGCTTCCCCCACATCATCTTTAGTTATTATAATCTTATTCAGTTCCATTCCAAGAATCTTAGCAGCAGATTCTGCAGCTTCTAAATCATGCGATCCTTCTGAACCCACAACATATAATCCAGGATTCTTTTCTTTCAACAAATAAGCAATCAATGTAGAATCAATTCCTCCTGAAAAAGCTATTCCAGTATTATCAATACCTTTAACAGATTCTTTAATCAGACTGGAAAGATTATCAACATAATCCATAAATTTATTGAGAATGATAACAATAAAAATAACCCCCACCAATTTATTTTATGAAAATAGACTGGACAAAATTAATTTCATCAGTTATAATATGTCAAGCTGCTGGAATAATAGGTGGTCTTGTAACAGCACCAAATATAGGCAATTGGTATGCTTCTTTAATCAGACCTGAATTATCACCACCCAATTGGATCTTCGCTCCAGTATGGACATTTCTATATCTAACAATGGGGATAAGCCTGTATTTAATCTGGTCTAAAAGAAAATTCCACAAAAAAGCACTTTCAATATTTGCTGTTCAGTTATTCTTTAACTTCACTTGGTCTTTAGTATTCTTCGGTTTGCATCAGATATCTCTAGCATTAATAAATTTGATAATTTTAATCGCTTTTATAATTATAACTATAATAGATTTTTACAAAATAGATAAGAACGCAGGATTGATACTTATACCGTATTTATTGTGGTGTCTCTTTGCAACATATCTAAACTACAGTCTTATGATATTAAACTAAATTTATTTCTTCTTCTTTATTTTATTATATTCAACATATGAATAATAAAACAGCCAAAGTGTTCCAGCTAAAATAGGAACTAAAATAAACCAAAAAGAATACTCACCGAAAAACATACTAATTAAAAACATTACAGCAAAAAACTTGAACATAATACTTCCTTTTTCATGTGTTTTCTTCCAAACCGTATCATCTGAAAGTGTCCAAGGTGTTCTTATACCAATAAACCAGTTTCTCTTAGCATGCTTCAGTAGAATTCCTATGATATAAAATAAAACTGCCATTGCGGGCATCAGCATAAATGTCATGTTAAAGATATATCCCATATTCCAAAAAAATGTCAATAAATAAATATAAAATAAAAATCCAACTATAGCCAATATTGTCATTTCATAATACTTCATAAACTGTTTAATATTTTTCTTGAGAGGATCTATCTTTGGTACAAAATAATAAATCAGCAACATTCCAAGCAAAATCATCGGCATCAAAAAAACACCCCAGAACTTTGACATATATCCATCAACTTCTCCAGCACCATTCCAGTGAGACGCTACCTGATCAGGCATCTGAGGATAAAAATAAAAACCTATTAAAAATGATAAAATAACTAAAACTACTGAAAAAATTATTCCTTTATTTTTCATATATTATATTTCACATTTCAGAAAATATAAATGTTTAATTAGATTATCCTGGAGTTAGTATTTTATATCTCAAAATTACATTCTTATCATGTCACAAGGTAAATATACAGGTGGATACGTCAAAACACCCAAGCAGGGAATATATAAAAATGTAATCGAGCTTGACTTCAGAAGCCTTTATCCTTCAATAATTCTTGCACATAACATAGATCCTAAAACCCTCAATAGCAAATGTAATAAAAAAGACCGCACATATGTTCCTGGATTTGAAAAAAGATATTTCTGTTTAACAAAGAAAGCTAAAGTTCCAGAAAGACTAGCAAAAATACTTGAAAAAAGAGCTAAAGTAAAGAAGATGCTTAAATCTAAAAAATTAAAAAAAGATGAGCGTATCAAACTAGAAAAGAAAGAAAAACAGTACAAATTAGCCGCTAACATAACCTACGGATACTTTGGCTATCCAAAAAGCCCATGGTATAATATAAATTGCGCTGAATCTATCAGTGCCTTCGGAAGATATTATATACAAGAAGTTATCAAAAAAGCTGAAAAAGAAGGATTTAAAGTCATCTACGGTGACACTGATTCCATATTCGTTCAAGGCACAGTTTCTAAAGCTAAATCTTTTGCCAAAAAGATAAACTCGCTATTCCCAGATCCTATAGACATAGAATACCGAGGCATATACAAACGCGGTTTCTTTGTTTCAAAAAAGAAACGCTATGCACTAATTGATTCAAAAGATAATATAACTATAAAGGGATTTGAAACAGTTAGAGGCGACTGGTGTTCTATTGCAAAAGAAACTCAGAAAAAAGTAATAAAAAAAATATTACAAGAAAAGCATAATGCTGCTGCTAAAGAACTTAGAAAAGCTGCAATAAAAATAGAAAAAGAGAATGCTAAAATTTCTGATGTAACATTATCTGTCCAACTAACAAAACCCATATCACAATATAAAGCAAAAGCTCCCCATGTTGAAGCTGCTAAGAAACTAATCAAATCTGGTAAAAAAGTTGAAGTTAATAGCATTATTAAATATGTTATAACAGATCGACCAGGTTCAATATCAGAAAAAGCTGAGCCTGTCTCTTCAGCAAAAAGTTATGACAAAAAATATTATATCATGAATCAAATTCTTCCTTCATCTCTCAGGATACTGCAATACTCTGGTATCTTTGAAAGTGACATTTTAATAGGTTCGCTTTCTAAATATAAGAAGTGATTAAAATGGAAAAAGAAATATTGGAAAAATATAAACTAGCAGGAAAGATAAATAAAGAAGTTCTCCAGTTCGGGGCAAAACTTGTAAAAGAAGATGCATTAATCTGTGAAATAGCTGACGCTATGGAACTAAAAATAAAAGAACTTGGCGGCCAGATAGCATTCCCAGTTAATATTTCTATAAATGAAATCGCTGCACATTATGCTCCTTTAAAAGATGACCCAATAAAAATAAAACCAGAAGACTATGTAAAGCTTGACGCTGGAACTCATATTGACGGTTATATAGCAGACGCAGCAATAACAGTAAGAATTGCCGGAAAAGATGATTTAATTAAATGCTCAGAAAAAATGCTGGAGGAAGCTATAAAGAATTTTATTCCTGGGAAAACATTAGGAGAAATCGGATCAATAATAGAAGATACTGCAATATCAATGGGATTTAAGCCAGTAAGAAACCTTACAGGACACACACTTGACCAATTTAATTTGCATGCAGGAGAAAACATTCCAAATATAAGAATTGACGAGCGAATAGAAATAAGAAAAGGTCAGGCATATGCAATAGAACCATTCTGTACAGCAGGCAATGGTTGGATAAAAGATGTGCA
>Ga0272442_10003028_pt1 | contig 23854 bp, 5 predicted proteins | sample SSMForm2O_FD_200262 | JGI IMG/M metagenome (GOLD analysis project Ga0272442, IMG submission 200262) | Marine sediment archaeal communities from Little Sippewissett salt marsh, Falmouth, MA, United States - SSM-Form-2O | ecosystem: Environmental > Aquatic > Marine > Wetlands > Sediment ...
TCTTCATAGATCAATTTACTTCCAAGAAATGGAACAGGGTACGAGAGACATTCGGCATGCCCAATCTGAAGTTCCACGACCTGCGGAAGACGTTTGCTTCGCTGTTGGCACAGCGAGGTGTGTCGACTGCGGTGACTCAGCGGTTGCTGGAGCACTCCAGTCCACGACTGACGAATGAGGTGTACACCAACGTTGATCCGGCACTTCGTGAGGCAGTCAATTTACTGCCGGTGGCCGATTGGGTGTGAGCCCTGTGCAACCTTATTCGGGCTCGCGGGCAAGGCTGCCGTTTACCGTTCGGTTCGCGCGAGGCTCTCATGCGCGTAAGTTCCAAGGGCCGGGGTCCGAGTGTCAGGGCCCGAGGCTTCAGGGGGCAACATCCGGATACTTGATGTGGCAATCCCCACGCTGTCGCGGGTGGAGATTCCCCGCCACTCCATTTTACGAGGGATGAATGATCAAGTAGCATTGCTTCAGCGGCAGGATTTGCGATTGCTGTTGCAGCTATCCACGATCGACGAGAAAACGACGGAAGTGCGCAGAGAATTCTCTGTGTTTCTGGCTCACAATCGGGGACCCCACTCTCTCACCGCGTGAGTTGCGCTGGCGTTTTGGGGGCATATCTTTCTTTCCAACAAGGAGTTACATTCGGTGTGCTCAGCGGCATCGTTCGGAAGGTTGGCCGCCCATGTCGGGATCAGGGCCGTCCGCGCATGTGTGACAGCCCTGGGGAGCGGCGTTTGTCACGGATTCGGCCGAGATAGTGCTTGCGGCCGTTGACATTGACAGCATGACATGGTAGACTGTAATATGCTGCATCGCGCCGGGGCGTGTCTTAAGAGGTAATGGTGTAACGCTGTATGTGACTAGGCTTCGGGGCAGGTCGCTTGTTCTGCTGGTTGATGTCGCAACGAGGAGGATGATGGTGCATCAGTGAGAGCATTCGCGAGCGCAATCATGGTTCGGGAGGGGAAGGAGCACCAGCAATCCCCTATGTCTTGATAACGCAAGACAACAACTGATTCTCGGAGGGGAGCGTCTATGAACGCATATGGTCAGAAGTACAATGCGTTGTTCCGCATGCTTGTCGCGGGGTGTGTGATTCTGTGTGTCCGCACCTCCTCGGGGCAAATCACCAGACAGACCATCCGGTTGGAAGCGGGGTGGAATGCCGTCTACCTCGAAGTCCAACCCGAACCGAGCGGGTGCGAATGTTCAAGGGTATACGAGGAGGCTGGGGGGATAATCGAAGCGATCTGGATGTGGGATCCACCAGCAGCCGTAGCAGAGAGAATCGCAACACCAATCGACCCCAGCATGCTGAAGGTTTCGAAGGAATGGCATGTGTGGTTTCCACCCCCTGATGATTCAGTTGGGCGCGCCCATCCCGCGTCTAGCTTCTTCTCGCTACAGGGCGGCAAAGCGTACCTTATCAAGTGCGAAACGACAGGGTCTTGGACTGCGGAGGGGCGGCCCTTCTTGCCCCGTATTCGCTGGTTAAGAGCAGCGCACAACCTCGCTGGTTTCCATGTGAATGGCGCGTACGTAGATGGCCAGCAATCCGTACAGCCTACCTGGGGCTCTTTCCTGTCGTGCCCATCGTTCCCGACAAAAGATGCCAATAATGTGTATGAACTTATCGGCGGAGATGGCAGGCGGGTATGGAAGCCTGTGCACGGCAGCGACCCAGTAGAGCGAGGAAAGGCCTATTGGATCTACGCCACTGCCGGCAGCAGTTTCGTTGGGCCACTCGAGTTGTCTCTCGAGCAAGGCACCGGTCTTGACTTTGGTCAGATAGTCAATGAGCTCACCGTGACATTGACCAACGCGTCGCTGGACGATCAGAAGATTGAGCTTCGGCTCAATCCGTCCGTCAACCAGGCGGAACAGGCATCTTGGACATTCGCGCTGAAGCATCCGGTGTCGGGTGAGCCTAACGCGAGCCATACGATCGACCGCCTGCCACCCGGGGAGAGCCGGTCCATAACGGTTTTCGTTGACCGTTCACAGATAGAACAGGGCCAAACAGATACGGCCCTGCTGGAGACGGTCACCAAGCAGGGTTCTCGAATCGTCGTGCCAGTGAGCGCATCGCGTGGGAAGGAGGAAGGAACTAGACTCTGGGTTGGCACAGCGGTGATCAACGAAGTGAGCCGGCCGTCCGAAGACTCCCGAGCAATGCTCCTGCCGACGGCCTCTGACTTCCAGTTGCGGCTTATCTTGCTTGTTGACAAGACGCCGGGAGCGGAATCGGTTCGATTGCTCGATGAAGCAATCGGGCTTTTGCTGCCTCCGGAGGATGGAGCCAGTGGGGAGCAACGCTTCCTCGTCCTGACCGACGGGAGTATGCTGGCAGGCTTCCCAGGTGCAACTGGAAACGACTACGTCACCCATGGTATTCGGATCACGTCTGCAGGATTCTCGATTGACGATCCCGACGGTATGAATATGCGGGGCTCTTTTCAGAGCCACGTGGAATGCGATCTGGTTGTGGAACCTGGAGACAGACTGAATCCATTCCTTCACCGTTATCATCCAGACCATGGCACCAAAACAGACAGCGGCGAGTCCGTTCACGGCATCTCGCGCCATCTCACATTGGACTTCACTCCGCACGACCCTTTCAATCCGGTTCGGCCTCCTGCAGGTTGGGATGACAGGGTAGTAGGCGGTGTATACGAGGAAGTAATTACGGGTCTAGCGAGCAGCAAGATCTCGATAAGGATAAGAGGAGCATTTCGTCTCTATCGAATCTGGCCTGTGGGTGAATAAGCCCAACTTGGCTGTTCACGCGAAACGGAGGAATGGGTCGGTCTTCGACCGCTTGTGCGAAAGGTCAGGTATGAGAACGGTACTGCACGTATGTCGGGGCAGACTTGCACTCGGGTTATTGCAGGGATTAAAGCCGTGGTTTCTGTGGGTGGTCGCTCTGTGTGTGCCTCATGCTGCGACTCACGCCCGCATTCTCTATGTGGACTGTGGTTTTGGTCTTGAAGAATGCACGGACTCGAATGATATCGGCTCCGATTCAATTCAGGCGGACGGTTCGGCCGATCGGCCCTTCGCCACGATCGCTGAGGCAATCGAGGATGCCCAACCAAAGGACACGATCCGTGTCCGCGACGGGCAGTACAGTGAACCCAGCTTGGTCTGGGATAAGTGCATTACTCTCTGCTCTGATAGCAATGATCCGGCCACCTGTACGCTGATCTGCGATGCTCCGGGCAGGGTCTTTCATCTGCAGAATAGCGCCGACGAATCGGTGATACGCGGGTTCACCATTCGACATGGTAAGGGGAATCCCGGGCCAGGCATTCTGTTGGACGGATGTAATAGTGTCATGATATCCAATTGCGTGCTTCTTGGAATGCTCACGGAAGAGGACGATGACGAACGGAACGGCGCGGGCGTTTGCATTCGTAACTCCGACAATTGTTGCGTTGTCGGATGCAGCTTCATTGACGGCACTGCATCTGGATACGGGGGCGGCATCTACACCAACGCAGAGGGGATGACGGTTCGAGACTGTAGCTTCATAGGGAACACCACCTTCGCTAAGGAGCCAGAAGGCGCAGGCGGAGCGATTCACCTGGCTAAGGGCGCGTCTGATAGCAATACTATTGACTCGGTTTTCTTTGACAACCGTGCGCGGAACGGAGGTGCGATTGGCATTTTGGGCTCAGACTCATGCATGAGACGCTGCTCGTTCTACGCAAACACAGCCATTGAGCGCGGCGGAGCAGTCTGCGGGGTGGCGAGTGAGCACGAAGAGTCGGTATCAATACTGGCCTGTGTATTCAATCAGAACAACGTGACCGCGCACATGGATCATGGCGGTGGGGCAGTGTACTGGAAGGCCGACGGGAATTCGGTTTCGCCGTTACGGATATCCAATTGCTCCTTTGCCGGCAACATAGCCGACTATGGCGGGGCACTTCGCTATTTTCGCACGTCGGGCGCACACGATTCGGGCATCAGCGTAAATCACTGCAGCTTTTGCGGAAACGTCGCGACGGAAATTGGCGGCGGCATCTACGTGTCTGGAGATTTGTCTCTTACCAATTCCATCCTTTGGGGAAACCACGTGTTCGGCCATCCCGCCGGGGCTGTGGGTTCGCAGTTGGTCAACCCAAGCGAACCCAATGTACTGATCTCGTACAGCAACATACAGGGAAGTCGGGACAAGACAGGAAAATGGCTGGACGCCCTGGGGGACGACGGCGGCGGCAACAAAGACGCTGACCCACTTTTTGCCTTTGACGATGATCTTCATCTCGCGCAGGGATCACCCTGCATTGACGCAGGCGTCAATGCTCCAAGTGACTCGAACGACCTGGATGGGCGCCGTCGCAGGACTGACGGGGACGGGGATGGGAATGCCACCGCCGACATGGGGGCCTATGAGTTTGATTTGGACCACCCGGCATTGGCCGTGTCTCCGCGGGTCCTCTGGTTGCGTGGACGACAGGAAGAGCGTCAGATCGAACCGGGACTGATTCTGCTCCGAGGCTGTGGGGAAGAAGGAGCGCCGGACGCAAATGCCATTTGGTCATTTCAGGATGTGGCAACCCGAGCTACTCATAGCAAGGGCCAGGATATCGAGTCATGGTTGGATGTGTATGAAGCATCTCCGGATCAACTGGACAGTTGGACAATTCAGGTGGACCCGAGCAAGTTATCTCCCGACAAGCAGATCGCGCTCTTGACGATTGTGGACGCCAACTACCCCGGCGACCAATCGAGCGTGTCGAGGGTGGTTGTCCGGGCCGATCTCGGCCGGACGTTGTGGGTCAGGCCGGACGAGCCTAATCAGGCTGGTCTCGTGTACGGGACTGTAGCAGACGCGGTGGAGAACGCTATGGATGCCGACACGATCATCCTTGCCGATCACACCTATACGGGCGAACGGAATGCAGGCGTTGTGTTGCACGGAAATGGGATCACATTGCGCTCGGAGAAAGGACCCGCATCCTGCATTGTCGACTGTGAGCAGAGAGCATCGACGCCTGGCTTTCTGTTTCAAGGAAGGGATTCAGACTTTCGATTGATTGGGATAACAATACGCGATTCCGCCGGCCAAGGCATTCAGTGTAACAAAGGGTCATCCCCGGAGATCCGCGACTGTTGTATCAAGGGATGTTCGACAGGTGTATATCTCAGCGACTCTTCTCGTGCCCGAATCATTGGCACCGAATTCAGGGCGAATACCGCAGTATCCATTGATGCCGACACGTCCTCGCCGTCTGTATTTGGGTGTGGCTTCTACTCTTCCTGCGAGGATGGGGCCTCGGACGGCAACGGCTCGGCAGCGACCGACGGCAGGGCCATCAATCTTGTTGATTGTGACAATGCCCAGATGCTGAGTTGCTTGTTCGATGGATTTACTGTGAGTGATGCAAACGCTGCCGCCATTCGCGTGCATACGTCGCCGAATACGACGATCAAAGATTGCAGCTTCATAGGCTGCGTAGCCGAGTCTGCCGGCGCAGTGGAGTTTTATGGCAGTTCAGGGGGATGGATCAGCAACTGCATGTTCACGAAGAACACAAGTGGCGCACTTCGAGTAAGAGAATGTTCTCCCACTATCGTTCGCTGCAGCTTCCTCGCTAACACAGCGAAGGAAGGCGGCGCGCTGGCAATCACCCACAAATATCCGCAACCGATGTTGCCGATTACGAATTGTGTTTTCGCTCGAAATACGGCTGACTACGGCGGGGGGATGTGGACCGATCTGAATGACAGTTCTGTTGAAGTGACCAACTGTACATTCTATGAGAACACGGCTGAGACGGGCGAGCCTAATGGCCACGACATATATCACGGCCAAGGGGATCTCTTGACGCTGAGGAATTGCATCCTATGGTCCGAGACCGAAGGGCAGCGACGCATCAGCAGTGAGAACGATGACGCCAACGGTCTTCGTTGCGAGTATTGTGATATCAGATGGTGTTACCAGGGTAGATCCAGCGATCCCCACTTCTCGGCTAAGGACGACTGGGATCCGAACTTGGGACAGCGGGGAAGCGGCAATATCGAAAGTGACCCCGAGTTCTATGATGCCGGCGAAGATGATTTTACACTCGCGGTTACGTCTCCCTGCATCGATCGTGGCAGGAACGTGACAGGCCTGTTCTCTGATCGGCGCGGTTCTCTGCGTCCAATCAACGGAGATCGGCAACCTCCTGAAAGGACGAGTAATGACATGGACATGGGGGCCTACGAATACTCGCGATGGATCAGCGATGTTTTGGATAGGCCTGTGAGCGCTTTCTCAGATGTCAGTCTTCCGTTATATGGGCGGGTAGGCACCGTGTGCGAGCTACGCTGGGAGAACCATTCCCCGTTTCCGCTGGAGGATTGGCGGGTGACCGATCCCGAACAGTACAGCGTCGAATTGTACCTTGTTTCCGAGGATGAGACCCGCACGGTCTATTTGACAGATGCAACCGTACCGCACGAGATGCCCACGGGGGAACCCTACGTGGAGGCTTTCACATTCGGCCCTGAGCACACTGGCCGGTGGCATCTACGGGTGCAAATGAAGGCGGATCCGGAGCAATACGTCACATCCGATGCCGCCTGCTATATTGCTGGGCGGCAGCCCGCGGTGTTCTACGTGGGCAAGGAGATCGTTCGGCCCGCAGACGTCGAGAAGTCAACGAAACCGACGATCCAGGAGCAGTATGAGGAGCGATTTTTCTGGAGTGACTTCGCCGACGGTGGACTCTACGCCACCGGCCCCGTCACGGGTGCATATGTGACATGGACGGACACGCGGGGCGACGATGTCCCACAGCTCGTGACCACGCGTTATCCGGCGGACGCCCAGATTTATCTGAAGGGCGCTCCGGCGGTAGAACTTCTCCCTGAGGGAAGTCCGTATGAACTTGTACGAGTCGTGCATACGCAAAGTGGTGGCGCGATCCAGGGCGATTCGCGGTTCGTGGCCGATAGAACGGGACATAGCGTCATCCTTTATGGCAGTGATTCCCATCTTGAATGCGTACCGCGGTTCCAGGTAGTCGTGACGAAGGAATGGGTCGATGTGAACGATGTGCTGGATGGCGTCATCGGCACCGAGATCACCGATCCGTCTCCGCTGTCGGTAGACGGAAGTGATCGGGGGTGGGTTTATCACCAGCATTCTCCGTACGATCCCAACGCGTATAACAGGGAGGCTGTCGAAGGCCAGATCTTTCCTGTCAACGTGGACAGACCTGACTACGGGGAGGATGACTTGGTGGTGTTCTGGTATGATGTCAACGACCTGTTCGAAAACGAGTGGCCGGCGTATGCGCGTACCTACCAGCTTGCGTGGCCCAGCTCGCCCGAAAAGATCATCATCGCCAGTGAGGTAGGGTCGGAGGTGTATAGTCAAAGTCCTCTCGATGACTCATGCGTGGAAGCCCGTGTCTATAATCAGCCGGATCGCGGCCAGCCCGGGTACAATCCAAACGAGGAGCATGCCGAACTGTTTCCGTCGAAGCTTGCGCCTGCTAACCGTGAAGCGGTATTTGCCTTACGAAATGACCTGAACCGAACAGACTGGTCCTCGGGGCACTACACATCAGAGCCGTACGTGTTGCTCAAGTACAGAAAACGGCGGGCGGGCCGCCTCAACTGGGAATACCGCGTCTTCCAGGTCATCCCAGAGGAAGGTGTTCACAGATTCTCATACTACGGGGAAGCAGGCATGCGACTCTACCCTCCCTACCCCCTGAGCGAGCTACCGTTTTCCGATCTGTCGTATCCAGACGCTGATCCGGATGTTCAGAAACGGGAGTTCGTCGAGGTGACCTATCCTGATCCGGGCAGCATCAAGGGACCATTCTTCGTCGATTACCGTAAGGCTATTTGGGGACGCTGTGAAGATCAAGGCACGATACGCTGGTTCTATCCCTTGCAGGAGAGCTACTGGTATGATCTAGATGGCGATGGCGAGAGTGACAAGCCGGCAGGTGCGCCGATCCCATTGCTGGCCGACGCCAGCCGGCCCAACACGCCCGTTCCAGTCGACTACAAGGTATCCTGGCCCGTACACCCGCCTGAGTTGCTCACGGGCGAGACACTCCTCACCGCCAAGCGCGGACTCCCTGATATCATCGGGCAGTGTAGTGTGTCTATCCTATACGATCAGCAGGCCGAAGACACCGCCGGTGGTGAGTCCTTGGTTAGACTCTATGATCCAACCAGTGAACGGCGCGTTGACCTGAGCGTGCTTCCGGAGGACCTCAGCACAAGGATGGATGCCCGTGGCAATAAGATCTTCATCGACCTGCCCTTTCATCTGCGGGTCCGTTGCTTCTACGACCCGCGAGGCGGACAGAATGGGCAACTTGTGTTTCGAGGACATTACGACTCCCGACCGGTCGGCGATCCGATTCTGTTGCCCAATGTCATGAGTAGGTCTGATAACGAAGAGTTGCTTGACCATCAGGCGTACTACAAGTCGAGTTCACCTGTCAATCGCACAGCCTTCCAGAATGCGGTCCGCGACTTGAACGATCTGACGTGGCAGCTGTTCGACAGCCGTCTTGAGGCACGTCGGCTTCGCAGCGAATCCATGGCCCTTTCGGCGGGAAGTTCCGGCGGACTAGGGTATGTGACTCTTGCGTTCGGCGCGGATGAACCGAACTGTGCGTCCTCGCCAAGCGCGGGAGCAGGCGTAAGTCTTGAAGTCATCAAGATCAGTACGGATCTTTACCCGGGTGAGCTGAAAATCCTTGAGTCAGACAATCCCTTTGATGAGCGTCTGACCCTGCGGCACAGCAACGATTTCGGCTGCAGGCCGGAGGAATGGGAGTTCCAGTGGCGGTATTCCGAAGCCACTGAGAACGATGAGCCGGTCAAGCCGAGCGACGACCCGCGGCCGTGGAAGCTCTGGCCGATACAGTCCTATGAGCGGGTGCCGAGCGATAAGGGGCGTGTCCAAATCACAGTGCAGGGAGATGGAGTGTGGGCCCTCAAGGATCTCTGGTTCTCGTGTCGGTACGGGCGGGGATCCAACTGGAGCGGGTGGACGGAACCGCAGATTCACGAGAATTGGATCACGCGGGTGACAAAGGCCGTCAACCCGTTTGAGCAACGCGTGCGGGATTTGTTCGAGAATGAGGTTCATACGCAGGTGGACATGATCGCGCAGGCTGGGGGGCCTTACCTGGGGCCCGTGGCGCTGACCATGGAACCTGAGAACATCAAGAAGCAGGGATTGATAGGAATCTACTCCACAATGTTCGAGAGGGCTCGCGAGTTTAGTGTGGATATGAGCGGCAATGATCCAGGCGCCAACAACGCATTGCTTTTGGCGGCGACGCGAATTGCCGATTTGTACATGCTCTTGGGCAACGAAGCGTACGCCGATGCTCTCGATCCAACGGTAGGCTTTCTGTCAGACGGCGTGGAATACAATGCGATGGCACCTTCGCTGTTTTGCTTTCAGAACCAGGTTGGATCCCTGATCGAGGAGGAGTTGGCGCTTTTGCGCGGTCTCGACCAGGAACGACGTGAGCCTTTATACAATCGCCTCCCATGGAACATAGGCTATGGCGGCGATGGGGAGGTGGCCTATCGGCTGGCGTACAACATTTCCGATCAAGATGAGACGGGAGATGTGGACGAGTATGACGCGAAGGTGATGTATCCCCAGGGACACGGTGACGCGTGGGGTCACTACCTCAGCGCCACCAAGACGTATTATGAGCTCATCCACCATGGTAGCTTCACATGGGTCCCGAACATCAGCACCGTGGCCCTTGCGCAAGTTCCTGTCGGCGTCGATTTCATGGACGAGCGCAAGTTCGCGGAGGCCTCGGCAGCGAAGGCGCGCACGGGGGCCGAGATCGTCGATTTGACCTATCGAAGCAGCTATACGCGAGACCCGGTTAGACGCCTTCAAGGATATGCGGACACAGACCCGCAGCGAGCCTGGGGGGTGGTGGAGTGGGGACAGCGGGCCGGACAGGCTGCTTTCTTTGATTGGGTGGTCGGAAACGCGATTCTGCCCTATCGAAGTGAGGGTGCTTCCGGGATCAGAAAGATCGACAGAGAAACCGTCGTGGAACTTCGGGAGATTACGGCCTGCTTCGCCGACATCCAAGCGCAGATAGACAAGTCTGATCAGGGTCTTAATCCCATCGGAGTCGCGGAGAATGCGATCCCCTTCGACGTCGACCCAGAGATGCTGGCGCCATCCGGCCAGACGGAACCCCAGACGCATTTCGAGCAGGTGTACAACCGAGCGGTTGTTGCGGTTGTCAACGCAGAGACGGCCTTCAGCTACGCGAATCGCCATACCCAGTTACTGCGCCGTCAACAAGATACGATTGAGCAGTTCTGCAACTCTATTGCCGATCGGGAGGCGGACTTCAAGAGTCGTTTGATTGAGATCTTTGGCTATCCCTACCAGGACGATCTGGGACGAACCTATCGTAGCGACTACGACGGTCCGGACATCTACCATTTCGATTACGTAGACGTTTCGGAATTGCTGGGTGTTTCCCCCACTACGCAAGAGGTCTTCCCAGTGACACTACAGGAACTGGACGTAAACAGCGATGGCAACCTCCGGAAGCAGGACAAAACGGTTGAATTCCATCTTGCCAAGGACGGTCTGGGGTTGGTCAAACCCGCCTCGTGGACCGGACGCCGCCGCGCGCCCGGGGAACTTCAGTTCGCACGATCCGATCTGCTACAGGCTCGCGCGAGGTTCCAGAAGGTGCTGGTGGATTACGACAATCTGCTTGCCCAAATCGAGGATCAGGCAGTCCTGCTGCAAGCGCAGTATAAGTTGAATAGCAACGAGATTCATATTCTCAATAACGTGCACAGCACGCAGATCTCTCTGAATGAGGCGATCAAGAGTTCCCGAACGCGTCAGCTTACGTTCCGGTCCATCGGTAGAACGACGATGCTGATGGCAAATGCCCTTAAGGAGTTCTTCCCCACGTCAGTGGGCTTCAGCACGGATGTTTTCGCGCCTGTGCGCGGTGCAATCATGTTAGGAGCGGCTTTGATCAATGAGGGCATGACTGTCGCCGCAGATCTGGAGGCTGTCGGGGAACTAAGCAAGCAGCAGGCCAAGGAGATCGTGCAGTCGGAGAGCAACATCGAGTTGACGACTCTACGAACCGCACACGCTGCAAGACAACAACTGTTGCAGTTGGAGCAAATGATTCGTTCGGAGGCCTCCATGAGGCTGGAGTTGTTCACGCTGCAGGAGGCGATGCAACAGGCATCCGGCCGGTATCTGGCGGCTCTGGCGCGTGGCCTGCGCCTGCTTGAGGATCGACTGCGCTTTCGCAAGCAAACGGCCGAGGCGATCCAGGACTATCGCTACAAGGATATGGCCTTTCGCGTCTTCCGCAATGACGCGCTGCAGAAGTACAGGGCGCAGTTTGATCTGGCAGCTCGCTACGTATGTCAAGCGGCCCGCGTGTATGACTACGAGACGACCCTGCTCGATCCCGATTCTGTGGCCGGATCTCGCTTCCTGGAGAAGATCTGTCAGGCGAGAATGCTTGGTAACGTAGACCAGGGTCGCGGCATCAACCGATCCAGTGGCGGGCTGGCGGGACTTTTGGGCGAGCTGGATTTCAGTTTCCGCCAAAAGAAAGGGCAGTTGGGTTTCAACAATCCTGATAAGAAGACCACGTACTTCTCTTTACGATGGGAGCGATTCCGCATCCCTCACGTCAAGAGTGTGAATGGGCAAACGTGGTCCGACGTGAATGACGTAAACGATGTGTGGGACAACCGGAAGGTCATCCTTGATAACGGACGAGAGGTGCTTGCCGACGACGACCCCGACAAGGCCTGGCGGCAGGTGTTGAAGGCCTGCTTTGTCCCCGACCTGTGGGATCTCGACGGGGAATATGGCCAAGCATTTCGGCGCTACTGCGCTCCTTTCGCAAACAGAGATATCGAGCCGGCTATCGTCATCCCATTCAGCACCTGCATTGAGAGTCGTAAGAACTTCTTTGGCTATCGGTTGATGGGTGACGCCTGGTATCCTCCGGAGAATTTTGCCACGAAGATCCGGTCGGTGGGCGTGTGGTTCAGCAACTTTGACACCGATCCCGTGAGCGGAATGTCGACAACACCGTACGTGTACCTTATACCGATCGGTCAAGATACACTGCGCGTTCCGGGAACGAGTGATTTCGCTGATGTTCGTCAGTGGCAGGTATTCGAGCAGGTCATTCCCGTACCCTCTGAGATCGATGAGCGGGATCTCCAGCTATCCGAATGGCTTCCAATGCGTGATTCACTGCAGCAAGTCCTCGGGACGGTCCGCAGGCACCAGCGCCTGCAGGCCTATACCGATGGAGGCCTGTTCGGCACGCCCGAGACGACCTCCAGCACTCGGCTGGTCGGGCGCAGTGTGTGGAACACGCGTTGGCTACTGATCATTCCGGGATCCAGCCTTTGGTATGATCCGGAGGAGGGAATTCAGCGCTTCATCGGTGATGCCGACCTCGTCGGGCCCGGTAGCGGCGTCAGCGACATCACGCTCTGTCTCAAAACGTATTCGTACTCGGGGTACTAAGCTACTGATCCGTGCCAGAGGCTTGCCCCGACCATACGCTCGATAGCTAAGGCCAAGTATGTAACCATGATATGTTCGGCCAGACAGCGAAGCAGACCTTGCAGACTATGGCACCCGTTGCCACTGCTGATCGCCGTGAGCTTGGTCTCAGTGGTGGGGTTGGATACGTGGGCGCAAGGCACTGACAAGAACGGTGTCTCCCCCAACGTGATCTCCTTGCCTTCGGTACCCGGTTCGATTCGGGGGTTGGGGGAAACCTTTCAGCCAATGCTCAACACGGGAACTGCGAAGTATAACGTCTCGGTTGAGGTGCCACCTGGTGTCAACGGGCACACTCCTTCGATCTCGCTCAAATATGACAGCGGCCAAGGCCTGGGATTATGTGGGCTTGGCTGGAAAGTTGGACCGGACCCCATTTGTCGACAAACGAGCAGAGGGTATCCGCTATACGACGAGAGCGACACGTTCCTCGGACTAAATGCCGAGGAACTGGTTCACGTGGGCAATGGTACCTATCGAGCGCGGAACGAGGGGAGCTTCAGCCTGTATCGCCGGGACCCCAATTCGGGAGGATGGCTCGTTACTCTCAGGGATGGTACGCGTCTGGAATACGGCGTGGATCCCAATGGGACCACGAGAATCACGGACAAAGCCGGCGCCCGCGTGTTCCAGTGGCTTCTGGAGAGCAGCACCGACACCAATGGGAATGTCATCAGCTACTCGTACGCGACTCTGGCGGGTGGGGAAAGACGGAAGTACCTCCGGGAGATCCAATACGGCCCCGGAGCCGGGCGGGCGAGAACTACCGGCTGCTTCTATTTTGTTGCCTTCGAATACGAGTACACCAGAAGGCACACCGACTGCAGGGGCGGATTTGCCCTGCGGACAGATCATCGGCTGAGGTGGATCAATGTAGGCGTTCAGGGCCTCGAATCGTATCCGAGTGACTGTAACGATGGGTATTGGAATTCTGATGAAACGAATGATGCCTTAATCCGTCGCTACGAACTCCAATACGACGATGCTCATCCGCCTCTTTGCTTCCTGGTAGGCATCACGCAGTATGGCGCCGATGGCACGACGCCGTTGCCAACGACTCGATTCGCCTACGCCGTTTCTGACACCGCGCGCTCCGTATCGGCTCGAGGGCACATCCTTGGCTCCAAGGGCACCCCAAATACGCTTATGGACGACGGAGGGGCAGAACTCGTGGATCTGAACGCTGACAGTCTACCAGATATCCTCGTCGCAGATGTCTCTGGCAGGCACGTTGGCTATTTGAATCGCGGTGTTCACGTCGGCGAGAACCAAGCGTACCTGGAGTGGGCGCAGCCCGCCAACATGAGTTCTGCTGACGGACTATGCGCCCGTCTAACACTGTTGGATCCAAAGGTCTTTCTGGCGGATATGGACGGAGATGGGAAGGCGGATCTTGTCGGCACGACGCCTTGGGGAGGTGTCAACTATCACAGGAACACGGGGCAGGGGGCGTGGGGGCCGCGGTGCTATATAAGCGTTTGGCGTGAAGGCCCTCCTTCGCCGTTTGCCGACTCGAACGTTCGCACTGCGGACCTGGATGGCAACAGGCGGATTGATATCGTCGAGAGCTGCACCGCGGGCTACCGGGTGTGGTTCAATCGCGGAACGACCGAATACAGCCAGGCGGTCACCACCTTCGGGGCGTTTCATGGCAGTAAGGTCTTGCCATTTTCCGATGGATCCGTCCGTCTTGCGGACATCAATGGTGACCACGTCACTGACGTGGTCCAGGTCACGTCCAAGTCGCTGATCTACTGTGCTGGCCTGGGGCATGGGCATTTCCTATCGGGCGTGCCAATCGAGATCCCGGGGACAACGCTGACCGATCACCCCAGAGGCCAAGTGGAAAGGGCTCGATTGGAGGATGTCAACGGTGATGGTCTGGCCGACCTGGTAATTGAGCGAGCTCGGATCAACGAGCTCTGGTACTGGCTGAATCTTGGTTCTGACGAGTTTTCAGCGAGACGAGTGGTCACGGACCTGCCCGAGATCAACGATCCGCGTACTGTGGTTCGCTGGGCCGATATGAACGGCAATGGGACCGTAGACCTGGTCTACGTCGCTTCCCGCTCCGAGCCGCACCTTCGAGTACTCGACATTGGCGTGCTCATCTCAGGCACGGACCATCCGAACTTGCTAACTCGTATCGACAATGGTCTGGGCGCAGTTACGCAGATATCCTACACCACATCTACAGATTCGTATGTTGCCGCGGAGAGGCGAGGCGGTGACAGGCGATGGCGGACCAGACTGCCCTCTCCGGTCCACGTTGTCACTCACGTAGCCACCACCGTGGCCATGCCAGATGCGAACGAGGTGTGCGCGACGTCCATCGACTATCGCAGCGGCTACTACAATGAGGATGAGAACGAGTTCTGGGGTTTCGCATGGAACCGTACGACCCAGCACTGGGGCGCAGTCGGCCCGGATACCAATGATGTCCTGACAACCAGCGAGTTCCACACCGGCAATCGCCATCAGGGAGAACATGCATGCCTCAGGGGCAAACTTCGGAGACTTTTGATTGCTGATGGTCAGGCCAGGCCGTATCGGTGCGAAGAGCGATTCTGGAAGCCGTGGGTGCTCTACCCCGGTTCAGAGCAGCCCGACGTGGCCTTCGCCTGCAGTGAGCGTACGGTAGAGAAGGTTTACGAAGGCGAGGACCGGCCGGCATATTTGCTGTCGGAGTTCGAGTATGACAAATACGGACACATTACGACCGAACTGAACTACGGCGTAGTCGGAGACCCGGCTGATCCCAACACATATGCCCTGCCTGTCAGTGACGAGATCAGGACGTATCGAACGTTTGAGCCGGATACGAGCAGGTGGATCCTGGACCTCAAGACACGCGAGGACATCAATGACGTCAATGATGTGAGGTGGGCCACCAGAACCTTCGAATACGATCCGAACGGGAACTTGGTAAGCGAGAGAGCGTGGCTGGACTCCAAGAGCAAGTACATCCCTGTGGTACGCAACCGGTACGATGGCTATGGCAATATCCTGCGAGTCACCGATGCGAACGACCACGTCAGGACCATCGTCTACGACGAGCAGATGCACATCTATCCTGTCTCCGAGAGAATCCATTTGGAGGAGGACCCGTGCAGCGTTGCGAATGACGATCGCGATCTTGTGCTGGATGTAGAGTATCATCTCGGTTATGGCACAATCACGCAAGCGACGGATTTCTCCCGGGCCGTTTCAACCTATGACTATGACGTGTTCGGCAGGGTTGCCGACATTAACCGGCCAGGTGGTGCCTGGACCAGGTTCGCGTACGATTTGGCTAACCCCCGGGAAGGGAGACTGGTAAACTGCATTGTCAGCAAGCAGCGACAGCACTGGGGCAGCGACAGCACCTACGACACGTACTCCTACTTCGACGGCCTTGGGCGCAAGCTCGGCGCTAAGGCCGAAGCCGAATACGGCCTGTGGCGGTTCGTGGATGCAACGGATTTCAACCGCCGCGGTCTACCTGGACGCAAATGGTTGCCGCATTTCACGGCCAGTCACGAGTACGAGCGCCCCGATATGGAAATGGCCTATCAATCGCTGTACTATGATGCTCTCGACCGCATCATTCGAACCGTGCATTATGACGGAAGCTGTACCACCATGGTGCGCGAGCCTCTGGCCGAACACATCTACGATGAGAACCATATTTATGATGAGAGGGATGAAATTGTCCGAAAGGACGGTTACGCACCTACGCCCAAAACCCTTCTCTACGACGGACAAGAACGTCTCATCGAGGTGGTCGAGCGCAACCGCGAGATCGGTAACGAATTCGACCCGGCGTACGAGCCCAACGAGTATGTGACTCGGTACCGATGGACTTGCCTAGGCGACTTGGCCACGGTGATTGATGATCACAACAACATCAAGGCATTCACATACGACTCCCTAGGGCGTAAGGTCCTTCTGCATGATCCGGATCGCGGCATGATGCATTACGCCTACGACGATGTAGGCAACCGGGTCCAGACGATTGATGCCAAGGGCCAGGTAGTCAAATATAGCTACGATGCCGCAGGCCGCGTACTTAGCGAGGACCACGTTGAACCGATGGCCGAGCACGATGTTGTGGACGTCGCGTATTTCTATGACGTCCCTCCCGATCTGGAGGAGGTCGCAACACGATGGGGGCAGTGGGTAGACCTGGCGGATGATGCCCTTGTCGAATCGCAGAACACCACGGGCAGACTGGCCTGGGTGAAGGACCGTTCGGGTTCCGAGTTCTTCTCCTACGATGCCAGAGGCAACGTAGTCCGCTCCAGCAAGCACGTTCGCCATCCTGTCTCCGACGCTGTCACGGCTTATCCCGTGCATTTCTCACATGATCCAATGGATCGAGTCTCTCACGTCACGTACCCTGACGGGGACGAGATCGCGTATCAGTACAACACCGCGTCCTTCGTCGAGTGCATTGGCGGGGCGTCCAGTGGCGTCCCAATCGTTGCGAACGTTGACTATGAGCCCACCGGACGACAAGGGCTGGTGGGATACGGCAATGCTACGTACACCACGTATGAGTATGATCCGAACCGCCAGCGTCTGGCTCGACTCCATACTGTCGGTGCAGATGGGAACGATCTTCTCGACTATACCTACGAATACGATAATAGCTCGAACATCACGGCCATCATCGATCAGCGGCCGATTCAAGGGGAACGACACAACACGCAATTCTTCCAGTACGATGACCTCTCCCGCCTGATGGGGGTCAGCTACGGAAACGGTATTGGCCACATCGACTACACCTACGATGCCATTGGAAATATGCTCAGCAAGACCAGTAACATTCTGGACGAGCATGCCCATATCGGCGACATGAGATACGGGGAGTCGAATTCAGCGGATTCTCTCCAGGGTGCGCGTCCTCAGGGACGCTTCTCTCGGGTGGGCCGGGGGACTGGTGAGGCGCCGGGACCTCATGCCTTGACCGGCACATTCAATGGGACAGATGCCAGACAATACGCATACGACGACAACGGCAATATGACCCATATCGATGGCGACGAGTGCAAATGGGACTACAAAGACCGCTTGGTTGAATATCGCAAGGCTGGAACGTCTGCCGAATACGCATATGACTACGCAGGCCGCCGTGTCAGCAAGCTGGTTACAGGAGCTGCTGGTGCACAGACGACTCTTTACCCAAGTCGTCACTTCGAGATTCGTCCTAATCAAGGTCATCTGAAGTATGTCTTCAATGGCGATAGTCGTGTCGCACAGTATGCAGGGACACTGGCCAGCGTTGGGGCAAATGCCGACATTTGCCACTATCATGGAGATCACCTTGGGTCTACGAATGTTGTTACGGAGTCAGGCGGAAGCTTGGTGCGCGAGACAGCCTACTATCCGTTTGGCCATCCACGAAGTAGTTACTCTCCGAATCATGGCTCTTGTGTCGGATCAGCATATCAGTTCATCGGCAAGGAACAGGATAGAGAGAGTAGCCTGCAATACTTAGAGGCGAGGTATTATGCCGGTCGAATAGGTCATTTCTTGAGTGCTGATCCTCTGTCTGATAGCATTCCGCGTCACTGGCTTGTGCAGCCCCAGAGACTCAACGCGTATTCGTACGCGAGCAATAATCCTCTATCAGTCTCTGATCCAACAGGGATGGATGGCGAGGAACTGGCCATAAGCATCGGGTTCGAATTGGCCCTCGGATTCGAGGCGTCAGATAGTCTTGCTTCGCCAGATGCTGCGATCGCGGCTGAAGTCGGAGTAAAGGGTGAATTGAAGTTCGGCAAGAGACTCGACGGAGATACGGACGGACCTTACAGCGTCGAGCAGGAGTTCAGCGCCGGGGCGGAGATGAAGTTGGGCGAAACACAGGAAACACTTGGCTACAAGGTCAAAAAGACAGGCACCGGCAGCACGATACGTGAGGCATATCAGAAGTCTCGCACGACCAAGGGGCAAGAGAGCACATCTTCGAGAGAGGCCAAGCGCACGGTGAGCCTCAAGATAAAACTGGGAGTGGTTGGTGTGAGCCGCGAAATCAGCTTTGATCCGAAAGAGGGGACACTTACGAAATCTACCGCGATTATTATCTTTGGTGTAAAGTTTGGCGTATCGACCAAGACCAATGCTCCAATGATCTCTGGCACGTAGGTATGGACCGAGATGAAAGAACTAGGCAGATGAGTCGACTACTGAGTAAAGCGATTGCGACTACGTTGATCATGGCTGTGTTCATGACCGCCTGTCGGAAAGAGCCTGTCGAGGCCGGTTATGCTGCGGACACCGGTTCAGTGCACATCGAACACAGTGAGTTGCTTGGTATTGCTAGGGTAGCCGGTCGGACGGTTAGCAGAGAGATGCTCGAACAGCATTTGACTATGCGTCCGATGCCAGATTACGCAGGCGATGTTGAATCGGTGGTTCGAGAGCGTGTGGAGGAACTTATCCTGTATGAGCTGCTCTACCAGGAAGCGTTACGTCTTGGACTCGACAAGGAACCGGATGTGCAGAACAAGATGCGGCAGATACTGGCTCAGTTGCTCCTGGACCAGATGGTGGAGACGCCCATTCGTCAGGCCGGTATCAGCGAGGATGAAATCCGCCAGTACTACGACGAACATATCGCCGAGTTTCACCATCCCGGGCAGCGGCGCCTTGCGGATATCTTTCTGAGGGCGGATGAGTCGCTGACAGCCGACGAGCGACGGGAGAAGCGGGCGCTGGCCGAGGACGTGCTGCAGAAAGCCCTGGAAGGCCACCGCACGGGCACGCGGTTCAGCAGCCTGATCAGGCAGTTCTCTGATAAGCCGAAGGGGTACGCTCGGGGCGATACAGGCTTTTTTGACTCATCCGGGGCCCCTTTGCATCTGGACCCCAAGCTCGTGCAGGCCGCTTTCTCCCTGGAGGGTCTGGGTCTAGTCCATGAGCAGGTGGTCGAGACCGCGGACGGATTCCATATCGTCATGCTGATGGATAAGCGGGCTGCGGTTGAGCAGTCCTTGGACAATGTGCGAGGGCAGATTGCCCGCCGGGCATACGAAGAGAAACGGGCAATCGCCCGTCAACAGTATATCGACAGTCTGAAAGCCAAGACGAAGATATCAGTGAATCAGGAGGTCCTGCGGAGCGTGGCCGAAAAGCTCTCCCGACCAGAGCCCAAGGCTGCCCCCGGCGTTCCCGTGCCGCAACCATAGACATATAGCAAACGGCAATAGATGTGGAGGCACGAGGTTTTCACAGATGCTGATGTACGGGTTTTTCGACCCGACCGTGCCGTATGGAACAGGAGTGGTCCAATGAAGTCAACGGCTTCGCGAAACACACTTGTGCTACTATCGTTGTCGCTCTGCGCATGCTCCGTGTCCCAGGCGACGCGTATTCCCCAGCCGGACATTGTGGTCTATGGGACCGTGAAGATTGACCACCGTTGGCCGACATTGAGCCAAGATGTTACCGTTGTGGCACGGCGATATGACGTCGACTCCAACGAGGTGGCGGAGATTGACCGATATCGTCTGCGGGAAGACGATCGCATCGACCCTTGCTACTACGTCATCCGCATCCCCGTTGAGGAACAGAGAGATCCTGACACCGACGAGGGTCTGATGGTATTTGCAGGTAGCGATACGAAGCTTGGAAAAGCCGAACTGTTTCTGTCTGCGAGAGTGGGCGATGGACCGGATGTCAATGACGTCGAGATTGTGGCAGATCTCGTTCCGGGGCTCGTCCTGAGGAGGGATATCGACTACTACAAAGACACAGATAAGGACGGTCTGCCGGATAGCTGGGAGCGCGCGTGGGGCTTGGATCCCGATAGCAACGACACGGACCTTGACGGCCTGAGCGATTGGGAGGAAGTCAGCTATGACGGAGATCCGAACAGCTATTTGCCGTACAGCCTCGTCTCGGGGGCCGGCACGGATTTGAATGCCAAGTCCACCGATACGGATGGAGACGGTATGGGTGACGCGCTAGAGAAATATTGGATGTTGAATCCGCTCAGGCGGGATAGTCACGAGGACGTTGACGGAGATGGCTACCTGAACTGGGAGGAACTGGCCCGAGGCAGCGATCCCAATGATTCCACGGACGTGCCTGTGAAGACTCTCTACGTCGACGATGATGCGTCCGAAGATCCCGGACGCTACGACCCAATGGAGAGTGACCCCAATGAGGATGGGTCATTAGCGAATCCGTTTGATGCGATCCAGAAAGCGATTGACTGCGCCATGCGCGATGATGTGATCCTTGTGCGAGACGGTCGTTACTTCGGCCCAAACAACGTGGACCTCGACTTCAAAGGCAAGGCGATCACCATTTGCTCGGAGAATGGACCCGACAAATGCGTGATCGATGGACGAGGTCAGTCACGGGTGGTGGTCTTTCACAACTCCGAGGATCCGAACTCAATTTTGCAGGGCTTCACGATCAAGGGGGGCTATGCTGACTTCGGCGGCGCTGTCTACTGCGAGGCAAGTTCGCCGATGATTGCGGACTGCAACTTCATCGAGAACGAAGCGCGGTACGATGGTGGAGCCATTTGTTCGGCCGCAGGTGCCGCCCCGACCTTCATCGGGAACGTCTTCAACCGCAATGAGGCCGGCGCAAACGGCGGTGCCATGCGGTGTCAGGCCAGTCGTGCCAGGATCCAACAGTCCCTGTTCGCGGGCAATGTCGCCGGTGCAAACGGCGGCGCGCTTTTTGTGCTCGACTGTCCAGACGACGGCGAAACATACGCGGTGAGGCTTGAGAACGTCTCCCTTACTGGCAATACCGCAGGCGGTGGCGGTGGTGCGATCTACTGCCAGGGACGTTCAGCCGTCGCGGCCCATAACTCCATCCTATGGGAGAATCTCGCAGCCGGTCACCGGGGATGGCAAATCTTCCTGCGGGACGCCTCCGAGCCCAATCTGGCATCCCTCGTGCATCTCTCCTACTGCGACGTGAATGAAACGCCCCTTCACCTGTATTGTGGGAACGACTGTAGTATTAGACCTGATTCATCTGTTCGTAACAACATCGTTGCGGACCCGTGCTTCGTGGATCCTGCCACGGGCGATTATCATCTTAAGTCAACTGCGGGTTGGTGGGATCCGAATTCCTCGACTTGGGTCCAAGATGATGTCATGAGTCAGTGCATCGACGCGGGCGATCCCAGCTCTCCGCTTGGAAGGGAGATTTGGCCGCACGGAAGGACAATCAACCTTGGGGCCTACGGTGGTACAACAGAGGCCAGCTTGTCTGGCAACAACAGCGGATCTCAGCACAACCTGAACAGTGACCCAGACGAAATTATAGACTTCGGCGACTTAGCGTCCTTCGTACAAGAGTGGCTGTGTGGTGAGCTGCCTCTACGCGCGGACTTCTACGGTGATGACCATGAGGTCGATTTCGAAGACTTCGCAGTATTTGCCGATCTCTGGCGTAATGTCGGAGACTGACATGACGAGCATGGAAAAGGCACATTCGTCTCAGATGACAACGAGAGTCACCTTTTGTGCAACTGCTGGCTACGTAGCCATCTATGAAGGAAGGAAGATCAGATGAATCCGAAGCAGAGCAAAAGAGGAAGATGCATGCTGTTGAGTTGTGGGCTGGCCGCTTTGATGTTGCTCGATCTGTGGACCTCACTTGGGCGCGGGAGCCAAGGCCAGCATATCTGTGCAGCTAGTGAGAGGACACGATACACCAGTTGGCACTGGACAGGACACAAACGGATAGGTCCGGATGGATACGACTACCTGAGTTTTCGGCCTGGGGTGAACTCCAGCGGGCACGGCGACCTGTGGACTGACAACAGCTACGTATGCCTGAGGTCAGATATATGGGCTCGGATTGAGGGCGACGGATCGGGACGTATACCAGAGCCCCCCAGCAGAATCAACAGAGGTTTGAGAGGGGAAGTTTATTTGCCAGGCACCAACCTAGTCTGGATATATGAGACGTTCATTCGATATGGGGGCGCGAAAGCTCCCCCTTTGCACGGAGAGAACTTCCACACAGGGGCCGCCGGAGCGCTCGCCATCTACGGAGACCACGGAGGAACAGGACCCGGAGGCCTGTTTATCGGATTTCACAACTACTGGTTCTACACCTATAACCCACATTATCATGATGACGGGTCCTGGAATGTGAGAGAGGTTAAGGTGCGACTGGATTACTGGAAGTACGATGCCCCGTCGCCGAATCCGTGTCTTGTTGGAGAGCAGAGCACGGTGAATACTGAATTCTTCACTTTTGGGGTAGCGCCTGGCGAGACTCTTGACGCAGTGCAGAGCTCCGCCGGGGATCATTATGTGAGGATTCATGCGGGTGACCGGATCTCACTGGACACGTTGGACGGCGCGATGGCTGGCAACACGGGCATTCCCCTGCACAACAAGAATGCTGCCGTAGAACTTGTTCGTGTCCGTTTTGAAGCAGACTCAGGTAACACCACATGGGACGAACCGCTTGGTGGATTCCCCTTAGTGAATAGTGACGAGGAACCGCTTGTCGTGGATCATCCTGGGAAGCTGTACGTATACACCGAATTCTCGTCTGGCGGAAGGGGAGGGTATATCGTCACATTACGCATTGACCGCAAGACATACGCTGGCGGTAGTGGTGACCAGAATGATCCTTTCTTGATCGCAGATCCGAATCATCTTATTAACCTTGCCTCCATACCGGCGCACTGGTGCAAACATTTCCGGATGACGGCGGACGTCGACCTGCAAGGACAGCCCCTGCCCGTGATTGGAGGCGAACCGAATGACTTCGCGGGCAGTTTCGATGGGTACGATCCAAACACAGGTCAGGCCCACCGGATTCTGGGTCTGCAGATAACTTCCGATGCGGATTATGTCGGTCTTTTCGGTCGTGTGCAAGGCGGTACGATCCGGAACCTGGCCATCGAGGTGGAAGAGGTCAATGCGGTGGGGGCGATTGCTGCGGGTGCCTTGGTGGGCCACCTGGAATCAGGTACCGTGACCTGCTGCTGTGTGAAAGGTGGGCCCGTGTACGGGGCTGAGCGTACGGGCGGCCTGATCGGCGATGCCAACGGTCTCGTTTGCGATTGCTACAGTCAAGTGGTCGCCTACGGTCCGAACGACGTAGGTGGGCTGATCGGGCGGAATCGGGGACACGTGAACTACAGCTACTGGGCGGTTCCCAAGAGTATGGGTATAAGCAAGGTGGAGGCCAACTTCGGGGCGCTGATCGGGCACAACGAGGCCGAAGGGACTGTGACGGGCGGTCTGTGGCTATCGGATGCGGATCTCGGGAACTATGGTTCGGCAGCGGGTACGGGTC
>Ga0272442_10003029_pt1 | contig 23850 bp, 14 predicted proteins | sample SSMForm2O_FD_200262 | JGI IMG/M metagenome (GOLD analysis project Ga0272442, IMG submission 200262) | Marine sediment archaeal communities from Little Sippewissett salt marsh, Falmouth, MA, United States - SSM-Form-2O | ecosystem: Environmental > Aquatic > Marine > Wetlands > Sediment ...
TGTTGGTCCAGCTTCCGCCTTCCATGTGGAAGCGGTCGTCCTCCTGCTGCAACTGCTTGACGACCTTCTCCAGGGCCTCCGGGCCCGTACCGTCTTCGAAGCGCTCCCAGATGCGCTGTTGCATGATCGGTTGGATCTCGGGGAAATCCTCCTCGCTGACACCGAGCGAGTCGAGATACTCGAGGTATTCCGTGACGTTCACCGGGGGCGTTTGGGTGCCGCTGCTATCGCTCATGACCTCTTTATACTTGCCCGGGAATTCGTTCATCATAACGCCGCCGTTTTCGCCGTCGGCAATCTGGGTCACCAGCGACGGGACCGACTTGCCGCCAAGCTCGACCCGGTCCAGGCCGCAGGCCTCATAGTACGGCTGCATCTGGGCGACGAGCTTGGTATCGCTGCCCTGGGTCTTGATGATCGCGGTGATAGCGAGCGTATCACCCTTGGAGTTTCGCGCCACCAGCCGATGCGGCCGATGCGGGTACTCCAACCCGTGTCCCGTGCCGACATGCTCGACGGTGTGTTCCTGCACGAGGACCCAGCGATAGCCGCATTCCTTGAGCGTCTTGACGAACTCGTAAAAGACGTCGGGGTGATTCGGAAGGGCCATCTCCGCCGGAGAAAACCCTTTCATCCGCCCCAGAGCCTCCGCGCCGAACAGGCCGGCGAAGAAATGCTGCCAGGCCCTTACGTGGAGGCGGTAATCCTGCACGGGCGTCGAAGGCGCCACCGGATGCCCCCAGGCGATGCCCAGCCATTCCACGCAGCAACGATGCTTCGGGTCGCAGGTGATCGTGCGGAGGCTGTCGAAGACGTCGGTCAGTCCCATCGCGTGCAGCCCGTGAAGAAGCGTGCCCGAGTAGTCCAGCATGACGCGAGGTTGCTTGCCTGCTTCGACAAGCTCCGGTATGAACTCGCCCACGCGCTTGTAGCACCAGTGAAACACCGAAGCGTTGTGATTGTCCCCCACGTCGGGATGGTTCATCATATGCTTGAGATTGCTGATGATCTCGGCCTGCGCGAGCGGCTGGTCCGGATTGGGAATGAGCGGCTGGTGCATGTGCAGCGCGTTGGCGTAGGCACTCTTAACATTGCTCCAGTCGATCCCGCTCTCAGGCAGGAATACCGGATCGCTGTGACCGGTTGCCTCTGCGATTGCATCTTCAGAACCTGAGAGGTTTGGAAGGTCGTCTATGTAGTCGGGTACATCTGTCATCTATTCCACCTTACACTTCTTCTGGATTGGTTCACCACGGAGAGAATCACGAGCGCCCCCGTCGTAGCGATCATCTCTTCAGGCCGGCAAGCCACGGCCCTCGCGCGAAGCGAGGCAGGTTGAAGGCCTCGTTGAGCAATCGGGCATCGACCCGCAACGATGAGGTCAGCCCCCCCACGGCCGGCAGGTAGCAGCCCAGGGCGTAGTCGATCAACATGCGATGCGCACTGAACCGCCAGGTGAGCGTGCGCAGCGCGTGCTTCTGCCGGGCGACCCAGCCATGAGGCACGCCATCATCGTCGCGGTCGTAGAAAAGGGGAACCACCTCGTTCTCCAACACGTTGTAGAGGGCCTGAATGTCAATGTGGTCCTGATGATCCAGGTCGGAGTGCTCGCTGCCCTGCCCGACAGCGAATCCGTTGGCCCCGTCGTAGGCCTCGGCCCACCAGCCGTCGAGCACGGAGATGTTCAGGCCCCCGTTCATGGCCACCTTCTGTCCGCTGGTCCCACAGGCTTCCAGCGGACGACGCGGCGTGTTGATCCAGGCGTCCACGCCCTGTACCAGGTGCCGGCAGACATTGATGTCATAATTCTCGACAAACACGATCTTCCCGATGAGTCTCGGGTCGCGGGTGAGGCGAAACACCTTCTGGAGGATCAGTTTGCCCTGCTCGTCCTGGGGATGGGCTTTGCCGGCCAGAATGAATTGCACTTTTCGCTGAGGGTGATTCACCAGGCGATCCAGCCGGGCCGGGTCGCGGAACAGCAAATCCACCCGTTTGTACGTCGCAAACCGCCGCGCGATACCGATCGTCAAGGCACTCGGGTCGAGTTTGCAGTGCCGGATATACTCGGTCTCCTCACCCCCGGTACGGACACGTTCCTGACGTTCGATGCTCCGTTCCACATATTCCACCAGACGCGCTCGCAGGTCCTGGTCCTTCTCCCACAATTCCAGGTCGTCGATTCGTTCGATGCCGGCCCAGACGCGCGGATCGTCCATTCCTTCGCGCCAGTCTGCCCCGAGATACCGGTTGTAGAGTTCCGCCATAGGTTCGGCGAGCCAGGTATCGACGTGCACACCGTTGGTAATGTAGTTGATGGGAAGCTGGTGCCGGGGCGTTCCGGGCCAGAGATGATGCAGGATGTCCTTGGAGATCCGTGCATGCAGGAAAGAGACGGCATTCCGCGCCCGCGACGTTTTCATCGCCAGGACGGTCATGGAGAAAGGTTCTTCTTCGTCGTCCGGCTGGGTCCGTCCCAGAGCCAGCAGTTCCGCCTCCGTCAATCCCAACTGCCGTCGCAGCGGCGCCAGGGTCCGCTCGACCAGATCAGGATCGAAGACGTCGTGTCCGGCCGGGACCGCCGTATGCGTGGTGAAGACGGTCATGCCGGCCGCTATTTCCCGCATGTTGTCAAAGGACTGGCCGTCGCGTTCCATCAGCTTGCGAACAAGCTCCAGAACCGCAAAGGCGCTGTGCCCCTCGTTCATGTGAATCACACCGGGAGTAATGCCCAGCTCGGCCAGAGCCCGCATGCCCCCCACGCCGAGGATCAGCTCCTGACGAATTCGGGTGCGCCGATCTCCGCCGTAGAGCCGACTGGTCAGGGCCTTGTCCTCTGCCGAGTTGCCTTCCACGTTGGTGTCGAGCAGCAGTAACAGATTCCGCCCCACGCGCACCTGCCAAACGCCCACCCATATCTCGTAGGATTCGGTCCGCACGGCTATGCGCACAGGCTGGCCGTGCTCGTTCCGCGCGATCTCCAGCGGAAGGATCGTCTCACTGGGCGAAAAGTACCGTTCCTGCTGCCAGCCGCTGTCATCCAGCGACTGATCGAAATATCCATACGCATAGGCCAGCCCGACGCCCACCATCGGAATGCCCAGATCGGAGGCGGCCTTGAGGTGGTCGCCCGCCAAAACACCAAGCCCTCCCGAATAAATCGGCAACGACTCGTGCAATCCGAATTCAGCGGAAAAATAGGCCACCGGATTGGCCCGCAGGGGGCCGGCGTGCCAGGCGCCCCAGACCTCGCTGGCCTCAAGGTAGCCCTGGAGTTTGTGAAAGGCCTGCGTAAGGCGACCGGCTACGCGCGGGTCACGATATCGGTCTTCCACGACTTCGTCGGCCAGTCGCTCGAGAAACTCAACGGGATTATGATTGACCTGGCGCCACAGTTCCGGCTCGATGTCGCGAAAAACGCGTACGAATTCCGGGTGCCAGGCCCAATAAAGATTCCGGCTCAACTCCCGGAGTCGATCGGCGATGTTCATAGACGCTCTCAAACCAATTCGTGGTAAATACCTTCGGTCTGAGCGGCCACGATATCCCAGCTAAAACTGAAGGCCGCTTTTACCCGACCGCGTTCCCCCATCCAGCGTGCGTGCTGGAAATTGTGAAAGATCTCACGCACTCCCCAGCAGATCGAACCGGGGTTATCGTATACGAGCAGCCCGTCCTGGGTGTGCGTGATAAACTCGCCCGGACCCCCATTTCTCGTGGCAACGACGGGCTTGCCGGCGGCCCACGCTTCCAGCACGACAATCCCAAATGGCTCGTTGCGGCTGGGCACACAGACGAGATCGGTGCTGCGATACAGATTGACGAGGTCGCTGACCGGTCCCATGCTGCCCAGAAAGCGAACGGCATGGGTCACACCAAGCTGGTGGGCACGATGCTCGAGCTGCGCCTTCATATAGCCGTCGCCGACGAAGACCACTTTGGCATCGGAGCGGGCGGCCAGGATTCCGGGCACGGCCTCGAGCAGCAGATCGGGCCCCTTTTGCACGCTCATGCGTCCGACAAACAGGACCATGGGGTCGAGCGGGCCGATGCCGTAGGTTCGCCGACACACGGCCGGATCGATGAACCCGTCGAAACGAGCGCAGTTGACGCCGTTGTGGACACAGCGCAGCTTCCAATCGGGCACCCTGTACTGGGCCTTGACCTCGTCGGCCAGGGCGCCCGACACAGTAATTACCCGGTTGGCGCAGAAGGCGCCCTCGGCCTCCACGGCCCGAACCCGATCGGACTGACCGTTGAAGTGGTTGTTGCCGCAGCGGCCGAATTCGGTCGAGTGCAGCGTCAGGATCACAGGCCGGCCGCAATCGTTTTTCGCCTGGACAACGCCTTTCGCACAGAGCCAGTCGTGACCGTGCACGATGTCGAAGTGCCTCCCCTGGTAGCTTTCCGTCTGGCGCATAAAGTAGACGAAGCTGTTGCCCATGTTGTTCATTTCCGTGACGAAGTCGCGGTGCAACGCGATGGGGCAGCGATGGTAATGCACTTCATCAATTAGATCGTAGGTCTTCTGATTCTCCCCGAGACGCACGAACACGTGGACTTCATGGCTGCGCCGCTGCAAGGCTGCCGCCAATTCAGTCACATGTACAGCCACCCCCCCCACAGGGACGGAATGTAAACTCTCCCAGGCAAAAATCGCAATCCTCATGTACCGCCTCTCTCACGCATTCCACCAGTTCAAATCGATTTGGGGGAAAACTACATCGTGTAGTTCCGCATCCTTGACCTCGGACTTCTGTACCGCGTTGAGCTTGAAGAGATACTTCGGGTCTTCGGCGAGCCTTTCGGCCATGTCGGCAAACAACTCGAAACGACCCACGTGCTGCACAAAACGCCGGATGCCGTAGTCCACCGCCTGGTCTCGACTGATCACAAAGGGCCAGTCACTGGCCTGAAGCAGAAGAAGCTCGCGTCCGGCTTTCTCCAGGATTTCGCGTAGTTTTCGGTTGCGTTGCCACGGCAGATTGTAGGTGAGCTTGCCGAACAGCACCTCACAGCGATATTCAATCTGCCAGATCCAGTTGACCTTGGAGTTGGTCCAGACCCGATGATCTCCGCTGTCGCCCCACGATCCCTCAGGCATAACCACGTGCTTCTCCGGCCGGTAACGTTGCATATATTCGTCGGCTGTGCAAAGCTCAATGTCTGGGTCGGCATTCAGAGTCAGCAGCACGTCGCGCAGGAAATCGGGGCCTTCAAACCACCAGTGGCCGAAAAGCTCGGCGTCAAAGCACGCCACGACGACCCCGTGTCTGCCCGTGCCGTGATGATAATCCCAGAGCCGCTGCCTGACCTGATTGCAGAAATGCTGGGTATGCTCGTGTATCTTGCCCGGCACATCATCCGGATAGTACGGATCCTTGGCGCCCAAACCTGACTTGCGGTCCGTCACCTTCCAGTAACGCAGGCCGCGACGCTCCCCATGCCGCTTGTGAAACTCCAAATACACCCCATCGGCGGGGTAGCCCACGAAACCGCACCAAACCTGCTTGCAAATGAACGGGTCTCGGGCGAAGGCAGCGACAACTTCGGAATCATACCCGTTGCTGTTGGCCCACACCGGCTCATGCACATTGCGGCCGCCATTGCCGCCGCCACACAGACGGGCGTTTTCGACGAGGTGATTCTCAACGAAGAAGTGGGTCAGGCCCTCATCGGCAACGAACTGTTCGACCCCCCTCCGCGAGCCGGTGTCGCCCCATGAGGTCGCAGGCGACCAATGACCGCTCGGGCGATACGCGTTCTCCGGCAGCCAGAGCCCCCGAGGACGAAAACCCAGGACCCGCTCCGAACTAGTGATACCGGCGCGCAACTGGGCGCGAATCGACGAATCCTCCAGAAGCAAGGGCAGGTATCCATGCGTGGCGGCGGAGGTGAGCACCTCCACCGACCCCGCTTCCACCTGGGCGGCAAAAGCCTTGGGGATATTCCGATCCATCGCGGCAAACTGCCGGCTCAAGTCGCCGTAGATTTTCTCCCACCGCTCGGCGAGATAGGCCAAATGCAATTCGCCGGCCTGCTTGAACTGGCGGCGATCCGACTTGGCCCGCTTTATGCGGTCTTCGAGGTACTTCTCAAACCCGTCCTGGAAATCTTCGTGGGCAAGCTGCTCCAGCAGGATCGGCGTGAGCCCCACGGTAAGTTTCGGGCTGCCCTTGAGATAAGCGCACTGCTCAATCGCAGCGAGCAGCGGCAGGTACGTTTCCGCCGCGGCCTCGTAGAGCCAGTCTTCACCGTGCGGCCACGTCCCGTGTCGCAGGACGTACGGCATGTGTCCATGCAACACCAGACAGAAAGAGCCAATTGCCATGTTTCCTTCCTTACCAGAGCACCGCGCCAGGATCAGCTTTCCACCATCTCAGCGAGCACGTCGGACTTCTTTTTCCTTACCCCTGTCACGATCCTGACCTTCGGCGGATAGGCAATTCGCTGCGACCTGACCAGCGCGGACAAGACCGTTTCCACGTGGCCTCGCACTTCCAGACTGCCCTCACGTTCCTCGACGTCAAGGCCTTGCTCGGCCAAAACCTTCTTAAAGGCATCGCGTTGGGCCGACGCGTTGCCGTTGTACGCCGAACGCGGAAACAAAAGCCGGGCTTCCAACTCAACGGACCCATTGCGGCTGCGCCAGCGGTCCGTCACCATTCGCGCCTTCGACAACCCCACCGGTACCGCCGCTTGCCCCACGTCGACCTCGGCCTGCGGCAGCGGGGTAAACGGAACCGGACAGATCTTGCTGTAGACCGCCTCCGTTTGCGTGGCGATGGTATCCCAGCCGAAGCGCTGCACGAGCGCCATTCTCCCGTTGAGGCCCATGCGTCGCGCCCGGTCGAAATCACCAAACAGCGTGGTCAATCCCCAGGCGATGGAATCGGGACGCGGATAAATCTTGAGACCGTTGACTTCGTGACGGACATATTCGGCCGGTCCGCCGTTGTGCGTGACCACCACGGGCTTGCCGGCACTCCACGCCTCCAGCACAACGATTCCGAACGGCTCGTTTCGGCTGGGCACACAGACGATGTCGGCGAGCTTGAAGAGCCGAATGAGCTGCTCGCCCTGGCGATGGCCCACGAACCGAACCGCATGCATGATATTCAACTGATGGGCCCGAGCCTCCAGGGCACCGCGCATCTCGCCATCGCCGAGAAACACAAACTTGGCATGTGAAAGAGCCCGCAGCGCCTGGGGAATCGCCTCTATCAACAGGTCCGGACCTTTCTGCCACACCAGGCGCCCGCAGAACAGCACCGTCGGATCCAGCGGCCCGATCTGGTAGCGACGCTTGTCCTGCCCGGCATCGGTTGGGATATCGAAACGATCGGGATTCACCCCGTTGTGAATCACGGAAATCTTCTCTTCGGACACCTCGTACATCCAGGCAATTTCGTCTTTGGTCGCCTGCGAAACGGCGATGATCCGGTCGGCCCAGTACGTTCCCGCACGCTCCTGCTCCCGCACGCGGACCGAACGCCCGTTCGTGAAAGCATTGCCACAACGGGCATATTCGGTGGAGTGAATGGTAAAGACGGTCTTGTGGCGGCGCCCCTGCTTGATCCAGATCATCGCATTGGCGACCAGCCAATCGTGCGCATGCACCACGTCGAACGGACCGACGAAATCCTCGACCTCGAAGACCCGATCCACGAAAGAGCGACACATGTTGTTGACGTCATCTACAAACTCGGGGTGAGGCGAATATATACACCGATGGTAGTGCACTCCCTCCACGAAATCGTGAGCCGACTGTCCGGGCGGACGGCGCGTGAAGACATGGAGCTGGTGCCCCTTTCGTGCCAACGTGGTCGCCAACTCACTGACATGAGCCGCGACCCCTCCCACCGCAATCGAATGAAGCGATTCCCAAGAGAGCATTGCGATTCTCATGGAGCACCTCTCCTTAACTTGTCAAAGCAATGCCGCAGTATCGTACCAAGTCCTTCCCTCCTTTCACCAAAAGCGTCTATTCAACTCTCGTGCAACCGAAGCGTCCGCGTCTCATCTGAGCCATTCTCCTTTGCTAACACAAGACCTCCTTGTACATTCGAACGCATGCTCGCGCCGTCGCATCCCAGGTGAGAGTACGGATCTCGTTGCTTCCGTTGCGACGCAACTCATCCGACAGCTCGCGACGCTGCAAGACAGCCACAATCTTGTTGGCCAGTTCGTTCACATCCCAGAAATCCACCTTGAGCGCCCCCCGGGTAATCACCTCACTGACACCGGAGCTTTTCGAGAGAATGACCGGCGTCCCCTGCTGGATGGCCTCCAGCGCGGTAAGCCCGAAAGGCTCGCTCACCGAGGGCATTACGTATACATCCGCCATTCGAAAGGCACGCGGCACCTGCTCACCCACCAGAAAGCCGGTGAAAAGCACCTTTTGTCCCAATCCCATGGCAGCGACTTTTTCAACCACACGCGGGGCCATGTCGCCCCAGCCGGCGATGACGAACTTGACATTATTCATCTTCTTGAGGACGGTTGCGGCCGCTTCGACGAAGAACTCCGGCCCCTTCTGCATGGTGATACGCCCCAGAAAGAGCACGATTTTCTCGCCGCTTCGCTCGGGCTTGCTCGCAGGCGCCGCCGCTTGCGGCAGGGCCCCGTTATAGATCACGCGGACCTTTTCATCGGGTACGCCGTACTGCTGCACGATGATTCGCTTGGTCAACCGGGACACGGCAATCACGGCCGCGGCCGCCTGGATTCCCTGACGCTCGATCTCAAAAACAGCCGGGTTCGGGTGCTCGCCGGAGCGGTCGCGCTCCGTCGCGTGTACATGCACGATCAAGGGCTTGCCCGATTGCCCCGCGATCACCATGCCGGCCGGAAACGTCACCCAGTCGTGAGCGTGAATTACATCAAACGGCTCGTCCTGCACCAGGGCCGCACAGCGCGAGGCGTACTCCCATACCCGCGCCACCAGGTCGCCGTCGTAGCCCCCAATCGCTCCCGTCCCCAACAACTGCAGTGAACTGTACTGCCGCGCGTACGCCGATTTCTCCGCTGCCACGGGCGCGTACGGATTGGGTACCTGCGAAGGCACCCGCTGCAACGTGACATGTCGCGCGGTCGTACCGCCGTCAAACGCCGACACTCCCCCGGTTGCCGCTGCCTGGTGCGCCGGAGAGGACATACAGCTATCCGTAGAAATCGGCAACAGGAACAAGATGTCCATGTGCAAGCGCTCCATCGCTTGTGTCAATCCGTAGCAGGCGGTTCCCAACCCCCCCGTTATAAAGGGCGGAAACTCCCATCCCAACATCAGAACCCGCACATGCTCACTCCTTTTGGCGGCCGGTCTGCACGCCTGCCTATCTCCGATTGGACTTCGGAGTTACGTCGCACCTAATTTACTCTTCAACTGCGCCTCGGCTTCGTACCAGATATTTTCGTCTTCGCCCACGGGGCATCCGCGCCGTTGCCAGATATCCCTCGCGCGCTCGGCGATCTGTTCGTGCGTGAGAGCGGCTCTGCTTTCCGTCCGTTTGGGCCCAGCCGCCGGCTTCGGCTCCGCCACCAACTGGCCCGTCCCTGCGGCACGAGACGGCATCTGGGCTGCGCCCTTCGCCGCATCGTATCCACTACCTTTGCCCCGCGTTTTCTGAACTCCTTTGCCTGACATAACCATACTCCCTTCTCAATGCCTCACCTGACCAACTTACTCTGTGACTGCACGACTTCCTGCCTCCCATTCGAATCAATCGTCCGCACTCCTTCATCCGCAAAGCACTTTCCACTCCGTACTTCTACGATACCACCGACGATTCTCCGAATAAGGACATCCCCCAATGTCGGGCCAGGAAAATCCTCACGTTACAAAAGATCGTTGCCAGAGAAACATCATAGTGCATCTCACATATTGCCAACGGTGCCACGCCCACGCCACTCGACGCACCGGCCGCAACAACCGCGCCACTTCACCGCCCAATGGCGAGAGATAAAATCGAACTCCGGAAGTTTGCCTGCGACTGCGCCGCCTTGCTACTGCACCTTGCACGCTTTGCGGCGCAACCCGCGCACGCGCACGTTTGCCCCGGCTTCTTTGGCCACTTACAACCGACCCCTCCAAAGCAGCCGCCAGCACCCTTACAACATGCCGTGAAGCGTCATTCTAATACATCTTCGCCGGTCGTTCTACGAGGAGTCTGCTTTTTTTGCAGAAATATGATGCAATTTTACGAAGCCCCCACCAGGCGCACTTGCACCGCTGGACAACGCCGAGCCTCCTTTACATTCCATCGAATCAGAGGCGTGCGACCGCCAGTACCCTCAACGCATGTGGGGCGAGCACCACGGAAGCACCATTCGGCAAGACCTCGTGACATGGAAGGGTCGGGTCCATAAGAATCCGCGTGCCCGGGGCGGCCAATTTCAATTGAAACTCCAGCGACCCCGCACCCTCGTTGAAAAGCAGGTAGTACTCCGTCTCATCCTTGCGCAGGTGACGCACGCGCAGATGGGGGGCCGATGGGGTCACCTCCACATCCGGCTCGATCACCCGGTTGACTCTCTCGACCAACTCCTCATCTGCCATCCCGCCTTCCCATTGAATCACCCGTTTGGCCTTTGCCAGGGTGGCAACGGCGGGCTCAGCTTCCTTCGGAAAATCACCTTCGGTAATCAGGGCATTATAGTGCATCTCGGCAATATCGATGCCGGCAAAGCCAACCTTCGCATCTTCCCACAGATGTCGAGCCTCAAGATAATTGAAGTCGCGTTGACGCTGGAAACACACCACCGCTTCAGGATTGAGAATGTCGGCGGCCGGGGGATGGTTCTCCCCCACTTCCCGGCGGTCGGCGTGACGCGGCGGATCATTTTCCACGAAGTGCAGGCCGTGGATGTAAGAGTAGCCCGGGCGAGCCGCTCGATCGATCACAGCCAGACGGTGACCGTTGCGTTTGCGCCGAACGACCGCCACAAGGTTCTGGCCCGGCGCCAGACCGGGTTCGTCATCACTGCCGATCCGCACGCCCCGGACTTCGCGCCCCGGCTCTGCCTCGTCCCGGTCGACGCACACCAGGCCCCGCGTTCGGAAGGGCGGGTCTTCCGCAACCACTTGGCCGCTGGAAGAGCCGCTCGGATACATCCCTTCGTCGTACAGAATGACCCACATGCCGCGCTTGGCGGCCTGCTCGATGGCGAACCGCTGAAGTCAAACATCCTCGCGCCCAACCAGCCGATGCTTTCGGGCAGCCCCGCGCGCGGATGAATCACGAAGGCATGCACGCCGTGCGCCTGGAAATCGTCCAATTGCCGCGCCAGTTCGGTCTCGGACAAATCGTCGTTCCAGAACCAGAACGGTGCCTGCGAGAACTCTCTGGGAGGACGCAACCTTGCCACAAGTAACAGTTTGGCTGTTAGATCTTTCCGCCTCGCCCGAAAACGAAGCTTCTCACAGATACCAGGGATGCGACGTTGCGAAAAATGAGCCAGTCGCTATGATTGACTGAGACCTGAAAAACAGCAGCCACATTTGACGAACGAGGTGTCCTAATGAAGCACCAGAGAAGTGTGTTCGGCGTGTTTCTCGCCGCAATCTGTGCACTGCCACACCCGGCCACGCATGCGGACCCGGCGCAACTCCAACGAGATTATAACGTCAAACCGGTCCCCTTCAATCACGTCCACGTCCAGGATGATTTCTGGATGCCCCGTCTTGAGATCAATCGCACCGTCACGATCCCCTACTGCTTCGAGAAATGCGAGGAGACGGACCGCATCAGCAACTTCGAGAAGGCCGCCGGCTTGAAGCAGGGCAAGCACGAGGGCATCTATTTCAACGATTCCGACGTCTACAAGATCATGGAAGGCGCCGCCTACTCGCTCCAGGTGAACCCGGAAACGATGATGCGGCTGTACCTGGACAAGCTGATCGCCATCCTGGACGGCGCCCAGTGGGAAGACGGCTATCTCTACACCTTCTACTCGGTCCCCGAAAGACAGCCCGAGAAACTCTGGACGGACATCGCAAGCAAGCACGAGCAATACTGCGTGGGACACATGTACGAGGCGGCGGTCGCCCACTACCTGGTCACCGGTGACAAGGCGTTCCTGAACGTCGCGACGGAGAACGCCGACTTGATCTGTGGTACATTCGCACCGGGCAAGCGGACCGACCCGCCGGGCCATCAGGAGATCGAGATCGGCCTGTGCAAACTCTATCGCGCCACCGGCGACAGCAAGTATCTGGATCAGGCCAAGTTCTTCCTCGACCAGCGCGGCCGCAAGGGCAATCGCGGACCGAACGGCGACCGCGGACTCTACGGCATGTACTCGCAGGACCACGAGCCCGTCACCGAGCAAACCAAAGCGGTCGGCCATTCCGTGCGGGCCGCCTATCTCTATACGGGCATGGCCGACGTGGCCGCCCTGACCGGAAACATGGAGTACATCAAGGCCATCGATACCATCTGGAACGACGTCGTCACCACCAAGCTTTATGTCACGGGCGGCATCGGCGCCGCCGGCGGACACGAAGGTTTCGGCGGACACTACGAGCTGCCCAACATGACCGCCTACTGCGAAACCTGCGCCTCGATCGCCAATATCTTCTGGAACCACCGCATGTTCCTCATGCACGGCGACGCGAAGTACCTCGACGTGCTGGAGCGTGTCCTCTACAACGCCGCCCTGTCCGGCATCTCCATGAAGGGCGACCGCTTCTTTTACCCCAACGTGCTGGAATCCACCGGCCAACATGCACGCAGCCCCTGGTTTGGCTGTGCCTGCTGTCCGTCGAACGTCGCCCGCTTCGTCCCCTCGGTGCCGGGGTACGCCTATGCCCACAAGAACAGCGACATCTACGTCAACCTGTTCATCGGCGGCGACGCCACGATTGAAACGGCAGACAACACCGTCAAGCTCACCCAGAAGACGCAGTATCCGTGGAAAGGCACGGTGGAAATCACGGTTGAGCCGGAAAAGAGCGATTCGTTCGCCGTCTACGTGCGGATCCCCGGCTGGGCCCGCAACGAGGCGGTCCCCAGCGACCTGTACCGATTCCAGAACACGGTGCGTGATAACGTTGAGCTGGAGGTGAACGGGAGAGCCGTTCCCCTGAATCTGCACAGCGGCTTTGCCCGGATCGAGCGCAGGTGGCAGAAAGGCGACACCATCAACCTGCACCTGCCGATGCCCGTCCGGCGTCTCGTCGCCCATCCACAGGTCAAGGCCGACCGCGGCCGCGTGGCTCTGCAGCGCGGTCCGATTGTATTCTGCCTGGAATGGCCCGACAACGACGGCAAGGTGCTGAATCTGGTGGTCCCGGACGACGCCGCGCTCAAGGCCGAGCACCGCCCCGACCTGCTCAACGGCGTCACGGTGATCGCAGGCCGGGCCAAGGTCGCCAAGCGCACGCTCGACGGCGACATCGTCACGCGCGGCACAAGAGCATTCACCGCCATCCCCTACTACGCCTGGGCCCACCGCGGTCGCGGCCAGATGACCGTGTGGCCGGCGGGCGAGCCGGCGGCGGCCCGGCCCGAGCCAGCCGATACACTGACCTATGTCAGCAAAACCACTGCCTCGTTCGTACACGTCTCATTAGAGGCAATCAAGGACCAAAACCTGCCGGAAAACTCCGCCGACGCCTCGGCGCTGCAGCTCGACTTCTGGCCCCACAAGGGCACCACCGAATGGGTCCAGTTCGAGTGGGACCGCAAGCACGAGATTTCCCGCGTCGAGGTTTATTGGTTCGACGACACCGGCCGGGGTGCCTGCCGCGTGCCCGAATCCTGGCAAGTGCTCTATCGCAACGACGCCGGCCAATTCCACCCGGTCAAGAACAAGGCCGCGTACGGCCTCGAGAAAGACAAGTTCAATGAGGTCGCGTTCGAGCCGGTGCGCACCGACGCGATCAAGCTGAGCATCAAACTCCAGCAAGACTGGGCCGCCGGCATCCAGGAGGTCGTGATCGAATAGCCCGCAATGAGAATAATACGGATTCTGATTGATTCTTGCACGGCATGTCATCCTGAACGCAGCGCAGCGGAGCACCGCAAATGCAAAAGTCAAAGTGCAAAAATCAAAATTGCGGAATGCCCGCGTTGCGGGCATGACTTCCTTAATTTTGCTATTTGCTATTTGCACTTTGATGTTGGCCCTGTGACTGGATCCTTCACTGCGTTCAGGATGACAATGCCGCGCACGAATTAGACGTAAGTCCTATACGCCTGCTGGTTTCCAGCGAAAGGAGAAGCGCCAAGATGATGAGACTCATGATGACCGCTATCATGGCAATGGCCTGCCTGTGTTCAACTGCGTTCGCGGCGGAACTGAGCATCGCCGACTTCGACTTCGACGGGCCGCTCGGCTCCCAGGGCGCCACCATCGAGAAGCTTGCCACCAACCATTTCAAGATCGTCCTGGGCCACGCGCCCACGCACCCGACCTGGTGCAACATGCTCCAGTTCGCCATCAAGCAAAACGCCAAAGGCAACCGGCTCAGGCTCGACGTCTATTTCCACGGCGGCAACGATTACCGCTTCAACCACTACGCCCACAGCAGTTGGTCCTACGACGCGCGCAACTGGCACCCCATCAAGTGGCAGAAGGAAACCAAAGACTCCGCCAAGGGCGACACGCTGCTCTTCCCTGAATTCACCGAGGACACCGTCTATTTCGGCCATCAGGTTCCCATGTCCTACGAGGACGTGGCCGCACTGATGCACAAATGGCAGCAGCACCCCCATGCAGAGGTCCACATCCTCGGCAAATCCCTCGAGGGCCGAAACATCTACCGCCTCACGATTGCCGATTGCCGATTGCGGATTGGAGATTCGCACCACGCCGAGCCGGCGCCCGCGAATCCCAAACCTCCAATCTCCAATGTCCAATCGAGAATCCCCAATTTCAAATCTCAAATCTCAAATCTGCAATCTCAAATCCCAGATCACCAGCGCTGGGTCCACTACATTACGAATCAGCATCCCGGCGAGCACAACGCCCAGTGGCGCATGGTCGGCATGATCGATTGGCTGCTCAGCAACGCCGGTGCCGACTGCCGGCGGCGCAGCATCAGCCACTTCCTCCTGATGATGTCGCCCGATGCGCCCAGCCACGGCTGGTACCGCGTCAACGCCCAGGGCGTCGACGGCAATCGCTCCTACTTCGCCGGCGGCGCCGATCCCGATAAGCAGGCGCACGAGGCGTACATCGTTCAGAAAGACCTCGAGGCGCTCATGGCCTCGTCCGCCCCCGTGACGGACCTCTGGAGCATGCACACCTGGGGCGGCATTGTCGAGCCGATCCTGCTGCCGGGCCCCGAGATGGGCACGCAGTTGCCGCCCTGGACCAGGCTGCGCGACATCATCGAGGACAACGATCCCGACAACCTGATCAAGCCGCTGACCATACGCGACAAGCCGGGCAACCCGACCTACTGGAACAACGGTCCCCATATCCAGTTCGGCATCAGCACGATCCTGTGCGAAGGCGCCGGCAGCATCATCACCAAGGAAGAGAACATCGCCAGCGGCGCGGTCTTGATGAAGGGCCTCGCGGCGTATTACCGCGGGACCAAAGCCGACAGCGCGCCGAGCGTCGCGATGGCAGATTTCACCGTCGATCCCGCCTGGCCTCGCAAGCCGAACCATTTCACCTGGGGACAAATGCCCGGCCTGGCGATCGACGCGGCCGATCGCGTCTATCTCTTTACCCGCAGCGAGCCGGCGGTGCAAGTCTACCGCGCCGATGGAACGTTCGTGCGTTCCTGGAACACGCCCGGCTTCGAGGGCGCCCACGGCCTCCGCGTTGACCCCGAAGGAAACGTCTGGACCACGAGCATCACCGACCACGTCGTCCGCAAGTACAGCAACCGGGGCAAGCTGCTGCTGACACTGGGCCAGGTGGGTCAGGCCGGCGCCGACGAGAGCCACTTCGACAAGCCGACCGACATGGCCATCCTGCCCAGCGGTGACATCTTCGTCTCCGACGGCTACGGCAACCGGCGCATCGTCCATTTCGACAAGACCGGCAAGTACGTCAAACAGTGGGGCCGCGAAGGAACCGCACGAGGCGAATTCGCCTGCCCGCACGCGATCGTCGCCGACTCCCGCCGGCGGCTCTACGTCGCCGACCGCGAGAACGCCCGCATCCAGGTCTTCGATCCAACGGGAAAGCTGCTCGACCTCTGGACCCATCGCATCACACCCTGGGGACTGCACGTCACCGACGACGACGAAATCTGGGTCTGCGGCTCCTCACCTGTAAGGAAGGAAGGCAGCGATCAATGGCAGGTCACCCCTCCGCCCGACCAGATCGTCATCAAGCTCAGCACCGAGGGCAGGATCTTGTGGGGGCTGGCCCTGCTGGCCACGACCGCCTCCCCCGCCCAACCCGGGCGGCTCAACTGGGTACACGCCATCGCCACCGACGCAAAAGGAGCCCTCTACCTCGCTGACATCCAGGGACAGCACGCGCAAAAGCTCGTCCCCAGGCCGTGGCGCCTACCCGCTCGGCTGAGAAACAACCGGCGTTGAGGTCCGGCTGAGCTCGACGATGAGAATGTCGTCCTCGGCGGGACCTTTGCGAAACCGCTGAACCTCCCGCAGAAGCTCTTCCGAGAGCGGCTCTCCAGCGGGCCGCAACGTCTTGTCGCGCAGCACTTGCTGAAGGCCCTCGAGATCGAGCATCTCGTACCTCTCATCGTGCGCTTCGATGACGCCATCGGTATAAAGGACAAGGCGGTCTTCGTCAGAAAACTGCCGGGTCTGGGTAGAACACTCGTACGCCGGGTCGTCCAGCACCCCGAGCATGACGGCATTGGAGTCCAGAGGCACACAGCGTCCCTGCGTGTCCAGAACAAAGGGCGGCGGATGACCGGCGTTGGCCCATTCCAGGCGGTCTTCCTGCTGGTCGATCCGCACCGCGACAGCGGTGGCAAAGATGCCGTGCCGCGCCAGCGAGACGCAGAAATAGCGGTTCACGGCTTTGAGCACGTTGCCGGGCTGCCGGTCGTCGTCCTCGCCGAAGAGCCGATCCAGTTCCCCGTGAATGCGATTCACCGTCAATGCCGCCGTGATCCCGTGGCCGGTCACGTCGAGAACGACGATGCTCAAACGCTCGGCTTTGTCGCGATGCACGTAAACGTAGTCACCACCGATCTGTTGCATCGGCTCGTAGCGATACCGCAACTGAAACGGTCCTTCCGTGATTTCGTTGGGAAAGAGCAACTCGTGGATGCGGCGGGCCTGCTCGAGTTCCTGCTGGAGCTGGCCGTAGCGACCGAGCAGATGCTTGATTTTGAACTTATTGCGAAACCGGCTGTAGCGAAACCAGCAGAAAGCAATGCCGGGCACACCGGCCACAGGCATGGTCATGACCGCAAAGACGCGATGTCCAATCGAGCCGTCAGCGAACAGCACATTCGAGAGCACACCCAACCCGCACAAGGCCAGCAGAATCCGGAACGCCTCGCGCACCGTCCACGGCATAAACAGGGCCCCGGTCAGGTGAATCATCAGGACGCGTCCGAAGATGGAAGGCTGACCGGGCATGTGCGCGGCCGCTGTGCCGCTAACGAGAGTCCGCAGAGGAAAAGAGGCAAAAATGGGCCGGATGAGGAAGGCCATAACGCCGACGGCGAAAATCATCAGAAAACTGTAGCGAATCACGGCCAAGCGGTCGAGTTGGCGGTTGCGGGCTCTTGCGTATCCGGCGGCAAACACGGCAATCGCCACCATACCGGGCAGCAGATCGTACCCGCTGCGGGAGGCGAGATTTTGCAGGAACGGGCCTTCCCCCAACGCAAGGGCAATCACATGCACTGCAAGCTCGACCCCTGCTGCTGCGATGGAAAATAAGCAGTAAATCAGGAGACGACGGTGCATCCACCGACTGCGCTCCTGCTCGGAAGCCAGCGAGATTTCCTCATCAAAAGACAAAGCCATGAAGCCACCCACTCAGGCTCTGAACGTAGCGCAGCAAAGTGAAGGAGCCGCGCTGCGATCTCAAGATCAACTTCGTTCGCAGCCCAGATCCTTCGCCTGCGGCTCAGGATGACAACCGCTCAAACGCGCGAGAACTTTTCCGAATTTGCGTTATTTGATTTCGAAAAGACAGCGTACTTCCTCGCTCTCCTTGTAACCGTAACGGATGGCTCGCGCGCGGAGCAGGGTCTTGCCTTTCGGCAAACGAACGGGACCGGTGAACAGCCTCCAGCGGGCCCGCTTGCCCTCTTCGGTTGTATAGGCCAGCGACGCTCCCTGCGTGGCGCAGTACAGGTCGATCGTAGCCGGCCCGTTGAAGGCCGCAGTTTCGGATTCAATCACCTTTTGCCCACGGTTCGATGCGGCGTTGGGAACGAACCACGGGCGGGACGTTTGCGGCTGCTGGCCGTCCGGCCACCAGCGGCGCACCAGCTCCGATTCCGGGATGTCGCCCAGGTCGCCCGTCTCCCTGCGCCACTCGTCCAGGACGCGACGCATGCGCTGAAGCACGCGGGCATGCTGCGAATCGTCCGCCAGGTTATTGACGTGATACGGATCGGCGTCGCAATCGTATAGTTCCTCCGGCGGACGCGTGCCGCTGAACCAGAGCTTCTGCGGGCCTTGGAGCTTGTCTTCGGCCTGGAGACGAAGCATCTCCTTCATGATCGGGCTGTTGTTGCGGTACGGAATCCACAGCACGTAAGGCTGGTTCGGGAAGTAGTTGCGCACGTAGCGGTATTTCTCGTCGCGGACGGAGCGCATCATGTCGTAGGATTCGTCGAACCGGTCGCGATGAGAGAAGGCGTATTTGCGGGGCTCGGCCTTCTGCCTGCCCAGGAACGCGCGGCCCTGCATGTGGGCCGGAATGTCCACGCCCGCCATCGACAGCACGGTCGGACCGAAATCGATAGAGCTGATCAAGTCGCCGCTGACGCTGCCGGAGCGGACGTGGCCGGGCCAGCGAACGAGCAAGGGAATAAGCGTGCCCGAATCGTAGGGCCAGCGCTTCCCGCGCGGCAGACCGTCGCCGTGGTCGCCCCAGAAGAACACCACCGTGTTCTCCGCCAGGCCCTTGTCCTCCAGTTCCCGGAGGAGGCCGCCGGCCCACTCGTCCATCTTGGCGATCTGGTCGTAGAGACGCGCAATCGATCTTCGCACCGGCGGCGTGTCGGGATAATAAGGCGGCACCGTGACCGTGCTCGGGTCCGTCATCTCCGGCTGCTGCCACGTCTTGCTCTCGTGCGTCAGCGTGGAATTGAACACCGCGAAGAAAGGCTGATTCTTGTCGGGTCGATTCTTATAGTGGGCCTGGCGACTGCACTCGTCCCAGATGGTGCTCGGATTGCCGAACTGGTAGTCGGTCTTGACGTTGTTGGTGCAGTAATAACCGGCGGCGCGGAGGTACTCGGGGAAACCCTTGACGTACGGCGGCGGGCAGGTCTGGTACGGGGTGGGCAGTTCGCCCGTACGCCCGCGGTGTCCCGTCCGCATGTTGTGCGTGCCCATCGTCGTCGGGTACATACCGGTGATGATGCCGGAGCGCACCGGCGAGCACACCGGCGACGTCGTGAAGACGCGATCAAACCGCATCCCGTCGGCCGCCAGCCTGTCGAGATGGGGCGTCATGGCCGCCTTGTCGCCGTAGCAGCCCAGCCGCGGAGAGATGTCCTCGCAGGAAATCCAGAGGATATTCGGTCTCTTGATGCCCCTGGCGCTGCCAGCCCCGTAGGCTCCGCGTCCCAGGTTCCCCAGGCCGACGGACAGTCCCGCCGCCACGCCCCATTTTAGAAATTCTCGTCGTTGCATGTGAATCCTCCAGAAACAATCCAGTGCTATGTCCCCGCATAGTAACGTGCCGGCGCGCATCCGTCGAACTGTTTTCTGCGTGGGTTTTCGTAGAGGGTGCGATTCATCTTTGTAGGTAGATTCTGCAGGACAGGACCTTTGATTGTCATTCCGACCGAAGGCCTGCTCAAGGCAGGCCGAAGCGGTGGAATCTCGCTGCGGACGAGGGGCGCGCAACGGCCGTGCAAGATCTCTCCGTGCGGGCTCTGCCTCATTCGGCTTCGCTCAGGGCAAGCTCTTAGTCGAAATGACAGGTTGTGCCCACCCTGCTGCCAGGTTTACCTACAAATGTGAACCACTCCCTTTCATGGAGTGCAGTCGGAAGATAGTGGCACCTCCGCGGCGGTGCTGATCCTAACGCAACGCCGCAGGGGCAGATTCACTCTACATGCATGTCGAAATCGTCTATGCTGTCAGCAGTCTTGCGGATGAAGTCGATCCAGGCGCCACATTGACACTCGGCATAGAAATGGTAGGCAATGCGATAATCCACCGTATCCAACTGGTTGCAAAGGTCTTTGGTGCGAAAGCTGCGCACCTGCGCCCCGCAGTTCGGGCAGGGGCACTCATAGTCGACCCGGTCGAAGCTTGTCTCGGACGCCTCGCTCGCCGGCTGAAACTCTGCGTGCGGCGATTCCAGGGCCACCGGCCCTTCCGTCTTCTTCCCTGCCATCGTTCTCCATCTCCTTACTTGGTGCCATCGCTTGGGCCGCGCAGTACAACCGGCACGTCCGCCATCTCGGGAATCCTTTCCGCTGAGCCGTGGGCGTCGCCATGCAAACGGCCTCCCATCACGTTACCAACACAAAAGAATACAATAGAGTAGGGGACCGTGTCAAGCGAAAAGGCCGCAGATCGACACGCACGCAAATTATAGCCCGTTACCGTCCATTTTAGTTGCAGGCTGAATCGCGCCCCGCGGCTCAAGGATGTTTGCCGAGCGGGTCGTACCAGCGTTTGAGAACGCCCCGGCCTTCGGTCTCTCTGATGCGGCTTACGTGCGTGTCGAGCCATAGCACATTGAGGGTGCCCCCCGTGTGGAACTCGCCGCCGGACCTCACGTTATGCCGGAAAATTCCCCGGTACCAGTGGGCGCGGCTGGCCCCTTTGCGGTAGTGGGTGAGATTCACCCCCGTGGGGCTGGGAAAGAGCATGTCCGAATTGCCGCTCTTGTTGCCGTGCTCGACCCGAGGTTCCATGTGGTCGTGGGCCACTATAACCTCGGCATGATGCGCCATGCGGGTCGTCTTTTCCTCGGTCAACCAGCCATTGGCGGCGAATGCGGACGTCAGTCTAAAGCGCGGTGCGGAACAAATCAAGCAACAGCTTGCACTCATCCGTATCAGAGACGAAATGCGGCCGCGCTGCGACGACGAACGGTTGCCAAACGAGCCGATTCCTGATATTCCTGAGGGTCACCGGTCTCGGCGCCCGGCTGTTCGGTGACAGCGCCGCAGCGGGGTGTTGCGGACCGGCTCTTGCGCAACGCAGAACCGTTTTACGTGAGGAACAATGAATGAAACGACGCACGTTCATCAAGACTACCGGGGCTGCGGGGCTCAGCGCCGTTCTGCCGTGGGATGCAGCGACGGCCCGGCAGCAACGATCCTCGACTTTCCTCAAGGAAAAGACGTCGGATCGAATGCTCTTTCCGCGTCCGCACGACGGTGCTGTGGTCAAGATATCACCCGTGGGACTGGCCTGGCTGCCCTGCCCGTCGGCCGGCGCGTATCGGGTCGAGATATTCGATAAGGGTGGAGAACGCCTTTACCGCGCCGCGGCCGGCAAGGACCCCGTTCATTGCCCCGATCGAGTCTTTCCGCCCGGGCGGTACACCTGGGACGTCGTCGCCCTCGACGGCAACGGCAATGAAATCGCCCGACGTGGCAAGCGTTCCTTCATCATTACGAAAGACGCGGCCAAGCTGCCCTGGATCGAGCCGAGGCAACTGCTGCGTCGAGTGCCCAAGGACCACCCGCGGATTCTCTATCCCAAGTCGCAGCTCGACGGCATTCGCGCGACGCTGTCGACCACGCGGGCGCGGTCGTGGCGAGCCTGCAAGGCGGCGGCCGACAGGGCCCTGTCAAAAGGAATCCCCGACTATCCCAAGTACCATCGCCTGCGGGACGCCGTGACGCGCCGGTTGGAATATCAGAAATACTTCGGCTATTTCCGTGGGTACGTCAACGGCGCCCTGATGGACCTGGCGCAGGCGTACCTGATGACGAAACAAGAGAAGTATGCCGACGCCGCCAAAAAGATACTGCTGGAGATCGCTGCCTGGCCCACCGACGACAAGGACGTGACCTCCGTCAGTGCCCAGTGGGGCGACGAACCGGGTCTGTCTTTTTCCAAATGCGCGCACCTCGCCTACGACTGGTTGTACGACGCGCTTGACGAGCGCGAGAAGAAGCTCGTGTTCAAGATATGCCGCGAGCGCGCCTGGCAGACGTATCGACGGCTGACGCGAAAGAACTATCTCACGTATCCAGGCGAGAGCCACGACGGACGCTTGATCGCCTATCTCACCGACATGTCCCTGGCCCTGGCGGGGGAAACAAGCGACGCCGAAACCTGGCTGACGTATTCGCTCAAGGCGCTGCTGACTTTCTATCCGCACTGGGGCGGCATCGACGGCGGCTGGGCCGAGGGGACCGCCTACGGGCTCTGGTACAACACGTTTTACATCCCCGCTTTCGAGGGGTTGCGGCAGCTTTGCGATTACGACCTCTGGCAGCGTTCCTTCTTCAAGAACGTGCGACACTTCTTCTTTTACTGCACCGCCAATCACGGCGAAATCCGCCCCTTCGGTGACAGCGCCGAAAAGGGCGGTCCCGGCGTGCACGGAGGCAGCGGCTACGCCGAACTGATGGCCTTTCACGCCCATCGCTACGACGATCCCTACATCGGCTGGTGGGTCAAGCAAATCCCGGGTTACTCGGGCGGCAGCCGCTCGCTGGCGCACGAAGATGAGCTGCCCGCCAAAGCACCGACGGACCTGCCCAACTCGCGTGCGTTCAAGAGTGTGGGCTGGGCCGGCTTGCACAGTGATGTGTCCGACCCGAAAAACGATACCTGCCTTATTTTCAAGAGCAGCCCGTATGGCAGCGTTTCGCACAGCCACGCCGACCAGAACGCCTTCGCAATCATGAAAGGCGGCGCCGCCCTGGCGATTCCGTCGGGCTACTATGGACCCTCCTACGGCAAGCCCCACCACGCGCAATGGACCCGCTCGACCAAGGCAAACAACTGCATTCTGGTCGACGACCAGGGTCAGAAGATACGCTCCGCCGCCGCCCGGGGCGCGATCGTCGATTTTCGCGACGCGCCGGGCTATTCCTTCGTTGCAGGCGACGCCACGCCAGCGTACGTGGGCCAACTCAAGAAATGGGTTCGCCGCATTCTCTTCCTGCGACCGGGTCTCTTTCTCCTGCTCGACGAGATCGCCGCACCGACACGCAGCCGATACCAGTGGATGCTGCACGCATTCGAGAAGATGGACGTCAAGGAAGCCCGAATCACCTCGCGCCGCAAGGGGGCGGCGCTGGAGGTCTACTTAGCCTGTCCGCAGGGTCTGACCCTCTCGCAAACGGACCGCTTCGACACTCCGTACAACGAGGGCATCCCGCGCGCCTATCGCAGGGAGAAAGCCAACCATTGGCACGCCCGGGCGCAGACCGTGGAGAAATCGAGTACCACGCGGATTGCAGCCGTGATGGCGGTGTTCGGCGCCGGAGAGCGATTCAAGGTCAAACTCCAGAAACAGGACGGCTGGTTCGGCGCCGCTGCCTCCGGTGACTTCGGCGCGGTCGAAGGCTGGATTCGCACCGGTGACGTCAAGACCGTGCCGACAGGCTTTGCCCCCCAGGCAACCGGCAAGCAAATCGACATCTGTGGCCGCAGCCGCGATGGAGAGCTCTTTTTTGCCTGAGTGCATTTGATAATCAAAACATTTTGCAGGAGGATAACCTATGAAGCAGGCGATCATCTGCCCCTTCTTGGGGCGATTGCGCGATCGGTTTTGCGAGTACGGCGAGGATCTCAGCGTGGT
>Ga0272442_10003030_pt1 | contig 23844 bp, 14 predicted proteins | sample SSMForm2O_FD_200262 | JGI IMG/M metagenome (GOLD analysis project Ga0272442, IMG submission 200262) | Marine sediment archaeal communities from Little Sippewissett salt marsh, Falmouth, MA, United States - SSM-Form-2O | ecosystem: Environmental > Aquatic > Marine > Wetlands > Sediment ...
CATAACCACGCGCCTGGCTCAGATGCGACGAAACAAAAAACTGCCCTGGCTCCGGCCGGATGGGAAAAGCCAGGTCACTATCGAATATGAGAAAGGTAAACCCAAACGCATCCACACCGTCGTCGTCGCCAGCCAGCACGCACCGAGCATTGCCTACCGAAAGCTGCGGAAAGAGATTATCGAGAAGGTCGTTCTTCCGGTATTGCCGAAACGTCTCGTGGACAACAAGACTATTTTCCATATCAATCCGACCGGTCGGTTTGTCGTCGGTGGTCCGAAAGGGGACTGCGGCCTGACGGGCCGAAAAATCATCGTCGATACCTACGGCGGAAGAGGCAGCCACGGCGGCGGGGCGTTCAGCGGAAAGGACCCGACCAAAGTGGACCGGACCGCCAGCTACATGGCCCGGCACATCGCCAAAAACATCGTGGCCGCCGGTCTCGCGGATTCGTGCGAGATTCAGTTGTCCTACGCCATCGGCGTGGCCGAACCGATTTCCGTGCTCGTCGATACCGAAGGGACCGCGAAAATCAAGGATGAGACGTTGAGCAATCTCGTACGAGACGTCTTCCCCCTGACGCCGAAAGGGATGGTGGACTATTTGAATCTCGCCCGCCCGATCTTCGCCGCGACCTCCCACGGCGGCCACTTCGGGCGAAAAGGCCCGAATTTTACGTGGGAGAAAACGGATAGGGCAGCCAAACTCCGCAAAGCCGCCGGGCTGTAGGAGCCGCTGAATCAGCCACGAAAAAACAGAGATAGAGTCATCATTGCCGCGGCCGGAGAGTCGCGGCAATTTCTTGCGCCGCAGCCCAAAGTGCCCACTGCGTTTGAAATTGGCTTTGTTTTGCACAATACATTGTGCGTGAAGATTCTTTTTCGGATTGAGAGATTCGTGCTTCGGATTTTCAGCCGAGGGTTGATAAATATGTTATTTATATACTATATTTGGAAGGCCAATTCTTTTGTTGACAGATTACCTGCGACATAGACAATCTATTGTCTTGAAACAAGATAGTCATAGATATCCGCAGGTGGCTGCGTAGCCAAAGCCTGTTGGATAGTAAAAACCACACGGAAAACGAGTCAGGACGACATAAGGAGCAACGTGATGCACATCGGCATTATGGCGGACAGTCACGACCATCATAAAAATGTCCTTCATGCTATAGAGATTTTCAGCCGGCATAAAGTGGACTATGTTTTACATGCGGGTGATATCGTCTCCCCCTTTACGGCGAAGGCTTTTGAAGGTCTTAGCTTTAAGTTCATTGCAGTCTTTGGCAATAATGCAGGTGAAAAGCTTTTTCTGAAGTCCACGATAGAGCATTTTGGCGGTGAAATACACGAGTATTGCTATAAGGGACAGATTGGGGGCAAAGAAATATACATGACTCATACGGATCATAATGTTGAGGAAATTGCCCAAAGTCAAATGTACGACTTGCTCATATACGGGCACACGCATAAACAGGATATCCGTCAAGTTGGTAAAACCCTTATTGTAAATCCGGGCGAATCGACCGACTGGATTACAAACGCCGCTCAGATCGTGCTTCTAAATCTTGATGATATGACCTGTCAAATTGAAAAGATGGATTCAAGATTCTGACTTGTTTTGCTTTGTCGCGGGCGCCGACGCAAGATAATGAAGAGCAAAAGGCGTCAGGCTCTGGATTGAGGGATTGAAAAGCCAATGGGCGCCTCACTCATTCCTCGTTTCAATCGGGCTATGTGTGGTGACGTGCTGATATTGAATTGAGCGGAGCGATCCTTCGACTACGCTCAGGACAGCACGCACCTTGTCTGTTGATCGCGTGAATCTTATCTAATCGATTTTTTTTTGTGATTTTGCTTGACGGAATTGCCGAAACATAGTTTAATATGAGAACGATGAGGCAAATGAACCGCAACAACACGGGTAACTGGTGGTGGCCTGCACGATAAAACCGGGCAGGTAAGCGGACATTTGCTGTTTACAATTTGTTGGAACGATTCAGAACGCAGCCTGCCGAGAAGCAGGCTGCTTTTTTTTTATTTGTATTTTGAGCGATTTGAGCATAGAAAAGCCGTAATTCAGAGGGCAGAAAACAGAGGGCAGATAACGGAAGAGGATGGACGAAAGGGCGATGTCTTTCGTGTCGAGGGCGTCCCGCCCTCGAATCGCGGGCAAGATGCCCGCGACACGGGGTGATGGACGAGTTGACTTGCGCCCTTCGGCTGTCGGTCTTTTCAATTGAGAGGTGCGTATGGAAGATTACAGACCCATCATACAAAACGCCCAGCCGGGGCAGATCGTACCGATCGTCAGGCGGATCGACATGACCGAGCCGGTGGACTTTTTCGCCAAGCTGAGCGATTACGGCCGGGCCAAGAATTGTTGCTTATTTGAGTCCAAAGAGCATTTGAAGGGCTTTACCGAGCTGAGTTTCGGCACGGCCAAGCCCGCCCTGTACCTGACCGGGACCGGGGCCGATTTCACGATCAAAGCCCTCGGCAAGACAGGACGGCGGATCATCGGGTACTTATCGGCTCAGAAGTCCCGGTTCGATTTTTGTGAATCGGTCAAATTCGACGCTGACACGATCACGGGGACCATTAAGCAATCGAAGGAACTGGTTGATGAGCAGACGCGTCTGAAGACCACTAACCAAATGGATGTTCTCCGGGCGGTGGCGTTTGCCTTCACGCTGGCCAGCAAGCCCTTCCGTGTGACCTGCGGGCTATTGGGGGCCTTAAGTTATGATTTCATCGACCAGTTCGAAAAGCTCCCCGCCAACGAAGGAGACCTTTTGGGCAATCCGGATTACGAGCTTTATTTTGCGGATAATATCTTCCTGATGGACCACGGCCAGAAACAGGGCTATGTCGTCGTGAATGTAATTATTACGGATGGCGACCGCGAGGCGGCGATTTCCGAAGCCCGGGAATGTTTCGACTACTACGACAATCTCTCGCGGTTCGACGTGCCCCTGGGGAAAAAGTACGCTGAAACGTTGCCGCCCACTTCGACCGATACGAATCAGGAAGAATACGAAGCGATGGTAAGGACCGCCAAGCGGCATATCCTCGACGGCGACATTTTTCAGGTCGTGCTCAGTCGGACGAAGATGGAGCCTTGCCCGGATGAGCCGCTCGATGTGTATAAGCGGCTTCGTGTGTTGAATCCCTCGCCTTATATGTTCTATTTGAATACACCCAATACGATCCTGATGGGCTCAAGTCCGGAATTAAATCTGCGGGTCAGCGGGACCGAGACGCGCCAGGTGGAGATCCGGCCCATCGCCGGGACGAAGCCCAGGGGCCGGGTCGCGGGCGAGATTGATGCCGACATCGATTTCAGATACGAAGCCGAGCTGAAAATCGACCGCAAGGAATTAGCCGAGCACATGATGTTGGTGGATCTGGCCCGGAACGATATCGCGCGGGTGGCCAGGCCGGGCAGCCGGGTGGTGACCGAGTTGTTGACCGCGGAGAAATACGAATCGGTGCAGCACTTGGTGAGCAATGTGAGAGGCGAACTGGCGGGCGAGCTGGATGCTTTGAGTGCGTATCTGGCGACGATGAATATGGGGACGCTGACCGGGGCGCCGAAAATCGAGGCGATGAAGATCATCCGCCAGTTGGAAAAAACCAAGCGCGGCTACTACGGCGGGGCGGTGATGTATCTAACCGTGGACGGCCAGTTCGACAGTTGCATCACGATCCGGAGCCTCCAGGTCCGGGATCATACGGCGTACATTCGCGTGGGCGCCGGCATCGTCCACGACAGCGTTCCCAAGACCGAATTCGAGGAGACCGAGCATAAGGCGAATTCCTGCATGCGGGCGATTCGCGGGAAATAGCTATGACAAGGGATTGCAAAGAAGGGAAAGAAATGCACATGGAAAGTAGTCAGATTTTGAAGAGTTGTTTACTCATCGGCGTATTACTTTGTGTGAGTCAGGGAGCCGAGTATGAAGCGATTCGACTGGGTGCGGATCCGGCGCTGTCTGCGGATGGTTCGATGCTGGCTTTTGCGTGGCGCGGAGATATCTGGATCGTCCCGACCGAAGGCGGCGTGGCGCGGCAGCTCACGCAGCATCCGTCCGCCGATTCTCAGCCGGCCTTTTCTCCGGATGGCTCGGAGCTTGCTTTTGTCAGCCATCGTTATGCTGGCGACCAGGTTTTCGTGATGCCCGTCGAAGGCGGCGCACCGAAGCAACTGACGTTTCATACGGCCGGGTGCACGCTCGAACAATGGTATCCATCGGGTGATGCGCTGCTGGTCAATGCCCGTCGGGACCACATCTGGCGGGAGTCTCAGCGTTTCTTCAGGATCGACCGGAACGAGCGCAAGGCCGAGGAACTGCTCTTCGATGCCTATGGCGGGGACGGCATGCTTTCGCCGGACGGTAAGAAACTTCTTTTCACTCGCGAAGGGATGACCTGGTGGCGAAAGGGCTACACCGGCTCCCGCGCCGGTCAAATCTGGATGGTCGATTTTGAGACGAAGGAGTATACGAAACTTATTGCGCGCGAGACCGGCTCCTGCTGGCCTTCGTGGAATGCGAATGGAAGTGGTTTCTACTATGTTGGCGAACAGGATGGCGTGTTTAACCTGTGGGTATATGACTTTCAGACAGAAGAAGAACGTCAACTAACGCAGTTCGAGGACGATTCGGTCGTCTTTCCGTGCATTTCGCGCGATGGATCGATGATAGTATTTCGTCACCTGTTTGATTTCTATCGGTTCCGGCCGGGCAGAGACGCTGCTCCGACGCGGATTGAGATTAAGAACGCGGGTGATTCCGTGACGCCGCCTGTTGTGCGAAAAACGCTCGGTGAGGCCTCGGACGTCGCGTTCTCGGATGACGGGCTGGAGGTGGCGTTTATTGCCGGGGGGGACCTGTGGGTAATGGATACGGAGCTTCGCGAGCCCCGGCGGGTGACCGATACGCCCGAAGAGGAGCGCGACCCGGTCTTTTCGCCCGACGGCGACACGATTTTCTTCGCCAGCGATAAGGATGAGCAGTGCGACATCTGGCGCGCCGAGCGTGTCGATGTGGAACTGTACTGGTGGCAGAACGAAGCGTTCGAGTTAACGCGTTTGACGCAGGATGCAGAGGTGGAGTCGGACATACGATTTAATCCGGACGGCTCGCGGATTTCGTTCATCAAAGGCTCCGGCGATCTGTGGATGATGACGCCGGACGGTAAGGATGAGAAACGCTTGTTGAGTTCGTGGGATACGCCGGAGTACGACTGGTCGCCGGACGGCAAGTGGATCGTGTACGCGATTAACGACGAGAATTTCAACCGGGATATCTGGATCATGCCGGTGGACGGTTCCGCCGGTCCGGTGAATGTCTCCAGGCATCCGTACGACGAGCATGATCCGGTATGGCGGCCGGACGGCAAGGTCATCGCGTTTGTTGGAGATCGTCTCGACCGGGAGAGGGATATCTTCTACATCTGGCTCGAAAAAGAAGAGTACGAGAAGAATAAGCGCGACCGCACGATCGAAAAGGCGCTGAAGAAGATGGAAGAGGCGCGGAAGAAGAAAAGCGATAAGAAAGACAACGAGGATGTGAAGGACGAGCCATCAAAAGAGGAAGAGAAGACCAAAGAGGAAAAGGAGGATGGGAACGAGGACGTGCCGGACGTTGTCATAGATTTCGAGCGGATTCACGAGCGGGTCCGCCGGATCAATATCGCCGGTTCCACGGAGCGCGGATTATTCTGGTCGCCGGACTCGAAGAAACTGGCCTTCACGGCGACAATTGACGGCAAGCGGGGCACGTACACGGTTGAGATACCGGATGAGCTGAAGCCGGAGCTTCTGACTGAGCAGACGGGCGGGCAGCCGCGCTGGCTCAAAGAGGGCAAACAAATTGTGTGGCTATCCGGCGGCAAGCCCGCGAGCGTTACGGAAAAGGGTAAGGTAACAACGTACGGCTTCAGCGCCAAGCAAGCGGTGGATCGCCAGACGCATTTTCGGGCGGCGTTCGATTTGGCCTGGCGGCTGATGCGTGATCGCTACTACGACGAACGGCTGGGCAATCGCAACTGGGATTCGATTCGACGTAAGTACGCGGACATGGCGGCGCAGGCGGCGGATGCCGAGAGTCTCGGTCTCGTCATCAATTTGATGCTTGGAGAACTCAACGGTTCGCATCTGGGCTTCTATGTCAGGGGATGGGCCTCGGAGCCGCCGAAGCCGGACTGGAATGTTGCCACGGCCCATCTGGGCGTGCGATTCGAGGCGGATTATAAAGGCCCCGGTTTGAAAGTCAGGGATATCCTGCCGAACGGTCCCGCGGACCATCAAAAGAGCCGGATCGAGCCGGGTGAGATTATCCGCAGCATCGACCGCGTCAATGTGGACCCGGGAATGGACCTGACGAAGGTGCTGAACGGCCCGCTCGACCGGGATATTCACCTAAGCGTCGAGGACGCCGGGGATGAAAGACGTGAGGTTGTTTTACGCCCGATTTCGTATGGCGCCGTGCGTGGTTTACTGTACGAGAAGTGGATTCGCGATAATCGTGCAAAGGTCGATGAGGCGTCGGATGGGACGTTGGGATATGTCCATATTCAAGGGATGAATTGGCCCAGCTTCCAGAAGCTCGAACGGGAATTGTACGCCGAAGGGGCGGGCAAAAAGGGCCTGATCATCGACGTACGAAACAACGGCGGCGGCTTTACAACCGACCACCTGCTGACCATGCTGTGCCAGCCGTCGCATGCAATCACGGTGCCTCGCGGCGGCGGTTCGGGGTATCCGGAGGACCGGCGGGTCTATGCGACGTGGAGCAAGCCGATTGCGGTGTTGTGCAATCAGAACAGCTTCAGCAATGCCGAGATCTTCAGTCACGCGATCAAGACGCTCAAGCGGGGCAAGGTCGTCGGCGTACCCACGGCCGGCGGTGTGATCTCGACCGGCGGCACGCAGGTGATGGACGTCGGCTATCTGCGTCTGCCGTTTCGCGGGTGGTACGTGCTGGGGACGGGCGAGGATATGGAGCTTAACGGCGCCGTGCCGCATCACGTAGTCTGGAATCGGCCGGGTGAGGTACCGAAGGGCAGGGATGCGCAGCTCGATAAGGCCGTCAAAGTCCTACTCAAGGATGTGGAGAAATGGGAATCCCGGCCCAAGCCGCAGCTTCGTAAGGCGACCGAACGTACACAGTAAAATGAAAAAGTATTCGATTAAGACAAAAACAGTGTAGGACGTGAAAGACCATGGAAAATGCAGGCAGAAGAGTCTTGTTCATCGATAACTTCGACTCGTTTACATACAATCTCGTGGATGATTTTTGCAAACGCGATTGCCAGGCGAAAGTGTACCGGGCCGATACCGAGCTTGAAGAGCTCGACCGCGTGGCCAACGAGTTCGAGCCGGATTTACTGTTGATTTCACCGGGACCGGGCACGCCGGATACGGCGGGCGTATCGCTTTCGGCGGTCGATCATTTCAAGGATAAGCTGCCGATTTTAGGCGTCTGCCTGGGCCATCAGGTCATCGTGCAATACTTCGGCGGCAAAGTGGGCCATGCGCCCGAGCCGATGCACGGCAAGCCTTCGAGGATCACACACAACGGGAAGGATGTCTTCGCCGGCGTCGAGAATCCGTTGCAGGCCGGGCGTTATCACAGCCTGTGCGCGCTGGAATTGCCGGATTGCCTGGAGAAAACGGCTGAGTTCGAAGGCGTTGTTATGGGCGTTCGTCACACGGAGTTTCCGATCTTCGGCGTGCAGTTTCATCCGGAAAGCATTCTCACCCCCGCCGGGGGCAAGATCATCGAGAACGCGTTGTTAATTGCAACGGCAAACAAAGTCTCATAGGGAAGGGAAAAAATGTCGAATATCACGAAGTATCTGGAAATTATTTTAGAGGGCGGCGATCTCGCGTTCGACCAGGCGAAAGAGCTTCAGGACATTATCTTTGCCGGCGAGGTCAGTGAGGTGCAGATTGCGGCGTTTTTGGCGGCGATGCGGATGAAGCGGGCCACCTCGGGCGAGATCGCGGGCCTGGCTCAATCCCTTCGGGATCATGCGGTGCGGGTCGAGGCCGGCGTTGAACATCTAATTGACACATGCGGCACCGGCGGGGCCACGGTCAAAACCTTCAACGTCTCGACGACCGCTGCGCTCGTCGCCGCCGGCGCCGGCGCCTACGTCGCCAAGCATGGCAATCGGGGCATCACGAGCAAGTGCGGCTCCGCCGATGTATTGGAAGAGCTCGGCGTCAATATCGATCCGGGACCGCAGGGAGTCGCCGAATGTATCCGGCAGGCTCATATCGGTTTTATGTTCGCCCCGAAATTTCATCCTGCGATGAAATTCGTTCAGCCCATCCGAAAAAGCCTGGACTTCCGGACCGCCTTCAACATTCTCGGCCCCCTGGCCAATCCCGCCGGAGTGACCTCGCAGGTCATGGGGGTTGCGGAAGAAGGTCTTCTCGACAGGATCTGCGAAACGCTCAAAATGCTGGGCGCTCAGCGGGCGATGGTCGTTCACGGGCAGGGAATGGACGAAATCAGTACGCTCGGCATCACCCGCATTCGGCAGCTTATGGACGGCCGGATTACCGCCGTCGATCTCGATCCGTCCGAGTTCGGGATCTCTGAGACGTCCATTGACGAGCTGAAAGCCGGCGATGCGATCGCCAACGCCGGGATCGTTCGCGAGATCCTGGCTGGCAGGGATAAAGGCGCTCGCCGGAATATCGTGCTTCTCAATGCCGCTGCGGCGATCATCGTCGCGGGGCTGGCCGACGATTTTGCCGCCGCCATCCAACGGGCCGAAAGCTCCATCGACGACGGCGGCGCCATGGCTTGTCTGGACAAGCTCATTGACGTGTCCAATAAGGCATAGAGTGTGCCTGACGGTCATCCCGGCGAAAGCAGGGATAACCTTGCAGAGGAGTCTTTTTGAATTAGGAAATTGAGAAACGAGTATGTTAATTGTGAAAGTTAAAATTTGCGGCATTACCAACTATGACGATGCGATGGAGGCGATCGATATGGGCGCGGATATGTTGGGCTTTAATTTTTATCCCCCCAGTCCGCGATTTGTCACCAAAGAGCAGGCGGCGGAGATCATCGGCCGGTTGCCGGCTTTCATCAATACCGCCGGCGTTTTTGTGAATGCGTCCATTGATGAGATTCGCGACACGAGCAACCTTTGTTCGTTGGACTGGGTCCAGTTGCACGGCGATGAAGATCCGTCTTTCTGTGAGGCGTTGCTGTCTCACAATGTTAAAACCATGAAAGCCATTCGCGTCAAAGACCAGGCGGACATCGAGGGAGCGGATCGCTTTTTTACCGATGCGATTTTGCTGGATGCCTTCAATCCCGACAAATACGGCGGCACGGGCCTGACCTTTGACTGGAACATCATCGGCCATATGAACAAACGCGTTTTTCTGGCCGGCGGCGTCAATCCCGACAACGCGGTCCAGGCCATTAGGCTCGGCGTCTATGGCATTGACGTGTGCAGCGGTATCGAGGCTGAGCCGGGCAAAAAAGACCATAAGAAAATGAAACAACTGTTCGATAACATACGACATCTAAGAGGATAATGATGAAACACAATGGTAGATTTGGTGACTTCGGCGGCTTCTATGTCCCGGAAGTTTTGATACCCGTTTTGGAAGAACTGGAGGAGGCGTTCTATCGTTTGCGCGACGATGATGACTTTAGAGCGGAATTGGACGTGCTTTCCCGGGATTACGCGGGACGTCCGACGCCGCTTTATCACAGCGACGCTCTGAGCAAGCGCGTCGGTTGTCAGGTGTACCTCAAGCGGGAAGACCTGATGCACGGCGGCGCCCACAAGCTCAATAACGGCCTGGGCCAGGGCCTGCTCGCTAAACACATGGGCAAACGCAAGATCATCGCCGAGACCGGGGCCGGTCAGCATGGCCTGGCCACGGCGACCATCGGCGCTATGTTGGGGATGGACGTCAAGGTCTTTATGGGGACCACCGATATCGAGCGACAAATGCCGAATGTCCAGAAGATGCGATTGATGGGCGCCGAGGTGATACCTGTTACCGGCGCCAGCGGGACGTTGAAAGACGCAATTAACGATGCTCTGCGGTATTGGACGGCCCACGTGGACGACACGTTCTATTTGTTCGGTACGGCGGCGGGGCCTCATCCGTATCCGGTGATCGTCAGACATTTCCAACAGATCATCGGTCAGGAGATGCGCGCCCAGTGTCTGGAACGAACCGGTCGGTTGCCCGGCGTGGTGGCCGCTTGTGTGGGCGGAGGGAGCAATGCCATTGGCGCTTTTGCCGCCTTCATTGATGATCCCGATGTGAGACTCGTGGGCGTCGAGGCCGGGGGATACGGGCTCGATACAGACAAGCATGCCTCCACTCTTCAGAAAGGCAACGTCGGTGTCTTGCACGGAGCGCGGTCTTATGTATTGCAGGATGCGAACGGCCAGGTGATCGAATCACATTCGGTGAGCGCCGGGCTGGACTACCCCGGCGTCGGGCCGGAGCATAGCTTCTTGAAAGACATTGGGCGGGCCGAATATGTCAGCGCCATGGATGAAGAAGTGCTCGATACCTTCCTGATGATGGCCCGTGAAGAAGGGATCTTCCCGGCTTTTGAGAGCGCCCATGCGGTGGCCTGGTTGTTGCGTCAGACCGGCCGGTTCCAGGCCGAGGATATAGTGATTATTAACCTGAGCGGGCGCGGGGATAAGGACGTGGATGCCTTCATTCGCTACCGACCGCAAGCCGCCCGGTAAGGGTGGAGGGCAAGAGGCCCGCGACACGGGCGCAAAGCGATATGAACATTTAGGAACGAGAATCCAAACGTATGAAAAGCTATAGAGATATCTTCACGCATCGTGACAAAGCCGCCCTGATTCCTTTTTTTGTTCTGGGCGATCCCGACTACCCAACGTCGCTGATGCTCATTAAGGGGGCTATCGACGCCGGGGCCGATGTCCTGGAGCTCGGGATACCTTTCAGCGATCCGATTGCCGACGGGCCGACCATTCAGAAGGCGGACATCCGCGCCCTCAAAACGGGGATGACGTGTGAAAAGGCGTTGGATCTTATTCGGGAGATCAAGGCGTATGCGGATATCCCCATCGGGCTGCTGATGTATTACAATCTCATCTATCATTATGGAAGCGATCATTTCTATAAGGATGCGGCGGCGGCCGGTGTGAACAGCGTGCTTGTGGCGGATGTGAGTGTTGACGATGCGGATGAAATTGCCGTCCCGGCCACCGCGGCGGGGCTTGATACCGTCTTTATGGTCACTCCAATTACGAAGCCCGAAAGAATAGAACGCGTCGCCTCGAAGACCACGGGTTTTATCTATACCGTTTCGTTGCTGGGCGTGACGGGCTGTCGGGCGGAATTATCCGATGCAATCGAAGGATTGGTCAATCGACTGAAGGAGCTGACCAGCGTACCGGTGTGTGTGGGTTTTGGGATCAGCAGTCCCGAACACGCGGCGACGGTGGCCCGGGCGGGGGCCGACGGCGTCATTATCGGCTCCAGAATCGTCGGATTGATCGAACACAACCTGGGCGATACAGAAAAGGCCGTAGCGGAGATTTCCGCTTTCTTAGCTGAAGTCAAAAAGGCGATATAATCGCATCGCTATTCCAGTACTTTTTCCAGGATTCCCGCAATAACTTGAGATCTCCATGCGTCCTTTCAAGACGGTTGCCGGTATCGTCATATGCGTGGGAGCAACGCCGGCGGAATCCTTACCGATCAATTTTTTACGGAGGTCAGTACTATGAAGAGGCATCTGATGTCAACGGTCGTCGTTTTTGTGGTTTTGTTGGTGGTTATCGCTGCCGTAGGGCAGCCGGAACGGTCTAGGCAGGATCGGGGTCGGAGAGGGCGGATGAGTCCGGAAGCGCGGCTGGAAGCGATCAAGATCATTGAGGCCCAGTTAGCGAAACTCAAGGAGGAACCCCAGATTCAGCGGCCTCAAGGGTCATTTCAGGATCTTTCCGAAGAGGAAAGAACGAAGTTCATTGAGCGGATGAGAGCGGTTCGCCAGGACCGGCAGAAAATCTTCGATACCATTATTGCCCAGGTAGCCGGGCTACAGGGATTCCGGCCGTCGGAGGAAGAAGACGCGAAATTTGTGATCGTCAACACGGCGGATATCAAGCCGATCCAGGAATCGGCGGTGAAAGAGAAAGCGACGGAGACCGCTCAGCTTCTCGGAAGGTTCGTGGCCAGAGCCACCGGCCAGAGAAGATTCGGCAGTGGGCAACGACCTGACAGACCGCAAAGAGAAAGGCAGCGATAATTGCCTTTTGAAGATATATTGCCCGGATTGAACACACTATCGGCAAATGCAGTAACACTATAGGGGACCTGGACCGGCAAGGGTCGGCCAGGTCCACTTTTTAACACCGCGCAAACCGGTCGTTTGGGCGGCTTTTTGATTGGCATGCCTGACGATCGGATGTAAGCTGCAAAGGTGTTTCGATGCCGACTCCTGCTGTGGGGGCGGCTGGAATGAAGGATTTCAATGTGTTTTGGAGGCGATTATTATGATCAGGCGCATATTTCCAGTGATGATTGTACTGGCCGTTCTCACGGGTCCGTTTGCTGTACTCGCACAGGATGGCGAAAGACCCGGGCGGCCCGAGATGAGGGAACGGTTCCGGAACATGTCCGAAGCGGAAAGAGAGGCGTTCAGGGCCAGGATGCGTGAAAGACTCGGTCCGAGACCCCCGGTCGTAAGTCGCGAAGAACAACTGGCGGCGATTAAAACCATCGAGGAGCAACTCGCTAAACTCAAAACGGCGATGGACGCCGCGTCCATTGAAAATCGAGATCGTTATCGAGAGCTTTCTGAAGAAGAAAGGGCTGCTCTTAGAGAAAAGATGATAACGGCGATGAGAGAGCGTCAAAAGTCGGTTCGGACGATGGAAGGGGAACTGGCTAAATTGAGAGGTCCGAGGTTCTCGCAACCCGATCCGCGCGGACGAATCGAAGAGCTACGGGCGATTCGAAAGATGGCGATTAAGGAGAACGCTTCCGAGACCGCCAAGCGTCTTGAAGGATTGATAGCGAGCCTCGAGCGCGAATCTCGGGGTGATCGGCGGCGTCCCGAGTTGCGGCCGCGCGGTGATATGCAACGACCGCGGCCGGAGCGTTCGCCCAGAGGGGATTCAGGCCAGAGAGCCAAGCCGTTCACGCTGACGAGTTTTGACGGCAAGACGGTCAGCCTCGCCGGCTATAGGGGCAAAACGGTCGTATTAGAGTGGTTTAATTTCGAGTGCCCGTTTAGCAAACATCACTACGAAACGACCACGACGATGGTTGACCTTGCCAAGAAGTACAAAAGTGACGGCGTTATCTGGCTTGCGATCAATAGTACGAATCATACCACCCCGGCGGCGAACAAGGCCTTTGCCGCCAGGCACAATCTGCCCTTTCCGATTCTCGACGACCGGGCGGGCACGGTCGGCCGGGCTTACGACGCTAAAACGACGCCGCACGTGTTCGTCATTAGCCCGCGCGGACAGATTGTTTATACGGGCGCGATCGATAATTCCCCTTTGGGTAAGACGCCGGAGGGTGCAAAGTACGTGAACTATGTGGACGATGTTTTGGCGGCGTTGATCGCGAACAAGGATATACCCGTCCGAGAGACCAAATCCTACGGTTGTTCTGTGAAGTACGCTAAATAAAGATCCTTTGGGCTATTCTCTTAACACAAACAGGCTCCCCCCAACCTGTCTTTTTATGGATAGGTTGGCAAGGCGGGGCCTTTTTTTGTACACTATGCCTTTCTTGGAGTTCTGAAAAATTGAAGGTTGGGCATATATTATTCAAGAAAATCGGTTTTCAGATTTTCTTAAAATAATTGGTTGTCTTATGATAATACATTATTAAGCCAAAGCTTACGCGTCGCTTTGTTATAAAAGCTATGGAGCATTGGAGACTCGTTTTCGAAAGAAAAATCAGGGCAAAGATTTTTCTTTCCAAAAGTATGCCCAACCTTCAATTTTTCACAACGTGACGTTCCGTATAAATTTATCGAAAGGAAGTGAACGATGAGAAAGCCCTGCCTGATTTCAGTGACAACTCTTGCTTTCGTCTTTAGTCTTTTTGTGGCTGGCCGATGTTCGCCTGCTATAGGTGCGGAAACGTTAACGTATATCGATCTTGTTCGTCGGTTGACCGATATGGAGCATTTGGCGACGTTGCCGGCGCCGGGGGAAAAGTGCGCCCAATGGTCCAGCTATGACCGACGGAGCACGTATGACGCGGTTACCGGCAAGTATGTCGCCTGGTCCGCCAACGGCGACGGAACCGGCATTATTCGCAAAGAAGGCGACGAGGCCGTCTTCGCCGAGATCGAAGGCCCCGCGGTCATCTGGCGCATCTGGTCGGCACTGGCTAAGGAAGGGCACGTAAAGATCTACCTCGACGGCGCCGCCGAGCCGGCGGTGGATCTGCCGTTTGACGGGTACTTTAACGGTCAGCATGAGCCTTTCACACATCCCGCCCTGGTGCACACGACGGCGCGCGGACGCAATTGCTACGTGCCGATTCCCTTCCAGAAATCGTGCAAAATTACAGCCGAAGGAGATTGGGGACGGTATTATCACTTCACCTATACGACGTACCCTAAGGGCACGGTTCTACCGACGTTCAAACGGGCGCTTTCCGCCGCGGAATCGAAGGCGCTCGACGAGGCGAACGAGATTCTCAGTCATCCCGGTCCGTTCATGCCCCGGCGAGGCGGCGACGAAACGGTCGATAAGGTATCTCTGAGAGTCTCCGGCGACGAACTGTCGGGTATGGCGCTGAACCAACCGGGAGCGATCACGACGATTCGCGCGAAAGTGGATAACCTGCCGCCTTCTCCTGATGACCGGGCGATCCTGCGTGAAATGACCCTCCAGATTTACTGGGACGGCGAGGAAACCCCCAGCGTGTGGGCGCCGTTCGGCGATTTTTTCGGCACGGCGGCCGGAGCCAATCCGTATCTCTCGCTGCCCTGTGGACTGACGGAGGATGGCTGGTGGTATTGTCACTGGTACATGCCGTTTGCCAAACAGGCGAGAATTATGATCCGGAACGATAGCAAAGTGGAACGAAAAATTCACTTGGAGGTCGCGCATGTACCTCTGAAAGGCGACGTCGGGAAACTCGGGCGATTCCACGCGAAATGGCATCGGGATGCGTTTCTCCCTCCCGATCCCGAGCGGCGGGCGATTGACTGGACGATGCTCAAAACGCAAGGGCGGGGCCGTTTCTGCGGCGTCATGCTGCACGTGTGGAATCCGCGAGGCGGCTGGTGGGGCGAAGGCGATGAGAAATTTTACATCGACGGCGAGAAATTCCCCTCCACATTCGGTACCGGCTCCGAAGACTACTTTGGTTATGCCTGGTGCGATCCGACATTGTTTACGAACTGTTACCACAACCAGACGATTAGCATGAGGAACCGCGGCCACATCTCCGTCAATCGCTGGCACATTTCAGACAATATTCCGTTCCAGACATCCTTCGAGGCTGCTATTGAGAAATATTATCCAAACAAGAAACCGACGCTTTATGCGTCCACGGTGTACTGGTATCAGGGGGCGGGCCAGACCGATCCCTACGAACCCGCGCCCGTCACCGAGCGCAAAGGGTACTGGGGACCGATTGAGATATTCAAAGTCAACGGCGCTATCGAAGGGGAGAAGATGAAGATTCTGGCCAAGATGGCCGGGAATGCCAGGACGCAGGATATGAGCGGCTATGGCGGGAAATGGAGCAATGAAGCCCATCTGTGGTGGACCGGCGCGAAGCCGGGTAATACGCTCGATTTGGCTATGCCCGTTCAGAAATCGGCGCGGTATCGACTGACGATGCAACTGACTAAGGCGATTGACTACGGTATCGTTCAGCTTTATCTGGACGGCAAGAAGCTCGGCGAGCCGATCGATCTTTTCAATAACGGTGTCGTACCGACCGGCGTGTTGGATATGGGGCTTCACGATCTTGATGCGGGACAGCATACACTCAGAATTGAAATCACCGGTGCCAACGAGAAGGCCGTAAAGAGTTATATGTTCGGCATTGACTATATTCTCCTAAAGGATTTGGCCACAGCGTTTTATCTGCCGGAGGATCCACACTATTCGATCCTCGATTCGGTGCGCGACTCCGTGCGATTTGCGGAGGGCACGCTCGTACCTTTTGACGGTAAGCTGGCTTGCAAGTCCAGTTTTGTGGATCAGGCCGGCGAGATTATGCACTGGCATGATTTCGGCGACCTCGAAGGGCCCGGCTGGGCGGCCAACGCCGTCGGCGGGGCGTACGAACTATACGCATTCGCAAAATATGCAAACGACGAGCGACTTGCCCAAAAGGCCCTCTTGTTGCTGGATCACGTTCTCGAAGACGGCTTTATCGACTATGAGACGGGGTTCATCAAAGGCTATCGCCTGACCACGACCGGCAAATTTTGCCTGAACTATCAGCACAAGAGCAACTGGTTTTGTCCCGGCTCGATGGCGAAGATCGCGTACCAATTGCTGATTTTCAGCGATTTGCTGGACAATCCCAGACGAGACGCGATGCGACAAGCCGCCCTGAAGAACGCCCAATGGATCGAGAAGAACGTCAAGCCCACATCCAACGGCTGGTTTCCCCGGCGCTGTCACCCGTCCGGCGAGCATTATCCCAATAATGCCTATGGCGATTCGGATATCCTTTTCGAGAAGAGCGCCGACGGCCTGTTCATCATCCAACTGATGACGGAGCTGACACAAAAACATCTGGCCGACTATACCGACGAAGTCCGCAAGAGAATCAGGGTCTTCATGGACGCGGGCGGGATCTTCGGCAGTATCAATCACGACACCTACGATTATCACGAAGACGTCGGTTATGCCGTCGCGTTTAGAGTGCTTCGACAGGCGGCCAGGTTGCTCAATGATAAAGACATCATGACGTTTGCCTTTGAAAAATGTTTGGCCGGCCTCGATCAGTTCAAAATGACCGAGGACCGAAACGGGGTGCGGACGAAGGGCCTGCTCTGGATGGAAAAGACCTGGGACACATCGTACCTCTGGGAGAACGCCGAAGCGGCCCTGGCCTATTTCGAGGCGTACAGCGATACGCACAACGAGCAATATCTTCGCGACGGCCTGACCATTTTGCGCGCGTGCGCCAAGCACCATCACGGGGACAAGGGCTTTCTCACCGAGGGTGTGGACTGGAACAACCACGTCGGCAAGCAGCATCATTTCAACGAGGCCGAATACGGTGACATCAAATACACCGAACCTCTGTTAAATAACCTGCATATTGTCGAGCCGACATTGTTTGTGACGAAATTAATGCGATAGATGCAATCATTTGCGAATGTAGAAAGAAGGAGTGAACGATGACGAAACGATGGATGATCGTAGTTGGATGGGTTGTGTGCTGTTTCTTTCTGATAATCAATGGCTTGGCCGAGTCGTCAGAACATCTTGTTTCCGCGGATAAAGGACTCTCGACGCAGGATATTCAGCGGCTCTGCGAAAGGGGTGAGCAAGCGGTCTATAGCGGCAAAGACCTTGAGACCATAGGCATGCCCGTCAGCGGGATTGGAACGGGGCAGCTCTATCTCAGGGGCGATGGAACCCTGGGTTTATGGCAGATTTTTAACAAGCACGTGTTCACGGGGTATGGACGGGATTGCTACCGCACCTATCGGCCGGACTCGCCCGTGGATTCGGGCTTCGTCGTGTACGTGAAAAAGGAGGGTCGAATCCGTGCGAAAGTATTAGACCGGGATTTCGGAAAGGTGGAATTCAGCGGCGAATATCCCATCGGCTTTGTTCGGTATAGTGACGATGAATTCCCCGCGAAGGTGCGCCTGACGGTCTCCTCTCCCTTCATCCCGCTCAATGCGGAAGATTCCGCGCTCCCGGCCACGATGCTTAGTATCAGCGTGGAAAATACCACCGATGCGGAATTACCGGTCAGCGTGATCGGGTGGCTCGAAAATGCCGTCTTGAACGATTCGGCCGGCGCCGTGCACGCGCTTCGTCGATCCAGGATTGTGGAGGAAAAAGGGCGAACCCTGGTCGTGCATTCCGCCGAGAAGGCACCGCTGCCCGAAGGGGCTGTCGAACCGAGGGAGAAAATTGTATTAGCCGACTTCGAAGGTTCGGATTACGGCCAATGGGGGGCGACGGGCGAGGCCTTCGGCGATGAACCCGCCAGGGGGACGCTGGCGAGGCAGCAAAAGGTGAGCGGTTTTTCGGGCAAAGGGCTCGTCAATACCTTTCTCGGCGGCGACGGGCCTCAGGGCAGGCTGACGTCGCCTTCGTTCGTGATCTCGCGAAAATTTATCAACTTCTTAGTTGGCGGCGGCAGTCACAAAGGAAAAACGTGCACCAATTTGTATGTGGACGGCCAGATTGTCCGCACGGCCACGGGCAAGAACAACGAGAAACTTGAATGGACGTTCTGGAGCGTGCAGGAATTCGAGGGCAAGAGGGCGAAGATTCAGATCGTCGATGAATTTTCGGGTGGTTGGGGGCACATCAATGTTGATCAGATCGAGCTGTCGGACGAGCGCCGATCCGGTCCGGTCGGTCCCATCGAGGACTTGCCCGATTTCGGCTCGATGGTACTGTCCCTTTATAAAGGCGAGGTGTCCCCCGAGGCGACCCGTACACTTCTTGCGGCTCTCGGTCAACGTCCTGCGAAACTGCACAATGAAGGCAACGTGGCTTATCCCGCCACCGAACGGCGCAGTGCGGCGGTAGCGGCTCAACCTCTTGTTTTAAGGCCGCACGAACAACGTTCTTTCTTTTTCGTTCTGGCCTGGTATTTTCCCAACCACGAGCACGGCCACGAATATGCCAACCGTTTCAAGGATGCCCGGGACGTGGCCCATTATGTGCAGGATAACTGGAGCCGTCTCACGGGCGAGACCGCCGAGTGGTACAAGACCTTCTATGAGAACAGCACGCTGCCCCGATGGCTTCTGTTCCGTTTGCATTCGACGGTCTGCAACCTGGCGACGGGGACGTGCCAATGGTGGAAAAACGGCCGGTTCTGGGCGTGGGAAGGTGTCGGTTGCTGCGCCGGGACGTGTACGCATGTATGGAACTACGCCCACGCACCGGCCCGGCTTTTCCCGCAGCTCGAGCGCAGCGCCAGGCAAATGCAGGACTTCGGCGAAGGATTCGATTCCGAAACCGGACTCGTCGGATTTCGCAGCAATCGCGCCTACGCCGCCGACGGCCAGTGCGGGACGATCCTCAAGGCCTATCGGGAACATCAAATGTCCGCCGATGGTAGCTTCCTCAAACACAATTGGCCCCGCATCAAGGCCGCGTTGGAATATTCCATGTCGCGGGACGATAACGGGGACGGCCTGATCGAGGACAGCCAGCACAACACGTTCGATATCAATTTCGAAGGCCCCAACACGTTTGTCGGCTCGCTCTACTTAGCGGCGCTGCGGGCCGGGGAGGAAATGGCCAAAGAAATGGGCGATGAACCGTTTGCCGGGCAATGTCGAAAGATTTTCGAGTCCGGCAGCAAACTCGCCGTCGAGCGCCAATGGGACGGCGAATATTTCATCCAGCTTGTGGACCTCGAGAAGCATCCGAAATTTCAATACGGCAAGGGATGCCTGTCCGACCAGCTATTCGGACAGGGCTGGGCGCATCAGCTTGGCCTGGGGTATATCTACCCGGCTCAAAACGTGCAGAAGGCTTTACAATCGGTCTGGAAATATAACTGGACGCCGGACGTCGGGCCTTATAACGCCGTGTGCAAGCCGGAGCGCTGGTTTGCCCGGCCCGGCGAGCCCGGTTTGTTTACCTGTACGTGGCCCAAGAGCGAGTATATGGAACAGGGCGTTCGCTATCGCAGCGAGATCTGGACGGGCATCGAGTACCAGGTAGCCGGGAATATGGTTTGGGATGGCATGGTGGACGAGGCCCTTGCGATCTGTTATGGGATTCACGAGCGGTACCACCCCGCCAGGCACAACCCGTTTAACGAGGTCGAGTGCGGCGATCATTACGCCCGCGCGATGGCGAGCTGGGGCGTTTATACGGCGCTGGCCGGCTACGAATACCACGGCCCGAAAAGGCACATCGGCTTTGCGCCGAAAATCACACCTGAAGATTTCCGTGCCGCTTTCACCGCCGCCGAGGGGTGGGGAACGTTTTCGCAAAAGCGAGATGACGAAGTGCAACGAGAGCAGATTTCTTTGCGTTGGGGGAAGTTGCGTGTGAAAACGCTTGCGTTTGAGGTTCCGGAAGAATTCAAGAACGCGCGGGCCGCTGTGGCGATCAACCGTTCGGCGGTTGATAGCGAGTCTATCGAAAAGAACGGTCGGATTGAGATCACTCTGGCAGAGGAGCATGTGATCTCCGGGAATCAGACATTGTCGGTGGCGATTCACCGAACAGGAGTGAGATGACAATGATAAAGAAATCTCTCATATTGGTTTTAACCCTCTTTATATGGACAACCGCACATTGTGCCCCTATGAACGTGATCTTCATCCTGGCCGACGATCTCGGCTGGGCCGATACCACTCTGTACGGGCACACTCGGTTGTACGAGACGCCCAACCTGGAACGACTGGCTGAGCGGGGAATGACTTTTACGCGGGCGTATGCCAACAGCCCGCTCTGTTCGCCGACGCGCGCCAGCATCATGACCGGGCAAATCCCGGCGCGTCACGGATCGACCGCACCGCAGCATCACACAAAGAACGTTCGTCTTCGCGCCACGGTCGCCAGGTCGGCCCCGCCCGGCAACAAGGCGCTGCAGACCACGTCGGTGACAAGATTGGATACGGCGTTTCCCACCCTGGCCAAACGGATCAAGGCCCAAGGCTATCACACGGCGCATTTCGGCAAGTGGCATCTGGGGCCGGAACCTTACAGTCCCTTGGAGCATGGCTTCGATGTTGACGTTCCTCATTGGCCCGGGCCCGGCCCGGCGGGCAGTTTTGTGGCCCCGTGGAAGTTCAGGAACTTCAAAGAGAACTATCCGCAGGAACACATTGAGGATCGCATGGCGGCCGAGGCGGTCAAGTGGATGCGCACCGTCAAGGACAAGCCCTTTTATATGAACTACTGGCAGTTCTCCGTGCATGCACCCTTTAATGCCAAAGCCGCGCTGATCGAGAAATACCGGCACAAGATCAATCCGGCCGATGCGCAGCGCAGCCCCACCTACGCGGCCATGGTTCATTCCCTGGACGACGCAATCGGCACGCTGCTCGATGCGGTGGATGCGGCCGGGATCGCGGAACGCACCGCCATCGTATTTTTCTCCGACAACGGCGGAAACATGTACAACCAGGTTGACGGCACCACGCCGACCAGCAACGCGCCTCTGCGCGGCGGCAAAGCCACCATGTTCGAAGGCGGTATTCGAGTGCCCTGCATAGTGGTATGGCCGGGACTCACGAAGCCGGGATCGCGCAGCGACCAGATCATTCAGGCATCGGACTTCTATACGACGATCCTGAATCAGCTTCAGATAGCCCTGCCCAACAACCATAAAGTTGACGGCATCGACATTACCCCGGCCCTGCAGGGCGGCGCACTTGATCGCGAGAGCATTATCACGTTCTTCCCTCACTCACCGCCGGTGCCGGACTGGCTGCCGCCGTCCATGGCGATCCATGCTGGGGACTGGAAACTCATCCGCCTCTTCCACCAGGGCGAAAACGGGGCGCATGACTACCTTCTCTACAACCTGGCGGAGGATATCGGCGAAAAGAAGAACCTTGCTGAGCTTCATCCGGAAAAAGTCTCACGTCTGGACCGGATGATGGAGCAATATATCCGGCGGGCCGAGACCGTGGTCCCGCAGCCGAATCCGAGATTCGATCGCTCGAAATACCAACCGGAGAAAATTGGAGTGCCCGCCGACAGGCATAGCAGGAAAAAGACAGGTAACAGGTAAAATCATGATGATCAAGGATTTGATAATCAAGAACAGGAGCGTTCGGCGCTTCCGGGAGAATGTTGCCGTGGAGCGCGGGACTCTGCGCGAGCTTGTGGATCTTGCCCGGCTTTCCGCGTCGGGAGCGAATTTACAGCCGTTGAAATACATTCTTTCTTATGAGCCTGAAAAGAACGCCCTGTTTTTTCCGCATCTCGGCTGGGCGGGTTATCTCAAGGATTGGCCGGGGCCGGAGGAAGGCGAAAGACCATCGGCGTATATCATTATCCTCGGCGACACGCAGATCAGTTCGTCTTTCGGTTGCGACCACGGCATCGCCGCCCAGAGCATTCTTTTAGGCGCGACTGAGAAGGGGTTATCCGGCTGTATGATCGGCACGATAGATAGACAGCAGCTCCGGAAAGTCCTGGATATACCGTCTCACTTCGAGATACTCCTCGTTCTCGCACTCGGCAAGCCCGCCGAAACGGTCGTGCTTGAGTCAGTCGGACCTGACGGAGATATCCAATACTGGCGCGACGAGGCCGGCGTGCATCACGTGCCCAAGCGGTCTCTGGACGATATACTTATCGATTAAACGATGATTTACCGGTTCCGGTGCAGACACGTACTCTGGCGGTTACCGCGATTTCCGGCGTGAAAACGAGTTCAGCTTTGATTGAGGTGGGAAAATACCGACGAACATGAGCTTGATTCTTGACTTGCCGGGTGATAATTTGTAATACAATCCTTCATCTTTTTGTTTTTTGTGATTGATTTTCATGCTGCGATTTTCGTAAGTCCTTTTATATCCATGGCGGAGGCGGTCGTTAACGCACAGGCGAACTTTCGACCTTTAGCGGTCAACATATAGCGGTTTTCTTTCGCGACTTTCTTGATCAGACCATGAACGCGAAGCAGTTTGAGACGCCGGGTGACTCGGCCGGAATATTTCTTCCGTTCTTTTTTGGGACGTTTGTCGGATTCCGGATAAAGCCATTGTCTCAGATTCTTATTCCTGAATCCCCCGAGCGCATTTTCGCCACGGGCTAAAAAGGTCAACAGTTTATAATCGTGCGCGTGCCAGGGATTGAGAGCCCGGTACGTTTTACCGTTCTTCTTGATCCTGTGGCAGGCCGGGGCGACGACTTCGTGGAGCTTTTCGTCGATCTGAGCCGACGCCAACATATCGGCATAACGCTCATTGCATTGATCACTGACCTGACAACGCCGATGTAAATCACTGACGCCTTTCCGCATCTTCTGCCAGGATGCGGGACGATCCGTATCATCGTCGGGATGGCGGAACACCTTAAAATCACGCGTGTGACTAATCGTCGTTTCGATTCGGAGAATACTGCCGCTCTTATTGTACATCTTGACCGAATTGCGATTCTTCCAGTGTTTGACGCGTAGGCCTTCATACCGCCGGCGATAATCGCTGATAATCTCATCAGGGTAACTTCCTCTCAACTGGCGCCGGCCCAAATAACGCATCACCGAGGGCGCATCACTCACGTGCATCGCATGATGCAAAAGCGATGGATACAATTCATCCAGCGAGGCGACGGACTTAAACAGGATATCGGTCGCCCATTCCGTATCATCCGCCGACCAGTAATACTCCGGCCTGAGCGGCCGGATCACCTCAGCCAATGCCGGACAACTCTTTAACGACAGGTTCATGAGCAAGCGGGCCCAATGCGTTTCGAGTTGCTTGTTGAACAGCGTTTGTGCGGCGTCCATATCCTCGATCCAGGGAAAACAGTTCCCGTCCTTGACGTACCCGATGCCCGCCTTCCGGAGTTGCTTCTCAAGCCAGTGCCGTCCGTTCAGACAGATGAAAATATTAAAAGGCAGCCAACTCTGAATCCGAACGTGACCAAAGCCCAACACGGGATCATTGAAGTAATGATACACGAAGACACACTTGCGCTGCG
>Ga0272442_10003031_pt1 | contig 23844 bp, 18 predicted proteins | sample SSMForm2O_FD_200262 | JGI IMG/M metagenome (GOLD analysis project Ga0272442, IMG submission 200262) | Marine sediment archaeal communities from Little Sippewissett salt marsh, Falmouth, MA, United States - SSM-Form-2O | ecosystem: Environmental > Aquatic > Marine > Wetlands > Sediment ...
CGTAATGGGCCCGGAAGGATTCGAACCTTCGACCAATGGATTATGAGTCCACTGCTCTGCCGCTGAGCTACGGGCCCGTCAACATTCCGTTGCTCCGAATGTGTTTTCGAGAATGCAACGTCCGATTTTCTCAGAGTGCGATTCTGCGCGCAAAGTAATCTATATGATTTGCTTTAACCTGTCTATCAAAATCCATGTGATTTTTTGGCTATTCGTCTCGACACCTCGATTGAGAGGCTTTCCCGTTTGGGTGTTTCGATAATGTCAATTTTTTTATAAAGGCAATTTGACCGAAGAACGTTGAGATGATAACATTATATTGTATCGGTTTGGTCTGTTGGATGAAAGCGTCTTAAATAACAGATGAAGAAGCTAATGTCAGTTGGAAAGAAAATAAGATCCGTAAGAGTTGGCTTCGTCATTGCGGCGTTGGGACTTGTGCTCTTTTGTTGCTCAAGTGCGGCTATCGCGCGCGTACATTTCGGCTTGAGCATCGGGACGACTGTGGGGCGTTGCTATCCATACTCTTACCATGGTTATCATCCGTACCCTTCATACTATGGCGGTTACCATTCATGGTGGGATAGAGGGTGGTACAGGCCTTTTCCCAGACGTCATTATTGGCCCCGGCATTCGTGTTCATCGAGTGTGGGGATTTGGGTACACGAATATTATCCATTGGTCATCGACGCGCCGGTTGTGATTAAAACGCACTCCATCGGATCGGCTCGCGGCAAAACCGTTTCGGTCAAAGAGGCTACAATGGATGCCCAACAGCGGGAGATCTTGCGGAGAAAGAAAAGCGAACAGCTTAAAATCCTTAAAATCGGCGACAAAGCCGAACGAATTCAGGCGATTCATGAATTGGCGCCCTTTTCTTTCGACGACGGAGTAAGGCGGGCTCTCGAAAAAATTCTGCTGTCGGATCCGGATCCGGAGGTGCGCAAAGAGGTCGCTGTATCGTTTGGCAAAACAGAAAATCAATTGGTGCTTGCGGCATTGAGGCAAGCCAAGGAAAAAGATCCCGTCAGAGACGTTCGCCAGGCGGCCTACAGAGCAATCATTATGATCGAGGGATATTAGCTTGTGAAAACAGCCGGGGGACATATTCAACTCTGAGTTCGTATGTGATAAGCTGGTAAAGGAGTCAATGAAAATGATGAATACACAAATTCCAGGTAAGTATTCAGGCGTAACGTATAAAATAATTATCTTGTGTGGTTTGATACTTGTTTGGCTGAGCGGGCTTTGTGTTCATGCGACAGAGGAAAGTAAACCACACGATGCCCAATGGATCAGCCTTTTCAACGGCAAGAATCTTGACGGCTGGAAAGTCAAGATTACAGACTATGCATTGAATGATAATTTCGGCAATACGTTTCGGGTGGAAGACGGCGTCCTGAAAGTCTGTTACGATCAATACGACAATTTCAGCGGAAAATTCGGCCACATTTTCTACAAGGAAAAATTCTCTCACTATCGTCTCCGGCTCGAATATCGGTTCCTGGGAGAGCAGGTGCCCGGCGGTGCGGGATGGGCTCTTCGAAATAACGGGATCATGATACACTGTCAGTCGCCCGAGAGCATGGCGAAGAACCAGAATTTTCCCGTTTCGATTGAGGTTCAACTCTTGGGCGGCAACGGCAAGGATAAGCGTTCGACAGGCAATTTATGCACGCCGGGTACGCACGTCGTCATAAAGGATCAGCTTGTTACCCAGCACTGCATTTCTTCTCGTTCCAAGACGTATCACGGTGACCAGTGGGTCAAGGCGGAAGTCGAAGTTCACGGCAACGGTCTCATTAAGCACATTATTAACGGTGAGGTTGTGCTGGAATACGAGAGGCCACAGCTTGACGAAAAAGATGCCGACGCTCGCAAGCTCATTAAGGGTGACAATATGATGGTTTCTGAGGGCTACATTTCTCTTCAGGCCGAGAGCCATCCAACCGAGTTCCGAAAGATAGAGATTCTACCCCTGGAACGATAACGCAGTATTCGCTCGGCCGTTCGCGAAACCATATAACCGCATGGATAAGGGGATACTATGAACAAGTACAAAGAGAGTGTAGCCGTCTTCATTTCCTGTTTCATTTTCGTAGTGTGTCTTTGTGGATCGGCACAAGCGGATACAGGTGTTTCCGCCATCCCAAGAGTAGATGTTCATGCCCATGTCGGCAGCACGGAGAGGATGAAAGACTTTATTGAAGTTAGCAAGGTTCTTAAAGATAAGTATAAGATTCATTTGGAGATCTGGATCAATCTGAGCTTTCAAAGAAGGTCCGGCGAAGAGAATTCCGAGCATTTGAAAATCGTCAGGGACAGATACAATGAACGGTTCTTGCCTTGCATCAATGACTACCGAATTCAGGATGGATTGAGGTATGCTCCCGACAAACTTTCCGATTGGATGAAGAAGGGAATCGTCGGATACAAGTTGTGGTTTGGTGTAACGGACATAATCGATGATCCGATGTTCGAGCCGACGTTCGCGAAGATGGAAGAAATCGGCATGGTCGGCGCCTCGATTCACGTCGCACAGCCTTGCCCGACGAAATGGTGCGAAGATCCGGTGCGATTCTGGCAGGCGCAGAACGCCTGGGAGAGAGTGCTGGACCGTCATCCTGACTTGAAAGTGGTCAACGCCCATATGCTCGACCATTTCAATTCTAATGAGCAGTTGGATTACCTGATGTATGTTCTTGAAACCTATCCGAATCTTCATGTTGATCTGGCGGCCAGATTCCAGCAATTCCATCGGATGGATAGGGAAAAGCTTCGGGATTTCATGATTAAGTACGCCGACCGAATCCTCTATGGAACGGATATTGGCGGCCAGCCTAAGCCCGGACAGTACGAGCGAGTCGCTGAACAGTATTACCGAAGTTTTCAACTTCTCGAAACAGATCAAATTATTCGAGGAGGCTTCTTCGGAGAAACGCAGACGAAAGGCCTGGCCCTTCCCGAAGACGTCTTGAAGAAGATCTATTATCTTAATGCCGCACGGCTCTATCCGAGAGTTAAAGACGTCCTGATTCAACGCGGCTATTCTATAGAGTGAAGGTTACTACTTAGCGGCCAGATCGATACAGAGCAGTTCGTGATCGTTTCTGACGTAGATTTTTTTATAGGCGAAAGCCGGATGGGACCAGCACACGCCGCCGCGCTGGTTAAGTTGTCCCTTGGTAGGCTCGATAATCTTGGTCCGGCTGATCTCGTGGAATCCTTTCGGTGAGAGCTTGCTGATGATGAGCTCCCCGCGCTCGTTGAACATCCATACCTTATCTTCATGACGGACCATGTGAATGTTGGACCAGCGGGCCGGGGGGACGGCCTCGAGATTTTCCCAGATGCGGTCGCCGGTCTTCAGGTCCAGGCAGCGAAGCTCCCCGTGACTGTCCACGCCGTAAATGTAATTGCCCTCGAGGACGGGCGTGGAGATACAACAATGGAGACTATCCATCTCCGTCTGCTTCTCGCTGGGCCCCTTGCGCCGCCAAACCTTCTCGACAGCAAGCTTGTCGGGATGGACCTTCAGCAAAAGCGAGCCGTCATAGAAGCCGCTGACAAAGAGGTAGCCGTTGTGAAAAACGGGAGTTGCAATGTTCAGTACCATTCGGGAAGGAGTAAACGGATGTTGCCAGTGCAGTTTGCCGGTCGAAGGATCGAGCCCGGCCACACTATCGCCGGTCCAGCAGACCACAACGCGCTTGCCGGCCTGCTCGATGATAATGGGCGCCGAGTACGAAGCCTTGTCGTCCAGTGCCCGCCATTTTTCCACGCCCGTGACTTTATCGAACGCAACCACACAGGCGCCGTCTTTACCGCCGATGTGCACGATCAGCAGACCGTCCTCCACGAGCGGCGACGCGGCGATACCCCAGACGGGCATTCTAATGCCGTATTCGGCCCTGAGGTCCTTGCTCCAGAGGACATCGCCTTTAGCCGCATCGAAACAGAACAGGTTCCCCGCCGTACCTAGGGAATAGGCCCGGCCGTCGTCGATGCTCACGGAAGCGCGTGGCCCATCCGGATAACCGATCTTTACATATTTACATTCGTAAGTATGGGACCAGATCTCCCGGCCATTCAGAGCGTCGAAACAGTGAACCCGTTCGACTTGCGTCGGAGACGTTAGTCGGTCAGTGATATAAACCCTTTGTTTGGCGACGGTTGGACCGCTATAACCGTTCGCGATCTCGGCGCGCCAAAGAACCGGCAATTGCCGGCCTTCAAATGTTTGCACGATCCCGTCTTCCCGCCAGACGCCGTCCCGGTTTGGACCTCGCCATTGAGGCCATTCCGCGCCGAAAACCTGGATATTAAGCAGAATCCCGATGATGATTACTAATACTGATTTTTTTCTAATGACCATATACTACTCCCGCCAAAGATTTACTTGGTCTGGTTAATGCTTGCGCCGTATTCTGTCTTCTGACTTCTGTCTCCTGTATTCTGCCTTTATATTGGCTTTGTTTTTTCGCTGCCATAGCTTAATAGAATTTGCATAAACCATTGTTATAATTGACTTAGTACCAGTTTATTACTCCGGCAAATTGGCTTTGTTTTGCATAATTGTACTTTAGTTAAGTGTTGATTTAGGATTTAGGATTTATTGCTTCGGATTTCCGGCCAGCGGCCGGAATTGGGTTTGTTTTTTCATTTGGAACCGCCGATATACGAATATTTAACATGGTTTTTGAGGGTTTATGTGAATTTTTGTGAATTTATGTAAGTTTTTGTGCATTTTTGAGCACTTTTAACGCTGTTTTTATTCACCGCTGTCCTAAGGACTCCTAACGGAGAGATCGCGGGGCACGCAGAGATTGGCTTTGTTTTTTCATTGACCGCCGTCCTTAGGACTCCTAATGGAGGGATCGCAGAGGACGAAGGCTCCGTCCTGAGCAGAGTCGAAGTATCAATCGTCATTCGTCAATTTATGCCTTAGGTATCGTCATTGCCAAAGTCTTCGGTCTGTGGTCTTGAGTCTGTTGTCTGAATTCTGTCTCTCCCGTAAGGGATGGCTTACGCCACTGTATTCTGTATTCTATTAATATGTTAAATGTATATTATACAATATTCGATATTCAATGACAAGTGAAAATTTGAAAAATATAGGAATTTGCCGTAGAATTGTAGCATGGGCAGATTCCCTGCCCATGCGGTTTAAGATATGTTGCATTGACGGTATGGGCAAAACAAGTCGCCCATCTGATCAGTCTATAAATAATAGAAGGAATGGTAAAAGTATGGAACCCCTAAATCCAAAGCCTGACCCCTTTTTCCCCCTCCAAAGCATAATCCCTTTTTCCTTTCCATAGTTTTTCAGATGAGGGTATCTTGGGTGACTATTCCTTTGGCTTCCGAAAATATTACCAGGTTTTCTGGGGCTGGTTCTACTTGACAACCTTAAATTTTAGGAACTCGTTTTTTCTTCTCAAAAATTCTCTATCATGACAGAGAAGGGCGAAGCCTTCATCGGTGATCTCATAGATGAAGGCCTGGCCTGTAAAAGGATCTTTGGGCAAATGATTCGGGAGTTTCTCTGGTAACCGACCAGTTTTAGACACGATGAGATAAACCTCCACGGCAGTTTTAATAGCATTTATGTGAGCTTTATGACCCACCAAAAAGGGGTACTGTCGATCAACCAAATCTTCTATACCGGATGCAAGAATGATACACCTATATATCGGGTCAATGCTATCTTTCTCCTCTACATCGCTGATCATTCTCTGCATTTTAGCGCTTTTTTGTTCATAAGGCATTTCGCTGTCGAGGATTTGGAGTATCGAATTGACAAAGTGCGGACATTCCTCGCGGGAACACGACCGAATTTGTTCATCTGTTATATTTCGTGCGTTCTTCTCAGCTTGTTTATCCTCAGCATGTTCTATAAGAAGATTTCTGAGGTGTCTTACAAATGCGGTATCTGTTTGTATTCGATTTAAGAAAGCCCCAAAATCATCATGGAACATGTTCGTAACAGACAACCGTAATCCGTGTACGACTGAAAGTTGCCCGCGAAACCACATAAGAATATCCTCATCCGGCGGCATAACACTAAGCACATATTGAATCGTACGTAAAGCCCATAAATCGGGATTCCTTGCGTATAAATCCAATTCTGAGTTATTGCTAATATGTCGAGCCAATCGTCGAATCGTTAGACAGCGATCCAGCGCCACTTGATAATTCCCGTCAATAGCCGCCACTCTGGCATCTACGGAAAGAATGTGTGTAAGATAACTCACCTCCTGAAATAGGAACTTCGGATACTCTAAATTTAGTTCGGATCCTTGCCATATTCCCCACGTACACTCCGGCATTCGAGATGCAATTTCGACAATGTCGATCATAGGCAAGCAGTCTCCGAGATATCTTTCTATTTGTCTGTCCGGTTCGGCTCCTCGAAGAACATCGTCGATTTTTCTCAAGATGACCGTGTTGGGTTCGGGGCGTATCAGAAAGGCCTGGTAATACAGTAAAGCTGCATTGTCCGGATTTGGCACCGTGGTTTGTTTCGCCCAAGGGATGGTTTCTGAATTTCTCTTGTTGTATGCTTCCTCAGCTCGCTGGTTCTCGCTTGTATTGAAAGCGTCTCTCATATGTCGACGAAAATTATTTATATTCTCTGATTTACTCCAGCTAAATATTGCTATTGAACAAAGTATGAATGAAATCAGGATAAGTATTGTACTCTTTCTTTTTATGATAGACAGATTCATAGGATAATCTCCTTAAAAGAAAGATAAATCACTATGTGAAGTCCAAAAAGTCTAAAACAGGTCTTTTTCAGCAGAATCAATAATTACGGCATGACCCTTTGGCCTTAAATCAAAAAACCGAACCCTTGTGCCTTGTTTTTTCCACTTTTACCATTATACCGTTAACAGTATAATTCATCCATTATGTTAATATCACATTTTCTATCAGTCACTTGATTAGGGAGAACCGCTATTTATGGAAACGAATCGACGACAATTCATGGCGACGGCCCTTGCGGGTGGTGCGGTTGCCGCGCTGCCGCTAGCCACGTACGGTTCCCAGGCCCGCAATTCCGGCTCCGTAGGGGCCCTGAATCCCAGGTACCCCGCACTCGATGAGATACTCAAACAACCTGTTCTGAAGAAGGAACTGTTTACTGCTCCGGTTATTATCGAGAGCCTCGAGCTGCTTCGCTTCAGGGGTAATTTTCTGTGCCGGGTGCGTTCTACGGATGGGGCGGAGGGGATTTCAGTCGGTCACAGTACACTCAGTTCGCTCTATCCTATCTTTATCAACCGGCTTCAACCTTTCTTTATCGGGAAAGATGCGCGCGACCTGGACTTGCTGCTTGAAAAGGTTTACATCTACAGCCTCAATTTCAGGTTGAGCGGCATGGCTCTCGGGATCCCCCTGGCCACGATTGAGTTCGCCATTCTCGACATGCTGGGGCGTATAGCCAACAAGTCCATGGGCCAGTTGATCGGAGACATTCACCACCCCCGCGTGGCGGTTTACCAGGCGACCGAATACCGCGAGAAATCCGTCGAGGAGTCCCTGGAGCTGATCAAAAGGGACGTCGCGGAAAATAACGCCCACGCCCTCAAGATCAAGGTCGGCGGACTGATGTTCATGACGAAGGACATCCATGCCGTCGGTCCCAAGGGAAGGACGGAGAAAATCATCCCGCTTATCCGCGAAACATTCGGCGATGCCATGGCCCTTTATGCCGATGCGAATGGTTTTTATTCCGTTCAAGAGGCCATACGCGTCGGACGTTTGCTTCAAGAGTATCGTTGCGGCTTTTTTGAAGAGCCCGTTCTTTTCGACTGGTATGAAGAGACAAAACAGGTTGCCGATGCGCTGCAAATTCCCGTCGCGGGCGGCGAGCAGGAATACAGCCTTCACGGGTTTCGCTGGCTGATTGCCAATGACGGCCTCGAAATTGTCCAGCCCGACAACTACTATTTCGGAGGCATGATTCGTTCGATGAAAGTGGCGCGCATGGCCAAGGCGTTCGGAAAAGCCTGTACGCCGCACATGTCCGGCGGTGGCCTCGGCTACCTCTACATGATGCATTTTGTATCGGCCCTTCCCAATGCCTGTCCGCATCACGAATTCAAAGGATTCCGAACGAACGTGCAATTTGAATGCAAGACGTCATCCCTGTCCGTCGTCGATGGGACGGTGAAAGTGCCCACCGGTCCGGGATTAGGCGTGGAGATTGACGCGGATTACATCAAAAAGCACCAACCGGTAAAAGCGTAACTCAGGGCAGGCTACGCGAAGCAATCTTCGAAAAATTTAAGCTTTTCTTATATCTCTTATGAAGATTGCCGCGTCGGCCTATCGGCCTCCTCGCAATGACGTATAGTCTTAACGACATCGTCGAATTCTTGTAAAACCTTATCATCTTTTTGGCCGACGAAACGGTTGACCAGGAGAATCGCCAGGCAGTTTGCGGCGAAGCCGGGGACGATTTCGTACATACTGTCGCCTAAACCAACTTGCTTCCACAAGACCAGCACGACCGTGCCGGTGACCATGCCCGCTAGGGCGGATTGCCAACTGGTTTTGCGGGAGAACAATGCAAAGAGAATCAGAGGCCCGAACGCGGCGCCGAAGCCGCCCCAGGCATACGAGACGATTCCCAGGATCGTGTTGTCGCGGTCGAGCGCCATAACCAACGCAATGATGGAGATGATAACGACACACCCTCTACCCACCAGAACAATTTCTTTTTCAGAGGCTTGTTTCCTGATCGCCTTGAGATAGAAATCCTCCGATAAGGCGGAGGACGAAACCAGCAGTTGCGAATCGATGGTGGACATGATCGCCGAGAAGATGGCGGCCAGCAAGATACCGCCGAACCACGGATTGAACAGATCGCGGATCATATAGATGAATACCTTTTCCTCCTGGCCGCCGCTGAGGTTGTCGTACATCGCCATGCCGATGAAACCCACGACGACCGCCCCGGCCAGCGAGAGAAAGACCCAGACGATAGCAATCGCCATCGAGTTTCGCAATTTTCCTACCGATTTGATGCTCATGAAGCGTACGAGGATATGCGGCTGGCCGAAGTACCCCAAACCCCACGCCATACTGGAGACGATCATACAAAGGGCCACGGGTAGTGTTTCCCCTTGCGGCACCAGACTTGACGAGAGGCCTCGTCGCGTCATCGCTTCGCGGATCGCCTCTACGCCCCCGACGCGATGGTACGTCAGCAGCGGGACGATGATGATGGCAAAGACCATCAGGGCGCCCTGGAGCAGGTCCGTCCAGCAAACGGCCAGGAAGCCGCCCATAAACGTATAGGCGACGACGATGAGTCCGCCGAGGATCACGGCGACGTGATATTCGACATTGAAGGTGGACTCGAACAGCTTTCCCGTCGCCACCAGTCCCGAAGAGGCGTATATGGCGAAGAAGATCAGTATGATGATTGCCGAGACGATCCTCAATAAGCCCGTGGGATCTTTGAAACGCGCCTCGAAGAAGCAGGGCAGGGTGATCGCGTTGGTCTTTTGTGTATAGATCCTCAGCCGGGCCGAGACGAGCCACCAGTTTAGAGCCGTGCCGACAAAGAGACCGATGGCAATCCATACGTTGCCCGTCCCGGCCAGGTAGATCGCTCCGGGCAATCCCATCAGGAGCCAGCCGCTCATGTCGCTGGCCTGGGCCGAAAGGGCCGTCACCCACGAGCCCATGCCCCGGCCGCCCAGCAAATAGTCCTCGATGCTGGCCGACCGGCGATAAAAACAAAGGCCGATGCTCAGCAGGATGATGAAGTAGGCAATGAATGTAATGAGGGTCGGGATCGACATCGAGAAGTCACTCTACATTCCAGACGGTTTTTCACAGTTTCTTTGAGAATTCACTCAGCAGGTTGACAATCCCCTGAATCGTTTCTTTATTTGGCATGGGTATTTTCAGATGCTGCTGTCCCGTGGTTTCGTCGATTTCGATTTTTGGGCCGGAAGGAGTTTTCGCAGGCTTTCCGCCGGTTTCACCTTTTCCCGTGAGTAGCGTTTGACTGAGCTTGCCAAGAAGTGTCGCCCCCGCGGAGATGATATCGTGCCATGCCTGTTCCTGTTCCGACACGGCACCTTCCCTCTGTTTCGCTGTGATCGAGCCTTCTTCTTCGAGTCCGTCTCCGTCTGCGCCGGCTTTCGACTCCTGGGGCATTGGCTCCGGGATAGCGCCAGTGGCCTGATCGACCGAGTCCATAAATCGTTTCAATCGCGTTCCGCCGAGGAAAACCTCGTCTTTACCTTTGTCGAGAACGCCCGAAAAGAGTGATTGCTTGAACGAGAGCAGCGAGAGCATTCCGTGCTCGATCGTTCCCTGGGCAACGAAGTTCACCACCCTTACCGGGCGGTGCTGGCCAAGACGATGAATCCGCCCGATACGCTGTTCGAGCACCGCGGGATTCCAGGGCAAATCCATATTGACCACGGTCGAAGCGTTCTGGAGGTTGAGCCCGACGCCACCGGCGTCGGTAGAAAGAAAGACCCGACATTCCGGATCGCTTTTGAATTGCTTTATCAGGTCTTTTCTTTTTCGACTCGCCACGCCGCCGTGAAACAACACGTAGTCGCGCTTGGACGACTCAAGACGATCCACAAGCAGCTCATGTGTGCCTACCCATTGGCTGAAGACCACGACCTTCATGTCCGGCCGCTCGAAGGTCTCCTCGAGAACGGAAATCAGTTCGTCCGCCTTAACGCCGAAATCGGTCTTCTTATCGAGCAGATACGTGCTGTTGCAGCTCATGCGCATATTCTGCAGAGCGATCATCAGGCGTCTTTGATCGGTTTCGGGCAGGAAGCCCAGCCGCCGCCACTTGGCCACGATACGCGCGACCGTTTCACGGTTCTCCTCGTGATGTGTCATTTGCTCTTTTGTCATAGGAACGAAATAGTTTTTGTCCAGTCGTTCCGGCAGCTCCTTCAGGACTTCGTGCTTGGTGCGTCGAACGAGGATCGGCTCTAATGACTTGCCGATTTTCGAGAGGTTACGATATCCGATGACCTTGCCGACGTCGTCCACATGCTGATGCTCGGCGAGAAAACGGAACATCGGGCCCAGGCGGAAGCGATCGACGAACTCAACGATAGAGTGCAATTCCTCCAGCCGATTCTCCAGCGGCGTTCCGGTCAGGACAATGGCGTATCTGGAATCAAGCTTTTTGACACTTTGGGCCCGTCGCGTCTTCCAGTTCTTGATCCGCTGCGCCTCGTCGAGAATAATCATATCCGGCGCCCAGGTGTGGATGAGCTCGAGGTCGCGGTGAATGACCTCGTAATTCGTGATTTTATAAAACGAATCGGAGGCATACAATGTAGCGCGTTTTGCGATGGGGCCCTCGACGACTTCGACGGAGCGGCCGCAGAATTTTTCGATCTCCTGTTTCCATTGATGCTTCAGTGACGTCGGCGAGACGATGAGCACACGCTCGAGACCAACCGTTCGGGCCAGGATCTCCGCCGCCGCAATGGCCTGGATCGTCTTGCCGAGCCCCATGTCGTCGGCGATCAGGCTGCGGCCCGCCTTTGCGGCAAAAAGCGCTCCTTTACGCTGATACGGATATAACGGTATCTTCAGTAACTTCTTGAAGGCCTTGCTTTTGATGCCGTTTGGGAAGGTCTTATCCACCCGCTTTTTTAAATGAAGTTGATCTCTGACCTCGGCGACGAACGTGATCGTGTCGTCGTAGCACCGCACGTCATGCTCGAAAACGCCGGCTGCTCGGATAAAAACATCGAACTTCTCGTACGATGTCGGTTTCAGACGTCCATAGTTATCAAAATACTCCTGAGCCAGCTTCACAAACGGTTTGGGACATTCCGTTCCCGGCCGGAAAATCACCTCTCGTTTGGCGCCGTAACGCAGATAGATTTCGGAGTAGGGCGGTTGGAAGCCATCCGTTAGAGCTTTCTTGCCCCCTCGTTTTCGCTGGAGCTTTGTTAGCGTGTATTCGATATGTTTGCAGGTGCCGAGGGTGTTGACGGCAAAATCGGGACACGAGCAGTAATTATCTCCGATTCTCTGCCCGCGAATCGCGACGCGATATTCCCCCTTGGTCTGTGGATTGGTCACGATGAACTCGGAAAAAATCGGTTCCTTCCCGATGTTCTTTAGACGGAAATTCTGTTTTTGAGCAAACTGCCGCCGCAAAGCAATCTGCCATTGTTCCAGCGGCATATCCTCCGGCTTGCGAAGGCGTGAAATCTTAGTGACTTTACGGCTTTTTGAAGACTTCCTCTTGGCTTTGCGTTTATGGATACTTTTGCGTTTGACATTAGTTTTTGTACTCGTCCCTTTGTTTTCGATCATAGTCGTCCCCACTCATAACACGATTCCAGCAAAATTATAGATGGGGATTATTCTAATCCCGGTATCCGAGGCGTGCAAGGTTATCATGAGTTAAGATTCAGTCAATGTCCATATCGAGGGAATGCATCCGGCAGTAATCTCTGATGGTTTCAAGCATGACTTCACCGTATTGCCGGCTCTTTTTTTCTCCGACACCTTTGACCTCGAGAAGACGTATGGGATTCGAGGGGCGTCGGCGGGCCATGTCTCGCAGTGCGGCGTCGCCGAAGACAATGTAGGCGGGCACGCCGCCTTTGCGCGCTAAGGTGCTTCGTAATTTTCGCAACGCCTCGAACAAGCCCTTATCCACGCCCTCCCACGAATCTTCCACGACGCGGGAGACCTTCGCCGGTTTGCGCGCGGGCTTGAGCAGCCGGGGCGTTTCGTTTCCTTTGAGAACCTGCCAGCCCTTTGGGGTGACGTTCAGGACGTTGTATTCGCCGACCTTCTCGATATAGTCCTGTCCTTCGAGCTGCTCGATCCAGTCGTGGACGGTGTGTTTGGAGTGCTCGCTCAACAGACCATAGGTGCTCAGCGCATCATGGCTGTTTTCGAGGATGCGCTGATCGGTCGAGCCGGTGAGAACGGCGGCGGTGTAGCCGGCGCCGAATCGCTGCTCGAGGCGAAGAATGCAGGAGAGGATCTTCTGGGCGGTTTGAAGTGAATCGTCCAGGAAATCCATCTCACCCAGGCACATGTCACAGGCGGCGCAATTCGTTTTGTCGTAAGCCTGGCCGAAGTAGCGAAGAATCGCCTTATGCCGGCAGAGGCCGCCGGTGCAGTAACGGTACATGCGATTGAGCTTAATCATGGCGATTTCGTAGGCGTCCGGCTTCATATCGCCGAGCAGGCTTTTCCAGGTGCCGTAGTCGCCGCCCGAATAGAACAGGCAGCATTCGGCTTCGAGGCCGTCTCGTCCGGCGCGTCCGGTTTCCTGCTGGTAGTGTTCGAGGGATTTGGGCATGCCGGTGTGAATGACGTACCGGACGTTCGATTTGTCGATGCCCATCCCGAAGGCGATCGTCGCGACGATCGTATCGGCCTTGTCGTTGATAAACGCCTCCTGGTTCGCCTTGCGGTCTTCGTCGGCCATGCCGGCATGGTAGGGCAGAACGTTATAGCCCTTGGTTGTGAGCTGCGCGTGCATGTCGTCCACGTCTTTGCGTCGAATACAGTAGATGATGCCGGATTCTTCCTTGTGCCGGTCGAGCACGTCGCGGACCTGTTTCAATTTGTTCGCTCGCCGCTGGACTTTATAGACGAGGTTCGGCCGGTCGAACGAGCCGATGAGCATCTCGGGCTTGTCGAGATGCAATTGCTCGGCGATGTCGTGACGGACCTGTTCGGTGGCCGTGGCGGTATAGGCGCCGATTGCGACGCCGTCAAAGGCCTGTTTCAGTTGTCCGAGCTGTCGATACTCCGGCCGAAAGTCATGGCCCCACATACTAACGCAATGCGCTTCATCAACGGCGATGAAAGCCAGTTTCGTCTTTTTGAGCAGCTCGATAAAATCTTCTGTCACGAGCCGTTCCGGGGAGACATAAAGGAGCTTGAGTGTCCCTTCGTGAATCGCCGAAAGAACGTCCTGCTTTTCGTGGATCGATAGAGAGCTATCGACCCGCGCCGCGGGCACGTCACATTCGGTCAAGGCGTCCACTTGATCTTTCATCAGAGAAATCAGCGGTGAGACGACCACGGTCAGTCCCTCCATCACGACCGCCGGCGCCTAAAAGCAAAGCGATTTTCCTCCTCCGGTCGGCAAAACGACCACCGAATCCCGACCGTGACTGGCACATTCCATCGCGCGTTGTTGCAGCGGCAGAAAGTCCTCGTACCCCCAAAATTTCAGCAGCGCCTTTTGAATGTTCTCGATCATGATGGAGTAGTTATACTATCGCAAGCCGAAAACATCAAATCCAAAAACATCTCTCGTCATTTGACACTCTGGATAACGTGTCTTACACTAAAAAAATGAAGCCTGTAAAGAGACAGAATTTTATTCCCGGCATAGGAGATATCATCCAGGCTCAATCTCTCTGAATTATTGAGAAGTTTTTGGGGATCGAAACTTTTCAAGCCTATCCAATAACGGTTCGAGCTTCAGGGCTGTTTTGTAGACCAGAACATTTTCTCCGACGTGTGCTCTTTCTCGCAAGGATTTTTCCGGCACCGCGATGAGCATGTGATGATGCCGGAATTTCTGCAATCTCCGCCGTTTGTGGGCCAGGTATTCCGGCGTCCAGAATCCGACAATTTCCAGGAACACCTGTGTGCCGTCTTCGTGACGAAACGTAAAGTCCGGCACGAACGTCTCCTGGCGGTCGTGGAGAATTTCGCCTTCACGAATGAGCCGCCAGCCGGCACGCTCCGGCCCGAATTTCTCGGCAAATGATTCTTCGAGACCGGAATCGAACTCGTCCGGCGACGGTAGATGACTTCTGAAACCGTCGCTGTCGGTCAGGTTCAGCCGGGCTGTCGTGTTCCAGGGCGTCTTCAACGTCGCCGTCATTTGCCAGCCTTTGCAGGCCAGCAGGGCGGGTAAGAACTTCGCAAAGTTCACCCCGTATCGTCGCGTCTGGTGCAGCACCGAAACCGGCCCGGAGAACGTGATGCGGTACGTCGAAGGACCCAGGCATATGATCTCGTGCAATAGCCTGGCCAGCTTGGCGTAACGAAGAATGGTCTTCAGGTCATCGGTTGCCGTCACGACCATCCGTTCCGCCCGGTATAGACAGGCCTGAAGCTGGGCGACGTTGTAGCGGGACAGCAGGGCCGAAGCGTTCGGATAGCCCTCGAAACGCTCCAGTCGCTGGAATGCGATGACGTCGGCATAAAGACGTGACTCGATTTCGCTCAATGGCAGACCAATCTCGTCCGCAAGCTGTATTTTTGTCTTTGTCTGCTCGTGTTCAAAAAGTCGGTCCGGCTGCTCGACAAGCGGATGGAAACGCGCCGCCCGAAAAAAAACGTCCAGCCGGAGCCTGGATGCCTTGCCGGGCACGTCGGCCTGGAAAATGCTCTTGTCATCCAGAAGTTTGCAAAAGGCTTGAATCCGTCGAACGGGACAATCCGGCTCGTCAAGGAATAAGGACTCGATTTGTCGATGGAGTTCCCGGCGTTGCCGGCCGGCCCCGTGGCGATAAATCGACAACATTCGCTCGGCATATTCGACATAGTGCCGATGCGTGCTTTGTCTGAGCCGATCGGGAACGGCCCGGCCTTCACTAAACTCGACGATAGATTGGTCGCTCGTAAGCATCGCTTTTTCGTCGCTTTCGGGAACGATGGACCTCTTTTGTGTTTTCACAGACGACTTCGTATAGAGTCGCCCGGGCGCTGCCGGATTTTCTCAAAACGCGGCCCAGCCGCTGTTTGGCCTGGCGGGTTGAGCCTTGCCCGCCAATGACGACCGCGACCTTGGCTTCGGGCACGTCCACGCCCTCATCGAGAACTCGGTTGGCCACCAGGACGGGAAAGACGCCTTTGGCAAAATTCTCCAGGATGGTGAGCCGCTCCCGCTTTCGGGTATGCGAGAGGATGGTCGGCACCAGGAATCGCCTGGAGACCTCGATGGCCATCACATTGGAGCCTGTGAAGACGAGAATTTGCTGGCCTTTGTGCAACCGGAAGATATCTTCCAGCACGCGGAATTTTTCAGCGGCGCGAGATTCGATGGAATTTTTTAAATAGTAGGCTTTCTGGGCATTTCGCGCCTGAGGGTCTTTGCCCGATTCTTTGCATAAGTCCTGCCAGGTGTACCCGGGTTGTTCCTTACGCCGGGAGCTAATGAAATGCCGAACAACCCGGCTGCACTGGTCATACGTCGCCTGCTCTTGCTCGTTTAATGCCACCGGGATGCGCACGAGATCGAAGCTCGCCAGGGTCGAGCCTTCGGCTTCTTTAAAGGGCATGTGATAAACGACGGGGCCGATGAGCCAGTCCAGGTCTTTATGCAGGCCATCCGAGCGCTCCGCCGTTGCGGTCAAACCAAGCCGCATCGTTGCGGCGCTGAGGATGGCGGCTTCACGGCGGCACCTCCCGGGTAAATGGTGCTCCTCGTCGAAAATCAGCAGCCCGAAACCGGCGCCCATCTTCGCCATATGAATATAGGCACTATCATACGTCGTCACGGTAATGGGCTTGATATCCGACAAGCCGTCGCCGACAATCCCGGCGTCATACTCAAACGCGGCCAGAATCCGCCGATGCCACTGGTACATCAAGTCGCGAACCGGCGCCACGATCAGCGAGGCCACCTTCGTTCGCGCCATGGACGCGAGCGCCACCTCCGTTTTGCCTGTTCCCGTCGGCATAATGATCTGTCCGCGACAGCCGGCTGCGGACCATGCCTCAAGGGCCTGGATCTGGTTCGGACGTAATTTCGGCAAGCTGATTGTTGCCAAGCGTACGCGAACGTGCTCTGGTACCTCATCAGAGAGCGAAGGCCCAAATTGACTCTGTAAGGCGTTGTGAATCTTCGCATAATGAATTGCGTCACATCGCAGGGCCCCGACGCGATTATCCCATGTCCAGACGTGAGGACCGGGGACACCGGGCACTTCGTCGGGCCCCACGCCGGATAGGAGTAGTGTTCCGCGGTCAAATCTGAGGTTGACGACTTGTTGATGCGAACTTTGGTGATTTATCATTTTCCGGCTTACACTCATCGATTGAGCAGGATGCTCTTTATGATCGTTTCGTCTTCCATATACTTTACTTTACGACGTAAGAGTCCGGCTTGCAATCGTCTTGATTTATCAAAATTTTCAGAGCTTTGTGATATGTTGGATTTGGATTTTTTGCCATTAAAGGGCGATAATATCTGTCTTTAATGAGTCATACGAAATGATAACTTAAATAAATTAACAATACACCCCAAATTGCCCAAATTAACTAAAGATTTTTTGAATCTCCCCCCGATACTACTTTTACTTGTTTTTGAATTGCCTATTTTAACATTTTACGCATGGTTTTTTAATGGAGACCGAAATATGGTTAAAAGTGACTTTCTTGCCCGTTATCTGGAACCTTTGCTGCGAGGTGATAGGAAAGCGTGTCGAGCCGTTATTGAAGAGGCCCTTCAAAGCGGCATACCGGCCAATTCCGTTTACATCAACATTGTCTGGCCCGTCATGGTCGAAATCGAGAGACTGATGCGAAAAGACAAAATTACCCCTATTCAGGAGCATTTGGCCACGCGTGTGAATCGTACGATTGTGGATCAGCTTCAGAATAAGCTGCCGCGGAGGCCCGCGAAGAACAAAAAAGTGGTGGTCTGTTGCGCGCCGGAAGAATTGCAGGAACTCGGCGCCCAAATGATGACGGATCTGTTCGAGAGCGACGGCTGGGAAGTCCGATTCCCGGGGGGCGGACTGGCGAATGATGATATTCTTGCTTTTATCAATGAGTATAGTCCCAACATTCTACTGATTTACGGCACGGCGCCGAAACAGGCCCCTGACGTGCGCCGGTTGATTGATACGATTAAATCCGTCAATGCCTGGCCGGATATGCGGATCATGGTGTCGGGCGGACTCTTTAATCGGGCCGATGGTCTCTGGCAGGAAATGGAGGCGGATCTGTACGCCGAAACGGCTCAGGAAGCCCTGACTGTCGCCGACGGCGATCATCCGATGGTCAATGGTGAGCAACGGACGATCAATCGCCGGAGACGAAGACAACGAACCCGCGAGGTCGCTTCGGTTTCGACATAATTTCGGCTCCAGGATTCATATCGATAAAGTCTGAAATTTGTTTGTGGAATGCCTAATTTTCAGCGAAATCCATCGGAGGATGGGTTTGTGGGGCGCTCCATCAGGCCCCGGAACAATATTTGATGGATTTAGGGCGTTTTTCATTGACAGCCGGTTGGCTCCTCTGTATAATAAAAATAACGTAAGAGGTCGATCTGATGCCGCTGTGATGGCCAGATCGCCCGTTTTTAAAGTGAAAAGGAGCCACGATGAAGAGAGTATCTGCTTTGGTGTGTAAGGTGATTTTAACCGTCCTTCTGGGGATATTCGTGGTTTTGCCGTTTGGCTGTGCGACCACGCAGCCCGGCGAGACCGTTGCGGAAGGGCGTCGAAGGCATAAGCGCGTGATGCGGATCAATCAGCAGGAGATGATGGCGGATATTGACATGTTTCTCCTTCTCGATCAGCCGAGCAGACTCTCTGACATGCGCATCCCCTAACTCCCTACACATCTCTTGGGCCGTATCCACTCGGTACGTCATGCGCTCGGAATACAGCGCATCATACACCTCATCGGATATCCGGCAGGCTATGGCACGGTTTATTCTTGTGCCCGCCATGAATGCTCGTAAGGCCCCATCTCTTCAAGTGGAATCTTCTCGAAAAGAATCCTTTTAAGGCCGTCGTTGTTGGTAAACGTACCTTCCGATACTCTTTCCGGCTCGATGGACCGGTCCGCAATAATATTGAGCGTCCTTTGTTGAATTCCGCCGTCGCGGAGAAATATACTTTCGCAATTCGCAAAAAGATTCCGGCTGATGCGATTCACGTCTTCGTTCTGTTTGAGTCCGGCCAGCTCGGGATATCGGTTCGCATAAGGCCGCCGGCCGGCTTGCTGAAGGAATCGTTGAATGGATTCGAGCCAGCGCTTCCGACCCCAGCGGCTGAAACTGATTCCGGCAAAACAGTTCACGAAGAGATTGCCGTCGATGATATTTTCCTTGCCGCCGTGAATCTGGACGCCGCCGAACTTGACGGCGCCGCACCGCTCGAAAATATTCCCATGAACGACCACGCCGGAGATCATATCGTCCAGCCGAACGCCCGCCGCGCCGGTGTGCGTGCCGCCGCGAATGTCACTCCAGCGGTTCCAGCGGATCACGACGTCCCGGTAGAGCGGATTGCCCCACATATCGAGCCCGCCTTGGTCGTCCGATTCCTGAACGACGTTGCGAATCACGTTCAGTTCGATCAGGTGGTCGTTGCCCTCGATGCGCATCGCCGAGGAGGGGATCTTCTCGAAAAGATTATGGGCGATACGGTTGCCGCAGCCGTCGAGATGAACCGCGGGCGTGTACGTCCGCTTGAGTCGCGAGATATTCGAGACCATACAGTTTTCGACCGTATGATGGCCGGGTGTGAGTTTTTGTCGATCGCCGCCGGCAACGCGCGCTCCACCGCAGCCAAGGGTGTTCATCTGACAACCGAAGAGGGTGTGATGCTTCCCGTCTCGAACGACGATGGCGTCACCACCGAAACGGCGGAGCTTGCAGCCGGCTACCAGGCAATGGGCGCCGCCGCGGATGTGGATTCCGTCGCCGCGCCCTTCCTGCAATGTCAGGCCGCGCAGCGTGACGTGATCGACGTTGCTGAGGACAACGAAAGGCTCCTCGAACACGCTCAGAACCGTCTCGCCCCTCGGCTCCTCCGGAACGAACCAGTAGATCATTCCGGTCCGGCGGTCCAGATACCATTCGCCGGGGCGGTCGAGTTCGCGAAACACGTTCACGGCATAATAACGCTGGTCCTTGCGGTACCCATAGTTGGAGTAGGGGGGCGACAGGGTGAAGGTTCGGGCATCAGGATCAATCGAGCCGACCTTTTGATATTCTTCGTACCAGTCCCAAAACCAGTAGCCATACAGACGGACGTCCGGTTCGTCAATCCATCGGCTCGGCCTCTCGCCCGGATAACGGAACTTCCCATCCCGGCATCCCTCAATCCTGTTCCAAACCTTAAATCTGTCTTTACCCAGGATGTCCCCGGTCTTCACAAAGCCTTCATTGGGCCAGCGCGCGAGCGTTTGCGGCTGTCCATTCACGAACAACTCCGGCCGGCGCCGCAACCTCGTGGCGTCGCCCCAATTCGTTACACCGGCGGTTTTCAAATCCGCTTCGAGGACCTTGTCTCGGACCGACGGATCGAGCTTGTCGCGAAGCCGGGCGTTCGAGATCGGTTTCCATGTTGTGATTTGAATTCCGCCGTGGAAGATGGGCTTCTGGCCGGGCTTTGCCTGATAGATGATCGGAGCGTCGATAGTTCCCGAATCCTCCGAGGTCAGACGGAACGTTTGCCCGATGGGATAAGGGCCGCCGCCGATGATAATGCTCGCTCCGCCTTTGGGCAGCGCTCCACCGTGAGTTTTCTTCAGGCTCCTTACGGCGTCTCGGGCGCATTCGAGAGTGCGAAAGGGTCTCTCGGCGGAACCGTCGGCTGAGTCACTTCCAGTTGGTGTGACATGGAACGTCGCAGCCGGTTTAGGGGGCGTGGTTAGTTGGACCCGATACATCGCCGGATCGCGCGGCGGCATTCCCTGTTCGATACGATTTGTCTCTATGATCCGGCGGCGCGCCGTATCGCGGTGGAATCGTAACATCATCGCATCATCAGCTAAGCGTTGCCAGGTTTTCTTTGCTTGGGCAAAGTCCCCTTGGGCCAGAACCGTCTCCGCCAGACCCAACATCGCCAGGCCGTGGATGAACGCCGGGGCGGAGCTGTTCCGTGAGATGGTCTCGAATGCTTCCGAAGCGACAGCCAACCGTCCTTCTGCGAAGGCTTTGGCCGCTTCATCCAGCGCCGGCCGGGAAGACGCGGGCATGTTCTCGGAAGCCCGGGCTGTCGGCTGGCTCATCGTGATGGTGAGAATCATCAGGAGACAGAATAACACCCTGCCCCTCGATGAAATTTTCATCCTGAGCTCCATCATGTCACCTTATGAGCCGCCACTTTTTACACATCGCAAGCCTTCACGGCCTGTACGAGCGACTGCACCGGATCGCGTACGGGCGTGTATTCATGGGCCACGTAGCCCTGGTAGCCGGTCTCGACGATCGCCCTCATCACCGCGGGATAATAAATCTCCTGATTTTCGTCAAGTTCGTGCCGGCCGGGCACCCCGGCGGTATGGAAGTGGCCGATCATGTCGATGTTCTTTTGGATGGTGGCGATCAGGTCGCCTTCCATGATCTGCATGTGGTAAATGTCGTACAGCATCTTGAAGCGCGGCGAGCCGACACGCCGGCACAGCTCGAATCCCCACGTGGATTTATCGCACATGTAGCCGGGATGGTTGACCTTGCTGTTGAGCAGCTCCATGCAGATGGTGACCCCGTAATCCTCGGCGATCTTGACGGCTTCTTTTAAGATGGTTTGGCAATTATCCATTCCCTCTTCGTCACTGATTCCCTTGCGGTCGCCGGCCATACAGATGACGTTGGGCCATTTATAATCAGCGGCCGCCTTGATGTTCTTTTTGAAATCTTCGAGGAATTTGGCATGCATCGACTTGTCGTTAAGGCCTTTCTTAATGGAGCCCGCACCCGGCACCATCGAGGCCACAAGATCGTATTTTTTGAGCATATCCCAGTCATTCGGGCTCACGAGGTCTCTGCCCGCCAGCCCCATTTCCACGAGCAGTTTCGCCGTTTGCTCGGCGTCCATTTTCGCCTTGCGCAGGCAACCCCGACAGATGGTTTGTTTGATACGTCCACGTTTGACAATTCTCCCGGTCTGGGCCGATGCGGTTTTCGGCAATCCGGCCAGAGCCGACGAGGCGCCGACCACCGCGGCCGCCGTTTTGAGCATGTCCCGGCGTGTGACAGATCGGCTGTGCATTTCTTTCTGGTTTTGATTCATTTTATCATCCTTTCATCAATAGATTGGTCAATTCGATAGTGCACGTTATCATTTCCGTTCTGGGTCGTCAACCTCTTGCCTTCACGGCGGACCGCATCCGGTCGAGGGCCTCCAGGAGCGTTTTTCGCGGACAACCGAAATTCAGCCGGACATAACCATCGCCGCCGTACTCTCTACCGTCGGAAAGCCCTACGCCGACATTCCGAAAAAAATGCACGGCATCGTTCCGGCCCAGTTCCGTCACATTGATCCATGCTAAATACGTCGCCTGGACGTCATCCATGGAAAATCCGGGAATCTCTTCATTGATGGTTTTATAGACGATATCTTTGTTGCCCGCCAGATAATCGATCAGTGCGGTCCTCCAGGGTTCGCAATCTCGGTAAGCGGCCAGACAGGCGGCAAAGCCCAGCGCGTTAACACCGGGAACGATTTCTTTGCGGGCTTGCCGGAATTGCGTGCGGAGGTTTTTATTCTCGATAATAGCGAAAGCACAATTGAGTCCCGGGGTGTTGAAGGTTTTGCTCGGGGCCATCAGCGTGATCGTGCGGGCGGATATCTCGGGACTCAGGGTTGCAGTGGGTATGTGTTTGTGGCCGTCAAGGATCAGATCGCAATGGATTTCATCCGAACACAACACGAGATTGTTCGCAACGCAAATCTCGGCGATGTCTTTGATTTCCTGACGGTCATAGCGCCGGCCTACGGGATTGTGAGGATTACAAAAAAGCAGAACCTTGGATCGCGGAGAGATTTCACTTTTCAGCCTCTCCGCGTCCAACGTAAATCGATTCATTTCCCGTCGGAGAGGGATGGTCTTGAGTTGCCGCCGGGACAGTGTCGGGGCGGAGAGGAAGGGGGGATAGACGGGCGTGAAGGTCAGCACTTCGTCGCCGTCGTCGCCGAACGCACGGCACGCCAAATGCAGGGCGGGCACGACGCCCGGCAGCCATATGATCCACGTCGGCTCGATTTTCCAATGATACATCTCCCACATGCGTGTGACGACAACCTGCACAAGCTCGTCCGGCGGCGCCGTGTAGCCGAAGATCCCATGATCCACGCGCTTGTGCAAGGCTTCGAGAATGGGTGCGGGACTTTGAAAGTCCATATCCGCCACCCACATGGGGATCACGTCCCGGCCCTTATACTTGTTCCACTTCAAACTATCCGTGTGTCGCCGATCGAACACCTTATCGAAATCGAAGCTCATTCCAACGTTTTCCGAATCATAAATTCTTCCTGAAGAATCCCCAATCTCATGTCTTGGGACCTATCATTTAACACAATCCACCTCGTGATGCAATCCAACAGGTTGCAATATGTACGTGGATTTTTGTATGAATGCGGCCACAGATGTACAATAGTCAAGGTAACATGGGACATCTTTGCATTTGACATACGACGTCGCGATCTGGTATATTATATTTCAGCGAATGTGGAACAAGTCGGTCTTTTCTCTGTTACCTAATAGAGGGGGGGGCGGAGGATTAAAAATGGCGTTTCGGAAAAACCTACGAGTTCTGGTGATAATGCTTTTTGTCATTGTCGTTCTTTTAGCGAGTATTCCTGCCTATGCCAAATACAGCGGCGGCACGGGGAAGCCCAACGATCCGTACCAGATCGCTACTGTCAAACAGCTTGTTTCAATCGGCTCAGATTCACGGCTGCTCGACAAATGCTTCGTATTGGTTAATGACCTCGACCTCGATCCGAACCTGCCGGGTAGTCGTATCTTCTCTCAGGCAGCCATCGCACCTGACCTAGCCTGGATAATTCATGAAACTCATAGTTTAACGTACTGCAGAAGAAAAAAAACGATAAACACGTAAAGTGACACACAGGCTTGATACAAGGCCACAAAAAAAGT
>Ga0272442_10003032_pt1 | contig 23833 bp, 20 predicted proteins | sample SSMForm2O_FD_200262 | JGI IMG/M metagenome (GOLD analysis project Ga0272442, IMG submission 200262) | Marine sediment archaeal communities from Little Sippewissett salt marsh, Falmouth, MA, United States - SSM-Form-2O | ecosystem: Environmental > Aquatic > Marine > Wetlands > Sediment ...
AAAAGAAAGATCTTCGTCTTTGAACCAACCATCGGAAACGAGAAAGATACTTTTAACATTATCTAGATCTTTTTGTTTAGCTATATCCATAAGAGTTTTAGAGAGGAGAGTAGTATTGCTGTTACCCTTCAAACCATGTGCAAATTCATAACTGATGGTCTCATAGTTTGTAGATTTCAAGTTTGTTTTTATTTCGGCTTCCACAGCATTCATAGTCTCTGATTTCGGGATGTTGTCGATCATGAGGTCCATACTGGTGGAGTTGTCGTCCAGGATCAGGAATTTTGGTTTGATTGTCTTTTGCTGGTTAAAATAGATGATTGGATTAAGCAATAATATGATCAAAATTATTATCGTGATCGAACGTAACAGTATCAGGATAAGTTTCTGCCTTTTATCTACAGGCGGTTGAGTCCGCTTGTAGAATAAAATAATTAAAAGGATAATTATGAACGCAGCTATAAAAACCATCTTACCATTTCTCCATAGCTTCTTCAGATGTAAAGCTAAAATTGCCTGATGGAAGATTATTATCCAGGATAATTGGAATTTTTTGAAGATTTAAAACATTTTTTAATCTCTTTAATCCTGATTTTCCAAAACCCTTCAACAGGTGAGTATCAGACTGAGATAAGATCAGGCTTTTGCCTGTTTCGAAATTGGCAATTATTTCTTTTATCAGTAATTGGGATTTAACCAGTTCACCAAAATTCTGATGATAAGGACCAGCAACGATCTTGGTATGATCGATGTCGGAATGAAGACCGAGTTTAATGATTCTGATCTTGGTTTTCCTTAATTTGTAAACCATATCCGAACAAAGTTCAATAGCTTCCAAAAGCTTAAGTGGTGTGTATATTCTTTTCTTATAGAGAACCTCCAGTCTGGTTCCTTTTAAAACAATAGTGGGATATATCCTGACGTAATCTGGAGCAAGTTGAAGAGTAAGTTTTTGGGTTTTCAACCATGATTCCCAATCTGAACCTGGTAAGCCTGGCATTAATTGAATGCTAAGCTTGAACCCTTTTTCCTTAACCGATCTACATGCCTGGATAGCTTGTTTTTGAGTGTAGCCCCTACCAGATTTAAGCAGTACTTGATTTGAGAAACTCTGGATACCCAATTCTATACAGTTTACATTAAAACGATGGCATAGTTTTAGTTTTTCGTCATCGATGCAATCGGGTCTGGTAGATATTCTTAGGGTTGTTTTAGGATCAGAATACTTTTCAATGATTTGCAGTAAGGATTTTTGCATTTTAGGTTCTAGATTGGTGAAAGTACCGCCATAAAAAGCAATCTCTTTGGTTAGAGCTTTATTGTAATGGCAAAAATCAGCAACCAAAGAATCTATTTTTTTGAGATTGAGAGAGTGAGATTTTGTTATGATTCTCTGATCGCAATAAATACAGTTGAACGGACAACCCAGATGAGAAATGAAAACGGGGAGAATCTTCATTTGATTAACTCGATTTTAAGTTTAGGTCAGTAGAACAACTCAAAAATGATTTAGTTGTTACTAAAGTTCAGATGTTATATTTCTGACATGCTAACCGGGCAGCATCCTGGTGGGCTTCTTTTTTATTTTTGCCCTTACCAGTTCCTGCATTTTCACCTTTTATGAATACGTTGACACTGAAGATTTTGGCATGTTCAGGACCTTCTTCTTTAATAACTTTATAAACTGGGATCTCCTGGAAATGTGATTGTGTATATTCCTGAAGTCGGCTCTTATAATCTTTCATCATGTCTAATTTAGCCTGCTTTTTATAATCCTGCAGGATAAATTTGCTGATAAATTTTCGCACAGCTTCCAAACCACCATCAAGAAAGATAGCACAGATCAATGTTTCCATAGCATCAGAGAGGATTGATTTGGATTTCTGTCCACCATTGGAAACTGCCTCTGAACTAAGGTAGATATATTGACCAAGCTTGATTTTCTTGGCTTTTAAAGCCAGGAATTTTTTAGAAACGATTTTTGCTTTTAATTTTGATAATCCTCCTTCATCAAGTTCAGGATTCCCTTTGAATAATTTATCTGAAACCACGAGACCGAGAACAGAATCACCCAAGAATTCCATTCTTTCAAACTGATTTTTTTCATGACTAGAGTTGTAAGAAGTATGAGTCAACGCTTCTTTCAATAAACTTAGATTAGTGAATTCATAACCTATGAGGGACTGAAATTTTGATAACTTATCTTGATCAGGATTATCAGGTTTATTGTCTTGGAATGATCTTAAGATTCTTTTAAACACAATGCGAAGAAAGTTCCCTGGGGCTATATTTCTTTAAAGATCAATACCCCGTTATGTCCTCCAAAACCTAGGGAGTTACTCAGGGCTATTTTAACATCTTTTTCAATTGTCTTGTTAGGAATGTAGTTAAGGTCGCAATCCGGATCTGGATTCTCGTAGTTTGTTGTTGGATGTAATTTATTTGTTTCGATGGACTTGCAGCATACGATTGCTTCTATACCCGCAGCAGCACCTAGAGTATGACCCACCATTGATTTTGTTGAGTTTATCTTTATTTCGTAAGCATAATCTTTGAAGACAGACTTGATGGAAGAGGTCTCGTTTTTGTCATTCAGTGGAGTAGATGTTCCATGGGCATTTATATAATCAACCTGTTCAGGTTTAAGATTTGCGTCTGCCAGTGCCATGCTGATAGCACGGGCTCCACCTTCTCCGCTTTCAGCAGGAGCTGTGATGTGGTAAGCATCACAGGTAGCGCCATAGCCGACTATTTCAGCATAAATATGGACATCTCTTCTGAGAGCATGTTCTAGTTCTTCCAAAACAATTATTCCAGCTCCTTCTGCCATTATGAAACCGTCCCTTTCTTTATCAAAGGGTCGGCAGGCTTTGGTTGGTTCATCGTTGCGGGTGCTGAGTGCTCGCATAGCACAAAAACCAGCCACAGAAAGTGGTGTTACTGATGCTTCCGCACCCCCGGAAATAATTAGATCGGCATCTCCGCATTGAATTGTTCTGAAAGCTGTTCCAATTGCATGATTTGCAGATGCACAAGCAGAAGTGATGTTGAAATTGATAGCTTTAAGGTTGAATTCAATGGCAACTTCGGCAGCGGCGATGTTAGATATCATTTTAGGAATAAAGAAAGGACTTATCCGTTTGGGACCTTTATTAACCATTTTATATGCTTCCTGTTCTAGAGTTCGAATTCCTCCTATCCCGGAAGCAATTATTACTCCTGCTCTATCTGGATTGAATCTGTAGTCTAATAATTTAGAATCATCCATTGCTTGTTTGGTAGCAACTAAGGCAAACTGGGTGTAGCGATCAAGCTTCTTGATTCTCCTTTTATCAAACACCTCTTCTGGGCTAAAATCACTTACTTCACCAGCTATTTGGCTGGCATATGCTTCTGTGATATCGAAGGTTTTTATTCGAGAGATCCCGGATTTTCCCTTAAGAAGTCCTTCCCAGGTCTGGGGGACATTTTTACCCACAGCATTGATCGTTCCTAACCCGGTTATAACTACTCTTCTCTTATTCATAATATCCTCATGTTGGGAAAAGAATGTTTTTCAGAGAAATACAATGGTGGAACCATTTACAGTTCCACCATATTTGGATTAATTTATTTTTGTTTTCAGGTATTCGAGAGCTTTTTCTACTGTGGTAAGTTTTTCAGCTTCATCGTCAGCAATATCAATATCAAATTCTTCTTCGAATTTCATAATCAATTCTACTGTATCGAGAGAATCAGCTCCCAGATCTTCGATAAAGTTAGCATCAGGTGTAACTTCAGATTCATCTACACCCAATTCTTCAACGATGATCTCTTTAATTTTTTTTAATAAATCCATTATTTCCTCCTTAATTTTATTACATTATCATTCCACCGTCGACATTTATGGTTTGACCCGTTATATAATCTGCAAGATCAGAAGCTAAAAACACGCATAGTTGGGCGATATCTTCCGGTTTTCCCATTCTTTTTAAAGGAATCAATCCTTTGTATTTTTCAATAATTTCTTCAGGTAAATTTTTTGTCATTTCCGTTTCAATAAAACCGGGAGCAATTGCATTTACCCTGATATTTCTGGAAGCGAATTCTTTAGCAGCTGCTTTTGTTAAGGCTAGGACACCTCCTTTGGAAGCAGCATAATTTGCCTGTCCCACATTACCTATGAGACCAATAACCGAAGAGATGTTTATGATTGATCCTTTTCTCTGTTTCAACATATGTCTACTGATATTCTGTATGCAATTAAATGTTCCCTTAAGATTTACCTGAATCACAGAATCCCATTCAGCCTCACTCATCTTCATGATCAGATTATCTCTAGTAATGCCAGCATTGTTTATCAGGATGTCGATTTTTCCGAATTCAGAAATAATCTGTTTAAAAGCATTTTTGATTTGATCAGGATCAGTAACATTAGCCACGTAACCCGTTGCTTCTTGTTTTATTGTTTGTAAACTGATCAGCGCATTGTCAATTTCCTCTGTCTTCAGATCAATTATTATAGGTGTAGCCCCGAATTCTGCCATCTTTTTGGCGATAGCAAAACCAATACCTCTGGCAGCACCTGTTATAACTGCAATTTTTTTATCAAGCTTCATTTAACTTCTCCACTTCGGAAATTACTTCCTCGAGTTCAGATAATTTTTCAAGGCTCAAAACATTTATACCTTTGTCTATTTTTCTAAGCATTCCCGCAAGCACTTTCTTGGGACCAAATTCCAAGAACAACTTAACACCCAGGTTGATCAAGTTGTTAATGGAGTCTACCCACAAAACAGGAGAAATAACCTGATCTGCAAGATTATTTTTTATTTTTTCAGTTTCTGTGACTGGTTTAGCATCCACATTCGAAACGATGGGAATCCCAGTATAGGAAAAATGAATCTTATTCATTTCTTCTGCTAGCCAGATTTTAGCTCTTTCGATCTGAGGAGAATGAAATGCTCCTCCGACAACCAGTGGAACAATCCTTTTGGCACCGGCTGATTTGGCTAATTTACAGGCTGTTTTAACACCTGGTTCGGAACCGGATATTACTGTCTGTACCGGAGTATTAAAATTGGCTGCAATTACAACGTCCTTTTTAGATGCTTCTTTACAGATTTCTCTGACCTGTTGGGAAGTGAGACCAATTATCGCAGCCATAGCGTAGGATTTACCTTCATTGGCCTTGATCATGAATTCACCTCTTTTATGAACTAGGTGCATCGCGTCGGCAAGATCTAAGACCCCACTGGCTACCAGCGCTGTAAATTCTCCCAGTGAATGTCCGGCAACATAATCAGGTTTTAATTTAGATTTTTCTTGGAATGCTTTTAAAGCAGCAATACTGTGAAAAAGGATCGCAGGTTGAGTAAACTTAGTTTCCTTTAGGATTTCTTCCGGACCATCCTTGATGATCTTACCAAGTTCAGTGTTATTCTTGCTGTCAAATTCTGTCAGGGTTCTTTCAAGCTTAGGATCTTGTTCGAGAAAATCTAACCCCATCCCAACGTACTGAGCCCCCTGTCCGGGGAAAATAAATGCTGTTTTGAACATTATTCTCCAATTAATATCTGAATAGAAGACTGCCAAAGGTAAGGCCAGCACCAAAAGATGCAGTCAAAACAAGATCTCCGTGCCTGATCCTACCTTCACGAACTGCTTCATAGAGTGCGATCGGAATTGTGGCTGCAGAAGTATTTGCATATTTCTCAATATTAACAATAACTTTTTCATCATCGATCTTTAATTTTTTCCCTAAGGCTTCAATTATTCTCAGATTAGCCTGGTGGGTTATCAACCAGTCAATAGATTTAACATCTAGATTATTTCTTTTCAATACCAGATCACAGACATGATACATCGATCTGACAGCTTGTTTAAAGATCTTATTACCTTCCATATAAACAGTGTGAAGATTTTTTTCAATACTCTCTTTTGTGGCCGGCATTCGAGATCCCCCTGCTGGCTGGATCAGGAATTCATAATTGGATCCGTCGGATGAGATTTCGCTGTCGATGAATTTTGAAATATCGGATGTACTTGCTTTAGAAATTATGGTAGCACCGGCTCCGTCCCCAAAGAGAACACAGGTATTTCTGTCTTTCCAGTTTGTAATTTTGCTCAGTACCTCTACCCCAATGACCAGGATATGTTGAGCTATTCCGTTTTCGATATATTGTTTGGCAATATTTGCTGCATAGATCCAACCGGTACAACCAGCGGAAATATCAAAAGTGGGGAAATTCTTAACTCCTAATTTTTTTTGCAGGATACAGGCCGTGGAGGGAAAAGCGTGATCATTTGAAATTGTGCCGATTATTATCATGTCCAGGTCTTTAGCTTTAATACCAGCATCTTCAAGAGCCTCAAGAGTGGCATTATAACAGAGATCAGAAGCAGCTTCTTCTTCAGAAGCCAGATGACGTTCGAACATACCAGTCCTTGTCCTGATCCATTCATCTGATGTTTCCACAATTTTTTCAAGATCGAAATTATTCAATACTTTTTCGGGAACATACATCCCGGTTCCAGAAATCTTGGCATTAAATCTTGAGAACATGATTAAATTCCTTCAAAATAAGCTTGAGTATGACTGACAAATCCTGATTTTGCTATTTTCACTGCTACTTTCAAGGCGTTTTTTATTGCTACCGAGTTGGCTCTACCATGAGAAATAACAGTAATTCCATTTAAACCAATCAATAAAGCACCACCGTATTCAGTATGATCAAGTTTTTTTTTTAAATATTTATAAACGGGAAAGGAAAGTAAAGCTCCAATTTTGGCTACCCAATCTTTCCTGATCTGTTCTTTCATCATATCGAAAATAGCCAGAGCTACACCTTCCACGGTTTTAAGCATAACGTTTCCAACGAAACCGTCGCATACAACTACATCGGCTATTCCTTTCAAGAGGTCTTTTCCTTCAATATTACCAATAAAGTGGATATCATTATGTTTTGTCAATTCTGAATAAACTTTTCTCACCAGTTCGTTACCCTTGATGCTTTCTTCTCCAATATTTAAAAGAGCTACCTTTGGTTTGGGTGTATTGAAAAAGTATTTTGAGTAAAGACTTCCCAGGAGAGCGAATTGGATCAGGTGATCGGGAGTACAATCTACATTTGCTCCTACATCAAGGATAATTTCTGGATTACTAAGGGTTGGAAAAGGTATAGCTAGAGCAGGTCTTAATATCTTTTTGATTCTGCCATAAGTTAGGAGAGAAGCAGTCATTACAGCGCCTGTATTACCGGCACTGACAACTCCGTCAGCTTTTCCCTCTTTATATAGCTGAAGTGCCTTGATCAAAGAGGAATCTTTCTTTTTCTTAATACTGGAAGCAGGATTATCATTCATATTTATTACTTCAGAAGCATGTTCTATCAGGATCCTGTTTTTGTTATAGTAATACTTGTCCAGTAATTCCTTTATTCTGGTCTTGTTTCCAACCAGAACTATCTGTTCACAAATATCCTCTTTAATTGCAAGAATTGCACCCTCCACTTCTGGGGAAGGTGCATTATCACTGCCAAATGCATCAAGGGCTATGCGCATTTATTCCTTGGTTTCAATAACTTTCTTGCCGTTATAATATCCACAATTAGGGCAAATATTATGAGGACGACAAGTTTCTCCACAGTTGGAACATTTTGCCATAGGAGGAGCTGAAGCTTTGTAATGAGTTCTTCTTTTGTCCCTTCTTGATTTGGATGTTTTTCTTTTTGGTAAAGCCATTCCATCTCCCTCAAATATTATATTTCATTAACTTTAAATACTTTATGATACATAATTTTCCAAGATGGCACACTTTATTTTTCGCATTTTATGTGTCAAGAATTTTGGATTTGATGACTTTTAGTAATTAATATCGTTGATAATTTCGTATATTAAGCTCTGTTTTCTAACCTTGCTATCGCTCAGGTAATATGATTTCCAGATCCTTTCTGTTACTTTTTTCCCTGTCAGTATGTGATTGCAAAATATTTTACCGATTTCATCACCAACATTTATTTTATCTCCGATCTTCAATGGGAGAAAAGCTCCGGTGGAGTGATCCAGTTTTGATTTTAAGGTTTTTCTGCCAGCTTTTATATCGATAAGGGAATATCCGATCTCTTCGCAGTTTATAGACTTTATCCATCCAGATCGATTAGCGATCACAGGGATTTCGAATTTAGCACTGGGCAGTAGAGATATATCATGGCAGATATCACTGTTTCCTCCTTGCGCTGAAATGAATTCTGCCAGTTTTGCAAGAGCTTTTCCGGATTCTATAGTTTCATCGATCAATTCAAGACCTTCTTCATCAGAACTTACAATTCTTACTAATTTCAACATTTCTAAAGCTAATTTTCTGGTAATATCATCTAAATCAGGGATCCTTTTCCCTTTCAGGAAATCTATGCACTCCTTAACTTCCAGAGCATTGCCGATGTAGTTTCCCAAAGGTGAATTCATGTTCGTATAGACCACAGTTACTCTCTGACCTAAACTGGATCCTGTTTTAATTAAGTATTCACCGAGTCTTTTAGCTGATTCCAGGTCCTTTAAAAATGCACCGGAACCTACTTTGAGATCAATTACCAGATTTCGGGCACCCTCAGCGATTTTTTTACTCATAATACTAGCTGTAATCAGAGGTAGGCTGTCTACCGTTCCCGTAACGTCCCTGAGAGCATAGGTAACTCGATCTACAGGAACTAATTTTTCGCTCTGTCCAATGATAGAAAGACCGATTTGCTCTACTTGTTCTATAAACCTTTTTTTTGATAGATGTGTTTTAAAACCCGGTATTGATTCGAGCTTATCCAGCGTACCGCCAGTATGAGCCAATCCTCGCCCTGAGATCATAGGGATCTTAGCACCGCATGCAGCTACCAGAGGACCAAGAATAATACTTATTTTATCTCCTACTCCACCGGTGGAATGTTTATCCACAGTGTTTATAGTATCAGGAAAATTGATACTTTCACCGGATTTTATGTAAATATCTGTTAATATCTTTACCTCTTCGATTTCCATTTCTCTGAAATAGATGGACATTAGAAAGGCGGCCATCTGATAGTCAGGGATCTTACCTTTGGCAAAAGCATTGAACATATAAGACAACTCTTGCTCGGAGAGTTGTTCTCCATTTCTTTTTTTGATGATTAGTTGAACAGGATTGAAATACATTAAAATTACCTTACCACCAGATTTGGAGATTATTTTCGTAAGTAAAAATCCTTTCTTGTTTACGTGAATTCTTCTTAACCAGCCAATATAACCTTTCACCCTCCAAATTACAATATAGGAGAGGAACTTTGTTAGCTTTTTTCTTACCTTTGGATACCCATTCCTTATCCCAAACAAATAATTCGTATTCCGAACCTGGGATTAGATAGGATAAATCCTTATTTGTGGAGATCTCAGCATAAGATTTTTTAGTTGTAGACCTTAACCTAACGGGGCATATTTTATCACTGCCTTTCAATTCTCTGATTTCTCCGTTATGTGTGAGTATAAAGGGAGATCCGGTCGGGGTTAATTCATCATCTACATAATACATTGGTAGATAGCAGATACCGATTCCCATATCCTTGAAAATAACTTTATCTCCATTGATTTTTCCCCAGTTTATCGCCTTCCATTCCCCGGAATTGAAAACACAAATATAAGCAAAATTTATACTATCAGGGACTGGTTCCCTTAATTTGATGTTCACATCTCGAACTTCTCTGTAATCACTTGTCACATCGAGATAATTTTTGCCTCTTAACCAGGCAGGGGCTTTTTCACCATCAGGCAGTTGAAAAGCCAGATTGTTTTCCTGTTGGCTGAATGTCTTGCGATAAACTTTTGCGATTATGGGTCGTAATTCATAAGCTCCCGGATCAGCTTCACAACCCATAAAGGGTACTGCTTTGCCTTGGGCGTTTATAACAGCATTCCAGGCGTGATTGTTAGCAGTATCTGCCCAGTAAGGTGTATAATCGCTGGTCAAGGCTATTCCATTGGCACGTAAGGCATATATTGTAATATTGGTCATGTCTTCACACCGTCCGATCTTATTGGTAAGCATTTCAGAAAGTCCCTGATCGGTTGGATTACAATAGAATCTGGAATCGAATCCGAAATAAGTCCTCAGATCCTGATTAATGAATTCTGCTACTGAGACCGGATCCTCGGCATCTTTAACAAGAACCCCTAGACTATCGTATTTAGAAATGAAATAAGAACGCCATGTTTCCAGAGGTTCATTGCTGCCCCGATAAGGCAAGATATATTCCCGAAATACATCATAATCGTATTTTTGCGACCAGGGTCTTGTTCTCCAGATCTCGAAAGCTTTCTCTATGTTTTCAATGAGTAATTCAGCTGTGATAAATTTCACATCCGGTTTTTTTTCTTTCAGATCCCAATTCAGTTCTCCATGTAAAGCTTCCAGAGAATCCAAGGCGATGATCATCTGATCATAATTTTCATAATCCAACACCTTGAACTCAATTTCCTGTTCTAAAGTATCATAAAGAGCAGCCTGGTAATAGGAATGGTTTTCCATGTTTTGCAACAGAAAATAAAGGGCATCCAGTTGCATTGTGTCTTTCTTGGTCTGAAAATAATCGATAGACTTGATCAACTCCTTTCGGTTTTTCCCAGCAGCCTTCATAATGTGGGTAAGTTCATTTGGGTAATTGATCCTTTGACAAGAAACAGCAAGTACAATGATTAAAAAATATAAGTATTTTTTCATGACAAATCCTTGATATTTTCTAGGAATATTTTTTCCTGTTCCTGAGCTTGCCATTGCCAGAAAACTTTTCCATCAATATAGGGGATGTTTTTCTTTAGACAATAGGCAATGAGGGGAGTTTCTTTTTGGGTGTATGGTAAGTCAATGATTTTTGTGGTTTGATCGGGTTTCATCTCAAGGATTACATTCTCAGGATCAGCTTCTAAAGGTCTACAGTTAATGATGAGTTTATAACCTTCTGATAAAATTGAGTTACCCAAATGTCTGAGTTTGTTATATTTTGTTAACAGATAGTTTAGACGGACTTTGTTTCTAGCCCGGATATTAACCCTGTGCTTTGTTGCGAGCAATAATAAGGCTGTTTCTGCCATGGCACCGCTTCCAACAATTAAAACAGGATCATCAGCTTTGATCTTGGATTCTTCTAAGGCTTTTCTTAGAGCTGAAATATCAGTGTTAGCTGTTCTATTAGAAATCGGGTCGTATAAATTAATTGCCGGTAGATGGGATCCGAACCTTTCTGCCAAAACTTTTTTGAAAGGCATTGTAATCGAGAATCCGTAAAATTTCTTTCTGAAACTACAATCATGCACCCATGCTAAAAAATCTTCTATCTGATCCACCTGAAAAGGAAGGTAAAGTGCTGGCAAATTTCTTTGCTGGAAAAGACAGTTATAATAAGTCAACCCCAGTGAATTATTAACACAACTGTTTCCGATAACACCACCCAGAAAAAATCTGGAATCTATTTGATCTAGTCTGTAGTTCTTTGCTTCCTCGTAGGTAAGTTGCCCGGAAGCTGTTGGAAAGGATGCTATACCAAGATATGTTCCGATTGCTCCCAAATGGGAATAAAGAATTCTAGATAATGGACCATATGTGGCAAGACCTCCCCAAAGTACCGGTTTTGTGGATGTTTCGATCAATTCAGCAATCAACAAGAGGTCTTTGTAACTATTTACCGGCAGCACCAATTTCAGAAATCTTGCATCTATCGAATTTGATCTCTGGATCAATTCAATGATCTTTTTAAAATCAAATCTTGTTTCTTGCTCATGATAAGACAAGATAAGCCTATCGGGAGAGATGATTTTATCCTTATAATTAAATAATTCCAGATCGAACAGGCAATTGTGTTTGTTACTAAGTTCTGAGTAATATCCAGTTTTAGAAGCGATTGTACCGGAATATGATCCGGATTCGTTTTTATCACGAATTGTAATGATAGAAAAATCATTGATGTAGTCTTCTGGAAACGAGAAAGGATTATGATTAAGATCCAATCTAAATTCATGCCATTTTCCGAAAGCAGTGTGTTTTCCCTGCCATTCTTTAATTGTTTTTTGGTCCTTATAAGGGATAGAAGTAATTATCACTGTTTTTGCTTGCTGTTTTTTATGATTTCATACCAGATATTATTAACCATATTCCGATCGAGTTTAAGCTGGGAAATCTTAGCAGAAAGAAGTTTAAATATTTCACTTTCTCTGGTTTTATCTTCAACCGAAAGGTTATTCCTTTTCTTGAATTCACCGATTTTTTGAGAGATCCTATCTCTTCTGGTCAGAGCAACAAGAATATCTTCATCGATCTTGTCTATAGCTTCCCTTAGGGTGGTTAGATCCGGTTCTTTTCCTTCCAGTAGTTTCTGGTAACTTATCGCATCAGCGAGAACCAGTTTTACCATGGCATTGGTAACCGGAATGATCCTCGGGATCAGGCAGATATCAAAACGACCACGGTTGGTCAGAAAAACCTCTCTGCCATCTCTGGTTATGCTTTTCTGTTTGATCCCGATCGATGGTACCGGCTTCACTGCATATCTGAACTTGATCTCCTGACCGGTAGATATCCCGCCCAGGATACCTCCCGAATTATTGGATAAGAAACCCTCTTGCCCGATCTGATCATTGCTGCTGCTTCCGGTCATTCCCGCAAAACTGAAACCAGCCCCAAATTCGATCCCCTTGACGGCACCTACCGAGATGATAGCTTTTGCCATATTGCCGTCCAGTTTCTCAAAAACAGGATCACCAAGACCAGCCGGTACGTTCCTTACCACTGTTTCTACAAGACCACCGACGGAATCACCTGCGGATTTTATCCGGGATAAATAATCCAACAGAGCTTCATAATTATCTCTATCCGGCCATAGAAGATCATTTTCGAAATCTCTCTGAAAATTATTAACTTTGAATTCTCCGATCTGAACGGGATAAGAATCCAGTTCGATATTACCCAGGATATGCTGGACCGCGTTCCCGGCAGCAACTCTGGCAATTGTCTCTCTTCCTGAAGCTCTGCCACCTCCGCGGTAATCGTAGATCTTGAATTTATGGTAATAGGTAAAATCAGCGTGACCGGGGCGGAATATGTCCTTAAGGTATTCATAATCCCGGGAATTTTTATCTTGATTGTAAACTATCAGGCATATAGGCATACCAGTTGTCTTTCCTTCGAAAACACCTGATAAGATCTGGATCCTGTCCTTTTCGGAACGAGAAGATGCCCAGAAAGACTTTCCGGTTCTTCTTTTATCCAGTTGTGCTTGAATATATTCCAGAGGAAACTTTATACCTGGTTTTATATCCTGCAATACAACCCCCACTGCAGGACCGTGGCTTTCGCCAAAACCAACGATACCGAGATATTGACCGAAACTGTTACCTAACATTTTAACCCTTTCGGTTAACAAGTTATGCTCAAGTGTAACTGTCAAATATTTTTACGGGCTTATGTTACCTAAAACTCAGCCTTGATAAAATAATATCTTTTATCATTACCCAAAAGGGGAGCAGTCCAAGTGGATCCGATTATCTCACCATTCAGATCTTCCGTAAAACCACTGTAAGGATTTTCAGAAGAATAAATCTTATATATATAATGATTGTTGCCTTGCCAGTTAATCCTGACTTTTTCTTCCTGATTAAGAATTTTAATATAATTTATCACTGGAGGTTTAGGACCGGTTAGGTCTATATCAAGGAAATCCTCTGCGATCACGGGATCATATATCGTATCATTGTTGGATTGATACTGCTGTCCGATCATCAGAGAATCTGAGAAAGAAATCATACTGGTTTGAAGTGAGTCGGAGATCTCTATCTTTAGATGAAGTAATTGTTCCGGGTTAGTGGGAAGAAGATTCGCCGCTTCTGGAAATGTATTGTAAAAAAGATAATTAACCTGTATTCCTAGTCTGTCCACCTGGTTATCATTTACGCTGGGTTCTGAATACAAAGGCAATCCTGGGATCAACTCTCCCTCCAACAATATACCGGAAATAACCTCTACCCGGTTCTGGAAACTAATGCTGTCACCAAAGGCAAGTTGATTATAATTGAGATATACCTGATTGTCACCAAGCCTAGTCCCGCTGGTATCAGAAGCTGCCATAATATCGAATTCAAGAAAGTTAAGATCTTCGCTAAGATCAGGATTGGCAAAAGTGAATTCGATCCCGATAGTACTGAGATTTGAAAAACAGAAGAAAAACAGTGACAAAAATAATTGTTTTATTTCGATCATTTAAAAAGCAGCATTTTCCTTACCTGAAAGTATTTACCTAAAGTTGAAAGTCTGTAAAAATATAATCCGGAAGGAAATTTCCGGGCATCCCAATTAAAAACATGATATCCAGCGCTGTAATTTCTTTTGACTATTCTTTCACCCATATAATTAAAAATCTCCAGAGTTCCCCGATCACTATCATCTATAAAGAATTCAATGCTTGTAATGGGATTGAAAGGATTGGGATGATTCATTCCCAGAGATGTTGTCAAAGCAGAAAAATGGGGGGGGATCAATTTTTGATCGTAGGTCAAATCAAGAGCAACAGGACCAAAAATTATAGATTCTCCACTGTATGAAACACTTTCTAACCAATAATAAAAGGTGTTAAGACCTTGGATATCATTATCGTATATGTAGTCTTGAAGACCCTGATCCTCATAAGTGTAATCTGTAGGTTGAGTAGATGTGCCGGCTCCTTCGATAGGAGCGGAGTTTATCTGTATGGACTGTCCGGGATTGAGGGATACTGATCTGTAAAGATTCCAATAGAGATTATTGATTTCGCTCTGGGTAGTCCAAAAGATTAAGGCTTGGTCATCGCTAAATTCTGTATAAAAAAGATTCAGTGTAATTGGTAGTGATGTATCCATGATATCATTAGCAACAACAGGTGAATAGGCATTATTACTTGAATCGTATTGTTCTCCCTGCATAAGATTTTGCTGGAAACTGATTCCTGTGGATGCATCCTGATCGGTTATCTCAAGTTTAACGTGAACCAGTTGAACAGGAGATGTTGATATCGCATTTGCACTATCAGGAAAGCTTAAAGGAGGTTCGTCAAAACTATAATCTATGTTGAATGCAAAACGGGTTGAGGTATTATCAAGAACAGAAATGATGCTGTAAAGATCGAGACCTGAACCAAATTCTCCTTCAACAATCTCTCCTTTGGTTAAGGTAAGTTTTCCGTTGTTAACGACACTGAAACCAAAAGCATCATAAGCATAATTGATATACGCCTGAGTATCACCCAGCAAGGTACCGTTTGTATTTGCGGCGACCATAATATCAAATTCGAAATAAGTGTCGTTTTCGGTGAATTCATTATTAGCGAAAGTAAAGGTTATCCCCGTAGACCAGATATTTGAACAGAAAACAAAACCTAACATAAGGAGAATATTTTTCCCGGACATATCTACTACCCCTTATAGAGAATCTTTTCTATTACTACTTTTTAATTTATGTCAACGTTTTTATAAGAAATAATTCTGAAAATTGTTTATAAACAGAAAAAAATCCCTCTATTTCGTCATGATCATCTTTTTTGTTTGTGTTAAATGAGAAGAAACAAGCTGGTAAAAATACACACCACCGCCTAACTTTAAACCATGATCATCTTTACCATCCCAGATCAGGTTCATCAGTTGATCCTTTTCAGTTTCCTTAGCATACAGCTTTCTGATTTTCTGTCCCTTAAGATTATATACACTAACTTCACAATAAGATGATACAGGTAATACAAAAGTGATGTTTGTTTGAGGATTAAATGGATTTGGATAGTTATTCCCCAAGCCATATAACATTGGTGTTTCTTCTCTTTCACAAGTAATATTCTTAGGGCTCAATATGTCATCAAGTTCATCACAGGTAATTACTTCCTTGAAAATTGAAGAGTTATCGGCTAGATATTGTTGTCCGGACATGGGCAGGAATTCGGAATTCTCAAAATATAAACCGGTGGATTCACTGGCATCAGCTATCTTGATCATAACGTGATAAAGCCTAACAGGTTGTGTTGTAATCAAGTTTGCATATTCAGGGTTCTGGGGGAAATTGTAAGGAAGATGGATCCCTAATCGATCAATATCATTATCATCAAGATCTACTTGACCGTATAGATCAATTCCAGGTGCCAATTCACCTTCCAGGATCTCTCCCCGAAAAACGATCACATTCTCTGTACTAGCTATCGTCTCCCCAAAAGCTTCTGGGTTATAATTTAGATAGACATGAGAATCACCAAGTAAACAAATGGAACCAGCCTCGATCATTATATCGAATTCATAATAAAATCTGTCCCTGGAAATAGAAGCATTGGCGAAGCTGAATTTAAGACTTTTCTTGGTTAAGTTCTCCGAATTAACAGTAAGATCTCTACTATCGTCATTAACAGGTATAGTAGTTCCCAGATTTACATTATTGATCCAGAAATCATTTTTATCACTGTTTTGAACCTGCCCATTCAGATTGAAATCCGCTTCCAGATATCCACCCAGGTTAACTTGGGTTAACCAGAAATCGTTTTTGTCACTGTTCTGAACTTGGTTATTGTTGCTGGCATCACCTGCGATCATCAGGAGTTCACCATTGAGGGAGGTTTTATACCCAATCCCGTATATGCTTCCCGGTGCAGTCAAATCAACTATCACGGGGTTTATAAGATCATCTGAAAGAGTAAATTTTTGGGCTGACATAATACCAACGTGATTTCGGTGTTTGACGATAAGGTAGTACTCAATCCCAGTTGTGTAATAAAAGGGTAAACTGTTTTCACCCTCAAGATTTACAACATTACCGTTGCTCAGAAGAAAAGCATTGCAGAATTCATCGCTTTCTCCGTACTCCGATAACCTCAGTTCAATGTGTAGCCAGTCCACTATGAATTCATCACCAGTTTCCGGTAGAAGTTCTATTGTCTGGCCGTCAAATGGGGAGGTGGTTGGAATAATATTCTGGTCGTAAAGGTCATGGTTCATGACGTTATCCTGATAGGGTCCTTCCAGAAAAACTTTCAGTTGTATATAGACAGGTGTTTCATCCGAACTGGTAGCTGTACCTGCATCTGCCCAGGAAGATTGAATCGAATTATCGCCGGGATTATAGACAGCTGCCATGCGATATTCATACGATTCTTCAGATGCAGGTACAGCAATAAGGAGTGTCCCGTTGTTATTGCTGCCTGTCGGTTCAATAGGCTCCATAGCGGTTAAATATTGCCACTCGCCCGACCCGTCCCTTTTTTCGATCAAATAGTAGTCAAGATAAGGTTCATTCCCATTACTATGATAGGGGTCGTTCTCAGAAAGAATATAATCTATACCGATCCAACCTCCTTGATCTTCTGGTATATCATAAGCGATGGGATTACCAGATGGTCCTGTTCCGGTTGGAGGAGTGATTGTAATCCCAATGGAAATCGTATCGGTGTAAGTACTCAGATTATGTTTATTGATGGTGAAGGTGATATCGTTGTTACTTGTTGAGGTAATTGTTGTTTCGAAATTACCATTACCATCGGTGATACCGGTTAGATATAGATCTTCCCAATTGGTAAAGCAGATTTGAGCATCGGGGATATTAGTTTCTATGATAATAGATTGCCCATTGGTTGAAGCTAGGTTCTCTGGAGCTGTAACATCAAGACTAAGTGGGTTTTGGGTGTATAGATCAAGTTCTGGATCTCCAATAGCGTTGATCGAGAACATAAGCCAGCGGTAAGGGCCATCACCACCACAGTAATCAATGAAATGTAATTTTGCTTCAGTTGCTGCAGCTCCAAATTTATGATTATTTGTTACCATTTCGGTTGAGAAGAGATATTGATATAATTGGTCGGAAAAATTATAGGAAGCTCCGTGATAATCGGTGGGATAGTTTATGCCCCAACCCTGACGCGAACTGCCATGATAAGCCACTACACCACCATTGTCTGCTCTTAGAAGAGCTTCACTGAAACTGGGTTCAGCAGCATCAAAACCGTTCGAATGACAGGCGATTGTTGCCATCATTCCTTCTTTGAGAACATTTGAAAGCGAACTTATGTAGGAAGTATTGAATCCACTAACAGCTTCTGAACCAATAGACGTATAAGCTCCATGAGTAGCAGCAAATATATAATTATAACCACTATCAAATTGCTCAATCGTATGATCGGGTGTCACATCGTATGAAGCCCCGCCAAAATCGGTGTTGGTATCATAATAACGATATTTGTTACCATTCCAGAAAGGAGAAACATAATCATTCCACAGTCTTTCGTTTCTCCAGTCAGCATCACTTCTTCCTTCCCAAATTCTGAAAAGCTTTACTCCGTAAAGTAGCATTTTTTCTGAAAAATCCTGTTGGGGTTGATTAATCTCATAGTTTATTGTTTTGTTAATAAAAGCGGACACGTGATCGGCATTTCTAACAGGGGCTCTGGCAATAATTACTTCCGGGGCAAGATCTATATCATCTTCCATTTCACCCCTTAACCCATCTCCATCTGCATTCCAATCGAACTGGTTATCGAAACAGGCATAAAAAAGGTCGGTAGGGATAACATTGTTGGTATAACCACCGGCACTCCCATAACAACCTTGTACCGGGATAACACTGTTATCACCTCCCAATAATACCCAAGCTGTTCCTTTGTTAAGATAATAATCCTCGATACATTTCTTGATCTTTAACTGATTAGTGTCTTCACTGTAGTTAGCGTAGATCTGAGTTTTAGTGATCACCTGGGCAGGAATTCCGGTGGATGTTTTCCAGGTAGCCAGATCTTTGAAATAAGGTGAAAGTTCCTCGGAAGTTATGATCAGGTATTTGACATCGTTCTGATCAACCGGAGATCTTAAGTTCTGGATCGGAAGATCCTGAGGATTTATCACTTCATGGGATAAATATTCATAATAGGTGCCATCATCCCAACGATTTGCTTCATTTGCAAATCCATGACTATATTGAATCTGAATGGTGATCGACTCAATAAGATCCAAAGTTCTATCTCTGGGATGATAGATAAAAGGTGAGACCAGGAAAGTAAAGAATCTGTAGTTTCTGAGGATATGAACACCGGTGAATTCAACAATTTCCAGGGGATAACTCTGATAATTATTATAAATATCAGGATTTGGATCGGGTAAATAATTATCAGGGATTCTATCAGTAGGGATTACCTCAGGATTGGGAATCATAGTTACTTGCTCAAGAGTTATACCTGACTGATATTCTGTGGATAATTCTTCGAACTCTGCTCCGGCAGGTACGACCAGTTTCATCATCAGATATGGAAGAGAAGGTGTCCCAGGATCGGATTTGTATATATAGGAATCATCATCGACGCCGATTACCGTAAATCTGTCCTGACTGATATTGAAATCAGACAAATGGAAGGCATGTTCGATCTCTAATATACCGGCATAAGCTGAACCCAGCAGCAGAAAACCGACAAAGAATAAAAACTTTTTCATCTCATCACCTCTGCCGGATTAATCCGCAACTCATAGACCACTTGGGTTCCGGAGGCAGCAGGGGTGGTTGGGAAAGTCTTTAAACCATTATAATATTTGTAGTTATAAAATTATTACTGAATAATTACAGGATAAAATTCTGCTGGCTGAGATAAAAAAATACTGTCAAAATGACAGTATTATTTTATAAGGTAAAATCCTTAAGGTTATAATGACCTTATGCTAAAAAAGGGATATGATGCTGAGATTTATTTAAAGACGATCATCTTTTTGGTAAAGATTTCGTCGTCTGCTTTCATTCGATAAAGATACAATCCTGAGCCAACCTCTTTTCCTGTTTCATCCCTTCCATCCCATCTTATGTTGTATGATCCTCCGGGAAGGTAGTTGTTTACTAGGGTTTTGATCTTTCTACCCCGGATATCATAAACAGCAAGTTCGATCTTCATCTGGGTGGAGATCTTGAAGGGAATAAAGGTGATAGGATTAAAGGGATTCGGGTAATTCTGGAATAATCCGAATTCTACAGGAATTGGAGGTGTGGGTGGATCGTAAACTTCTTCGGGAATAGAGAAATTGATTGGTCCGAAATTATCGGTCTCACCCGAATAAGTTACGCTTTCCAGCCAGTACCAGAAGGAACTGAGTCCGCCGAGGTCGTTCATGTAGATATAGTCGAACAGGGTATTGTCCTCGAAGGAGTATTCTGTGGGTTCGCTGGTGGTCCCTGCTCCGGGAATGGGTTCGGTATTGACCTGAACGGACTGACCCAGGTTCGAGGAAACAGATCGGTAGATGTTCCAGTGAGAATTCTCCGTTTCGCTCTGGGTGATCCAGTTCAGGGTCGGGTAACCATCCAGGAAGATAACAGTGAAGTAGGTAAGGGTTACCGGTAACCCACCGCCTCCGTAAAGACCGCAGTCGACCGTGAGGTCGGTTTCGAGCGGATCGAGGCTGTAGAGCCCTGTCTGTCCCGTTGTCTGGTTGGCATCGCTGTCGATGGTATCGTCCGAGCCGGTGTTCTGGGGACTCACGTACCAGCCTGTCGGGGGCACGAACTCGATATAGTATACCCCGGGAATGAGGTGATCAAATAAATAATAACCGTTGGTATCGGTGTACATGGAGTCCAGCGGGGTGGTTTCTCCACCCTTGTAAAGGCGCACCAGCACGTTGGATACACCGATGATACCGGTTTCGTCCTGGAGCCCGTCGGCATCGAAATCGTACCAGACCGTATCCCCGATGGCACAGAGATAATCGATCGTGGTGGTAATAAATCCAATAGCTTGTGTGTCGCCGTCGTTACGGCAGCCGGGTGAAAAGCGGATGGCAATACTGTCTCCGTCGGAAGGTTTATTGGATCCGAACAGGTCCCAGGGAATGGTAGCTTCGATGACAAAAGTTTCAACATCGTTTTCAAGATAGCTATTGTCGAAGGTGAGCTCATAATAATCGGTTATGATCCCGTCATCATCATCTCCAAGAAAGTCAAGTGAATCGGAACATTTGGTGCTTAAAGGATCGAAATTGGTATGTTCCCAGCCGGCTTCCACCGTACCGGTGTGGGTACTGACGTGCCAGTCGCTGGTTCCTGAAGCGGGATCGTAGTCGTTAGCAGCACCGGAAGGATCCGATATCGTCTTATATAGCTCATCTCCAACCAAAGTGTCTCGCATGGCACATGTCTGATAACTCCCGTATGACTCCAGATTGTCACGGTTCTCATGGGTTATGTCCAATCCGTAATTATAATACCAGGTGCCAAATTTCTCTGTTCTACCAGTGCCATGAAAGAAATTAAGGCTGATATCACCTGGGCGAACCCATATTGGTCCTAGTCTTGTTTCGTAAATACCAACATCAGCGTTACCACTACCATAATCCCAATAATGGGGAACGGATGTGATAATGGCAATATATAAATTATCATTGTCGTTATTAACATAGTAAAATTCCACGTCGTAAGGTTCACCCCCAGATGGGAATTCTCCCCAGACTGTATTAGTTTCATCTAATCCGCTGGTGGAACCGAACCAGTCGCAGTTGAGCCAGTCAACAGTAGCTGTATCTACAGTGGGTTCCATGGTATCGAAATCGAAGGAATAAGCACCATTTCCACCGGAAGTGCCTTTCAGTTCCGGGGTAACGCCGAATTTATCTTCCAGCAATGTACCCCTTCGGGGAATGGAATTAACCCTTCGGGGACCTATCTTGTGAGTAGGGTAAATATTATGATGCTTTATGGTGTTATTATCTTCTGCTTCAATCGCAATACAAAAATAAATTAAATTTATAAATAAAAATAACAATAATATCTTTTTCATAGGCTTTCCTTACCAAATTTGCTTTCAACACTCCTCTCAATCTAACTAAGAAATTTTTTTTAGTTAGATGTCAATGTTTTTTTTCACCAGTCAGAGATCGGATAAAAAAGTTTGCTTATTTTTCCGGTTAAAAGAAAGTTTGACAATCTAAAATTATTATATCTGCTGGACACAGATATCAATTGGGGAGGAACAATGGATTTTTCCGGAATAACTGCTTATCTGAAAACGGTTTTGACATCGGAGAACAACCTGTTCGCCATTGCGACCAAGGGCGGAGTTCTGATGATCGTCCTCTTGATCATCTCAATCATTGCCATTGCCATCATCATTAACCGGCTGGTGAAATTCAAGAGATCGAAGCTTAACAAGGAAGATTTTTTACAGGAAGTGAGCGGTTATATTGCCAAGAACCAGAATGAAAGAGCGATCCAGTTCTGCGAAGAATACCCCGAATCACCCCATGCCAAGTTGATAGCCCTGGCGATCGAACATTACGATGTTGGGATAAGCAAACGTCAGGAGATTCTTGATGCAGCTCTCAATAAAGAGATCCATCAGTTCGAGAGAAAGCTGGGAGGTTTGAGTACTTTTGCTGCTATTGCTCCTCTGATCGGTTTTCTGGGCACAGTTACTGGAATGGTGAAAGTGTTCATGAAACTGGGTGAGACCGGTGGAGGAGTAGATATATCTCTGCTGGCAAACGGTATCTGGGAGGCACTGATTACAACCATTGGAGGTCTCACGGTCGGGATCATCTGTATCCTTTTCTATAACCTTTTGGTGGGTAGGGTAGAGGAAATAATCCAGGATGTAAAAGAAACAACAAGTGATTTTCTACTCAATTTCAGGAGAATAAAGTATGGAAACAAGACTTCATAAGAAGAGGATTACCACCTCAGCGTTGATCTCATTTACCGATGTAATCTTCCTTCTGATAATCTTCCTGTTGATCTCTTCAAGCTTCGTAACCCATTCCGGGATTAAGGTTAAACTACCTGTTTCATCTTCCCGTCAGAAAGAATTCTATCGGAATATAAGCCTAACTTTGACCAGAAATAACGAGGTCTATATCGATAATGAACCGGTAAGTTGGGATGACTTGTCAGACAGATTAAATCAAAAACTGATCGAGGATCCGGAACAGGTTGTAGTGGTAAGAGCAGACCAGGAACTGCCCCTGAAAAATGTGGTCGCTCTGTTGGATGTTGCCAAGTTATCAGGATCGAACAGATTTTTCATTGCTACCGAACTTAATCTTCAGGAATAAAACAAGTATGAAAGATATGGGAAGATTCTATTTCTATTCTCTTGTTGTACATGGCGCTCTTGCCTTGTTATTCCTTTTTCTCAGATACATTCCTGAACCCTCTTCCCATAAAATTGAATTTATCGAATTCGGATACTTGGATGAGACTAGCAAAACCGAACAGTTCTCAGCTCTGACGGCAGGTTATAGAAATAGGTCTAAACAGGATGCAGTAGGAGCCAAGACCAATCTGGTTCCCGATAAGATCAATCTCCCAAGAGTTGTGAGTAATCTGGATGAGGAGTTGATTTTACCCAGTGAGGAAGATGTTGCTTATAACAGGATCGACCTTGATGAAAAAACCGGACAGATGAGTGAGGATAAGGCGCTTGATCCCGAAGTGATCACTTCCGAAAAAGGTGAAGCTAAAGAAGATATTCTGCTACCTGACCTTGATGATTATATGAGTTCCCTGCAGAGCAGGTTGTCGGAAATGGGAAAGGGAGATGATTCTTATCTGCTGGAAGGAGAGATCCTTTCCCGTAATATTGAATCCAAGGTTATACCGGATTATCCCCAAGGTGTGATCAAAAATGCCACAGTTAAGATAGAGTTTCAGGTCCAACCAGATGGTCGGGTAACAAATCTAGTCATAGTAAAAAAGGATGATCCCATCTTCGAACAGATTTGTCTGGATAGTCTTAAACAATGGCGTTTCAGTCGGATCAATCGAGAAGTAGTTCAATCAGGTTTCATAACATTTATCTTCAGATTGAAATAGGATATG